>Ga0209211_10004620_pt1 | contig 21279 bp, 25 predicted proteins | sample RifGroA2_FD_183992 | JGI IMG/M metagenome (GOLD analysis project Ga0209211, IMG submission 183992) | Groundwater microbial communities from Rifle, Colorado, USA - Groundwater A2 (SPAdes) (version 2) | ecosystem: Environmental > Aquatic > Deep subsurface > Groundwater | place: Rifle, Colorado...
TCCCGGACAAGACCCGCGTCGTCTCGGTGCTGATCTACGACCACGTCGAGGCACTGGAATACACCCAGGCGCACTGGCTGGCCGGCGGCATGGTGCTGTTCTCCTTCATCGTGCTGCTGGCGCTCTACACGCTCAATCCGACGGGGCGACGCAGTCAATGAGCATTACGGCGCAATTCAAGCTGGCCTACTCCGGCTTCGCGCTGGATGTTGATCTGGACCTGCCGGGCCGCGGCGTCACGGCGCTGTTCGGCCCCTCGGGCAGCGGCAAAACCACGTTGCTGCGTTGCATGGCCGGACTGGAGCGCGGCGAGGGCCGACTCGAAGTGAACGGCGAGACCTGGCAGGACTCGAACTGCTTCATGCCGACCCACCGCCGGCCGCTCGGCTATGTGTTCCAGGACGCGCGCCTGTTCGCCCATCTGAGCGTGCGCCGCAACCTCGACTACGGCATGCGCCGCACCACGGGTACGGCCGCTGGCGCCCGCGAATCCGTGATCGAACTGCTCGGCCTCGGCCCCCTGCTGGAGCGACTGCCGGAGCGGCTTTCCGGCGGCGAACGGCAGCGCGTCGCCATCGCCCGCGCGCTGCTCACCGGACCACGCCTGTTGCTGCTGGATGAACCGCTGGCCGCGCTCGATCATGCCCGCAAACAGGAAATTCTGCCCTACCTCGAACGCCTGCGCGACGAGCTGGAAATCCCCGTGCTCTATGTCAGCCACGCCGCCGACGAGGTGACGCGGCTCGCCGAGCACATCGTGGTCATGGATGGCGGCCGCGTCGTGGCGCAAGGGCCGCTGGCAGAAACGCTGGCGCGAGTCGACCTGCCGCTCCGCCTCGGCGAAGACGTCGGCGCCGTGTTTGAGGGTACGGTGGCCGAGCGCGATGCCGAGTGGCACCTGGCCCGCGTCGAATTCGACGGCGGCGAGCTGTGGGTGCGCGACAGCGGCGTAGCGCTGGGGAGCCGCGTGCGCATGCGCATCCTGGCCCGCGACGTCTCCATTGCCGCCAGCCGCCACGACGACGTCAGCATAATGAACATGCTGCCGGCAACCGTCACGGCGCACGCCGGCGAAGACCATCCGGCGCTGGTGCTGGTGCAGTTGCACGTCGGCGGCACGGCACTGCTGGCACGCCTGACGCGCCGCTCGGCGCAACGCCTCGAGCTGGCCCCCGGCCGCCAGGTCTGGGCCCAGATCAAGGCCGTGGCGCTGATTGGATAGTGGACATGCAAATCGAATTCGCCGACGCCGACGCCGCCGACATCGACGCCATGGCCGACCTGCTTTACGAATTGTTCACGCTGGAATCCGACTTCCAGCCGCAACGGGCGAAACAGCTCGCCGCGCTGCAATGGATCCTCGACCACCCCGCCCACGGTCGTCTTTTTGTGCTGCGCGACGACGGCTGCGTGGTGGGCATGGCCAATGCGCTGATCAGCATCAGCACTGCCGAGGGCGGCCCGGTGCTGATCCTCGAAGACGTGATCCTCGCCGCCAGCCATCGCGGCAACGGCCATGGCAGGCGCCTGGTCGAGCATGTGCTGCGCTGGGCCGCCAGCGAAGGCATGCAGCGCATCACGCTGCTCGCCGACATGGACAACGCCGCCGCGCTGAGCTTCTACGAGCGGCTCGGCTTCGAGAAGTCGGCGATGGTGGTACGGCGCTTCAGAAGCCGTAAGGCCGGTACAGCCACGCCTTGACCACCTCGGCATCGCGCTCGGGCAGGTAGTGGAATCCCGCCTGCGTGTCGTCGATGACGGCGGCAGAGACGGCGTGCGGCACGCTGCGGGTAGTGATCATGTTGAAGAACCAGGCCATCGGGTAGCCAACCGCCTTGTCATAACGCGAGAGGGCGCCGTACAGAGACAGGCCCTGGACGCCGAAGGCGCCGTCAAAGCGCGGCGGCGCGCCGTTCACGGCGGCGACGGGCGTGGCGTGGACAATGGTCTGGCGGTAGCGATCGAGATGCTCGCGCACACCGAGCACCCAGTGGTTCGAGAACTGAGTCGCGGCGCCGGCGCTGCTGGCCTCCCACGCCTCGATGAAGCGGTGGATCGGCTGTGGTTCAGGCTTTTGTGCCCGCATGCGGGTGAGGAAATCGGCCACCGGCGTCAGTCGGCGCAACGCAAGAAACGGAGCGCCTAGCGGCACGGGGCGACTGGCGCACGGGTAGTCGCCACGCGGGTCCACCAGTTCTTCGATGCTGCCGGGCGGAGTGTCTCCGTCGAACAGGACATGGCTGACCATCTCCTGCAATTCCTCGATTTCGAGCTGGATGAAGTCAGTCGCGGCGGGGCCGATGGCCGCTACCAGATAGTGCGTCCGCCCGGTCAGGCGCGTGGCCTTGAGTCCGCTGTCAGCGTAATCGTCGCACAGTGCGCCGAGGTCGTCATCGCGGGCGGCGAGTTCGGCTGCGGCCCACTTTTCGAGATCGTCGGCGACATGCTCGCCAGCCGCATCAACCACGCCGCCGAGACGGTACCAGCCGCCGCGCGTCAGCACTTCGCGGAAGCTTAGTTGCGGCGCGGATGGTGCCAATTCGCGTGCCAATTCGCGCGCCAGTTCGCGGGCCAGTGCGGCGGGGCCGGCAGCGGCCGGGACGCGGACACAGAGTTCGGCCACCTGACGGGCCAGGGCATCCCATGGGTTCATCAGCATTCTCCGTGGCGGATTCGATGGTCCCGTTGCCGGCCGCCACCCGCTCCCAGGGTGGCGGCGTGCGGACAGTCGGCACAAAGTGTGTGCGTGACAGGAGGAGCCGCCCAGTCGATTCCGGCGCGCTCAGTCTTCACCGATCAGGCCAACCACGATGCCGCGGGCAGACTCGGCATCCGTGCCGAGCTTGACGCAGTGTTCATCCGCGTCGATGTAGTAGAAGCGCGCCGCCGCCGTCTCGCTGACGGCCGGGACGCGGGCCGGAATGTCGTCGTCGCTGCAGACGGTGATGCGCACGCCGGGAAACCGCCGGCGCAGGTCGTCCTCGTCGGCTGCGGGCGTGACGGCAGCGGCAACCCGTTCGAGGAGTTCGGCGCTGATCATGCTTCTTCCGCCTCGGCTGCCGCCACGTACTGTGCCAGTGACGCCGCCGGCACGCCCATGACCTTGGCCAGCCAGGGCGGCGGGCGGACCAGGCTCTGCTGGAGCCGGGCGAGGATTTCGCGCGCCGGGCCGGCCCTGGGAATCTTTACCGGATGGGCACCGGCGCGCACCACCTTGGCCGCTGCCGGGCCGCCGATGGACTGCACATAGACGAGGTGGCAATCCTTGATCAGGGCGGAGCGCGCAAGGTTGCGGTCCTCCATCTGATCGGCCGCCAGGGTCGGCCGCTGGTCGATCAGGCGCAGCGCCGTCGGGCTGACCTGATAGACGAGAAAACGTTCGCAGGAACCGAAGTGGCCATCGAGGTTCTCGCCGCTGTTGGAGCAAATGGCGACGCGGATCGAACCGGGCAAGTCGCCGCCGGCGTAAGGCTCCACTACCGGCAGTTCGCTGCCGGCGACGCCGATGCCCCAGAGCGGCCGCACGGCCGCCTTGAGGCGCGCGTTGTCGAAGCCGACGACGCAGCTCTCTTCGGCATGATCGCCGGCAAGAATTTCGCACAGGTCTTCGACCGTGACTGCTGCCAGCTTGGTTTCGGTCAGCGGCAGTTCGAGCTTTTGCGCCAGCGCAAGAACCAGCGCCCGCGTTTCAATACCGGGCAGTTCCCTCGCGGCCAGCGCGATGCGCAAAGCCGCCTCGCGCGTCATCGATTCCGACATGGTGTTACTCCTTTCGAGCGTAGCGAGCCTAGTAGTCACCGTCCACGGCTGGCTTTGCACAGCCAGCCGGCTTCGGCGGCGCGGAGCAGTGCTCCGCGAAACCCCGCCTTCGCCCCCCGCGAGGGGGACGGGAGGGGGCGGGAGTCCTTTGCATCGCGTATCACAGATACACGATGCAGGCGTCGCCGGCCGGACAGGCAGTGACGCACTTCGGCGAATCCGCCTCGTCGTCGCACTCGGTGCAGGTGTCCTTGTTGATCTTGAAAATGCCGCCCTTTTCGGTAATCGACTTGGTCGGGCAGACCGGCACGCAATCGCCGCAGGACGTGCATTCCGCTTGAACAATTTTCATTGCCATGATGATTTCCTTTCTTTCCTGAATTATTCGACGCCGTCGATCCGCCTCGCGCGTACCGAGTACGGTAGGCGCGGCGGCGCGACCTGGGGCTCGATGTAGTAGCTGCCGCCGTTGCCGAGCCTGATCTCGCCGCCCCATTTGTCCGGGGTGTCGAACTCCATCGAGACGATGCTGTCCTCGATGTCGCGCTTGGGCATGTAGAACACGTAGCCTTTGTCGCTCTTGCGAATCATGATGTTGGCCATGTGTTTCTCCGATAAATCTGCGGAGCCCGAATTATTCATTCGGAGCCCCGCAGGAAATTCGCTACCTGACGAGGTCGTAGTTGTAGTCGGTAGTCCCCATGCCGCGGGTCTTGTCATCCAGCCTGGCCAGCACCTCGTTGGTCAGCGTGGTGAGGATGTGCATGGCGCCTTCGTAGCCCAGCGTGGTGTCGCGGTGCAGGTGGTGGCGGTCGAAAATCGGGAAGCCGAGGCGGATCAGCGGTACTTCGAAGTCCTCGCCCTTGTGCAGCGTATCGCGCTGGATGTACTTGCCGTAGCTGTTGCCGATCAGGAAATCCGGCTTGTCGGTAAAGCACAGGCTGCGCAGGTGCCACAGGTCGGCGCCGGGGTAGACCTTGGCGCCGGCGCCGTAGGGCGACTCGGCGAGCATGGCTTCCATGGCCTTTTTCCACTTCTTGCTGCCGTTGTTGCAGACGATGTGGGTCGGCTCGATGCCGAATTCCATGAGCACCTTGCTCATGCCCATGACGAAATCCGGATCGCCGTAGAGCGCCATCTTCTTGCCGTGCAGCCAGGCGTGGGAGTCGGTCATCATGTCCAGCAGGCGGCCGCGTTCGCGGGTCAATGACGCCGGGATGGGCTTGCCGGTGACTTCGGCAACCTTCATCAGCCATGCATCGGTCCACTCGACCCCCATCGGGATGTTGAGCTTCGGCACTTCATGGTTCCAGGTGCCTTCGACGTACTTGCGCGTCTTGTCCAGCGCCAGTGGTTGCAACAGGAAGGTGGTATGGGCGTTGGGCGCGTCCTTGACTTCATCCTGGGTGGTGCCGCCGGCATACATGGTGAAGCTGCCGTCGGCGGGAGTGTCGAGCACTTCCTCGGGATCGGAGAGCATCGTGTACTCGACATCCATTTCCTTGAGCATGCGCTTGATGACGCGGAAGTTGCCCAGGTAAGTTTCGAAGCCCGGCACGATGTTGATCTTGCCGTTGCTGCCGATCACCTTGCCTTCCATGGTGTTGAGCGTGAAATAGCGCAGGATGCCTTCTTCCATGTTGTCCCAGCCGGTGACGTGGGAGCCGACGAACGAAGGCGTATGGGCGAAGGGAATCGGGAAGTCCTGCGGCACGTGGCCCTCCTTGCGGGCGTTGCCGATGAAGGCGTTGAGGTCGTCGCCGATCACCTCGGCGATGCAGGTGGTGGACATCACGATCATCTCGGCGTCATAGAGTTTGGCGGCGTTGGCAAGGCCTTCATGCACGTTCTTCTGGCCGCCGAACACGGCCGCGTCTTCGGTCATCGAGTCGGCGATGATGGCGATGGGCTCCTTGAAGTGGCGGTTGAAGTAGGTGCGGAAATAGGCGATGCAACCCTGCGAGCCATGCACATACACCAGAGCCTTGTGGTAGCCCAGGCCGCACAGCGACGAGCCGAGCGGCTGGCAGGCCTTGGCCGGATTGACGGTCAGGGCCTCGCGCTTGAAATTCAGGTCCTGATATTCCTGCGTGGTGGTCCATTGAAAGGCAGCCTCGACCTTTTCCTTGCCGTGGCTTTCCTCGAATGACGCCCGCTTGTTGGCAAGCGTCTGCTTGTAGTTGTCGTCCCGGAACAGGGGGAAACACGGCCTGATATCGTCTACGGTTTGCATCTTGGTCTCCTTTGCCCCGCCACTAATCCGTGGACGCGGGCACAAGTTGAGGGAAAGTCAAAAAAACCTTTTTGCCACAGAGGTCACAGAGAACACAGAGAAAATCCCTACGGCATCGGAGGGCGCCTGGTTCATCTCTGTGCCCTCTGTGACCTCTGTGGCTAATGGGTTTTAGGCTGCCTTGAGCAACGGCTCCTTGAGCAGCGACTTCGCGGGCTTCTCCTGCCATGGCGGCTGCATCATGTTCCAGCACGGATTGTTCAGCGTCAGGTCCATGTCCTTGGCGAAGATGGCGAAGCCGTCGCAACCGTGGTAGGGGCCGGAGTAGTCCCAGGAGTGCAACTGGCGGAAGGGCACGCCCATCTTGTGGAAGACGTACTTTTCCTTGATCCCGGAGCCGATCAGATCGGGCTTCATGGCCTTGACGAATTCCTCGAACTCGAAGCCGGTGACGTCGTCGTAGATCAGGGTGGCGTCGCCCATTTCCTTGATGGTGCGGTCGTAGTCGTCGTTGTGGGCGAATTCGTAGCCGGCGCCGACCACTTCCATGCCGAGATCCTCGTAGGCGCCGACGACATGTCGCGGACGCAGGCCACCGACATACAGCATGACCTTCTTGCCTTGCAGGCGCGGCTTGAATTTGGCGATCACGGCATCCATCATCGGCGTATATTTCTCGATCACGCGCTCGGCGCCTTCCTTGATCGAGTCATCGAAGAAGGAAGCAATCTTGCGCAGCGATTCCTTGATCTTGGTCGGGCCGAAGAAGTTGTATTCGAGCCAGGGAATGCCGTACTTTTCTTCCATGTGGCGGCTGATGTAATTCATCGAGCGGTAGCAGTGGAGCAGGTTGAGCTTGACGTTCGGCGTGTTCTCCATCTCGGCCAGGGTGCCATCGCCGGACCATTGGGCGACCACGCGCAAACCCATCTCTTCGAGCAGGATGCGCGAGGCCCAGGCGTCGCCGCCGACGTTGTAGTCGCCGAGGATGGCCACGTCATAGGGCGTCTTTTCGAAGGGCTGGCCGTCGCGGTTGGAAATGATCCAGTCGCGCACCGAGTCGTTGGCGATGTGGTGACCGAGCGACTGCGAGACGCCGCGAAAGCCCTCGCAGCGCACCGGCACCACGGGCTTGTTGAGCTCCTTGGCAGCCTTCTTGGCCACTGCCTCGATGTCGTCGCCGATCAGGCCGACGGGACACTCGGACTGGATCGAGATGGCCTTGTTGAGGGGAAACAGCAGCTCGATTTCGTTGATCAGCTTGGCCAGTTTCTTGTCGCCGCCAAAGACGATGTCCTTCTCCTGGAAGTCCGAGGTGAAGTTCATTTCGCAGAACGAGTCGATGCCGGTGGTGCCGACGTAGTAGTTGCGGCGGCCGGCGCGCGAGTATTGGCCGCAGCCGACGGGGCCGTGCGAGATGGAGATGACGTCCTTGATCGGGCCCCACACCACGCCCTTGGAGCCGGCGTAGGCGCAGCCGCGCATGGTCATCACGCCCGGCAGCGACTTGCGGTTGGACGTGATGCACTTCTTCGACGACTCGAGTTCCTTGTCGTTGATCATGAGGTGCTTGGCGCGGTCCTTCTTGGCCTTTTCTGGATACACCTCGAGCACTTCCTGAACCAGTGCCTCGGTTTCTTCGCGGGTAAGCGCAGACATTTTGCTTCTCCTTGTCAGGCGGCAACAGCCTCGGCCGCCAATTCGGCGGCGGTCTTGCCGATAATGCTGGTGTCTTCCACTTCCATGATGCCGAACTCCATCAGCAGCGCTTCGAGTTCGTCCATGGTGATCGGCGTCGGGATCACGAACTTCTTGTTATCCACGATCTTCTTCGCCAGGGTGCGGTACTCGTCGGCCTGCTTGTGCGTGGGATCGAACTCGATCACCGTCATGCGGCGGATTTCGGCGTGCTGCACCGCGTTGTCGCGGGGGATGAAGTGGATCATCTGGGTGCCGAGCTTTTCTGCAAGGGCCTCGATCAACTCGTCCTCGCGGTCGGTATTGCGCGAGTTGCAGATCAGGCCCGCCAGTCGCACGCCGCCCGAGTTGGCGTACTTGACGATGCCCTTGGCAATATTGTTGGCCGCATACATGGCCATCATCTCGCCGGAGCAGACGATGTAGATTTCCTGCGCCTTGTTCTCGCGGATGGGCATGGCGAAACCGCCGCAGACCACGTCGCCGAGCACGTCGTAGAAGACGAAATCGAGGTCGTCGGTGTAGGCGCCTTCTTCTTCGAGGAAGTTGATGGCGGTGATGACGCCGCGGCCGGCACAGCCGACGCCGGGTTCCGGGCCACCTGACTCGACACATTTGATGCCGCCGTAGCCGACTGAAAGTACATCCTCGAGTTCGAGGTCTTCCACGCTGCCGGCTTCCGCCGCCAGTTCCATGACCGAGTTCTGCGCCTTGGCATGCAGGATCAGACGCGTGGAGTCGGCCTTCGGGTCGCAACCGACGATCATCACCTTCTTGCCGGCCTCGGCCAGCGCGGCGACGAGGTTTTGCGTGGTGGTAGACTTGCCGATTCCGCCTTTGCCGTAAATGGCGGCCTGACGAAGTTTTGCCATGATGCAATCTCCTTGTTGAGGTCCTGCGTTGAAATCTTTGGAGGTGGCGGGAATTCCCGTGCTCTCGACACAGACTGGTGCACAGAGCGTGCCAGCCCTTTTGATTTCTCCAAAACCCTGATGTGACAAGCCTTTCCGCGATACCCGACAATACCGCTGCGACATCGCTGTGCGCTATCGACGCGCCACTTTGTCGTGCCTCCGACAAGGAAAAGCTCGCCGCGCCAGCGAATTTGCCAACGTCGGCGCCGGGATTGCCGGGTTTACCTTTGGCGGCCCGGCTGCCGATCAACCGCTGCAACCTGCCGGCGGCGATCCTCGGCGGACTGACTTTTCAGCGCGCACCGGCGGCCCTGCACATCGACGGGATAGCCGCCCTGCACCGACCCCTGTTCGACCTGCTCAACGACATCGAGGAAGCAGCAGAACGGGCACACCGCTTTGTCGGCTACATGACGTCCCACTTCAGCCTAGAGCAGCCGGAGGAGGCCGGGTTTACCGCCCGGCAACCGAAACCGCGCGTCAAGGCCAGCTACTTGCGCGTGGTGCGCGGCTGGGCCTTCGATCCCGATGGACGCGAAGCCGCCGTGCTCAAGGGCTGGGTCGAGTCGCGCTTCGGCCTGCTGCCGCGCCATCACGGCGTTTCCTTGCGCGAACCGGGAAGCGAAGCCTGGCAGCGCTATGTCGCAATGCGCGTGGCGGGGCTGTACGGCACCAATGCCCTGGAAACGCAGCTCGACCTGCTCTATGCCTACAGCCAGTACGAACTGGCGCGCCAGTCGCCGCACAAGACGCATGTCCTTCTCTATCGCGGCGTGAACCGCTTCGTCGACCACGAGATCATCGCCGCCGGCGACGAGACCGACCCGCAGGCGAGGATCGTGCTGCTCAACAACGTCAGCTCGTTCTCGCGCGAGCGCGAGCGGGCCGGCGAATTCGGCGACACCATCCTTAGCGTCGAGGTGCCGGTGTCCAAGCTGGCCTTCTTCAGCCAGTTGCTGCCCGGCATGTTGAAGGCCGAGGACGAGTACGTGGTGATCGGCGGACTCTACCGGGTGCGGCTGGTAACCTTGTAGTCGCCGTTGCCTGCCCGCGAAGCGGAATTCCAGGCACGCAAGGCGCAGCCAGCGCCGACTTCTGTCTTGTAGCAAGTCCGACAATCGGCGCTTTGTCCCGCGCTGCCACTGGGTTTGACGATGGGTGCGTTTCTTGCACGACGAGAAACATCGCACCCGGAGCACACCACCATGATTTCCCCCGAACTCCTCGACCAATGGCAAGCAGGCCTTGCCGACGGCAGCATCGTTCCCTATCTCGGCCCCGGCGTGCTGGCCGATGTGCGCTCGACGCTCGACGGCCGCCCGATCCCGGCCACCGGCGAACAACTGATCCTGGCCATGAACAACGGCCAGCCGATGGCGCCGAAGCTAATGTACGAATTTCCGCGTGCCGCGATGAACATCGAACTCAAGCGCGGCCGCAGCGCCGTTACCCGATTTCTCGACGCCACTTACGGCCAGACCCAGTGGACTCGCGCCACCGTGCATGAGTGGCTCAAGGCAATCGCCCCGCCCTATGTGATCGACATCAACCGCGACACCCAGTTGCAGGATAGTTACGCCGGCAAGCCGCACCTGCTGATCCTCGGCTGCGCGCGCGTAGTTGGCAACCGCGGTGGCAGCGACTATCGCTTCAAGCTGTTCGCCAGCAACGGCGCCGCCTACCAGCCGATTTCACCCGAAGATGCCGACCCGAACATGCCGGTGCTGTTCAAGCCGATGGGCTCGCCGAAGCCCAAGTCGAGCTACATCGCCTCGGACGCCGACTATGTCGATTACATCACCGAGCTGATGGGTGGCTTCGCGGTGCCCTCCTTCGTCAAGGCGCGTCGCCGCGGCAAGCGCTACCTGCTGCTCGGCATGCGCCTCAACCGCGATTCGGAACGCATGGTGCTGTCCGACCTGATCTACGCCGCGGCCAGCGATCCAGCCGGCTGGGCCCTGATCTCGGAACCCACCGAAAAGGAACGGCGCTTTTGCCAGCGGCAGGAACTGACCCTGGTCGAGATGGATGCCAGCGCACTGCTCGGTGAGGCTTTCGCCGCTTAGAGCCTGCCCATCGGGATCAGTGCCCGCGCCTGCCGGACGCACGCCTCGCGCACCGCCGGATCGAGTGCTTTCAGCCAGCGCGCAGGCAGTGCCTCGCGACCATGCAGCGCACCGCACAGCATGCCGGCGATGGCGCCGGTGGTGTCGGCGTCGCCGCCGCGATTGACCACGTCGATCAGGCAGTTCTCGAAGCCGCCGACATCGACGACCGATTGCAGCACCGCCTGCATGGTTTCGACGATCCAGGCGCTGGGATTCACGCGGCGTGGGCGCCCGCGAAAGGCCAAGACCGGATGCGCCGTCACCAGTGGCCGAACGCGGGTTTGAAAGACTTGCCGCAGCGAGTCACCACGCAGGAAATCCTGCACCGTGAGGGCGAGGAATTCGCAGACGGCGTCGGACATCGCGTTGTGATGCGTGACGTGCGCTTGGGCGCGGCACGCAGCGCGCACCTCGGCTTCCGGCCGGCCAAAAGTGGCCAGCGCCACGGGCAGCACGCGCATCGCGGCACCGTTGCCGGCGTCGTATTCCGACGCCGGCGCCTGCGGACAACCGGTGCGGCGAAACAGCAGCAGGTTGCGCCGCACGGTGTTGCCGATATCGACCGGCTTGGCGCGCATCCATGTGTCGAAGGCCTGCGCGCAGGCAAGCGGCTCGACCCGCCCCTGATGGGCGAGAATTGCCTCGCCCAAGGCCAGCGACATGATGGTGTCGTCGGTAACGCACCCGGGACGCAGCTTCAGCCAGCCACCGCCGACGATCTCGCGATGAATACCGGACTGATGCGCGTACTGATGCGCAATCTCGCGCGGGGTCATGAACTCGACCGTGGCGCCCAGCGCGTCGCCCAGCGCCAGGCCGAGATAGGCGGCCTCGGCCCGCGCCACAAGCTCGCTGGAAATGGCGACCGGGCTATCGATCACCGGCTCGGGTATTCGATCGACATCAAGCAGGTTTGACGACGATGGTGCCGCCCAGCACCTGCGCCTGACAGGCCAGGCGATGGTGGCGCGGGGCGAGGTTGTCCTTGAGCACCTGGTCTTCGAGCACCGAAGGCGCGGCGAGGTGTTCGTGGCCGGAGACAATTTTGGTCAGGCAAGTGCAGCACTCGCCTTCACGGCAGCCGTAGGTGATGCCGGCGCCGACTTTTTCCGACACTTCGATGAGCCGGGTGCCGGCGGGTACGGTGACCGTGAGGCCGATGTCTTCAAAGGTGACGGTGGCTTTGGGCACGAGCACTCTCCAGAAATGAAATCAAACCAGTCTCGACGCGGCGCAGGTCCGGGTCGAGCGCGCCGGCAAAGCCGCCTCAGGGCGTACAGCCGCCGGCATGGGGGTCTCCGCCATGACGACAGGCTTCGAGGTCTTCGTCGGGCACATCCTTGAGACCGATCCAGGCGTGTATCGCAGTGGCGTCAAAGCCGACTCTTCGCTCGTCGCCGACTTGCAGCAGCGGCCGGCGAATCAAGAGCGGGTTGTCGCGCAGCAGGGCCAGCGCCGTCGGTTCGTCGAGTTCCTCGGGCACGATCTCGCCCGACTTGATGGCCGGTGCGGCACGGTTGAACCACTGCGCGACCGGCAGGCCGATGAAGAATTCGAGCAGGGCCAGGTTGGTCCAGGCCTTGTGGCGCAGGTCGCGCGCCAGCACCTCGTGGCCGGATTCGGCGAGCAGCGCCTTCTGCCGCGCATTGCCGGAGCAGCCGGTTTTTTCAAAAAAGGTAATGGTGGCCATGCTCAGCGCGCCCGGATCTCAGCCTGAACCGCCGCCCAGCGTTCGGGCGGGATGCCGGTCAGCGAGCCGGGCGGATTCATTTCCGCGCCGAGTTCGTCGAGAATCGCGCCTTCGATCGGGCAGATCGCGACGCACTGCGCGTCGGCGAAGTCGCCGAGGCACTCGGTGCATTTGTCGGCGTCGATTAGAAAGTGGGGCTTGGCCTCTAAGATCGCCTTGTTCGGGCACAGGGGCTCGCAGGCGAAGCAGTTCACGCAGCTTTCGATAATTTCAAGGGCCATGATCGGAGTCTCTTACGCGCATTTTGCTGCGGCGACTTTGGCGTCAAGTTTTCCGGCCGCCAGCATTTCGTTCCATACCGCCATGACGGCGTCTGCGACCGGTTCCATGGCGTGCTCGCCGTTGGGCTGAATGCCAGCCGCTTCGAGCTTGCCCCAGGGTTCGATGCCGATCTTCGAACACAGCACCACTTCGCAACCGGCGAGGGCCTTGATGGTACGGTCGAGTACCGATTCCCCATCACCACAGGTTTCGTCACCGGCGCAGTACTGCTCCGCCTTGCGATGACCGACGAACTTTGCGCCGGCCGCCGAGGCTTCATAGACGAGGAACTCTTTGGCGTGGCCGAAGTGCACGGCGACGACACCGCTCTTCGCCGCCACCGCCATCAGTACGCGCCGTCCCACCAGCGCCGACTTCTGCGGGCGCTGCATGAACTGGATGACCTGGGGCGCCGGCGCGTGGGCCTTCTGGCGCTTGGCCTCCAGTTCTGCCGTCACCCTGGCGCGCAACTCGGCACGCACCGCCATGGCCGCTTCATAGTCGATGTCCATGGCATCGATCTTGTCCAGGGTGAACTCGTCGCCGCGGTCCTCGCCGAGCAGGCCCACCGCATCGGCACGGCACTGGCGACAGTGGCGCATCATGTTCATGTCGCCTTCGCAGGCATCCTGCAAGGCCTTGAGTTCGTCCGGCCGCGGACTGCGCTGGCCCATCACGCCGTAGAAAGTGCCATGTTCCGCCTCGGCGATCAGTGGCATGACGTTATGCAGGAAGGCGCCCTTGGCCTTGACGATCTGCGATACCTCTTTCAGGTGTTCGTCATTGACGCCGGGGATCAGCACCGAGTTGACCTTGACCAGAATGCCGCGCGCGACCAGCATTTCCAGCCCCTTCTGCTGCTGCGCTATCAGTATCGCCGCCGCCTCGCGGCCGTGGATGCGCTTGTTCTTCCAGAATATCCACGGGTAGATTTTGGCGCCGACATCGGGGTCGACGCAGTTGATGGTGATGGTGACGTGGTCGATGTTGTGCTTCGCCAATTCCTCGACGTGGTCGGGCAGGGTCAGGCCGTTGGTCGACACGCAGAGCTTGATGTCCGGCGCCTTCTGCGCCAGTTGGCGAAAGGTCTCGAATGTACGCGCGGGGTTGGCCAGCGGGTCGCCGGGCCCGGCGATGCCGAGCACCGTCATCTGCGGAATCGTCGCCGCCACGGCCAGCGTTTTTTTCACCGCCTGGTCCGGCGTCAGCAACTCGGAGACGACGCCGGGGCGCGACTCGTTGGCGCAATCGTACTTGCGGTTGCAGTAGTGGCACTGGATGTTGCAGGCCGGCGCCACCGCCACATGCATGCGGGCGAAGTAGTGGTGGGCGTTTTCCGAGTAACACGGATGGTCCTGCACCCTGGCGCGGATGGCGTCCGACAGTCCGCCCAGCTGATCGGCGGTCGAACCGCAACTGCCGGAGCTGCAGCCGCCGGCATTGGGCGCTTCGGGGGCAATCACAGGAAGATCCACGATGTTTCTCCACGGGTCGGGTCCCTTCCTCTTGAGCAATGCCTGTGCCAAGCGCTAACTCATTGATTCATCGACCCCGGAAAGATCGATTGTAGGAAACGCCACAAGCGGTCGCGGTTGACATCGGACATCGCCCGCAATGCGCTAACCAGCAAGCGCGGCACGACTTTAGCCGTTGCGCATAGTCTTTCGCAAGGCCCTTGAAAGTAGAGAAATAATTGCTCTACAATTACGTCATGGGCAAGCTATATTCGGGTGAAGGCTGGATCATTGTGGTGCGGGGAAACGAACATCCGCCGGTTCATGCTCATGTGTTGCATCCGGATGGCAAGGCTGTGGTGTATCTATCGGGCAAACTCGTCAACGCCGGCGTGCCAGCGAAAGTATTGCGCGCCGCGCAGGCATGGATCAACGCCAATGCCGAGGACGTCCGTCGCGAGTGGGCGACGATGAACAATCCGCGCAGGAGATGAACCATGAAAGTGAAAAATGCAAACCGGTTGCAATCCATTGATGTCGAGGCGGGCATGGTGCTGGCAGCGACTTATACCGGCGGCAATACGATCCGTGTCGATCTGAGCGATGTGGCACGACGCCTGGAGGCATTCGCGCCGCTGGAATCGCGGCGCGAGTTTCGTCGCGCTGCAATGGTCGACTTCGGTTGGGGGGTGGAATGGCCTTGCGGGGCATCACTGGATTCCGACCGCTTGCTGGAAATGGCCTTGGAACAACAGGGGCAGGTGGCCAACGTTGATTTTCGCCGCTGGCAGGATCGGCATCAACTCTCCCTCACGGATGCAGCGAAGGCAATCGGTCTGACTCGTCGCACGGTGAGTCAGTACCGCACGGGCGCACGGCCAGTGCCTCGCACCGTGACGCTCGCCTGCAAGGGATGGGAGTTGGAACAGGGACGGCCGAAGCGTGCCCGAACCAGAGAAACTGGCGACAAAGCACGATCCTCGGCCATCAGATCTGCCTGACCTCGATGTTCAGGGTCTGGATGCGGTAGGCGATCTGGCGCGGTGTCATGCCCAGCAGGCGTGCCGCGCGCGCCTGCACCCAACCGGCCTGCTCCAGCGCGGCAATCACGCGCCGCCTCTCATCCATATGTTCGCTTTGTTCGTTGCCGGGTTCCGGATCGCCCGCTTCGGCGTCACCGTCTGGGTCCTCTCGAAGAGTCGGCGCTGGCGGCACGGCGCCCTGCGCACGGCGACCGGGTGCGGTGCGCGGCTTGTCGATGCGGATCAGGTCGGCGTCGATTTCGCCGTTCAGCGACATCACGGCGGCGCGCTCCAGGCAGTTCTCCAGCTCGCGCACGTTGCCGGGCCAGGGGTGTTGCGCCAGGCGGCGTTGTCCGGCGGCGGTCAGGCTCAGCGTACGGCCCTGCACGCCGCCGAGGCGTTCGAGCAGATGACGGGCGATTTCGGGCAGGTCTTCCATGCGTTCGCGCAGCGGCGGCGGCAGGATCGGCATGACGTTGAGCCGGTAGTACAGATCTTCGCGGAACTCGCCGGCCTCGACCGCCGCTTCGAGATCGCGATGCGTCGCCGCGATCAGCCGCACATCGACCTTGACCGTGCGGCTGCCGCCGACGCGCTCCAGTTCGCCCTCCTGCAAGACGCGCAGCAGCTTGGCCTGGAAGGCCGGCGAAATCTCGCCGATTTCGTCGAGGAACAGCGTGCCGCCGTCGGCCATTTCGAAGCGGCCCTTGCGCGAATTCACGGCGCCGGTAAAGGCGCCTTTCTCGTGGCCGAAGAGTTCGGATTCGAGCAGGTTTTCCGGCAGCGAAGCGCAGTTGAGGCGCACGTAGGCGCCGCGCGCGCGCGGCGAGTTGTAGTGGATGGCGTTGGCGATGAGTTCCTTGCCGGTACCCGTCTCGCCGCGAATCAGTACCGTGGTCGGCCATTTCGCCACCATGCGGATCTGTTCGAAGATGCGCCGCATGGGATCGGAATGCCCGACCATGTTGTCGAAACCGTGCTTCTGGCGCACGGTGCGGCGCAGGGTATCGCGTTCTTCGGCCAGCGCCTTGCGCTCGAGCTTGACCTCGAGCGACAGGCGCACGTTCTGGCCAATCAAGTTTGCCACCATCTCGACGAAGCGCACCCGCTCTTCGAGCAGGCCGTCATCGGCTGCGTCGGGCTGCACCGTGAGTACGCCCTGCAGCGTGCCGCCGACCTGGATCGGCGCGGCGATCAAGGGCAGCTCCTTGTCATAGAGTCCGAGGCGATTGAGGAAGCGCGGCTCGTCGCCCAGACGAGCGATGGCAACGGTGCGGCCACCTTCGAGGATCATGCCGATGACGCCTTCGCCGGGCAGGTAGCGCACCGGTTCGAGCTCTTCGCTGTCGAGGCCGTGCACGGCATGCACCGTCAGGTCGCCGGAATCGGGGTCGACCACGCTGACCATGCCGCCGCAGAGGTGACCGGTGATTTCCAGGGTGCGCAGCACCTCGCGCAGGGTCTTGTGGAAATCCAGCGAACGCGACAGCATCTGCGAGACGCGGAACAGCGTTTCGTATTGGGCACGCAGCAGGGCGGGAGATCTTGCGTCGTTCATGAGTGTCGCTTCACCGGCAAGACGACGCAGATACGGCAACCCGGGACCTTCACGGGATCGATCGCGATCGTCCCGCCATGATCCGCGGCGACCTGCTGGGCCGCCGCGAGGCCCGTGCCCAGATGGCGATTGCCCTCGCGCTTGGTGGTGTAGAAAGGCTCGAACACCTTCAGCTGCTGCTCCGGCGGAATGCCCGGGCCGCTGTCCTCGATCACGATTTCGATGCTGCCGAGCTGCGCCCGGGTGATCACCGAAAGCTCCCGTTCACGCCAGCCGCGCCCGTTCATGGCCTCGATGGCGTTGTCGATCAGGGCCTTGACCAGGGCGCGCAGCTTGTTCGGGTAACCCTGCAGCGCGGGCAGCATCGCCTGCGGTTTCCAGCTGACGCGGATGCCCGCGGCCAGCAGGTGGCCGGTATCGAGATCGAGCACATCGCGTACCAGTTCATTGATATTGATCGAGCCTTCCGGCTCGCGCACTTCGGCCGGAATCATGGTGCGCAGTTCGCTTACCGCCTGCTGGCCGGCGGCCATGGCGGCGGCCAGCGCCATCACCATCGGATCGGTTTCGCCATTGCGCCGGGCCAGCATGCCGACCGCCGAGGCCATCATGTTGAGCGGTCCCTCGAGGCGGAAGGTGGCGGCCGACAGGCTCTCGCGCAGCACCGAGACGCGATCCTCCTCGGCCATCACGGCCTGCAGCGCCGCCACCCGCGCCTTTTCCTGCTGCGCCCGCAGCCCGGTGATTTCCTTGGCCACCAGCAACAGGTAATCGCGTCCGCCGCCGGCGAAAAACGCGTCCGCCGTGCTGTCATCCTCGCGCACGCGGCTGCCGGAGCAGGAGAACCAGCGCGGCAGCTTGCCGCCGGGAAGATCGAGGCGCACTTCGCGGTCGAGGAAGGCGTAGCCGGAACTGCGGCGTCCGCTTCCCGCCGCGGCTTCCAGTCCGGCGCGAATTGCCGTCATCAGCATCGGCGCCGGTTCGGCCATGCCGAGATCGGCCTGCAGCTTTTTGTATTCGTGATTGTCGAGCACCACCCGGTCATCGACATCGAGCACCACGATCACCACCGGCGCCGCGTCGACCACCGATTCGATCAGCGCCTTCTGATTCTTCACCTCGCATTCCAGCCGATGCATTTCGGTGATGTCGCGATGCATGCCGAGGTAATTGAGCACTTCGCCGCCGGCATCCATCACCGGCGAGATGGAGAGCTCGGCGAGGTACTTGCTGCCGTCCTTGCGGCGGTTGATCAGACGCCCGCCCCAGGCCTCGCCATGCGAAATCTTCTGCCACAACGCTTTGTACAGCTCGGGCGGCGTGGTCTTGTTGGACAGGATGGATTCGTTACGGCCGATCGCCTCCGCGGCACCATGGCCGGTAACGCGGGTGAATGCAGGATTGACGTAGAGGATGTTGCCGTGCACGTCGGTAATCGAAATCGCAATGTCGGCCTGATCCACGGTCTGCTGGAATACCTGCGGCGGGATGGCCGCAGGCAGCCCGACGCCGATCCGGGAATCGCTGTCGGGCGTTGCACTGGGTTGTTTCTTTGCCATCTAGCACGATCTCCGAATCAAACGCTTTGCGCGCTGTTGTCAACGTAGCGAGCAGGTTCCGTGCCGACCTTGATTTGGTAAGGGCTTTTTGCCTGCTTTGTAGGATTTGTAGGACTTGCGACATGCACAAGAGTCGGCGCTGGCGACACGGCGATGCTCGCCGCGGGGCGGGAAAACCCCCATGCTGGTGCGGGCTTGGGCGGCAATGCACGGCTTTGGTGTGCAGCGCAACAAGCGGTGGCACGGAACCTGCGAAGCATCCGGCAAACAGATCATCCGCCCGATCATGAACCTTCCTCACACCCTTTCCGCCGAATTCGTCGCGACGAAACCGCCGCCGCCGCGGACCCTGATGCATGGGGTGATCCTCGGCAGCTTCTGCCTCGGCTTCGGACTCGTCCTCGCCATTACCGACCGGCTGACGCTGGCCGACATCGCCGCCCGCGCTTTGGAGGACCGGCAGAACTCGCTCTCCCAGGTGATTCCCGCCGGCATCCACGACAACAATCCGGTCACCGATACCCTCCTGATGACGGATGCCCGCGACAAGGAGATCACCGTCTATCGCGCGCGCAAGGCAGGCCGGGTGACCGGCGTCGCCTACGAGATTTACGGCACCGGCTATGCCGGCGAGATCAAGCTGATGCTGGGTATCGCCGCCGACGGCAAACTGCTCGGCGTACGCGTGCTGGCGCACAAGGAAACGCCGGGGCTGGGCGACAAGATCGAAGAGAAGAAGGGCGACTGGATCCTGCGCTTCACCGGTCTGTCATTCACCGATCCGCCGCCGGAGCGCTGGAAGGTGAAAAGGGACGGCGGCCAGTTCGACCAGTTTGCCGGCGCCACGATCACGCCGCGCGGCGTGCTCGGCGCGATCCGCGGCGGCCTCGAATTCTTCGCCGCGAACAAGGCGAAATTGACTGAAGGAAGCTGACATGGCAAATGACTACAAGACCATCGTCAAGGACGGCCTGTGGGACAACAACGGCGTTTTCAGCATGATGCTGGGGCTGTGTCCGGCGATGGCGATGACCACCAGCGCCACCAACGGCCTCGGCATGGGGCTGGCCACCGCTGCCGTGGTGGCGGCCTCGTGCTGCCTGGTTTCGCTGTTCCGCAACCTCATCACGCGCGAGGTGCGCATTCCGGTCTTCATCCTCATCAGCGCCGCGATGGTGACCATCGTCGATCTCGCCATGAACGCCTGGATGCACGATCTGTACAAGGTGCTGGGCCTGTTCATTCCGCTGATCGTGGTCAACTGCCTGTCGATGGCGCGCTTCGAGGCCTTCGCCTCCAAGTCGCCGCCCCTGCCCGCCTTCGTCGACGGCCTGTTCATGGGGCTGGGCTTCACCGGGGCGCTGGTGGCCATCGGCGCCGTGCGCGAGGTCATCGGTTCCGGCACCCTGTTCGCCGACGCCTCGCTGCTGCTGGGCCCCGCCTTCAAAGTCATCGAACTGCGCATCCTGCCCGCCGACACTGGCGTGCTGATGATGATCCTGCCGCCCGGCGCCTTCCTCACGACCGGCTTGCTGGTGGTCGCCAAGCGCATGATCGACGCGCGCGCCGCCAGGGCAGAGCCGGCGGAAGCTGCCCACGGCCTGGCCTGAGCCGATGACCATGACCGCTTCCGCCCCATCCGCTTCGCATACGGTCGAGGGCATCGCCCGCGTGGTGAGGGTCGATGCCGGCATGGCCTGGCTGGAACCGGAGCAGACCGGCGGCTGCGGCAGTTGCGCTTCGGCATCGAGTTGCGGCGCCGGCTCACCCGGCATCGGCGAAGTCGCCAACCGCATCGCGGCGCGGCGCTTCCCGCTCGACAACCCGGACGGACTGGCGGTCGGCGAACGCGTGGTGATCGGCGTCGACCCGCACTCGCTGCTCAAGGCCGCACTGACCGCTTATGCCATCCCACTGGTGACGGCATTGACCGCCGGCGGCATCGCCGAAGGCGCCTGGGGCAGCGACCTCATCACCCTGGCCGCAATGGCCTCCGGTCTGGGCGTCGGCCTGCTGATTGCCGGCATCGCCGCCAGACAGCTTGCGCGCCGCGGCGACCTCGCCCCGCGCTTCCTGCGCCGGGCCGGAGGGGGCCGGGGATTCGATGCGACGATTTGTGAAACCATGAGGAGCAGCGAATCCCCGGCTCCCTCCGCCACGGACAGCCGAGCGCAACGAGTGACGCCATGAAAGAATTCGCCCTGATGATGATCGGCGCGGCGCTGGTCAACAACGTGATCCTGGCGCGCTTTCTCGGCCTGTGTTCGTTCATGGGCGTCACCACGCGCATCGACACGGCGGTGGGCATGGGACTGGCGACCACCTTTGTCATGACCGTCTCGGCGATGGCCGACTGGGCCGTCCAGCGCTACCTGCTGGAGGCCTTTGGACTCGGCTACCTGCGAACCATCACCTTCATCCTGGTGATCGCCAGCACGGTGCAATTCACGGAGCTGGTGATCCGCAAGGTGTCGCCGGGCCTGTTCCGCATGCTCGGCATCTACCTGCCGCTGATCGCCACCAACTGCGCCGTGCTCGGCGTCGCCCTGCTGGTGGTCGAAGGCCGCATGAACTTCATCGGCTCGACGCTGTTCGCCTTCGCCTCGTCGCTCGGCTTCAGCCTGGTCATGATTATCTTCGCCGGCCTGCGCGAACGCCTGGCACTGGCCGAGGTGCCACGCCTGTTCGCCGGCCCGCCGATCGGCTTCATCGTCGCCAGCCTGCTGGCGATGGCGTTCATGGGGTTTTCCGGCATTGCTGCAAGCTGACCTCTATCGATTGCGAAGGCATGTCCGATGAATTACGACGCCATGAAGGGCAATAGACGCCCGACCCCACCCGGCCGTTCCACGGCTGGCTTTGCACAGCCAGCCGGCTACGGCGGCGCGGAGCAGTGCTCCGCGAAACCCCGCCTCCGCCCCTTCGCAGGGGAGGTGACTGAATTGCTCGCTGCGCTCGGAAAT
>Ga0209211_10004622_pt1 | contig 21270 bp, 18 predicted proteins | sample RifGroA2_FD_183992 | JGI IMG/M metagenome (GOLD analysis project Ga0209211, IMG submission 183992) | Groundwater microbial communities from Rifle, Colorado, USA - Groundwater A2 (SPAdes) (version 2) | ecosystem: Environmental > Aquatic > Deep subsurface > Groundwater | place: Rifle, Colorado...
CTGGTATTTTTCGTATAAGATCCGCGGATTGTCCCTCGGGATTATACCGAAATATACCGTCAGCCTGTTGCCGGTCCTTCCTGACTTTACCGGGATGTTCCTGGTCCGGAGTTCCATTTCCCTTATAGAGTCGTATTCCCTGTCGGATATTTGAACAAAGCTGTCTATCATCATCGCATCAAGTATGGCCTTCCCTTTAGCAGTTTTATGCATATTCAGAAAGGCGTTTTTTATTTTCCCCTTGAGCGCCGGACCAATATTTTTGGTGACTACTACGGGGGGCATGCCAAAAGGCGGTGAACGCTTTATTATCCTTGTCTCTTTTGCATATGGTGAGCCTTTTTCCACCATATATTCATAAACGATGCTGTCAACTGCAGCGCTGTCGGCAATCTTTTTGGCCACCATTTCAATGGATTTATTGTGGCTGTAACTGTACATAGAGCGCTTGAAAAATTTCTCAGGCGATGACCCGGTTGTTTTGACCAGATAAGCCGGGTACAACTTCCCGGTGTTGGACCCCGGGTCGGTAAAGGCAAAGACCTTTCCCCTGAGTTCCGTAAAGGATTTTATCGGGCTGTCTTTATGGACGATAATGTATGAGTGATATTTAGGACTGCCATTAACACTCGGCGCAGCAAGCAGTTCAACCCCGAATTTCTCACGGTTTTTTACATAAGGTGCGGAGCATATAAACGCCACATTGACTTCGCCTCTTTCCAGAAGGGCGTCCATCTCTTCATATGTCCTCCGATGGACCATCTGCACAGGTTGCTTTATCTGCTCGCCTATATAATCAATGACCTCCTGGTAGTACTTCACTGTATCAACCGGAGTGATCATGGACGAAACGCCGATCTTCACTGCCTTCTGCTGAAGTCCGCTGTCGGAATCTGCTTCTCCCTGCTTTGCTGCAAAAACAATTCCCTGCCCAAACACAAAGAAAAGACCGCATATGAATATGAATATCGAGGTCCTTATTGAATTCATATATTCAGGATACAGCAAGTGGTCTATCTTTAAGGGAATTTTCTTCCCGGTCATACTCTAAGCTACCACAAAATGCCGGGCGGCTACAAGACAAACAGGCCTATCTTCCCTCCCTGAGTTTCATGGCAAAGCAAGAATGCAAGCCACTTTGAATTATTGCTGAAGCGGTTTTCAATTACTCCTCCAACCTGACCAGGCAGGAATGCCTGCGCCATCCCTGAGGACAAGGATGTTGTCTCCTTTCTTTACCTCAGATGCAATAATGGCAGGCTTGCCTGCAAACGTCACCCGCGAGCCTTTGACCTCTACACTGTCGCCCTTTTCTATCTTCGTATCGAGGCGTTCTATATACCAGCCGGGGCCGAGATGGACAGGGATAGTCTCCTTGTCAGTTTTCAGTACAATGTGAATACCGTAAGACATACCCCTCATGGGAGTGGTCTTATCCACAGACTTTACCGTGCCGTTGAGGGTTTCAAACGTTGCCGGGGTGTACATCCGCTGATACTGCGAGCCCATGCCCCAACCGCCGCTTCCACGATACCCTTTCCAACCGGCAAGTGCTAAAGACGAGGTTAAAATCAATGCAACTGCAACTGCTAAACCGATGGTTCTATTTGTTCGCATAACTGCCTCCTTTGAGCCGGGAATCTATTATCTACATTACGTATAACACCTAAAATTGTGATTGTCAAATTAATATAAGCCGAATACAAGACATTATCTAATGCATAGGACGGACAAGAAGGCTGCTAAAATAAACGCCGGCGTATTAGGTAACTATATCCGCAACTTACTGACCTTGATGAGCTTTATGAGAACTATATTTTCTTTTTTCTCCTGAGTTTCAGCGGCCACAATATACCCCCAGTGTCTTGCAATTTGGCAGATCGAGAATGACTCTTGTGAATTCGCCTTCGATACTCTCTATTACAAGGTTTCCACCATGGTCCTTTATGATGCCATGACTGATACTCAGCCCCAGACCTGTGCCTTCGCCAACCGGTTTTGAGGTAAAGAAAGGGTTTATCACTTTATCCATTATGCCAGACGGTATGCCGGTCCCCTTATCATAAAATGCAAGCCTGATATAGGAGGCTTTTTTTATCATTATAGTTTCAACGGTTATTTCGAGTATCTTGTCCTTGTGTTTCCCGGGATATTTTTTGTTCAGGGCATATCTGGAATTACTGATAAGGTTCAGGATAACCTGCTGTATTTGCTCCTTATGACCGATTATCTGCGGCAGGTAGGACGGCAAGTTAAGGATAAATTCAATATTGTCTTTTTTGATCAGTTTATTTGTAAGATCAAATGCTTCCGATATCGCATCATGGATATAAAAAGCTTCCTTCCCCTCTTTCTTGTCCCGGGAGAACGAAAGGAGACTGCTTACAATATGTGCAATCCTGTCACCCTCCTTTATTATGCGGCCCGCGATTTCATTCCCCGTTTTATCAAGTATGATCTGTGCATAGTTTATGATGCCGTTGATGGGGTTGTTTATCTCATGTGCAACACCGGCTGCGAGTTCGCCAAGGGAAGCCAGTTGGGCCGACCTCATCGCCTCTGCCCAGAAGATCGTTTTTTCAGTGATATCAACGGCAACGAGCAACACATTATTTATTGTACCGTCCTGCTCTTTTATCGGAAATGCGCGCTTATCGAACAGCCTTCCTCCGGGAAACGCGATTTGAGCGCTTTCCACTTCACCGGAGATAAAGCTCTTTAGGACATGACAGTCTTCGCACGGCACAGTGCGGTCGAACCATAACTTATAGCAGGACCGACCCATCAAATCGGAAACTTCATTGCTCAGTCCCGCATATGCGCCTTTGTTTGCCCAGAGTATCTCCAGTCCAGGAGAGAGCAGGATAATAGTGTCGTTCATAGCGTCCAAAAGTATGTTGAACTGCTGAAAAAGCTTGCGGTAACGTGCTTCGCCAGCCCTGAGTTCATCTTCTACGCGTTTGCGCTCCATGATTTCAAGATGCAGGTTTTGGTTGGCTATTATAAGTCCACCGGTACGCTCTTTGACGAGGTCGGCGAGGATGATCTGCTGCTCATTCAAAACCCGTCTGAGCTTGTCTTCAGCCTTTCTGCGCTGCGCGTCAGCCTCGCCTTTGTATAACGCCACTTCTATAGTGCTCTTAAGTGTATCAATGTTGCAGGGCTTTGGAAGATAACCAAAGGGCTCTGTTGTCTTGGCTTTCCGGATTGTCTCAGCATCTGCATGGGCGGTCAGAAAAACAATGGGGATAGCATGGGCCTTCCTTATCTCATCCACTGCTTCAATGCCGTCCATGGGGCCATCGAGTGTAATGTCCATGAGAATCAGGTCCGGAAGCAATTCAGCCGCCATACGAATTGCCTCCTCACCGCTGGACACAACCGCCGGGACCTCGTAACCCAGGGTGATCAGATTGGTCTTGAGATCCATTGCGGCTATGGCTTCATCCTCTACCAGTAATATTCTCTTGATTTGCAAATCCCTACTGTTTGGCCTATCCATTCTGTTCACATGTGTAATTTAAAGTTCCGGGGAAGGTTATGGTGAATCTGGTGCTTCCCACTTTCGAAAGCTCTATCGTTCCGTGAATCTGCCCTGTCAGCACATTGACTAATTGCAGGCCAAGAGACGAAGTATTACGGAAGTCCAAATTCTCAGGAAAGCCGATACCGTTATCATCAATAAACAAGACATTGTTTCCTTCTCTCTTTCTGTTGAGTCCGACCTTGATCGTTCCTTTTCTCCCCTCCGGGAAGGCGTATTTCAGGCTGTTCGATACCAGTTCATTCACGATCAGGCCGCAGGGGATGCCGACGTTCACATCAAGGGCAACAGGTTCCATATCCATGGAAAAGACGACATCATGCCGTTTGTAGGTGTCTGCAATACCATCAACGAGGCTTTTCAGATATTCTTTAAAATCTATATGCGCCAGGTCCGCTGAGCGATAAAGTTTTTCGTGTATCAGAGACATGGAGTAAACCCTGTTCCTGCTATCCTCAAACTTGACGCGGACCGTCTCGTCGGCAATGCCCTTTGCCTGTAGATTCAGCAGGCTGATAATCACCTGCATGTTGTTCTTCACCCGATGGTGGATCTCCTTCAGCATCACTTCCTTTTCCCTGAGCGAGCGAAGAATTTGATCTTCTCTCTGATTCAGAGAATCTATGGAAGATTTGATTTTTTGTGTCATATGATTTAAAGTGTTCCCCAGTTGAGCAATTTCATCTGATCCGGATATGTCGGCCCTTATATCCAGATTACCCTTCGACATCTTTCCGGCCAAATCATTTAATTTTTCCAACCGCCTGACAAGCAGATACCCGATCATTAATCCGGCAAAGGCTATCACAGCCATGCTGATTCCTGCAATAACAATCCCCTGAATTATCGCTTTGCGATACGCTGTACGGATACGATTATTTGAAAATTTAATGTGAATATTCCCGATATCGCCGGATTGCAGTGCTATGCGCCTGCTTTTCCAGTGCCCGCTTTCATCGTCCTTCAATTCGGGCAACACATTGCTCAAAAACTTATATTCTGAACTCACCACAATGACATTCCTAAAGTCTGTCATGAAAATGCTTTCTATAGATACTATATTTTTGAGATTACTTGCATAATTCTGAAACTCGCCATATTCCGATGTAATAAGCGCATTCCGTCCTAAATCTGAAAGCAGATTCAGATATATTTCCTCATGTTCCTTAAGTTCGGCAGTGACCTCATCATATGAGACAGTCTGGACCCTCCATAAAACAAGTGTGACCATCACTGCCTCCAGTATGAAAATAGTTAAAGCAATCCTGTATTTGAGTGATATTCTGTTCAAGGCTTTCTCTTATTTATGAGCGAATTTGTTTTCAATTTTTTTATGTCAGCCTCGGTAATACCGGCAAAAGGTTTTTTCCCCTCGATCACAAAGGCCTTTCTGAGGTCAGCCGGGACTCCTGAGAGGGTGGTGCTCAGCAGGATCTTTCTGATGAGATTCCGTTCTTTTGCCGGGACCCTTTTGTGCACGACAAATATTGAGTGTGATATTGAGGCTGTCTCCTTTATTATCCTTAGTTTGGTCCCGAGAGACTTTTCATAGATACGTAAAATTGCACGGCAGGTGGCTGCTGCATCAGCATTCCTGATAACAACGTTCTGAAGCGATGAATCATGCTCGCCGAAGTGTTTCAGCACTACACCATTATCCTGCATTAAACCGGCTCTGATCAAATCAGCTTCTGCAAGCAAGCTGACTGCCGAACCATCGGGAGACATGGCAACAGTTTTACCTTTCAGGTCCTGGAATGTCTTTATGGGGCTGTCAATAGGCACGACAAAGATCGCCGACAGCTCCTCATTTTTCCGAACAACAGGGATATAACCTGCTTTTTCAGCATGCAGTACATAGTCAAACGGGTGGACAAGGGCAATATCAAACTCCCCTCTGCCCAGACGCCCGGAATATTTTTCATAGGTGGAAGAACTTTGAAAATGTATGGGATGATTTATACCCTGTCCGATCTCATGCGCTATAGGGGAAAACAGCTTATCCAATTGTGACACCGACAGTGCAGGATAAACACCTAAAACATACCCTGACTTTTCCGGAGCACTTCTCTGCTGTTCCGCATGAGTCTGGTGCACCAAAAACGGAAATGCAATAAAACACGACAGTATAGTGAATGTTGCAAAAAAGAAGATGATAAACATACTTGCCAATTCTCTTTTATGCCCCTGCTTCATAGTGTTCTCTCCTTCCTGTAAGGTTTGTAGGGTAAGACCATAAATTAGCACAACGGCATAAACTTTGCCAGCCATCTCTCTGAAAAAATTCTCCGGCCTGTCCTCATATAACTATTCATAAGCTGTGCATGATTAATAAAGTGCCAATCAGAACGGGATTAGGCCTAATTGCACAAGATAATCTGGAAGGAAATTACTGTATCAGTTTTATGTGCAAATTTGGTAAAGGAAGGGATTTTTATTGCAATAAGTTGAGAGTATAGTAACAATTATACCTGTTTCAGGTCAGGAGAAGGTATGCCGATGTAATATCCCTGAGCATAATCAATGCCTATGTTTTTGACTGATTCCATAATATCGGCATTCTCGACGTGCTCTGCAATGGATTTTATGTTGAATTCCCTGACCAGCGTCAGCATTGTACGGACAATGGCCATGTCTTTATCGCTCCTCGTCATGCTCCTTATGAATTCACCTTCTATCTTTACAAAGTCTATAGGGAAGCGCTTTACATAGTAAAAACATGAAAACCCGGAGCCGAAATCGTCTATCGCGAACTTGAATCCGGAAAACTTGAGATTGTCCACGAATTTTTCGAGCAGCGTTATGTTCTTAAGGGTATCCCTCTCGGCCATCTCAAAAACGATCTTCGCAGGGTCGACGCCGTACCTTTGTGCAAGCTTAAGTACGTTTGGTAAAAAATCGCTCAGGACGAGGGATTTTGAAGAAAGATTGATGAATAAAAGACCATCGTACGCGTCACCCTTTATCCTCTCAAAGGCATTCTCCAAAAGGATCAGGTCGAGTTTGCTGATCGCCCCTATTTTCTCCGCGACCTCTATGAAATCCGCCGCGTTCATCAGTCCCTTCGCGGTCTCCAACCTGCTGAATATCTCATGGCATTCTATGCTCCCCGTCCTCGTATTCATTATCGGCTGGAAGTAAGGAATTATTTTCTTTTCCTCGACAGCAGTTGTAATTATAAGCGTTTTTTCGTTTGTGGATTTGAACGCGTCTATGATATCTCTTTCCGATGGGACCGCTATCCTGTTCTTGCCTTCTCTCTTCGCCTTGTACATCATGTTGTCGGAGAATATGAACAGGTCTTTCGCGTTATCCGCATGGTCCGGGAATACGGCCGTGCCTATCGACACCGTCGCGCTGACGCATGCCCCATCCGGAGCGCAGACAGCCAGCTTTACCGCATTTTCCATTAAATTCGCAGCAACGAGAAACGCCTGTTCTCCGTCCGCCTCGGGAAGCACAATTACAAACTCGTCTCCCCCGTACCGCGCGATTATGTCACCCTGTCTTAAGGCGCCGCTTATATTAAGGGCGAATTCCGCGATAAATTTATCGCCGAAAACGTGCCCATAGGAGTCATTGATGTTTTTAAAGTTATCGAGGTCGATCACAAGCAGGCTGAACTTGTATCCATGCCTCTGTGACCTGCCTATTTCATAACCCAGAAGTTCCCAGAACATCCTCTGGTTATAAAGGTTAGTCAGGGGGTCTCTTGTCGCGTAATATTCGAGGTCTTTGGTAAATTTTGATATGGCCTTTATGGAGCCGACCACGTTCAGCAGTGTCGATAAGATACTGTCCACGACAAGGCTGCGCAGCGGGTCGACTGCCGCCCTGGACTGCAGGCCTATGCCGACCACTCCGCCTATCATGGGGGAATCGAGAATCAACGATTTTGTCTGCAGTTCTATGTCCTCCTCTTTCAGTTCGCACAGCGTCTGGGACAGGTCGGCTACATTGTGGTTGATCTTTAAATTATTGTCCTTAAACCTTGCATTGTCTTCCAATATACGCTGGATGACTATTTTTTCAACCCTGGCCTTCGTGATTTCAGACGGCATGCCTTTCCAGAAAATCTCGAGGTCATATAAGTCTTCCTCTATCTTGAATATCGAAAAAAGCGTATAGGCCTCCATGACTGTATTTACTTCAAGCAAAAGGGACTTTACGTATCCCCTCCACTCCCTTACCACCTCGGATGTAATTACAAATTTTTCGAGTATCTTTATCTCGAATTCGAGGATGTCCTTGTCTACAGCAAGGCCCCTGATTTTTCTTGATAGCTCGCCCACTTCCGATAATGTCTCATTGAATTCTGTAAATCCAGTCTCAGCCATGTCGAGATTGGTAAGTTTTGTCAGGTCACTGACGCTGTTTATTCCCTTGACCTGGTCGTGAAAGAAGACGGTAGACCGCCTTATCTTGGCATTCAGAAACACAGAGACAGCGCCCGCCATAACAAAAGGGATGGGTAAAAGAATGAAAAACAACACGTTGAATTTTCTTTTTGCCTCGTTGATCGCCGGGCTTATGTCCTGCTGGATTTTCATTACACCGAGGACTTCTCCGGCGTTCGCATTGGCATGGCATTTCAGGCATCTGCTCTCCGCTTTGATCGGGTAAATATTTATAATAATAGGGTCGGCTTTATAGGTGATAACATCGCCGGTACGGAACGCGTCCACGATATACCTGCCCATCTCCGGCTGATCTGTCCTGCCGTAATCCCTTTCGACCGCTTCTCCCCTGAATATTTCCACCTTGTAAGGGAATTGGGCACGTCCGCCTCTTACCGATCCAAGGAATTCGTTCAGTTCAGCCCTTGTCCAGCCCTTTTCCATAAGCTGGAGCATCGAGTTGAACATCTGCTGTGATACGGCATCAGAGACCTCATCGGCATTTTTAATGAAAGAGTGGCGATAAATGGATGAAACGATAAGATACGTCGCGTTAAAACTCACATACGACGCTACCAGGACTGCTACGCAGACAAACGATTTCAGCTGGAACTGTGTGCTGACCAGCCTTCCGATGAAAGGCACCTTCTCAAGCACACTCAGGAGCATCTCCCCTGTTCTTCGGGACATATCAAGAAGCGCCTCTTTCAAGGTATGGCCACCACCTTCCGTCATTCCGTCATAAAGACAGGTCTTTGAAGTTTACAATCCCCTCTGCAAAATATAAGGCATACTTATATAAACATAAACCCTTTTATGTTAAATTGTCAAAAACCATCATTCCGGTCCGTCAAACCTCTCCCTTTGTCCTCTTTTGATAGAACTCGCATTTTTTGCAATCCTCATATTTCTGGGCAAAGGTGCCCTGGACCTTTCCCTCGCAGAAGGTGCCCGCCACTGCCCAGCACATCCGTCCAAAATTGGGCCAGGCAGGGCATTTTATCGTGGCATCCTTTTCTCTGCCGCATTTCATGTATTCCCAACAGTTTATTTTTTGCGATTCCTCCAGGCCCTGGTACGGGAAATAGAGGCTGAAGGTGGAACCTTTACCCACATTGCTCTCAGCCTTAACAAATCCTCCGTGCTCTTCCATAATCTTTCTCGTTATGGAAAGACCGAGCCCTGTGCCATGGCCGATCTCTTTTGTTGAAAAGAACGGTTCAAAAATAAGAGGGAGTTTTTCTTCAGGTATGCCAGTCCCGGTATCCGATACACTCAAGAACACAAATGTTACGTCGTGAAGTTCTTCCAGCCCCGCCTTTACAGTTAAGGTGCCTCCCTCGGGCATTGCATCTATGGCATTCGTTATGAGGTTGCCGAGGGCCTGTCTTACCTGCTCCAGGTCTAAAAGAATGCCCGGGAGATTGTCTTCTGCGTCAACCCTGATGTTTAAAGACTGCTCCTTGCACAAGGCCCGGTATATTTTCAAGGCATCGCTGATGACATCTTCTATCTTGTACCTTTCGATATGAAATTTTGCGTCCCGTGAAAAGGTAAGGACATCTTTCAGTATTTTCTCAAGCCTGTCCACCTCCGTTACTACAATCCCGGCATATTCTTTTTCCTTTTCCCCGGCAACAATCCTGCTCAGCCTCCTCGCAAAGCCGCCTATCGCTGAAAGCGGGTTCCGTATTTCGTGCGCTACGTCGGAAGTAAGTCTTCCCAGAGAAGCAAGCTTTTCCGCCTGGATCAGCTTGTGCTGGGAATTTCTCAAATCCCTTGTCTTCTTGGCAACCTCATCTTCAAGGGTCCTGGTCCAGTTCTCGGCCTTTTCTTTTGCTGCTTTGAGGTCTTTGGTCATTACATTGAAAGTGTCGGCAAGAAGGCTCATCTCATCCCCTGAATCTATTACGGCTTTCTGCTCCAGATCACCTTCCGAAACTTTTTCCATGGCGTTTGAAAGCGTTGAAACCGGATCAAGGACAAATCTTCGCAGGACAAAATATAAAACAATAAAGCTGACTCCCATAAAAAAAACAGCATAGATGGTTATCCATATGGTCTGTCTGCGGATATTTTCATCAACGGGGAAAAGGGGGAAATCCGTTTCTATGATGCCTAAGACCCTTTGCCCGGGCGGATGAACATGACAGGTTGCGGTATAGCAGGAAGGCTCATTGTAAATAGGCTCAGCAAATGTCAGTATCCTGTGTCCCTCTCTGCCTGTATATATTACCCACTGGTTTTCAGCCTTTAAAGCCAGTGACGGGCGTTCAGGGTCGATATGACAACCCTTGCAGGCAGGCGACCCCCTGTCTACCATGCGGCCTATTTCCTCATGCATGGATGAGTAGAATATCTTCCCTTTGCTGTCAAAAATCCTTACCCGTTTAATGTTCTCTGCTGAACCTATGCCGTCTATGGTTTGCTGTATGGACTCCCTGTGAAAGGTGAGCATACTGTAGCGAGTGCCTGTTTTGATAAGGTTGGAGTATGTAGCGGTATATTTTATGGTATCACTTATAAGGTTCTTCTTTGCAGTATCAAGCAGAATATACCATGATGCTCCGCCCCCGATTATTATAAGCAGACCTATGGCAATAATGAGCTTGCTGGCAAGGGTGTTGCTGATATGTCTATGAGAGACCGCAACCATGACTGGCCTCCTGGCAGCACTTCACTGAGCACAGACCTTTTTCCATTCTGCAGGGGTATTAACATTCCTCCATGCATGGACAAGGGCTTTCGGAACTAACGGGGTTATTACTTTGGGATGCCGGGCTATTTCCTGGAGCTTCGATGTCCCCTGCCCTGCAAGCGCCTCTACATACTCAAAGATCATCGGCTCATAGACAGCGCCTGTTGTCTCAAACCCCTTGCCTCCCTGTATCTTCGGAAGCACGGCCCACACGCCGGGCTTCCGCTGACTCAAAAGCCATTCCCATGCGTCCTTATGCATCAAAGGCATATCAACTGAAGATATGATCCATGCTCTGTCAGGTGACCATCTGAAGGCGCTAAGCATTCCGGCCAGAGGACCACTAATATTGGGAACGTCAGGCAGCCGGTCAGCTGAATGCAGACTTTGGGGGATTTGTCCTGGACCGAGCAATACCACCTTTCCAGAAACTGCGGAAAGGGTATTAAAGGACCTTACAGCCAGCGACCTGCCCTTTATCTTTAAGAGCGCCTTCGGCGTTCCCATGCGAGTGCTTTTTCCGCCGACAAGCAACCCGGCATTAACAGGCCGCTCCGCGTGAAATCTCTCCAATTCATGCCTGATGTAAAAGAGGACCTCATGGTGATATGCCGGACCATCTCTGGATACTACCTTTCTGTTGCCTGCGCCGTTGTCTGCACCAGTCCCGGCAGCTTCTGGCTCCAGCCAGATACCGGCCACTTCGATATCTTTATGCCCCTCAACAATAATAAGATCTAATGCATTTGGGAATCTCTTCATAAGATCAGAGAATTTATCATCACCACTTCGATACCTGGCAAAGCCTTGCCGCGCGTCGTGGGCAAACACAAAATCAGCCCCTGCACGATAAAAATGGTCCGTGTCCTTTCCCCTGATATCAACATTCAGCTTATGATGGATATGCTTGAGAATGCCTATGGAGAGCCCCTGTTTTTTCAGCTCAGGCAGTATCTTTCTGATCAGGGTCGTTTTGCCGGAGCCTGAAAAGCCTGCGATTCCGATGATACAAACACTGCTAACTCCGCTCATACTTTACGCTACCACAAAGCGCCGCTCAGCGACAAGGACTCTTTCTTGAAAAAGAGAATGCATGGTAAGATAGAAAATACTATGGAACTAAAAGACAAATTCGAACGAGTCATAGATTATCTGCGCATCTCGATCACCGACAGGTGCAATCTCAGGTGCGTCTACTGTATGCCGCAAAGCGGTATAAAGCCTTTCGAGCACAGGGACATACTTACCTATGAAGAGATCATAAGGGTCGCCGGCATTGCCGCATCCCTCGGCGTAAGAAAAATACGGATCACCGGCGGAGAGCCACTTACAAGAAAGAACATCTCTTTTCTCATCGCATCTCTCCGGTCCATTAACGGCATAGAGGACATAAGCCTGACTACCAACGGCATACTCCTCAATAAGCACGCAAGAGAACTTGCGGATTCAGGTCTCACCAGGGTAAATATCAGTCTTGATACTCTCAGGCCGGACAGGTACAGGGAAATCACCCGTGGAGGAGATATCAGCCTTGTGCTGAAAGGGATAGATGCCGCAGAAGAGGCAGGTTTATTGCCGCTGAAGATCAATATGGTACCGATCCGGCATCTCAATGATGATGAAATAGCTGATTTTGCGCGTATGACCCTCAATACTCCCCGTCACGTCAGGTTTATCGAATTCATGCCTATCGGATCGAGAGACCTCTGGAGCGACGAGAGATACATTTCAACGGATGAACTCAAAAAGACTGTCGAAAAGCTCGGGCCGCTTGTCCCTGTGCGGCTCAGAAAGAACGGCCCGGCGCGGTATTTCAGATTTGACGGCACCCCCGGAGTTATAGGATTCATCAGCGCGCTGACCCATCATTTTTGCGGTGACTGCAACCGCCTTCGCCTGACCTCAGACGGAAGGCTGAGACCCTGCCTCTTTTCTGAAACTGAGATAGACCTGAAGCCGGCGCTGAGGCAACAGTCCTCGGACAAGGAGATTGAGCGCCTCCTGCGCCTATCCATTGAGGTCAAACCAGAGGGGCACAATATAGACAAGCGCGATGACCTGTCTTCCCTTAAAAATATGTCGAGGATCGGGGGATAAGGAAGTTAAGCGGGATTTGGTGGCAGTCTTCAAGGACCTGTTAGATAGGAAGATTTAGATATGACCGATCAGGCGACAAAAAAACTTTCATTTATTGACCGTTTCCTCACGCTTTGGATATTTGCCGCAATGGGCTTGGGAGTAAGCCTTGGTTATTTCATACCCGGAACTGAAGGATTTATCAATCAATTTCAGGTCGGGACAACTAATATCCCTATCGCCATTGGGCTTATCCTGATGATGTATCCGCCTTTGGCAAAGGTGAAATACGAAGAGCTAGGTGAAGTGTTCAAAAATAAAAAGGTGCTTTTACTCTCTCTCGTGCAAAATTGGGTCATAGGGCCGATACTGATGTTCCTGCTCGCCATCGCCTTTCTATCAGGATACCCGGAATATATGGTCGGCCTTATCATGATAGGCCTTGCGCGTTGTATTGCTATGGTCATCGTCTGGAATGACCTTGCCTGCGGAGACCCGGAATATGCAGCAGGCCTTGTGGCTTTTAACTCGATATTCCAAGTGCTCTTCTTCTCTGTGTACGCATATGTCTTTATAACGGTGCTTCCGGCATGGTTCGGGCTCAAAGGCGTAGTGGTCAATGTAACCATAGGACAGATCGCAGAGAGTGTATTCATTTATCTTGGCATACCGTTTATTGCCGGCATAATCACACGCTTTACCCTGCTCAAAGTGAAAAGCCGTCAATGGTATGAGAAGAGCTTTATCCCGAAGATAAGCCCTATTACCCTCATATCTCTTCTCTTTACGATTGTGGTGATGTTCTCGCTGAAGGGAAAATATATCGTGAAGTTGCCGCTTGATGTCCTGAGGATTGCAGTGCCGCTCCTTATCTATTTTGTTGTCATGTTCCTTGTTTCGTTTTATCTCGGCAAAAAAATCGGCGCAGACTATCCGAAAACAGCGACACTTTCTTTTACAGCCGCAAGCAATAACTTTGAACTTGCCATTGCCGTAGCAGTTGCGGTCTTCGGTATCAATTCAGGAGCTGCCTTTGCTGCGGTCATTGGTCCGCTCGTTGAAGTGCCTGTGCTGATAGGGCTGGTGAATGTCGCCCTCTATTTTCAAAAGAAATACTTTCGCATTGAATACTGTCGTGTAAAAACGACAGAACTCCAATAAACAATTCAAGAAAGGAGTTATTGATATGAAGATTGAGATTTATGATCCGGCATTGTGCTGTTCTTCAGGACTTTGCGGTCCTGCGCTTGACCCTGTGCTGGTAAAAATGAATGACGCCGTGATGGCATTAAAGAAACAAGAGGTAGTTGTTGAGAGATTCAACTTGGCACAGCAACCGAAGTCCTTCATGGATAATAAAGCAGTGGCTGAGCTATTGCACAAAAACGGCAAAAAGATATTGCCGATTACCATGGTCAACGGTGAGGTCTTTAAGACAGGGGAGTACCCATCTTATGAGGGCATGTGCAAGGCACTGGGCATTGAACCGTTGAAACACAAACCCATAGGGCTGAACATAATGTAGGGATCCGGAAATAGAAAAGTGATGGGATATCGCCTGGACAAATATCGGATTATTGAATCTGAGGACGGCATATTATGGTGGGAAGCTCACTTTCCTTTTGCGATGCAGAGGAGAGGGAAATGTTTCATCCTCGGCGATATTCTCATTATCGGACATCCCAGGTATGAAGAGAGCGGCTTCTTAATTTTAGAGTTCCATGATCAATTGAAAAAATTACCGGCGTGGGACAAGACAAGTTATTATTGCTACGCTTCTGATCTGCTTGACGTTGCCACCAGCGAAAATTTGTCAGAGGATTTAATACAACGAATGTCATCCTCAATGGATGTCAACAATATGGGACTGAAGCATGACAGAGATTTAAAGGCTGGGATATTCCGACTTGGGCAGTACCAGATTGATCTGAATACCGATGGTGAAGCTAATTGGCAAACTCATGAAGGAATCAACAGGATTGCGGGAGGGCCGTGCATTGTTGAATCCTGCATACTTTTCATCGGGTCCCAGGGGTATGAAAGAGGAGAGCAGAACAAAGAAATGTTTATAAGCGAGCTGAATCAACTACCGTTATGGAGCAATACAGTCGCTTGGTGTAAGAGCATGGTTTTACAGCCCTGCCGGCCTCAACAACAAACTAAGCAGCCTATAGCTGTTACACTGACGTGCGACAGATCACTTAACGTCCAGCCCTCTGCAATATGCCGGCATAAACAGGCAGAAGGAGTTAAGAAACTTTTACGGTCAGGCATTAATTGGCTGAAAATATCATGGCAGCGCATAGAGACAGGGAAATTCAGTTTGAAGTATCTGATACCTCTTGCCGCTGCTTTTATGTTGCTTGGACTGGTACTCCTTTTTTACTCAACTGTGGAAAAAATACACTGGTCTCATTTGGATAAGGAACACCACGACAAGCATGATGATGAAAAAGACTGAAATGAAAAGGGAGGCTTTTTATGTTTAAGAAAGGGGTAGTGTTTTTTATGTTTTCAGTTTTAAGCTTTATCGGTTCAAATGTTTTTGCTGTGCCGTCCGGGCAGATTGTCACATGGGAAGGCGGTGGGTATGGCACGGTGAAATTTGAGGGAAGTGAACATGCTGAAAAAGGATATAAATGCGCTGCATGTCATCCAGCGCTGTTTCAAAATAAAAAAGGTTCGGCAAAAATGACAATGGCTTTACTGGACAAAGGACAATTTTGCGGCGCCTGTCATAATGGTAAAGCCGCTTTTAGTACGAACAATCCCAAAAAATGTCACGAGTGTCATAAGGCAAAGAAAAAGCATCATGACAAGAAGGATAAACATCATGATTAATCTGATAATTAATAAGGAAGCCTGATGACAAAATACGTTTTCTTTTCCGGCAAGGGCGGAGTTGGCAAGACGACAATGGCCTGTGCAACGGCGATTAACTGCGCGGAACAGGGCAGGAAAACATTGATCGTGACGACCGATCCGGCTTCGAACCTCGCCGATGTCTTCGAGCAGGAGATAGGGCATAAGATAACGTCCATTCATGGCATAGATAACCTCCATGCCATGGAAATAGACCCCGACGAGGCGACGAGGGAATATAAGGAGCGCATTATCGGCCCCTTTCGCGAGATCATGCCGGAGGATGTTATAGCTTCCCTTGAGGAAAATCTGAGTGGGCCGTGTACTACTGAAATGGCATCTTTCGACAGGTTTATTGATTTTATGAAAGGTGATGAATATGAGGTCATTGTATTTGATACCGCGCCAACCGGCCATACCATCCGGCTGCTTGAACTGCCGGTGGATTGGTCCAGGCATATTGAAGAATCTGCAAAAGGAAGCGGCCAGACCTGTCTCGGACCCGTCCAGTCCATACAGGACTCAAAGGAAAAGTACGACCGGGCCACCGCTCTGCTGAAAGACCCTGAAAGGACAACATTCATATTCGTCATGAGGCCCGAAGAGTTGTCCTTATACGAGACACTGCGGGCGTCGAAGGAGCTTGAATCCATAGGCATTAAATCAGGTCAGATTATTATAAACGGCTTATTGCCTGAAGAAGTCTGTGAGATTGAATTTTTCAAAATAAAATATGATTCGCAGCAAAAGGTAATCAAAGAAACGGAAAGGGCAATAGAGAAGCCAAAACGATATATGTTTCTGAGGGACAACGAGGTCAAAGGCGTTTCTGCCTTGCAGGGTATTGGCCGTGAATTATTCACAGGGGAAAAACCTTCTTATGAAACAGGGCGTATAGCAACTGATTATTCCGTGCCGACAATTGAACACCCTGACATCGACTCTCTCTTTTTGCCCTCCGGTAAGACTAAGGCCATTTTTTTTACCGGAAAGGGTGGAGTTGGAAAGACCTCGATATCCTGCATAGCAGCTTTGTATATAGCACAAAAAGGATTTAAAACACTTCTTGTTACGACTGATCCCGCTGCTCATATCGGTGAAGTCCTCGACGTCAAGATTGGAAGTGCGCCGGAGAAGATTACTGATAACCTGTTTGCTGTGATGGTCAATCAGCAGGAGGCCTTTCAGGAATATAAAGAAAAAGTCCTGAACGAGGCACTGGGAAAATATTCAGAAGACATGCTTGCAACGATGGAAGAGGAACTTAATTCCCCGTGCACAGAAGAAATGGCCGCCTTCGATAAGTTTATTCAATACATAGAAGGTAGGGATTACGAGGTCGTGGTGTTTGATACAGCTCCTACCGGTCATACCTTAAGACTCCTTGACCTACCCTTTGACTATGCAAAACAGGAGATGATGGTTGGGGCAGCGGAAAGTGCGGAAGCTAAAGAGACTGCCCAGAGCAGGTTCAGGGATATTATCAGTACGCTGAAAGATAAAAACAGGACTGTATTCAACCTCGTGCTCTATCCAGAGTCTACACCGATAATGGAGTCATACAGAGCCATGCTCGACTTGAAAGAAGCTGGCATCGAAACACAGCTTGTTATTGCGAATATGGTATTGCCGGAAGAAGTGTGCGTCAACGGCTTCTTCAGGAACAGGAGGCAGATGCAGATGAAATATCTGCAGGAGATCAAGGACAGATTCAATCTGCCCGTGCTCCAGTTCCCATTGATGCAAGAGGAAATAAAAGGGCTTCATCGTCTGAATATGGCTGCAACAAACATTTAGATAAAACCTGGAGGATGTGATGAAAAAAAGATTTATGGTCTTTGCGGTTCTTTTAATGGTAATAATTACATTTGGCTGTAGCTATGCCAGCGATATAGATGATGCTCTGACCAAGGCAAAGAAAGAAGGCAAAATTGTCATGCTCGAACTCGGTTCTGTAGGCTGTATTCCCTGCGAGCAGATGAAACCGGTCATGAAAAAACTGTCCGGAAATTATAAGGACAAATTAGAGGTCATCTTCGTTGATGTAAGGAAAGACAGGGACACGGCAAAGAAATTCAGCGTTTTTGCAATACCAACCCAGGTTTTTCTTGATAAAACCGGCAAAGAGTTTCACCGGCACATGGGCTTCTACGGATATGAGGAGATTGTGCCTGTTCTTAAGAAAGTGGGTTTGTAGTGGAAGCGCTTATTCAAAACATCGGGACCATTATTCAAAATCAGCATGGCCTTGCGTTCATCGCTGTTTTTGTCGGAGGTCTTGTATCTGCGTCCAGCCCGTGTGTTCTTGCAGCAATACCACTTATAATCGCCTATGTCGGCGGCTATTCTGAAGGGAACAAGAAAAAGGCCGCGCTTTATTCATTAGTGTTTGTCCTTGGCTTGTCCATCACCTTCACACTCCTTGGAGCAGCAGCATCCGTAATGGGGCAATTTCTGGGCTTTATGGGCCAGTGGCTTTATATCGGGCTTGCTGTCATAGCCATACTGATGGGGTTACAACTCATGGGTCTCTTAAACATACCTCTGCCTTTTCAGAAAACAAGGGCGATTAAAACAAAGGGACTCCTCGGGGCATTCCTGCTTGGAATGTTGACAGGCACTGTCTCCTCTCCCTGCGCGACACCGGTCCTTGCGGTGATTCTTGCCTATGTCTCGACGCAAGGAGATATGGCATACGGCGGTTCCCTTCTCTTTGTTTATGCCCTTGGGCATTGCGCGCTCATTTTCATTGCCGGGCTGTCAATTGGTTTTACTGAAAGCATTATAAGTTCGAGGGGAATAAAGAACTTCTCTCTCTATACAAAAAGGCTAAGCGGTGCAATACTTTTAATAGTCGGGTTGTATTTCGGAATAACCAATTATTTTTAAAGGTGGATTATGATTTTCGGATATATCATGGTAAAGCAGAGACACAAAGACTGTGAGGGAACAGGCGAACTTATGACCCTGACCATACGATATTGATTTGATTGCGGATGAGATCGTCAAAGGACAGAATGCATTATGAAAATCGAACTTGCTCCTATAGGCTTTGTTAAAACAGAGACAGAGAATGTTTCGCATGGAGGTGTGCGATGAGAATACTGCTTTCCACGGACGGTTCGGAATACTCGGATGGTGCCGCACAGTTTCTGGCAAGGCTCGACTTTTCACAGAGCGACGAGATCACGGTGCTGCACGTCATACCCGGGGTCCCGTTCCCACACAGCGATGGTCCTTACAACGATGCGTTGATGAAGATCGGCAAGGAAATCGCGCCCGGCATCATTGATGCGACTGCCGGACTTCTGAAAGGTCTCTTGGCGAACGTGTCCACCGCAGTGACTACCGGACATCCCGCCGAGGCCATCCTCGACGTGGCTGCACAGTCCGGTCCTGATGTCATCGTTATGGGCAATCGGGGAATGAAGGCGATTTCTTCCCTGCTGCTCGGGAGCGTGACACGGGCCGTATCTATCAAAGCCCCGCAGTCCGTCCTGGTCGTAAAGCCGCCTCAAGGTAAACCAGACGGCCCTATCAAGGTGCTTTTTGCCACCGACGGCTCTGACTGTGCCAGGGAAACGGAGCGTGTTCTTTCCTTGTTACCATTTCATCCCGACACCGGTGTTATTGCTGTTTATGTTTCGCTTTCAACGTATATGGACATTCCCGATCGGTTTTGTCCGGGATTGGACGAGCGGCTCAAGAAAATCATGGCAGGGATAAAGGAAGAGGAAACGAAACATGCTGAGAAAGTACTGGAACAGGCCCGAACACAACTGAAGGATAAATTTCGGAACGTGTCGGTGCTGATTAAAAACGGAGACCCGTCTGAACAGATCCTCCAGGCTGCGCAGGAAACACGGGCGGATGTCATTGCTCTCGGCAGCAGGGGAATGTGCGGCGTCAGCGGCATGCTCGGCAGCGTGGCCCGTAACATTCTTTGCCATGCGGACTGCTCTGTGCTGATCTGTAAGCGCAGGATAGAAACAACTTAAACCTGCGGGGTCTTGTGTTTTGCGACTTGCCTTCCGGGAAAAGCCGGTCCGGTTATAGTGTCAAAAGTCTCACTATTGATAAGGAGGCTGAAAATGAAGATCGAGGTTTGTGGTTCGGGATGCAGTAAATGTGCGGAGCTCGAAAAACGTGCAAAGGAAGCAGTTGCAATTGCAGGGCTTGACATAACTGTTGAGCATGTTTATGAAATCAACAAAATTATAGAGAGGGGAATTTTTATGACCCCGGCATTGGTTATAGACGGCAAAACCATGGCAAGCGGGAAGATACCGAGCGTAGAGGAAATAGTGAAATTCTTGAGGATGTAGCATGAACATTACCTTTTTGGTATCGTCAGGGCTTGCGGCAATATACGATTATGTGCTTGCGCATATACTGTTCTGTCTTGTCCCTGCCTTCTTCATTGCCGGGGCAATGGCCGCCCTTATCCCCAAGGATTTGCTTCTGCCCTACCTTGGGAAAAAATCTCCCAAGCATGTTGCCTACCCTATTGCTGTTGTTACAGGACTTCTCCTTGCAGTCTGCTCCTGCACAGTCCTCCCCCTGTTTGCCGGAATAAGAAAAGGCGGCGCAGGCATAGGTCCGGCAATTGCATTTCTTTATACTGCCCCCGCGACGAACATCGTGGCTGTTCTTTACACAGGCAGTCTCATAGGATGGGATGTGGCATTTGCACGGATATTCTTTTCCATACTGTTTGCAGTCGTTATAGGGATAATCATAAACAGCCTTTTCCATGAAGACACGGAGTCGAATAATGCAGAGACCTTTGCAACAAGTGATACCAAGTACGATACAAGGAGATTGTTATATTTCTTTTCTGCCCTGATCGGCATACTGCTTGCTGGGACAAGAATAACCGACCCCATGCTCAAATACTCAACGGTTGGAGTGCTGATTGTCATTACCGTTGGAATCACAAAGAAGTTCTTCACACGATACGAGGTCAGCAACTGGATGCAAGAAAGTTGGGGCTTTGCAAAGACCATTGCCCCGCTGTTGCTTGCAGGGGTCTTTGTGTCGGGGATCGTCAAGGAGATATTGCCGCAGGAGTTTGTTGCCAAATATGTGGGTTCAAATTCTATTTCCAACATATTTATCCCTGTGATCTTTGGAGTGCTTGTTTACTTCCCGACTCTTGTCGAAGTCCCGATGGCAAAGGTATTTATTGATCTTGGTATGGCAAAAGGCCCTCTTTTGGCCTATCTTCTCTCTGATCCGGTGCTTTCGCTGCCCAGTATCCTGGTAGTCAGCAAAATCATGGGGGCAAAGAGGACTGCAGTCTATGTTGCCTTAATTATTGTCTTTACCGTTTCCGGCGGATATCTGTTCGGGCTGATGCAGGGGAAATAATAGTTCAGTAATTGAGACTGCGGGTATAGTCCTTTTATCATGGATAAAGGTCTTGTTTTTTCGCATTCCGCCATGCTACATTCAACTTGCGTCAGGGGAATCGCTTCTTGTTTTCGGGGAAGAAACAGCCTGCTAATATCATTGTTACATCAATCAGCCGGCAATAATCTGGTGAGGTCTGGAGAAAATTGACATGCGAAAATACATAATTATCTGGCTGTCAGCCATCCTGGCGCTTGGGTTGACCGTCGCAGGATGCGGAAAAACAAAAGCACCTGAAAGCCCAAAAACGAAGGCCCCCCGAACAGTTCGCCTTGTTTCGG
>Ga0209211_10004624_pt1 | contig 21257 bp, 28 predicted proteins | sample RifGroA2_FD_183992 | JGI IMG/M metagenome (GOLD analysis project Ga0209211, IMG submission 183992) | Groundwater microbial communities from Rifle, Colorado, USA - Groundwater A2 (SPAdes) (version 2) | ecosystem: Environmental > Aquatic > Deep subsurface > Groundwater | place: Rifle, Colorado...
ATATATTCTTTACGCTGACCAAGCAACAGCAAGCGCTGGTGGAAAAAGTGTCCGGCGGCATCTATCGCCCCTGTTGCGGCAATTCGGTTCACTTCCCCGACTGCAATCACGGCATGGCGATGTTAGGACTCTTGGAGCTTATGGCCTCACAGGGAGTAAGCGAACAGGATATGTGGAAGACCGCGCTTGAAGTCAACTCGTACTGGTTTCCTGATACCTATCTCACCATTGCAACCTATATGAAAAACAAAGGCGTTGAATGGAAAGACGTAGACCCGCAAGAAATGCTCGGAGCCAACTATTCTAGCGCGCAAGGATATGCGCGAATCGCCTCTCAAGTTACCGCGCCGGCGAGTTCCGGAAGTGAAGGCGGGAGTGGTTGCGCGGTGGGCGGCCCCGCGCTCATTCCCTCCCCCGCGAAGCAAGGCGGAGGCGGCTGTGGGATATAAATTAAAAAGTGGACTTATACAGTTGATGTCATTCCACTGAAAAGTGGAATCCAGAACCTCATCAAGCGGCTCTATAACTGGATTCCCGCCTACGCGGGAATGACAGAAAAGTGTGAATTGCGTAAGCCCTAATAACTTAAAGTATATGCATAACCATAACGGAAAAAAGGACTCGGGAATGAAGTGGATGATGCTGATTTGCTGTCTTCTGCCGCTCGGTCTGTTGCTTTTCGCCGGAGGAACGCTGTCTTCAGGCGGGTATCTGTGGCCGATTCTATTCGGCGTAATGATAGTCGCGCACCTCTTGATGATGTTCAAAAGACACGGGGAGCATAGCGACAAAGATTCGGACACGGGGGCGGATAGTACCTCGCACACTGGAGGACAGGAGCGAATAATTGAAAAAACAAGTGCGGTTGAAGAACCTAAAAAGGACGCTCATAAACACGGTGGTTGTTGTCATTAACATACTTCTATGGAAAACTCTTACGGCCTCTGGCCGCTCGTCGTTCTTAATTCGCTCATTTTCATTATCTTCGCGTGGAGCTTTACCAAGCCGAAAAATCCGCGCGACTGGCGTTCGCTCGGCGCGTTTTCGGCGTTTATGGTCGCTCTCTTTACCGAAATGTATGGGTTTCCACTCACCATTTATCTGTTTTCCGGCTGGCTTTCCGCGAAGTTCCCGGGTATTGATTTTCTCACGCATAATTCTGGACATCTTCTTGAAGACCTGTTCGGCTGGGGAGGCGACCCGCATTTCGGGCCGTTCCATATCGTGAGTTACATTCTTATCGGCTATGGGTTTATCTTGCTCGCGAATGCGTGGAAGATTCTTTATGCCGCGCAAAAAGAGCACCGGCTCGCCGTTATTGGTCCATACGCCAAGATTCGCCATCCGCAGTATGTCGCTTTCATTCTGATTATGCTCGGATTCCTGTTCCAATGGCCGACACTCCTTACGCTTATTATGTTTCCGATATTAGTGATTGTATATGTACGGCTTGCACGGAAGGAAGAGGCTGACGCGAAAAAAGAATTCGGCGATGCGTGGGACGCCTTCGCGCAGACAACCCCCGCTTTTATCCCCGCGTTCACACAAGCAGTTACTCATAAAGCATAACCATCATGTTCAATTCATTTTTCTCTAAGCGCAAGAAAGATTTGTCCGGCACGCCATCCAAAGACCCGGTGTGCGGTATGCAGCCAACCGAAGGCATCAACCTTACTCATGACGGCGTTACCTATTCGTTCTGCTCGACTCATTGCAGAGAGTTGTTCAAACAAAATCCCGAGAGTTACATTAAAAAACAGAGAAATAATTAAGCGCTTATGGAATTTGACTATACAACCACAACGACAAAAACATTTGACGCGGCGGTAGCGAGCGTGCAGGAGGAAATTGCCAAAGCCGGTATGCGCGTCCTCTATGTCCATGATGTGCAGAAGACGCTTGGCGAGAAAGGATTCGCAAGGGAGTCGTTCAAAATCATTGAGTTTTGTAGCGCAAAGTTTGCGAGTGAGTTTTTAGCTGTTGATGTGAAAATTGGACTTTGTATGCCATGCAAGATAAATGTGTATGTCAAAGACAGAGAAACGGTTATCTCCGGCATGCGGCCCATTGTCTTGCCACAGTTTTTTCCGAACGCCGCGCTTGGTGAACGACCGAAAGAAATTGACCGCATTGTGTTGCGCATCATTGATAGCGCGAAGTAATTCAGTATCAGTCGCCGCTGCGGCGATGAATCATCCACATACGCAATGAGTAAAAAACTTACCAACACACTATACGCCCTGCTTTTTGCGGCACTCGTTCTGCATCCGCATTTCGTTGACCATATCGGACCCATTGCGCGGCCGTACGCCCAATCGCTAGTGATTTTTCTGCTCTCCGGCATCACCTATGCCGTATATCGCCTGCATCGGTGGGAAATACGGAGAAATCAAGTCTTGCAAGATAGTCTTCGGGTTTCGGAAGAAAAAATGGCAGATTCGTTTGCCTACATCGGCTCCGTCAACAGACGCCTCCCGCTCTTTAAACAAGTAAGCACGGATTTGCTTGCCACATACGAATCGACCAAGCGAGGCAAGAAGACAATCTTTGACAATCTGCTGGCGGTTGCGGTTAACTCCATCGCGCAAGCCCGCTGGGGATTGCTTCGGTTTGTTGAGGTGAACACGGGCCGTACGGTCAAGGAGTTCTGGCACGCCGGTAAAGAAGATGTCTTCTCACTCCCGCCGGTTAGTAATCGCGAACTGCTTGCATCGCGCGGCCAGACGGCAAACAACAAAGGTATGAATGGATTATGCGTTATTACAACCTCTGACAAGGAAGCGTGCGTACAGGGTTTTTTGGTTCTTTCAGCGCGAAGCGACGGATTGAAAGATGGACATTCTCTCTTACAGGCACTCGTTGACCAGTCCCAGTTGTTTTACAAGTATCTGTTTGTTTGAGTTTTGCTATGACCACATACCTTACCAAACCAGTTTTGTACGGAATACTCGCAAGTACTGTTTTGCTTGGCGTTTACTTTGCGGTGCTGACGCTCATTTCGGGATGGAGTTTTGCTCAAAGTCAATTCGCTTCCTTTTGGTATTTCATCGTCAGTCTCGCTGTCGGTTTTGGCATTCAAGTAGGGCTGTACTCGTACCTAAGAGGCCTGATTAAAGGAATGGGCGGAGGCAAACTGCTGGGCGTAACCGGCACCACCTCTACGGCCGCGATGATTTCCTGCTGTACGCACTATCTTGCTAACCTGCTTCCGATTCTTGGCGTGGCGGGTATTGTCACCTTTGTCGCGCAGTATCAGACGGAACTCTTTTGGGTCGGCATTCTCTTTAACCTCGGCGGCATTGCGTATATGATAAGTAGGATTTTAAGATTTTCTGCTCAAGGCGGATTACAGACATGAGGTACTCACTTTACATATTCATCATTCCCGTTGTGTTAATCGCCCTTTTCCTTTTCTACACTGGAGCTTTTGACAGCAGGCAAAAGTCTCCTGCGGAGCGTGTAGAACAGCCAACACAGGCAAATATGGTGACAGGGCAATGGGAAACGAAAACTGACGAACAGCCGCCGGTAACCATCAAGGTAACTCCGATTGAGTTTGGCAAAGAAGCCGATGTGTGGAGATTTCAGATTGTATTTGATACCCACTCGGGAAGTTTGGACGATGATATACTTATGGTTGCAGCATTAGCTGATAACAAAGGCAACCTATACAAACCGACTACATGGGAAGGAGCCGGACCCGGCGGACATCACCGCGAAGGAATATTGGAATTCGATTCCTTGTCGCCCGCACCCCAATTCGTTAAACTGAAAATTAGAAATGTCGGGGGTGTTGCTGAGCGTTTGTTTATGTGGAGTATATAAATATGATTTCCAAAAAACTCAAAATTATTTTCGGCCTCTCCATACCCTTGTTTATTCTGCACGGCATTGAAGAGTTCTACACTGGCTTCTACAAAGCGGGCAGGTTTACCCAATTCATTTTCGGACCGTTTGATCAGATGGGTGCGCACGATATCATGTTTCTTACGTTTCAAGTGATGTTTTGGCTGCTTCTTGCCGTGGCGTTTTTGATGGCGCTTGGCGAACAATGGCGTTTTCGCATGATGATGGTTTTGGGCGCGGTGTATATTCTGGAACTGCATCATATCTGGAAAGCTGTCGTCTCATGGAGTTATTACCCCGGACTCATTACCGCAATTCCGCTCGTCATCGCCGGTTTTTTCTTTTGGAAGGAACTGATTAGAAGTTTTCAAAGCAACAAAACAGAGGTCGAAGTATTATAAGTTAAAGTTGGGTTTTGCTTAATAATAAATTTTTAACGGGATGAATAATCAAAAAATAGTCGAGTGGGTTTTGAAGGTCGCGGTGGCGGGGGAATTTATCGGCCACGGCGTGTTCGCGCTCCAGGGCAAGAAGGATTGGATAGGGTGGTTCGCGAATTTTGGTGTTACCGACGCTTCACTTGCGGCGCAACTTTTGTTCGCTGTCGGGCTTATGGACATTTTGTTAGCGATTGTAATTTTGATTAAACCGGTACGCGTTGTACTTTTGTGGATGGTGCTGTGGGGATTTTGGACGGCGCTTATTCGGCCGCTTGTCGGCATGCCGATTTGGGATTTCATCGAAAGATGGGCCAACTGGGGCGCGCCCTTGGCGTTGCTGTTTACGGTCGGATGGCCGAAAAGTTTGAGGGAGTGGTTTAAGTGATTTTCTGCTTAATTTGTGGTATAACTGAGTTTAATCATGAAGTTTACCGTTACAACTCTTCTGGTTGTCAGCTTTGTCGGCGTTGCCGTATTTGGTGTTTTTGGCATGGGTCACAGTGAGCAAAGCCATGAGAGCGGCTGTATCGCGGCCTCGACTCAAGGTGCCGATTGCCCCCCCAACTCCGACCCGATTGATTCCGCCGCTTTTCATCTTAACGCCTTCAAGACGTTTTCCGCGGCTACTTTTGAAAAAAGTACTTTGGCCTCACTTTTGACACTTCTTTTGCTTGCCATGGTGGCTGTCTTGGGTTTGCTATCGGGTAACTTAGTCTCTCCCAAATTAAACCTTGCGTATTTACGTTCCAAACGTTCGGAGTATTTTAATTTACCTCCCGAATACAATCTCATTCGCTGGTTAAGGCTTCACGAAAATAGCCCCGCGAACCTCTAGAGCGCCGACACGAAATCCTTTAACCTTGTTCGTATAATTTTCGAACGGTTAAGTCGGACGGGTTTTGTGTTGAGCGTTTTTTCAATCCCTACGCAAGGGATTTTTCTGTATACCTAATTTTATGAGATAAACATACCATTTTATAACTATGAAAAAAATAATTATCGGGGTCGGCTTGGGGGTGCTGATACTTGCAGGTGTTATCTTTGTGGCACAGCCTAATACCAGTAATAACGGGGCGGCAGTGGTGGCAAGCAACGGTACTTTTGCCGTGGAAGAATCCTCCAGTTACGATTTCGGCTCCATCTCAATGGCGGCCGGAAAAGTAACGCGCCAGTTCAAAGTCAGGAATACCGGTGCGGAAACGGTTATCATCAGCAAAATGTACACATCCTGCATGTGTACTAACGCGCTTCTCATTAAAAGAGAGAAAAGGTTTGGCCCATACGGCATGCCCGGACATGCGGCTGTTCCAATAATCAATGTGCCGATGGAACCGAATGAAGAAGTAATTGTGGAAGTTGTCTTTGACCCCGCCGCGCACGGTCCTGCCGGAGTGGGTCGAATTCAAAGGGAGGTTATTTTGGAGAATAACGCGGGACAGCCGGTTAAGCTTCAGTTTTCCGCCTTAGTTAAACCTTAGGTATATGAATCCCGTTAGAGATAGCGGACGTTTCTCGATACGGGGTAGTTGGGTTTCTTATTTATTAACGATAATCAGATATGGAAGCGGAGGCGTATGTGTCCGCGACCTGTCTCTAAACGGGATGAACAAAAAACTTATCATTCTAATATCGATTGCCGTCGTACTCTTCGGTGGGGTTTTGTTGCTTCAGACCGGCAATATCGGCACGACCGCGCTCTGGAATTTAAGCATTGAGGGTAAATGGCTTCTTCCTCTTGTCGGTGTCGCGGCTTTAATCGACAGCGTCAACCCTTGCGCCTTTTCGGTCCTTCTCATTACCGTCGCTTTTCTTTTCAGTCTCGGAAAACCGCGTAGGGAGGTGCTTATTCTGGGCGGGAGTTATATTGGGGGGCTTTTCCTAACATACCTTTTGATTGGACTGGGAATTCTCCAGGCGCTTCATGTCTTTAGTGTGCCGCATTTCATGGGGCGGATAGGCGCCGCCGCGGTCATTATTTTCGGAGTGTTAAATCTTCTGAGTTATTTCTTTCCGGACATTACTTGGATTCCGGGAATTCCGGAGAGTGTTCACGCTAGAATGGCAAAACTCTTGGAGCGTGTTTCTCTTCCCGCAGTGTTTCTGGTCGGGGTTTTGGTGGCTCTATGCGAATTTCCGTGTACCGGCGGACCGTATCTCATGATACTCGGTCTTCTCCACGACGGCGCGACCTATTTATCCGGAGTCGGTTATCTGATTTTCTACAACCTTCTGTTTATTTCGCCGCTCGTACTGATTCTCTTAATTGCGTCGCAAAAGGAATTACTTGAAAAAGTGAACGCTTGGCGCAAACGCGAAACCAGAAAAGCCAAGCTTTGGGTGGGCGCCATGATGGTTTTGCTCGGTATTATCATTATTTTATTTATCTAATATGACTTCAGCACCAAAAGATATAAGTGACTTTCTGACGAGGATAGAAAAAATAAAGGCGAACGGAGGCGTCGACCTTTCCGCGGCCGAAGATTTATCAATCGCGGTTATGAATCTCATTTCTCTCGAAGAGCACTTCTTTTTCACGGGAGCGAAGACTAAAGACGCGTCGTATTACGACTGGTCGGGTGAGATTCGTGCTATGCGTACAAGACTTATGGAAGGATTGGTCGACAAACATGAAGGAGAGACATGGTGTTCCACCAAGCATCTTCTCTCGGCGACCATGCGTCTGATTGAAACGGGGAATCGGTATATCGCGTCAGGCGACAAAGAAAAAGCCAAGGGATTGTTTGCCGACGCGTATCGTCTATACACTATTTTTTGGGCGCTTAAAACCAAACTGGTTTCCGCGGGTGCACTAGCCTCGGCCGGTGGGGAAGTTAAAAAAGAGGGTTGGTCACTTGAGACACTGGTCGAAAAACTGGCGGATTGTTGCGACGAGAAATAACACACGGAACTGACACAGAACAAGAACACTAAACAGACACGGAACATTAAATGTTAAAAAAATAACATGAAAAAAATTTTGATTTTAGTCGGTATCGTCGGCATTATCGTGTTTGTCACTTACGGAGTCTTTAGTATTGGCCCAAAACCGCCGGAAGCGAACGCGCTTGACGGGTTCGCTCAATGCCTAGCTTCGAAAGATATAACTATGTATGGCGCGGAATGGTGTTCCCACTGTAAGAACGAAAAGAAAGCTTTTGGCGATTCTTTTCGTTTTGTGCCCTATATCGAGTGTCCCGATAATCCGCAAAAATGTTTGGCCGAAGGTGTGAAGGGTTATCCCACATGGATTTGGCCTGACGGAAAAAAATTTGAAGGCGAACAGGGACTTCAGAAATTGTCTCAGGAAGGCGGTTGTCCGCTTTACCCAAGTTCAGGCGCGCCGGCCGTTCTGCCTAATGACAAAGAATAGTCGGTCGGGGAGCGACTGCTCGGAGATGATAACCGATATGATGTGCGGTATAATATGCGGTATTAAATTGTCCTTAATATATATCTATGCCTAAAGCTATCTTTGTAACCAGAAGAATTCCCAATATCGGGATTCAAATGCTAGAAAAAAAAGCGTACATGGTTGATGTAAATCCAAAGGATTCAATACTCACCCAAAAACAAATCATCGGCTTTTTAAAGAAAAAGCCTTATGACGCTGTTCTGACGTTACTCACGGACCACATAGACTCGGCCGTGTTTGACGCTTCTCCAACGGTAAAATTGTTCGCAAACTACGCGACGGGTTTCGATAACATTGATGTTGTGGAAGCCAGAAAACGCGGCGTTGTCGTTACGAACTCTCCCGCCGAGCTGGCATCCGAGGCTGTCGCGGAACACGCTATCGCTCTAATGCTTGCTTTGGCGGCGAGAATTGTCGAGGCGGATGAATTTGTCCGTCGCGGTAAGTACAAGGGTTGGTCGGCGATGAATTTTATCGGCACCAATGTCCTTGGCAAAACGCTCGGTCTTATCGGCGCCGGCCGGATCGGTGAGAGGGTCGCGCGTTACGCGAAGGGTTTGGGTCTTAAAATTATCTACACCGACGTGGTTCGAAATGACCGCATTGAAAAAGAGTGCGACGCCACTTACCGAGGTTCAACCGAAGAAGTTTTACGGGAGGCTGATGTGGTGAGCCTTCATGTTCCGCTTCTTGACTCGACGAAACATCTTATAAACGAAGTTAGTCTGCGCCTCATGAAGCCGACGAGTTTCTTGGTGAATACTTCGCGCGGGCCGGTTGTCGACGAAAAGGCCTTGGAAAAGGCCCTAAGAGAAAAAGTTATCGCCGCGGCCGCCCTTGACGTCTTTGAATTTGAGCCGAAAACCGTACCGGGTCTCACGAAACTGCAAAATGTCATTTTGACGCCTCACATTGCTTCGGCGAGCTTGGAAGCCCGTAATCAAATGGCCGAAATCTCCGCTCAAAATATCATTGATTTTTTTGAGGGAAGAACACCGAAAAATATCGTTAATCCTTAATTATATGGCAGGAAAACTTATTATAGTTCGTCATCACGAATCAGATTGGAACAAGCAGGGCTTGTGGACAGGTATGCGCGACCGGCATCTTACGGAGTACGGTTTTGCCAAGTCAAAGGAGATGGGGCTACTTATTCGCGGCACGCGCATTGACCGAGCCTTTGCCTCAATGCAAGTGAGGTCCATCGAGACTCTTTCGTCAATGTTGGAGGCTATGGAACAATACCATGTCAAGGCGGAACATTCGGATACCCTAAACGAGCGCGATTACGGCGATTATACCGGCATGAATAAATGGGACGTGGAAAAATTAATCGGCGAAGAAGAGTGGGAAAAAGTGCGGCGGGAGTGGGATTACCCCGTGCCTAACGGGGAAACCCTGAAAATGGTTTACGCTCGCGTTGTCCCTTTTTTTCTGGAAAAAATAGTGCCGCCGGTACTTAACGGAGAAATCGTTTTAGTGGCTGCCCACGGTAATTCCATCAGAGCTCTGATGAAGTATATTGAAGAAATTCCGGATGAGAATGTAAAAAATTTGGAAATGCTTTTCGGAGCGGTTGTCATATATGAAATCGATAAAAATGGCCGCAAGGTTTCCAAAGAGGTGCGTCAGGTTAATTCTTCGGTAAACGCATGACAAAATCAAAAGCTCAAATTGTATGTACCATAGGTCCGGCCTCCGGCCGTTTTGAAGTGTTGTCCGAAATGGTCGCTCATCAGATGGATATCGCTCGGCTTAACTTTTCTTGGCCCGATTTCAAAACTCGCGTCGAACAGATAGACATGATTAGAAAAATAGAAAAAAATTGCGGTCGGAAAATTCCGATTATCGAAGATTTGCCGGGACCTCGTATTCAAGAGGCCGATGGACATACTTATGACAGGAAAGCTCCGTCGGTGCTTACCGAGCAGGATAGAAATTCCATAGCATTTGGAGTGGAAAAGGGAATAGATTACGTGGCGTTGTCTTTTGTCGGGAGAGCCAAGGATGTCATTTTGTGTCGTGAAGCCATAAAACAATGTGGAGGTAAGCAATTGATAATCGCGAAAATTGAGCGTCTTGTGGCGGTTGAGTTTCTTGATGAAATTATCGAGGTCTCGGACGCCATTATGGTCGCGCGGGGCGACCTTGGAAATGAAGTTTCTCTCGAGAAAATTCCTTTTGTTCAAGCCGATATAATTCAAAAGGCGAACAAAGCGGATAAGCCGGTAATTACGGCCACGCAGATGCTTCTATCGATGGTTAAAAATCCGACACCGACCCGCGCGGAAGTTACGGACGTGGCCAACGCCATTCTCCAAGGTTCGGATGCGGTAATGCTTTCCGAAGAAACAGCCATGGGCAAGTATCCCGTCGAGGCCGTGTTGATGATGGAAAAAATCGTGGTTGAGGCCGAACGGCATATGGCTGGTCATGGTCGGATTAATTCTCTATAACCGTTATGTCAAAAATCATATCAATCAAAGCCGCGGAAATTATCGACTCAAGAGGAAACCCAACCCTAGAAGTGACATGTAAACTCGAGAGTGGGATTTGCGAAAAAGCTTCGGTGCCAAGCGGCGCGAGTGCCGGTGTTCATGAGGCGTGCGAATTACGCGACCATGATGAAAAAAGGTACGCGGGCCTCGGAGTACTCGGGGCCGTTTCCAACGTGAATACCGAAATCAGCCGACATGTTTTGGGTAAAGAGTTTGACCAGAAAACATTGGACGACGCGCTTTTGCGGCTTGATGGCACGGAAAATAAATCGCGACTGGGAGCAAACGCCATGCTCGGGGTATCGCTCTCTTTTGCCCGCGCGGAGGCCAAAGAACAAAAAGTCGAACTTTACGAATACTTGGGAGGTCTTGCTGGTAATAAAGATTTCAAGTTGCCACAGCCGACGTTTAACGTGATCAACGGTGGCAAGCACGCAGACAGCGGACTTGATTTTCAGGAATTTATGCTTGCTCCGATAGGGTTCGGTTCCTTTCGGCGCAAAGTTCAGGCTGGAGTGGAAGTGATTTTCGCGTTGAAAAAAATATTACGGGCAAAAGGCTATGCCGTGAGCGTCGGAGATGAAGGCGGGTTCGCGCCCAAATTGGCGTCAAACGAGGAAGCCTTTGAGGTGATGGAGCGGGCCATTCTGGATGCCGGTTATTCTTTCGATGAAATTAAAATCGGCATAGACGCCGCGGCCTCAAGTTTCTACAAAGACGGCGCGTATCGATTGAAAATTGCCGGTGAGAGTAAGGTCATGACAAGTGCCGAAATGGTCCTCTGGTATCGGGAGTTAGTCGATAAGCACCCAATTATTTTTATCGAAGACGGACTGTCGGAAGACGATTGGGAGGGCTTTGTGGAAATGACGAGTAAGCTTAGGGACAGAGTGAAAATTGTCGGTGATGATTTGACCGTTACGAATGTTAAAAGAATACAAACCGCGATTGACAAGGGGGCGGTTAATTCGGTTATTATCAAGCCCAATCAGATTGGCACGCTCTCCGAAACCATTGAAGCCATACAACTTACAAAAAAACAAACTTGGGTGCCGTTTGTCTCGCACCGGTCCGGTGATACTGTGGACACCTTCATCGCCGACCTCGCGGTCGGACTTTCGTGTGATTTTATCAAGTCTGGTTCGCTTGTGAGAGGGGAAAGAGTTTGTAAATATAACAGGCTGATGGAGATTGAAGATAATATTAACGGGTAAGTATCCATAACCGGTCGATCTTCCGGTTTTTCGCTCGCGGTTTATACAAAAGATTATGAACAAAGAATACACTTTTCACGTAAACGGTATGCACTGCAATTCCTGCGTTTTGCTTACAGAAAGTGAGCTTAATGACGTACCGGAAGTTACGAAAGCAAAGTCCTCGCTCGCCACCCATAGCGTTGAAGTAACGGGGGACTTCGGCGACAAAACTCCGGAGCATATAGCGCGGGACTTAAGTGAAGTCTTGAAGCCGCATGGATATACACTCTCAACCGAAAAACAGAAACACTTGGTGAATTGGTCCGACTTTAAGATTGCGGTACCTACCGCGCTTGGTTTCATTGTCTTCTTTATTATTTTACAGAAACTTGGAATCGTGAATTTGGTGACTGCGTCCGAAGTGAGTTTCGGCACGGCATTCGCTATCGGACTTATAGCCTCGGTTTCAACATGTATGGCGGTGGTCGGAGGGTTGGTGCTTTCAGTGTCCGCGAATTTCGCCATGGAGGGCGACAAGGTGCGTCCACAAGTGTTATTTCATGTCGGTAGACTTGTATCATTTTTTGTTTTGGGTGGCGCGATTGGAGCGCTGGGGTCGGCTTTCCAGTTGGGCGTAACCGGAACATTTGTATTAAGTTTTATCGTGGCTATCGTGCTCCTTATCCTCGGCATTAACCTGCTTGATATTTTTCCGTGGGCAAGGAAGCTTCAGCCGACTATGCCAAAATTTATCGGTAAACATGTTCACGGTCTCAAAAACTTAAACCACACACTTACGCCTGTTCTGGTTGGAGTTGCCACGTTTTTTCTACCATGTGGCTTTACTCAATCCATGCAAATTTATACTTTGACGACCGGCAATTTTTGGACGGGCGCATTTATCATGTCCGCTTTCGCACTCGGCACGTTACCTGTTTTTGCACTTTTGAGTTTCAGTTCTCTTGGTATTCACAAAAAGGCGCAGTCCGGTGTATTCTTTAAAACGGCCGGTCTGGTGGTGATATTTTTCGGCATTCTCAATTTAGTAAACAGTCTGGTAGCGGTTGGTGTTATTCCGCCGGTGTTTAATTTATAAAAACTATGAATTAAGAAACTCGTTTAAAGCGGAGAGAAACCCCTCCCGAAAGCCTTGGCCGGATTTAGGCTTGAGGGAGGCGTTTCTCGAAGCACGAGTTTCGCGCAATTCACGAATATAAAATAAGATGAAATCAACAGCTACATCAATAATTATTTCCGGAATCCTCATCGGGGCCGCTATCGTATTTTTAAGTTCGGGGTCCAACCCGAGAGATGCCGGAATTGTCGGAACCAATGAAAATGTGTATGTCGAGGGCGACACGCAGGTTATCGAGATTACCGCTCGCGGCGGTTACAGTCCGCAACTGTCTTTGGCCAAAGCCGATACTCCCACTATACTTCGCGTAAAAACGTCCGGCGTGTTTGATTGTTCCGGCGCGCTTTCGATTCCGGCTATCGGCTACCGGAACAATTTACCGTTTTCCGGCGTGACTGATATTCCCATACCGCCTCAAAAACAAGGTACTAACCTATTGGGCACTTGCGCCATGGGCATGTATAGTTTTTCCGCTAACTTTAATTGACAGGAAATTGTTTACCCGTATACTGTAAATATGACATTACTACCAAACGTTTTCGCCTTAGCGGCATTTAATTCGGCAAACCGAAGGCTCGTTTAGTAGTGTTGAAAATTCTCCACGAAAAACCGGCCTTTGGGGCTGGTTTTTTCGTGCGCAGAAGCAAGTAGTTCGTTGAAAACTTAATACAGTCACTAACCTATGAAGATTACATTTCTTAAGCCGGCAGGTCTCACCTTTACCGGTATTGCGTATGACCGTCTTGCTCGAATTTTTGGAGCTCCGCTTTCAACCGATGTCGGTTCGGAACTTCTTGCTGATAGCAATGAGTCGGTACTTACTACGCTTCTCCAGCATTGCGGCTATGGAGCGATTGCCATGGAAACAAAAGCGGAAGGACGCGTTGACCCGCCAATCAATTCATTTATTGATTTGCTTAAGCGTTATGAGCGTTCCGACTGTCCCATACAAGTTATCGGCGCGTTGCGGATGAAAATTAACTTCGCGCTTATGTCCCGACGCGGGGCGTCACTTTCGGACATTACAAAAGTGGTTACTCACAGGAAGTCGGTCGGTGCTTGTCGCAGGAATATTGCGGAACTCGGTGTCGCTGTGGAGGAGGTTTCCAGTAACGGTCTGGCCGCCGAGCTTGTCGCCCGAGATGAGCGCTATTCTTTGGCGGTGGCACTTGCGCCATGTGAAGCGGCGGTGGCGTTGGAACTTAGGGTGCTTAATCCGGCTTTTGAAGATAGGGAGGCCGTAACGACGTTTTATCTTCTCGGTCCAAAGGCGCACCCGAAGCCGAAACTAATGGCTACCCGAGCGCTCGTGGTGTTTCGATTGGCCCATTCTCCAGGCACTCTGGTGCATGCCTTGTTTCCGTTTCGTACCGCGAGGATAAATCTTCGAATGATTCACTCGTTCCCTATACCGGATAAGGAAGAGTACGACTTCGCGGTGGAGCTTGAATGGAATCCCGACAACACTTCCTTTGCCGGCGCGTTTGAAAATGCGAAACGGCACATGGAGCGTCATATTCTTTTCGGGCCGTTTCCCGTGATTTCGGGTTAGTTACGTACCGGCAAACTCAATAAATTGAGTTTGCCGATTTTTCTTGTTGTAAAATTATCAAAGCTCAACCTTGATATAAGGGTTGAGACTTGATTCGCTGAAAATGAAAAAACTCCCGTGGGGGAGTTTGGTGAAAAAGGTAGAGCTATTGCTCCAACAAAATTGGAGGTGGGGTAGGGTGGTGAACCCAGATGCCGCGGGTTTGGCCCGAGGGTACAACCTCAACATTCCAACTACTGACCTCTTTTCCCGAACTTTTCTCAAACGCGGCTATGGTCCTCAAAATTTCTCCGGCATTTTGGTGGGGTGCCCCCAAAAGGTCGAGACGAATGTAAGAGTTGTTTCCGATGGTGATAACAGCGGCTGGTGAGTAAGCCGGTTCGCCTTCTCTTTTTGTCGCGAGTTCGGCGTTTCTTTTGGATTTTTGCAGTGCCGGAACGAGCATTCCAATGAGAAGTCCGATTATCGCCAGGACGACACAGACCTCAATTGCCGTTAACCCAAGCCGACTTTTTTGATTTTTCATGGAACAGAGTTTTGTTGATTTTCCGTTGGTTGTTTTTCAATTGCCACATTTTTATGTGGGGCAAGTCAAGTTGCCACTAAACTTAAGTTACTATTATAAATAGAGTTTGTCAACGGGTATCGTTTGACAAAATAACACTTTTGATATACTATTATTACCTTATGTATTCAGGAAATTTCAAAAGAGGCCCAAGGGGAAGCACGGGCGGTTCGCACGGCGGTTCTAAGCCGTTTGCTGGCGGAGGCTCCCGATTTGGCAGAAGTACCCCTACTCGCTCCACGAGTGGTCATTCGCCATACAACAGTCATTCATCTTCCGGTTCTACCGGCGGGTTTTCACGTTCATCGACTCCTTACCGTGGCGGAGGTTCGTCACGACCTTCTTTCGGTGGAAGTAGAGGTGGAGGACGTTTCGGCCCGCCCCAACGTTCGTTTGGTCGGGCAGGTGGCAAAAGATTTGGCGGACCCGCCGGTCAACGTATCGATATTTCAAAATTCATCAGCAAGGCTGTCGTGACCACCGAAGCGGTAACTCAATTTGTACCGGAACACAAGTTCGGTGACTTTCAGATTGATGAGCGACTCAAGGCGAACATTTTAATAAAAGGCTATAGTTTGCCGACCCCGATTCAGGACAGAATTATTCCCTATATTCTCAAGGGTAATGACGTGGTGGGAATTGCCAACACCGGTACGGGTAAGACCGCGGCTTTTCTTGTTCCGCTTATCAACAAAGTGCTTCTTTCTCCCGTTGAGCAGGTATTAATTGTGGTTCCGACACGGGAATTGGCTCTTCAGATTCAGGACGAACTCAAGGGTTTTACCAAGCAGATGAAACTTTTTTCCGTTTGTTGCGTGGGTGGGGCGAGTATTGGCCGCCAGATTTCCGAGCTTCGCTATAAAAACAATTTTATAATCGGCACCCCCGGCCGTTTGAAAGACTTGATTGAACGAAAAAATATCAATCTTTCGCAATTCAAAACCGTGGTATTGGACGAAGCCGACAGGATGCTCGACATGGGATTCGTCAATGACATGCGATACATGATGTCTCGTATGCCGCGACCCCGACACACGCTCTTTTTCTCCGCTACCATGTCGCGCGAAATCGAAGGTTTGATTAAAGAATTCTTGCACGAGCCGGTAAGCGTGTCGGTCAAAACTCAGGATACTTCCAAGAACGTCGACCAAGACATTATCCGAATTGCTCAGAATACGACCAAGATAGATGTATTGTATGACCTGCTTATCAAGCCGGAATTTGCCAAGGTGCTGGTTTTCGGACGCACCAAACACGGTGTGGAAAAGTTGTCACGAGTGCTTGAGGAGCGAGGTTTCAAAGTTGCCTCAATTCACGGCAACAAGAACCAGTCGGGCAGACAGCGCGCACTGGCCGCTTTCAAGGAGGGTAAATTGCAAATTCTTGTCGCAACCGATGTTGCCGCGCGAGGCCTCGACATTGTGGACGTTTCTCATGTTATTAACTTCGATATTCCGGCGACCTATGACGACTACGTGCACCGCATCGGCCGAACGGGTAGGGCGGGGAAGACAGGCAAGGCACTTACATTTGTTGAGTAATTCGTATTTATATGAAAAGTCACACTATTAAACCCATAAAGCCCACCGGCCGAAAAACCTTTCAAAAGGATGGCCACTGGATAGAAAAACCAGAACGTACGGTCATTTTAGTCTGTGCTTGCGGTGGGAAATATATCAAAACTCGAGCGATTCAAGTCAGTTGTTTGCGCTGCGTCGGTAAAATAATCTAACCGCCCGCTCGGGCTGGTAAGCATGACCCCTTTACACAACGGCGTAAAGGGGTTTTCGTGTTTTCCGCACTTGTCATTGGTAGTGGCGCGGGTGTAGAGTTTGTAAGGGATAGTTACTGAACCATAAACAATCAACAAGAAGGGCGATATGCCACAAAAGAAAGTGTTCGTGCTTGATACAAGCGTGCTGATTCATGATCCGAAAGGAGCACTTCAAGCGTTTCAGGAGCACGTGGTTGTGGTTCCCATCATTGTCGTCGGCGAACTCGACGGTTTGAAGAGGAATCCGATTGTCGGACCGAACGCTCGGGAAGTTTTGCGTCAGCTTGACGCCTTACGTTTGCAGGGCGATGTCATCAAGGGTGTTCCAACCTCGAAGGGAGGAATAATTCGATTCGATCTGGATGGGCACGACTCGCATGATTTGCCTGTTGGGTTTGATCGGCTCAAACCGGACAACATCATCCTTTTGACGGCCATGCGCCTGAAAAGCAGTTCACCTTCCGACTACGTTGCGGTAGTTTCAAAGGATACGGCGATGCGCATTATGGCGCAGTCGTTCGGTCTTGTTTCCGAGGACTACAAGAACGATAAGGTTGGTAACGTGGACGGACTGTGGAGTGGTCAGGAAGACATCGAAGTTGATGACGCTGTCATTGACTTGATTCACCGTCTTGAATCCAAGGAGGTGGAGTTTGGTCACGCAGGTCTCAACTCCGGAGTTGCCGACACATTTCGACCCAATCTTTGTTGCCGACTTATTGGAAGGGGAAACAGGAAAGTCGCGCTTGCGCTGTGCAAGAAGAAGAAAGGTGTATTTCGGCTTGTGGATAAACCGCCGAGAATTGGTAGGAAAGACGGTCTTCATCCTCGAAACGAAGGCCAAGCATTCGCGATGGCGCTGCTTGCCGATCCGGAAATTCAACTTGTCACTTTGTCGGGCAAAGCCGGCACTGGGAAAAGCTTGATGGCACTTCTGTCGGGTTGGCAACAGGTGATTGACCGGAAACAGCAAAGGTTTGGTCCTCGCGCCTTGGAGGAACCTCCTGTTGATAACCCAGTAGGCGCGGCTTCAAGGATTCTGGTATTTCGTCCGACTCATGAAATCGGAAGCGGTTTAGGATTCTTGCCTGGAACACTGGAGGAGAAGCTGGCTCCGTGGCAGAGACCGACACTAAGCGCCTTTCAACTCATAGCCAATGAGGCGGGCAAGCCAGACGACTTTGTTACTGGTTTAATTGCCGAGAAAAGGATTGAGGTCTTATCCATTGCCCACGTTCGCGGTTCTACCGAAAGTCACGCCTTTATGGTGATTGACGATAGCCAGAACTTTACACCTCTCGAAGTAAAAACCCTGATTACCAGAGTCGGAGAGGGGACAAAGGTTGTAATCACGGGCGACATGCTTCAGGTGGACGTAAGTTCGTTGGATGCAGAGTCGAACGGCATGGCGCATATTGTTGCTCAGTGGTCGAAGCGCAATTTCGAGATCTACGGTCATTTACGCCTTATCAAAGGTGAGCGATCGGAGTTGGCTGAACTTGCCGCCGATACACTGTAAGTCTTTTTGTTATCACCAGTTTCGGCTGGTGATTTTTTATACTATACGAAAATTATGCGAATACGCACGAACATATACGAAAACAATTTTATGAATATTTTTTATGATTGAGAAAAAGTTTTATGAAATTTTTTATGCGCTATCCACAGTTTTTAATTTTTTTCTCTTGTGCTTTTTTCCGCAAGCCTCATAATTATAAGTAGTCAATGCAATAATTTTTTGGTCGGAAAATATATTGTATACTTTTTAAGATTTAACTTTTACGAATTTCGGCACGGGCTGAAGTTCCAACTACTCCAAAATGGCAAAAAGGAAAAAGGCCGCAAAGCGCTCAAAGGCAAAGAAGTCAACCAAGAAGCGAAAGACTGCCAAGCGTCGCCGATAGTGCGAAAAACCGCCCCGATATATCGGGGCGGTTTACTTTGAGGTTATGTTACTATTTTCTCATGGCTCACGAAATTGAAACAAAAGTTTTAGACATTGACGCGGAGAAAATCGTGGAGAAACTCACGGCGCTTGGTGCTCGGAAAATTTCAGAAACAAGACTTGCTGTCACGTGGTACCGACTTAAAGGTACAAAAGAGGGTGAAGACCCGTGGTTTCTCCGAATCCGTTCGAATTCCGAGGGTATTCACGAGGTGACGTGGAAAGCCAAGTCGGATATTTTAGGTACGGCGCGCAAACACAAGGAAATCAATTTTAAAATCGCGGAACCCGAAAAGTTGGCGGATTTACTCGAGGAATTCGGTCTTGAGGCGTACGCCCATCAGGAAAAAGACCGGACATCTTTTGTATACCAGGACTGGCAGTTTGACTTGGACCAATATCCTTTGACGCCCGCGTTTTTGGAAATCGAGGGAAAGAGCGAAAGCCACGTGAGAGAGGCGATGGAGCTTTTAGGTGTCTCGAAAAACAAAACGTGGGCGAAAGGCGAGAGAATTCTTATTCAAGAAGTGTATAGACTCGACTGGTATGACATGCGGTTTTAAGCACGCTTTTTTCCGTTCATTCCCACGTAACCTAACTTAGGCTATCGCCACAGTTAGGTTACGCATGAAAATAACGACGCACAAGAATTGTAAAACTTTGTTATACTTGTAAGGTATGCTTACCGGTGAGCAAATAGATTATTTATTGCAAATTAGGGACACTAATCCCCCGATTGCCGATAGCACCGTTCGGGTAATGCTTGCCGCGCTATTTTGGTCACCGGAGGAAATTAATCACGGGATTGCTTTTCTACACTTGCCACCCGCGCCGGAGGGTTCTTTGCCGCCTACTCCGGTTAATGTTGGAGACCGCGCGCCGTCGGTTCCCAAGGAAAAGCCGATTTCCATTAAACAAAATCCTTTTCCGGTGGGTTCGTCGCTTTTAAATGCTGTTAAGCCGGAAACGGGTAATAAAAAGAAACGGCTGTTTTTGGCCGGTGCGGTTCTGGGGGTTGTCGTTTTTGTCGCAGCTTTGTTTGCTTACGCGGTTTTAACCGGTACGGGGCGGTAACTTAGTCGCGGCCTGTAAATGGGTATCCAAATACCGCGTATTGGGCGGTATTTTCTTTTGAGGAATTATCATTGACTTTCGGTTGCTTTGGCGTATTCTAAAAAAGGAAAAAATAACCAATTACAAGAAGGGAGTGTGCATGAAAGAGGTTGTCACTACGTGGTTTGTCGAACCGCTTGACCCCCAAACAAACGCAGCCATCGCGGAATTTTTAACTGTCACCGAAATTCACGACGGAGTCGTGTGCGCAGACGGTGAGTCACATGATTTGTGGGATTGCGACTACCGTTTTATCAGTCGCCTTATTGGGGCAGCCAAACGGTTCGGCTTGAAGTTTCGGGTGTTTCGAAGAAGGGGCCAAGGTCAAATTGAGGAGTGGAGGTTTGCTTTTAACAGAAAAGCAAAACAGCCGACTGGCGCAAGCTAGTTGGTTTTTCATTTGATGTGGATAAATTACACGGTTTATTGCTTCGCGGTGTATGATAGAATTTATTTATACTAATTAATAACTTCACATGAAATCATACTTTTTAAGGGTGACGGTGGCAGGTGCCTTTGTGTTCGGTTTGTTATTCGCGGGGACGATTGCTTTTGCGCAAACCACCGACCAAGGTACGAGTCAACCTCCGATTGAACGGTCACAAACACCTCCGCCTCCGCCGCCAAATGAGCAGTCGGGAATGATGCAGCCTCCCCAGAACTTTTCCGGCGGAGATAGTGGAAGAATGTCACCACCGCCTCCAAACGGCTCTTTTCAGAATCAAGGAGAAGGTAATTTTCGACCGCCTCACGATGGGCAATTTAATCAACAGGGCCAGCCAAGTTTTCAGAGACCCCCAAAGGATCCACAGCAAGGTGGACAGTTTGGTCAGCCTGGGAAGGACTTTCAGGGCGACCGTGGTGGTAATTCCTCAATGCCCCAGAAACCACCAATGATGAAAAGTGGGGATACACAAGGACGAATGCCGCCAAAGGGTTCGGGGATGAACGAAAATTTCCAAAATAAGCAAGGTGAGGAGGGAAATTTTGAGCAAGGTGAAGGTGATGATTGGGAAGCTCGACAACAAAAAATGGATGAAGAGCAACAAAAACGCGAGGAAGCTATGGTCAAAAAGCAGGCAGCCCAGATGGCGAAGATGATTCAGCAAAATGTTACTACCATAAACAAGAGAGTTGCCAAACTTAAAGCCGCCGGAATTGCTTTGACTGCTGAATGTACCGAAACCGTCACTGCGCTTACCGACGCGGTTGCCAAAGTGAAAAGCGCGACAACACGGGAAGATTTGGAGGACGCGCAGGACGTGATGCATTCCATGGACGATGTCAATCAATGTCGGCAGATTATCGAGAGGCTTTTGAGTGTGCCCAAGATGCTTAAGAGTGCCGCTAGTACGCTCAAAAGTTTGAAAAAGAAAAAAGTAGATATTTCCTTGATTGAGCCCAAGTTTACCGCACTCACGGAACATTTCAACAAATTGAAATCGGGTGGCGCTACAAATGATGATGTTGAAGCGTTTTTTGACGAGGCTGATGAGCTGGGTGATGAGGTTTCGCCACTTTTGGAGGGCAAAAGAAATTCCATGCAAGGCGCGAGCGTGTTTCAGTCAACCGGAGTTTGGAGTTCCTTTGTGGGGTGGTTTGGGCTATAACAGATTTAAGATTAAAGATTTAAGATTACAGTATAGGGACAACCCGCCAACCTGATACGTCGGTTGGCGGGTTTATGTTAAAAATCTTTTCCCTGCGGTCTCTGCCGCAGGATCCTTGTAGGAAAGTCTGAAAACCCTCGGTTTTCAGGTATACTTGTCTCATGCCGCAGA
>Ga0209211_10004626_pt1 | contig 21255 bp, 18 predicted proteins | sample RifGroA2_FD_183992 | JGI IMG/M metagenome (GOLD analysis project Ga0209211, IMG submission 183992) | Groundwater microbial communities from Rifle, Colorado, USA - Groundwater A2 (SPAdes) (version 2) | ecosystem: Environmental > Aquatic > Deep subsurface > Groundwater | place: Rifle, Colorado...
AGCAAGCGGATAGTTTACTCGCCTACGCATACGCTTCGGCGAAGCAAGCGGATAGTTTACTCGCCTACGCATACGCTTCGGCGAAGCAAGCGGATAGTTCACTGATGAATCACTCGCCGACGCTTACGCTTTGGTGGTCAAGAACGTTTCGGCGTAGCGGGCTGATGGATTTATAAATAATTGAAAGTTGTCTGGAGCCGGGTATAAGTCGGCGACGTTTACAACCGCCGGCGTGACTTTAGCCTGACCGGCAGGGATAAGCTATTTAAAGTTCGTCAAAAATAGCACAGAAAAACACGTCAGGCAAGTCTTGCCGCATTTTGCCGTTTTCCCCCCCCATCATCATTATATAAGTTTTTTAGGATTTGTCTAAATCGCCTAAAATATGTTATTATCAACAACAACATGGATACCATAAAAGAACAACTGGTTCAAGCTGTGACTTTAAGCTTAAATCAAGCTCATTTTAAGTTTTCGGAGCCGGTTGTTATTAATTATCCAAAAGTTTCGTCTCATGGCGACTACACCACCAACGTCGCCATGATTGTGGCCAAAAAAACCGGCCAGACGCCTATGGCGGTGGCGGACCGGTTGACTTTACAGCTTAAAAAAACCGACTTCGTTAAATCCGGCAAGGCAACCGTTGAGGCGGTGGCGCCCGGATTCATCAATTTTAAATTATCGCCTGAATTTATCTCTGAACTTGCTTTGGCCATTTTGGCGCAAACGCGACCGTACGGCCAGAATCAGACCGGGCAGGGCAAAAAAATTCAAATTGAGTTTATCTCCGCTAATCCAACAGGACCGCTGACGATCGGCAACGCTCGAGGCGGTTTTTTTGGCGATGTCCTAGGCAATGCTTATAAGGCCTGCGGTTACAAGGTGGTCAAAGAATATTACGTTAATGATGCAGGCAAGCAAATTGAATCATTGGGTCATTCCGTTTTAAAGGACGAGCTGGCCGTTTATAAAGGAGACTACATTGATGATTTGCACAACAAGCTTAAGGGAGCAGGGGACGAGGCTAATTACGTCGGACGGCTGGCCGCTCAGGAGATTTTAAATGATCTTTTAAAAAAGACCATTGAGGAAAAAATGAAGATTAAATTTGACGTCTGGTTTTCCGAATATGACGAACTCAGGCAGACCAACAAGGCGGCGATGATGATTGATTATTTAAAGAATAAAAAATTGATCTACCAAAAAGACGGCGCCTGGTGGTTTAAATCATCCGACCATGGTGACGTCAGGGATCGGGTATTGGTTAAGACCAACGGCGAAACAACTTATCTGGCGCAGGACTTTGCTTATCTGCAAAATAAGTTCACCGAAAGAAAATTTGATAAGGTCATTTACGTTTGGGGCGCCGATCATCATGGGGACGTGGCCGGCTTGTTAAACGCCGCCAAAGTTTTAGGCCATGAGGGCAAGGCCGAAGTGATTCTTTTGCAGTTTGTTAGATTGCTTAAAGACGGCAAGGAAGTGAGGATGTCTAAGCGCAAGGGCAATTACATTAAGATGTCGGACCTGATTGATGTGGTGGGGCATGACGTGGCCAGGTTCATGTTTTTAATGTACGCTCCGAGTAGCCATATTGATTTTGATCTTAACGTGGCTCAGGAGAAATCGGAAAAAAATCCCGTTTATTATTTGCAGTACGCCTTTGCCAGAATTTCCAGCTTACTCAGCCAGCCGGAAGTTGGCAAAGTAAAATCCATTAAGCAGATCAAGCTTGATCATCGGAGCGCTCTGAGTCTGGCGGCGGCGCTTTTTAAGTGGCCGGAAATTTTGGAAGAAGCAGCCGCCAATAACCGGGTGCAGCTTTTGCCGACCTACGCTTTGGATTTGGCCAACAAGTTTCATCATTTCTACGACCAGTGCCGCGTGATCAATAACGGGGAAGCCAATCCTGGCTGGGTTGCCCTGATCCGTCTGACTCATAAAGTTTTGCTGGAAGTCATAAACGTCATTGGAGTGGAAGCACCGGCTAAAATGTAGTTAAGTATCATTTGTCTGCCTTTTGAAAAAAGGCCTTGGAAAAACAGGGTCTTTTTATTTATTTGAATTCAGGCTAAAAGTGTAATATCGGATAAGCAGTATCAGGATAATTTTTGACAGGCTTAGTCCATTTTAGCAATATCGGATAGTCAAAATAATATCGGGTAGTTATAAAAAAGGTTAAATAGAACTTTTGGTGGGGCTATTTTAATGATTTCTCCCCTTTAAAATTTCAATGATAATTCTCTTTCTTCTGTGAACGCTTAATCCGCGATGGACATAGATTAAGCTCTTTAATCTGTTGAAAAATCCATCTAAAGAATTGGTTGTATTAGGAATATGCAATTCAGGATATTTTTGATAAGTGAATAAATAGGGCAAGTTCGTTTTCAGGCTACGGTAAGCTGATCTTAACCTTTTATGCGTGTAAAACCATCTGCCGGTATTCTGGTCGGCGGTTTTTTGTTTGAGAAAATCCTGCCATTTTTCCAGCCAGCGATTTAACTCCCTGGCAAAATCCAGTTCATTGCTAGCGGACAATGTATCAACAATCGCTTTTAATCCTTGGCTAGCCTCAAGCTTTGGCCTGGAGGTTAAATATCTCTTAATAATCTGTTTTTGGTGGAATTGGCACATCTGCGCCGGGATGCCGCTAAAAACCTCTCTAATGCCTGGCCGACCGTCTAAAACGACCGCGGCGATCTTAAAGCCATTCTTTTCCAGATGGTTCTTGCCAAACAGATAATTGTCAGCTTTTTCAGATTGGACTACTTCCCACCAAACGTTCTTTTTTAAATTTGGCTCCCTGAAAACAAGCAGTCCGCTCTCATAGGAAAAGAAAGTGGTGTCAACGACTATGACCAGCTTTTTGGGATTTAATCTGACCACTGGCTCGATTTTGTTCTCGTCTAACCTGATTTGCACCCATTTTTTGCTACGGCCGTATCTTTGGGCCAAATCGGCGTAAGTCTGCCTTTGCCAGACGTATTGATTTAAAAGTTTCGCCTTTAATTTAGTCGTTCTTCTTTTATTCTGAAACTTGTGGCCGCAATCACGGCATTTGTAGGTCTGGACGGCTCTCCTTCTGCCATTCTTTTTAACTCGATATTTTAAGCAAATAGGGCACTTTTTTAATGGTCATATTAGTTATTGTTCGTTTTTTAGCTACAGTATGCCACAAAATCAACTTTTTAGCCCCACCAAAAGTTCTATTAACTCGTCTTTTTTATGCCAAAAAGTTAAAACCTTATCAGACAGTCAGAGTTTTAGATAGAAAAAATATCAGTCTGTTAGAAAAAGCCTAAAATTAGCCGTTATTTTTGATTTTTCCATGATTGTTGGTCATTTTTATTTATCATTTTTTATTTTCGTGCTATACTTAAAGTGCCCTACCATAGGCAGATTGGAGCTCTACAAGCTCAACGTATCGGGAGTTCTACATTGAATCAGGCCGTGGCCTGACTTCTGCGAACACCCAGCAGCCGTAACACAGATACTGTAAGTTTTACAAGTAACGCACTTAGATGACTAACAGCATTTGTGTGGTTCATCTGTAACCTACGGAACTTCCAATCTTGAACCTTCAGGTAGGGCTTTGCATATGTAAATCAGGGTCAGATGATAGCCCTTTTTTTTATTAATTTATTTTGACTTTGAATCAAAATAACCAAGAACTAAAATCAAAAGAACCAAGATTGGTTCTAGGCTCTCTTAATTTGGTTTTTTTATCATTTTGTAACAAAAAGCCTGCTTTTACGTCTTATTTATAAAGCCAGGCATAACGTTTAAGGTGTATGCTGGACAGGGGGCAAAAGTGCGCCTAATTTTTATTTTTTGAGCTATGAAAAACTACACCAGGAGAACATTCAGGATTTTTTGGAGGCATGTGGGCAGATATAAATTTGTGGTTTTTGTGATTGTCACTTCAGTGGCCCTTGGCTCTTTAACCAACATTATCGCCCCTTTGTATTATAAGGATTTTTTTAACGTCCTGGCTCAGGCTGGTGAACCAGCTTTAAAGGTCAATTTTTTAGTTTCAATTTTGTTGAAAGTTTTGGTCGTTTATCTGATCGGCTGGGTTTTTTGGCGTTTGGCCACCTTTTTCAGCAGTTATTTTCAAACAGCCATGATGTCTGATTTGTCCAACACCTGTTTTGATTACCTGCATAAGCATTCTGTCAGCTTTTTTAACAATAATTTTGTCGGTTCTTTGGTCAAGCGGGTCAACCGTTTTTCCAGGGCCTTTGAAGGCATTGTTGATATCATCACCTGGGAGCTTTTGCCGGTTATCATTGACGTAACTTTGATTGTGGTTATTTTAACCAGGCGTTATTTTTGGCTGGGCCTGAGCATTTTTATCTGGCTGGTAATTTATTTTTTGATTAATTATTTTTTCAGCTTGTATAAGCTCAGGTACGATATTCAAAGAAGCGAACAAGATTCCAAAGTGACGGCGGTTTTGGCCGATACCATCACTAACCATCAGAACATCAAGTTGTTTACCGGTTACGAGCGCGAACAGGCGAATTTTAGATCCGCCACTGCCAAATTGCAAAAATTGCGGCGTTTTTGCTGGGACTTGGGCAATATTTTTGAAGCTTTGCAGGTTTTACTGATGATCGGTTTGGAACTGGGCGTTTTTTATCTGGCGGTGAGATTATGGCCCGCAGGGCTGATCACCATCGGTGATTTTGTTTTAATCCAGGCTTATTTACTGACGATTTTTCATCAGCTGTGGAATTTTGGCCGGGTGATCAGGCATTATTACGAGCATTTGGCCGACGCTGAGGAAATGACCGAGATTTTAGAGACGCCCCACGCCATCACCGACGTCAAAAGCGCCAAAGAACTCAAGGTTCGGCAGGGCCGGATTGAATTCAAGGAAGTTGATTTTAGTTATCATCAGACCCGCCGGATATTCAAAGATCTTAATTTGGTTTTTCAGCCCGGAGAGAGAGTGGCTTTGGTCGGGCCTTCCGGCGCCGGCAAGTCAACCTTAGTCAGCCTGATTTTAAGAGATTACGACATCAGCTACGGCAAAATTTTAATTGACGAGCAAAAGATCGCCGCCGTCACCCAGGACAGTTTAAGAAAAAACATCAGTTTTGTTTCCCAGGAACCGATTTTATTTCATCGGACGCTGATGGAAAATATCCGTTATGGCAAGTCTGAGGCGACCGACGGGGAAGTTAAAGAGGCGGCCCGGCTGGCTTATTGCCACGACTTCATTGTCGGCTTTCCGGAAGGCTATGAGACTTTTGTCGGCGAGCGCGGGGTTAAGCTTTCCGGCGGCGAACGCCAGCGCGTGGCCATCGCCCGGGCGATTCTCAAGAACGCGCCGATTTTAATTCTGGATGAAGCCACCTCCAGCCTGGATTCGGAATCTGAAGGCTTGATTCAGTCCGCCTTGCAGAATCTGATGCAAAACAAGACGGTGATCGTGATCGCCCACCGTTTGTCAACCATTATGAAGATGGACCGGATTATTGTTTTTAAGGAAGGCCAGGTGGTTGAACAGGGCAGTCATCAGGATTTGCTCAGTCAAAAAAACGGCTTGTATAAAAAGTTATGGGAAAAGCAGGTGGGCGGGTTTATCAAGTAATAATGTACGGATTATGATGCGGATGTAATACTGATGATATACTGATATCCGTTTTTATTCGTTATAGTAGTCTTGTTAATCCGTATTTATCGGTATTTATCAGTTTAACAAAACCGCTCTTAAGATGGGGCGGTTTTTCCGTGATGCCATCAGGCGTGGTTGTCTTATTTTTTATCAGGCGATTGACTAAATGTCAGCTTGATGAAAAAATACAGGCTGGGTCAAGTCCTAATCAATATTTTTTTATGAATCAGTCAGAAGTTAAAATCGCCTGGTTCGGCAAGCATTTTGGCGAAGAACCGCCTTTGACCGGCCACCAGGCTCAGGGCGCCGGCACGATTTTTTTCAGCCATTGCCATTTACATTGTGTTTTTTGCCAGAATTTTCAAATCTCCCAGCAGGGCCAGGGCCGGTTTTATCAGACAGAACAATTGGCCAAGATTATGCTGGATCTGCAAGACTCCGACGCTGTTAATATTGATTTAGTCAGCCCGACTTTATGGTGGCAACCGCTTAAGCAGGCGATTATTTCAGCCAAGCGCCGGGGCCTGACTGTGCCGATCGTCTGGAACTCCAATGCTTATGAGAGCCTTGATCTTTTACGCGAGTTTACTGGCCTGATTGATATTTATTTGCCTGATTTTAAATACGGCGACGCCAACGTCGGCCTAAAATATTCTGGCATAAAAAATTATCCCGAAACGGCGCTCGGGGCAATCGGAGAAATGTTTAAGCAGGTCGGTTATCTGCAAGTTGATCGTGGCGGTTTAGCCACAAAGGGACTGATCGTCAGGCATTTAGTTTTGCCGAATAATCTGGAAAACAGCTTTAAGGCGCTTGAATGTCTGGCCGGTTTTAAAAAAAATATTCATATCAGCCTGATGAATCAGTATACGCCTTTGTACCGGGCGGCTGAATTTGCGGAAATCAACCGTAGCCTGAGCGCCAAGGAATATGAGCAAGTGGTTGATTATTTTTACGAACTCGGTTTGGTCAACGGCTGGGTGCAGGCAGAAATGAACGGGCCGGATTTAGTGCCGGATTTTAAAAAAAAACAACCTTTTGCCAAATAATTTTAAGTTGTTCGTTACTTCTGCGCGAAGTTAGAATCTTAGCTGTTTTTTGGCGGAGTTGCTCACTGCACCAGCCTGCCTTTTCGGCTCAACTGAGCGTTCGGCCGAGCTCAGGCGAGGGCTCGTTAAAAATCCTGCTTTAGTCTTTTAGCTCAAGCCGAGAGGCAGGTAGTTTTAATCAAGGCGGGATTCGGCCATTTTTAATAATACTGCATAGTAGGAATATTATGGTCTATAAATTTTTAGGCTAAACGAATAAATACTTATAAAAAAGTTGCATTTGGTCAACTATCGCCTGCAAGACTAGATACTCGTCGGTTAAATCAACTGCGGGTTTGGGGAAGATTAAAAATCCTTGTATTTCCGCTTCTTCATCAGACACCGGAATAATGTTGAATTTTCCAACCGTTTTTATTTTTGCGCTTTGGTTATGTATTTCTACCAGTTCGCTATTACCAAAAAACTGCTGGGGCAAAACATAATCCGGGGCGGTATAAATAAACTCTTTGACTGTGCGTTTTGAAGAAATTTCAACTAAACGGAACAGTCCCCAGTTAGCTTTGGCAATAGACACAATGGCGGTGGCGAGTAAATCACTAAAAATGATTTTTTTGTGTTGCTTGGTTAATTTTGGATTAGCTAAAAGGTCGGTGCTTAAATTTTTTAAGAGAGGCAGTCTACGATTGAATTTGCCGATATACTCAAATGATTCTAAAAGTTTTCCCTGTGACACTTTTAATTCTTCCCCTTTTTTGTTTAGCTCTCGGCGGCTAAGCAAATAAACCAAATAGGCAATTCCTAAAATTATCAGAATCGCCAACGATTGCATATAAGGCTTAAGCGCATCATCAACATGGCGGGTAAAATGCGGCTGTAACAGCAAGGCGACAAAAAGCATAAAGTAGATGGCGATATAGGTCATTTTTGACATAAAAAAATAACTCTGTGGGTTAATCGTTTTATTTTTAACTCCGTCTGGGGATAGGCCATGAGCGGTATAACCTTACGCTTTTCTCTTCACTTCACTCCTTTCAACTTCGCTCAGGGCAGGCAGATACTTGAAAAGTTTAAGTTGGTCGGGGTAGTGGGACTCGAACCCACGACCTCACGCACCCCATGCGTACGCGCTAGCCAACTGCGCTATACCCCGTTTAAAAATAATTAATGCACCTTTACCCCACTAAATTGAGTGAAGCGAAATTTTTGCCGGGCTATGCATGCGCGCTAGCCCCACCTGCCAAAGTCTTGTACGGCGGGCAGGTAATTGTGCCAATCCCCGACTTGGTCTTAATTATAGAGCAAAATCAGTTTTTGACAAGCCTGCCAGGCCGTTTCCAAGACTTTAATTAAGTGCTATAATCTATATAAATAACTTGAATTATTTATTTTAGGTTATTTGTTCATCAGTTAGCCAAAATTTTAGCCAGCTTACATATATTTTATGAGCCTATCAATTATATTTTTAAAATTAAACTGTCAAGTTTATGAAACAAGGATCTAAAATAGGAGCGGCAGCTACGTTTATCTTAGCTGTTTTTTTGTGGTCGTTTATGCCTAGCGGCGTTTTTTTTCTGCCAAAAATCAAGGTGGCTCAAGCGGTCGGGACCATGACCGCGGTCACTGTGGCGCCGGAGACTGACGGCGTTGATAATCTTATCGGTCAGTCCGGCGCGACTTGGAATTTTACCGTTGATAACGCCACCGCGTTAACGGCTTTAGACCATGCGGTTTTTATTAATTTTTCAGACGGCGCCGGTAATTTTAATTTAAGCAACATCACGGCCACTAGTACGGTGACCGGCGGCGATGAGCTGACTTTTGCCACCACTTCTTTGCCAATTATTGGCGTGGAAAATAATACGATTGTGGTCATGCCGTTAACGAGCCAGACCAGCGCGGCTAATGATTTTACCATCAGCCTTTCCGGACTGACAAATCCTGCAAATTCTCTGGAGGCTTTTAACGCCGCTGTCAGTTTTTCCGTTTATAGTTGCACTTTAGCCGTTTCCGGTAATCCCAACAGCGGCTGTGCCAGCATAGTTGATTCTTTGGCGACAAATACTGCTCTTCTAAAAAGAAGGGGCGGCGCCATCACCGTGGGCAGTCTAACGGCGGCGAATTATGCCGCTTCAGCCGTCACTGAATACACTATCAGCTTTACCGCCAGCACCACCCTAAATATCGGAGAAAAGATTTGGGTCAATTTCCCAGACAATTTTAACATCAATAACGCCACCACCTCGGCCCAGAACGACATTAACGGCGCCGGTGATTTGGCGCCCCGGATCGCCTCGGAGGCGATTGCCACCACTTCGGCCAATACCTTGAATGCGGTAGTTTTAACTACCAGCAATGCTGCCGTGGCTGCCGGCGATACAATCACGGTACTGGTCGGTAATATCGTTAACGCCACTAAAGGTTCGTATCAGAATGTGAGATTTTTTACCACTACCACCAATGATGGTCTAATTGACGGAACTTATTTCGGGATGGACCAGCAGGCTCAACAGAATGGTCCGCCGCCGGTTGAATCCATCCAAATTGGCGGGGACAATACTATTACCGGCACGATCAAAGTTAGGGAAGCGAACGGCACTTTGCGGACCGTGACCGCCGAAGAGGCGGCTCAGTTGCAAGTGGGCATGGGCTGTCCCGACTTAATGTTTTTTGTCGGCACCAAGCAGGTGGCCAGCGACGGGACATTCTCTTATAGTTATGTTTTAAACGCCACTTATGTTTTATTTGTCCAGCCTTTTTCCGAAACTTCAACTTTCTTTGAAAGTTATTTGTCGCCCAATATGATGATGGTTAACGTCACCGGCGATGAAACGGTTACGTTAACGCCGACCTTTGAAGTGCCCGACAGCTTTATTGCTGGCACGGTTAGCGGCGGTCCGGCCAGTTATAACGACCAAATGATTGAAGTCAGGGCGTATACGCCGGATCTGCAATCCTTTCATACCATTTTTACTTCCACCGCTTATACCACGGAGGGCTTGAATGCCAGCGGCGTCGGTTATTTTAGGATTCCCGTCAGATCAGGCAATACCTGGAAAATGAATTTTGAGACCAGCGATTTAATTTTCGGCGCCGACGGATCGGAATATTGGACGCCGACTATGGATCCGGTTTATGTCCCCGATACCAGCACGGTGACCACCACGGCGACCGCTTTTGTTCAGTCAAATAAGGAACTCAGGGTTTATTTAAGAAACAGCACCGATAACTCCATAATTAATTCGGGTTTTTGCATCAGCGTCAGGCGGTCGGGCCAGGAGATGATGGGTCCGATGATGGGTAACGAGATTTGTAACGCTTCCGGCGATTATTACACCATGACCGTGCCGGCCGGACCTTTTGCGGTTCAGGTTATGGGTCCTGGCCGGGGCAACAAAGAATATCCTATTTTAATTGCGAGCGGCTCGGCCACGACCACCAAAACCATCATTATGGAATCGCCCAGCAATTATATCAGTGGCACGGTTTTGGATCCCGATAGTTTTCCCATGCAAGGCGTTACGGTCTTCGCCCAGGGAACCAACGGTAGCTTTAATCAAGCCTTAACCAATGCCAGTGGCGTTTATACCATTTATGTTCCACCGGGCACCTATACCTTAAAAGGCTTTACTCAGGGGTATGGCCCGTTAACTCCCATCACTAACGTCAACGTTACCAACAGCAACGTTACCGGTAAGAATTTTTCCATTTCCGCCGGTAATTTTAAGACGATTCAGGGACGGGTTTATACTGATACAAACACCAATAACGTATATAATGCGGGCGTGGATACGCCATATCAGGGAGTACAGATTCACGCTTACGGTGCAGCCGGCGGCAACGGCACGCAGACCAGAAGCGACGGTAGTTATACCTTGAGGGTCCCGGCCGCTGCCGGTTATACTGTCAGCGGCTGGCATGAGGACATCGGCGATTTAACTCCCGTGACCGGCGTGGACGTCTCCAGCGGCAATGCTACTGGCCAGGATTTTAAGGTCGGTGCTTCAGGTTATTTGGAGATCAGGATTGTGGACGGCAACGTGGCCAGCTTATCTCCGGTTTTTGCCGGCGCTTTCAGCTCATCCGGCAAGGGCAACGGTTCTGATTCATTTAACGCCACCACAAGCGATCCCGATCTGACTAATATTGACGATTTAGTGACTAAATTCAGTTTGCCTGCCGGTAGCTATAACGTCCGGGTCGGCACTCCGGCTTACGGCGAGTTAACCTCCTTGGCGGCTAACGCCGGCGTCAGAACGGTTGAGATAACCGTCGGCGCCCTTAGCGGTTTAACCATAAATCTGCCGACGCTTTACACCTTAAGTGGTACCGCCCTGGCCAACGCTAACGTTTGGGCCTCTAACACCACCGGACCGGGCAAGTATAATACCACGGCTGATGCCAACGGCGATTATGCCATGAAAATTCCGGCCGGCACCTTTATGATAGGCGCTAACCTCACCGGTTATATAAATAGTCCCCAGGAACAAACCATTGCCGCCGAGACGAATTTGGATTTAACTTTAACTGCCGCGGCCGCAACCATTACCGGCGCGGTTTCATCCGGAGGCGTCGCCTTAACCGAGGGATTTATTTGGGCGGTTAAAAGTTCAAACCAGGGCTGGACCGGCACGGAAATCAGCGCTGACGGCTCTTATTCTTTATCTGTTGACGACGGCACCTGGATAGTTTACGCCGAGGGGCCGTGCTATTACCAGAGCGCCGGCGCGGCTCAGACCGGTTCAGGCACGGTCAATATTTCCCTAACTTCAATTTCCGGCTGTACTTTTGAAGCGCCGGAAGCGCAAAGCATCGTGCCTTCGGCCGGCGGCAAAATTTCACAAGCTGACGTGGAAGTGACCATTCCGGCCAATGCCTTAGGCACCGGCTCATCCGCGGTTTCGGTGAACGTGGCCAAGCCAAACTTCGTGCCGCCTTCCACTCTTAGTGCCGCGCCATTAAGCAATGCCGCCAAGAGCATTACCGCCACCAACAGTTCCGGCACTTCCATTTCCAGCCTGAATAATTCCATGAAAATTGTAATGACTTACAGCGACGCGGATATTCCCAACGGGTCTTCGGAAAACAATTTACAGCTGGCTTATTGGAACACCACCAGCAGTTCCTGGGAGCCGGTGGCGGCCACGCTAGATACCACCAATAATACTTTAACCGCTTCGGTAACTCACTTGACTGATTTTGCCCCGGTCCTGCCCACTGGCGACGATACGCCGACGACGCCAGCCGGCCTGGCGGTGGGCCCGGGCAACCCGCCCACGACCGCCCTAACCTTAAGCTGGACTCAGGTCAGCGGCGCAACCGGCTATTATCTTTATCGCGACACCACCTCGGGCGGCAATTTCCCGCTGTTAGTCCATGTTTCGGGCGGCACCACTTTATCTTATAATAATACCGGATTAAGTGCCGGCACCAGATATTATTATAAAATTACATCGGCTAACGCCAATGGTGAATCGGCCGCTTCCAGCGCCGTTTCCGCAACTACCGATTCGGGCGGAGGTTCAAGCCCGGCGGCCGGTTCAGGCTCAAGCGGTTCATCGGGCAATAGCGGTTTGGCTCAGCCCGCCACCGCCTTGCCCGTATCCGCGCCCACGGAATCAGCCGGACCGCCTCAGAGCGCTGTGGCCGAAGGCGCCCCGGCCACCGTTAACGGCACCGTGGTGGTTACGCCAACAGCTGGCGGCCAGACTTCCCTGCTGACTGATAGCGGCACCATGGCTACAGTGGTTATTCCGCCAGCGGCCATCAATGCCGAAACCAGCATTATCGTAACGCCGGTGTTAGTGACCAGAACTGTCGCTGGCGGCGACAGTGCCGCCGGCGGGACTTCGGTGGTGCCTGCTTCTCCGGCTGGCAGTAAGATTGTCGGAGGCCAGACCTATAATATTGAGGCCACCACCTTAAGCGGCGCCAGCGTTAGCTCATTGAGCGACAGCCTGACTTTAACTTTTGAGTATACGGAAAGCCAGGTCAGCGGTTTGGACGAGGCCGGCTTATTGGTTTATTATTTTTCCGAGGATGAGGCTACGTGGATCAGCTTGGCTTCCACGGTTGATACGGCCAATAATCTGATTACCGCTTATGTTGATCATTTAAGCGCTTTTGCGGTGATGGGGCAGCCGACCAGCGATCTCAGCGCTTACGCCGGAAAAGTTGTTAAAGCTACTGATGACAGGGCCGTTTATTTAATCAGCGACGGCTATCGCCGCGCCTTTACTTCGGAAATGATGTATTTTTCTTACGGCTACCTTTGGTCGGACATTGTGACGGCCGATGTTAGCTTAATGCCTTTGGGTCCCGATATGGTTTACAGTGATGATAACCTTTTTACCGCCGGGCAGATGATCAAAGGCACTGACGCCAAAGTTTATTTTATTGATAATGCCGGCCACAGACATTGGGTGGCCAGCGAAGAGGTTTATCTGGGCTTAGGCTACAGTTGGCAGCAGGTCGCCTGGATTTCGGACAGCGCGCTGGCTAATTATGAGACCGGCGCGGCTATTACTTCGGCCGGCGAGCGCCCGGACGGCAGTTTGGTCAAATACGCTTCCGGCGATAAAGTTTATCTGATTGAAGGGAGTTTAAAGCGCTGGATTAAGGATGAAGCCTCCTTTAACGGCTTAAATTACGGCTGGTATAATATTATAGAAATTCCCGCGACCGAAACTTTTGCCAGCGCCGCCGATCTGACCGAGGCCGACTGACCATTTTGTCAAGCAAAAAACCGTCGAGTCCGACTTGGCGGTTTTTTTCAGGCGAAGTGATAAACTTATCCAGCACCTTTACAAATACCCAGCACCAATATTAGTGCTTATGAATACCCTCTAGAAAAGGTGCTGGATTTATTTGGCTTTCGGTTTGCTCAACGATTTTAGGCAGGAAGTGCAGACTCTCTTTTTTTGGCCGTCTATTTTTTTGACTTGCAAATTAATGTTGACCTGGCGTTTGGATTTAATGTTGGAGTGACTTTTCCTGATGCCGCTGGTGGGTCCGTTGCCGCAAATTTGGCAGACTTTACTCATAATGACGTTGAATAGTTAAGTTTTTGTGATATAATGGGAAAAGTTTAGCCTAATATCAATTATTTGTCAATAATTAGGAATTCAAAATTCATCCAAAATTAAAAATTGAGATAATTCAAAATTAAGTATGATGATAGATATGTTATTGCATCAGCCGGCGCTGTTCGTGGCTTGGCTGTTGGCGATTTTTTACGGCATTACTGTGCACGAGTTCGCGCATGCCTGGGCGGCGACGGTTCAGGGGGACGAGACGGCCCGGTTGTCTGGCCGGTTGACCCTTAATCCTTTGGCTCACATTGATCTGATGGGTTTACTGATGCTGGTTGTCGCCGGTTTTGGCTGGGGCAAACCGGTGCCGGTTAACCATAATAATTTAAAGAACGGCAAAACCAGCGATAATCTGGTTTCTCTGGCTGGCATCGCCACCAATCTCGTCAGCGTGGTGATTTTCGGCCTGGTGTTGAAGTTGTTCATCAATTTCGGCAGTTTGGGTCCGGACAATTTATTGCTGAATTTTTTATTTATGCTCATTATGATTAACCTGGTTTTGGCAATTTTTAATCTGATTCCCATTCCGCCGCTTGACGGCTCGCATGTTTTATTTAATATTCTGCCTGATAAATATAATGAATTCAAGTTTAATTTAGCCAAGAACGGCCCGTTTATACTATTGCTGTTGATTTTGGCCGATAATTTTTTGGGCGTCGGAATTTTTAGTTCCATTTTCAATTACTTTTTAGGTTTTATATATAGACTGTTTTGACCTGGCTTGACTTGACATTTTTAGCCGTTTAGATTATCATATTGTCAGGTTGCAATTGAAAATTTGACGCCCCTAAGCAGTCTGGCGCCGTTCGGACGCTTCGGGGCAACAGTGGCTGATAATCGTCTCTTCTTGACCGGTTATCTTTTTTATTATATAATTCTGTCAATTAAATTTAATTAATTTTAAGAATGCCAGTTTGTCTTAGAGATTTACAGTCTAAACTAGCATCCTAACTTTATGCCTACAATCAGTCAATTAATCAGAAAGCCTCGCCATAAAACCAAGCGTAAAGACAAAACGCCCGGTTTAAGTTTGAGGCAAAACACCTTGAAGCGTAAAAAAAAATTTGAAGCGGTCGGTTCGCCGTTTAAGCGCGGAGTTTGCGTAAAAGTGACGACCACCACCCCGAAAAAACCTAATTCGGCTTTAAGAAAAATCGCCAGAGTTCGTTTGTCAAACGGCATGGAAGTCACCGCTTACATTCCCGGCATCGGCCATAATTTACAGGAACACTCTATTGTCATGATCAGAGGCGGCAGAACCAAAGACCTCTCTGGCGTGCGTTATCACATTGTCCGCGGCCGTTATGATACTCAGGGCGTGGATGGGCGCAAACAAGGCCGCTCGCTTTACGGCGCCAAGAAGCAGAAAGCCAAAAAGTCCTAATTATTCAATTATCAATTTTTCAATTACCCTATGAGAAGCAGAAAAAAAACTCCAAAGAATAAAGTCGCGCCCGATCCAAAGTTCGGTAACGTCAAAATAGCCAAGTTTATCAATTACATCATGAAAGACGGCAAAAAATCCGTGGCGCAAGCCGTGGTTTATCATTCATTTGATATAATTTCGGAAAAAACTAAGCATGATCCCTTGGAAATTTTTGATAAAGCCATTAAAAATATCGCTCCGTCTTTGGAGGTCAGAGGCCGCAGAATCGGCGGCGCTAATTATCAGATTCCCATAGCCGTCAGCAACGATCGCAAGATGATTTTGGCTTATCGCTGGCTGATTGCCGCCGCTACTAAAAAGAAAGGCAAGACCATGTCGTCCAAACTGGCGGAAGAATTCATGGCCGCCGCCAATAATGAAGGCGAGGCCGTTAAAAAGAGAGAGGACACCCATAAGATGGCCGAGTCCAACCGCGCTTTCGCCCATTTTGCGTAAGTCGCGTAACTCGTAACATGCCCGCCCGCCACGCCAACGAGCCGGGTGGGTAACTCTTAACCCATAACTCTTAATCCAATACTCTATGCCAAGAGAATTTCCTTTGGAAAAATATCGTAATATAGGAATTATCGCCCACATTGACGCCGGTAAAACCACCGTGAGCGAGCGGATTCTTTTTTATACGGGCAAAAAGCATAAAATCGGCGAGGTGCACGAAGGCGAGGCCGAAATGGACTGGATGGCACAGGAGCAAGAAAGAGGCATCACTATCACTTCAGCCGCCACCACCTGTTATTGGCAGGACTGCCGCATCAATATCATTGATACCCCGGGGCACATTGATTTTACCGCCGAGGTCCAGCGGTCATTAAGGGTTTTGGACGGTGGCGTGGTTATTTTTGACGGCGTGGCCGGCGTTGAACCGCAATCGGAAACCGTCTGGCATCAGGCCGATAAATTCAACGTTCCGCGCATCGCTTTTATTAACAAGATGGACAGGATGGGCGCGGATTTTTATAAAGATCTGGCTTCAATCCATAATCGTTTGACCAAAAACGCTTATCCTTTGCAATTGCCCATCGGCGCCGCCGAAACCTTTGCCGGCCTGGTGGATCTATTCGCCCAAAAAGCTTATTTTTATAAAGATGATTTAGGCAAAGTGGTTGAGGAAACCGAAGTTCCGGCCGAGCTTAAAGATAAAGTGGCTGAATACCGTGAAAAGTTGCTGGAGGCGGTCGCCTCCACCGACGACGTTTTGATGAACAAATATTTAGAAGACGGCAAGATAGAAGAAGCGGAATTAAAAAAAGCCCTGCGTCGGGCGGTCATAAAGAACGAAATCGTGCCGGTTTTATGCGGCAGCGCTTTAAAAAATAAAGGCGTGCAAAGGCTACTGGACGCGGTTTGCGATTATCTGCCTTCGCCCTTGGACGTGCCGCAGGTGGAAGGCTTTGAACCGGACGATAAGGAAAATAAAATCATGATTAAGGCTGATGACGCTGAATCGCTGACCGCTTTGGCTTTTAAAATCGCCACCGATCCTTACGTGGGCAAGCTGGCCTTTATCAGAATTTACTCCGGCCAAATGTCCGCCGGTTCTTACGTTTATAACAGCAGTAAAGATAAAAAAGAAAGAATCGGCCGGCTTTTAATGATGCACGCCAACCACCGCGAAGAGATTAAAGATGCCGGGACGGGGGATATCGTGGCCGCCGTCGGCCTTAAAGAGACGGTCACGGGCAACACTCTGTGCGCTGAAGATCATCCCGTGGCTTTGGAAGCGATAGAGTTTCCCGAGCCGGTTATTTCCGTGGCGATTGAGCCTAAGACCAAGCAGGATCAGGAAAGGATGGGCATGGCGTTGCAGAAGCTGGCCGAGGAAGATCCGACCTTTAGGGTTAAAACGGACGAAGAAACCTTGCAGACGATTATTTCGGGCATGGGTGAACTGCACCTGGAGATCATTGTTGACCGGATGAAGCGCGAATTTAACGTGGAGTGCAACGTGGGCAAGCCGCAGGTGGCTTATAAAGAAACAATCAAGGGTGAGGCGGAAGCTGAAGGCAAGTACATCAGGCAATCGGGCGGGCGCGGCCAATACGGCCATTGCTGGCTAAGGGTTGAACCTTTAGCCAGAGGCAAAGGCTTTGAGTTCGGTGATGCCATTAAAGGCGGCATTATTCCCAGAGAATACATTCCGGCTATTCAAAAAGGCGTTAAAGAGGCTGCGGAAAACGGCGTTTTGGCTGGTTATCCGTTGATTGATTTTAAGGCCACTGTTTACGACGGTTCTTACCACGATGTTGACTCTTCGGAAGCGGCCTTTAAAATTGCTGGCTCCATGGCTTTCCAGTCGGCGGTCAAAAAAGCCAACTTGATTTTATTGGAACCCTTGATGAAAATAGAAGTGGTGACTCCGGAAGAATTTATGGGCGATGTCATCGGCGATTTGAACTCCAAGCGTGGCCAGATAAACGAAATGTCCGACCGCAGCAACATGAAAGTCATTGACGGCTTAGTGCCTTTGGCCTCTATGTTCGGCTACGCCACTTCCTTAAGATCTTTGACTCAGGGCCGGGCCAGCTATTCCATGGAATTTGACCATTACGGCGAGGTGCCCAAAAATGTTGAACAGGAAATCAAGGAAGCGCGCGGAAAAGCGTAGGTCTGGAAATCATTAATCAAGAAATCAAAGAATCAATAAATCCCCGGCCCGACTCCCTGCCCGCTCCTCAAGTCTTACGCCTCGGAGCCAAAGACCTGGCTTTGGTCTTAAGCTCAAATCTGGAAAGGCAGGCGGGGCGAGCGGGGCGTGGCCATAAATCAATCGAGCTTAAGAGCAGGCAAGAAAATAAATGGCCCCGTCGTTTTGGCGGGGTTTTTGAATTATTTTATTTTTAATACCCCGTCAGCTTGCCGCGGGGTTACCAAATAGAATTTCTGAGTCCAGAGCTCGCTCTGGGGGTTTAATACCTTTTATTACGCGTAAAACAATTACGCATAACATTGACATAGATGTTATTTCATGCTAGATTTTTTATTGTAGTTTCATTTGGTCAGTTCAAACAAAGCAAGGAGGTAAAAGTTGAAATTTATTGAAAATATGGCGCAAGTAAGTTTTGCGCTTCCTTATAGAGGTGCTAATGAACGGGGTGGCTCTTCATGCCACCTGGAACTGGCACCTCGTAGGGTGGCTCGGGCTGGAGGAAATGAGTTTTCCGGTCGCGATCACTGTCATGACCAGCGCCTGTCTGATCCGTCAGTTCAAGGCCGTGCCTGATGTGAGGCTTTGGATGGATAATCAGACAGCTGATGACCTGGCTTGGTACATAACAAGAGTCACAAGCCGGTGTAGCCTCATCGTTGGTATTGGCTGGCTTATGACATTTTAGTTTCCGCTCTTCTTCACCGGTTGCATGTTCAGCCGGTTTTTTTAGCTACCTCAGAGTGAGATTAATCTCCAGGCTGGCGGATTTATCAAAGTATGTTATAATACCAATAATCATTACTAATAACTACATGATGACAAAGATTTTATTATTAGTCATATTTTTGTCGCTGGCCGCCATTATTTTAATGCCTCTAACCATGCCCAGTTGCGATTTTAACGGTTTTCATCTGGGTTGGGCCAGGCTTGACAATGCTTGCGGCCGGGTCAGCTTTCTGGTTCATCTGGCATTTATGCGCAGCCTGATTTTTGTGGGCCTGTTGACGGTCATGTTGACGTTAGCCAGAGTGATTTTTAAAACCAGGCTGTTCAGTTTAATCTCCATAAATAAAAAATTCAGGCATCATTTTAATTTTTTATTCCGCCCATGGGCCATGGGAGCGATGAAGCCTTTTGATCGGTTGCTTCAGGCTTACGCCAAGGGTCTGGCCCAGCCGAAATTATTTTATCCCGTACCTTTAAGTATATTTATATAACCTCAAGGTGGTACTCGAGGTGTTTGACTAAGTTAAGTTTCAGGCAACCGGCCGCCGTTTTTAAGGATTATAATAATCCGCGTCCGACCGAGGTTGTTTGGAAACAATCGTTATTTGGTAATCATTAATTTGTTAATAAAATATGTCTCAAGAAAAAACAAGTTTTTTTTCGTCTCTTAATCCCCAAACCAGTTTCTTTCTCGGTTTGGCGGCCAGCCTGTTGATCGTTTGTACGATCGGCTTTTTCGTGTTGCTCGCTTTCGCCATTAAGGACGACAGCCAAAATAATAAGCCGGCGGCCGTCAATAATAATCAGCCGACCGCGGTCGTTAACTCGCCCAGTCCGGCGGTTGCTGGCAAGGTTAACGTTCAGGTCCTGGATACCGATCATCTGCGCGGGAATAAAAACGCTCCGGTTAAAATCGTGGAGTATTCTGATGTCCAGTGCCCGTTTTGCAGTCGCTTCCATCCGGTTTTACAGCAGGTCCTGGCGGAATACGGTTCCGACGTCGCCTGGATTTATAGGCATTTTCCTTTGGATCAGCTGCATCCTAATGCCCGGCCCGGAGCCGAGGCTTCGGAGTGCGTTTACGAGCAAACGGGTGATGAAGGCTTTTTTGCCTTTATTGACGGCTTGTTTGCCGATCAAACCAATTTAGGTATGCCTCTTTACCAAAAGCTGGCCTCAGAGATCGGCGTGGACCTGGAGCAGTTTAACGACTGTGTGGCCACGAGGAAGTACCAGCAAAAAGTTGAAAATGATCTGCAGCAGGGCGGCGTTTTAGGCGTGACCGGGACCCCGGGTAGCTTTATCAATGGTAGCTTGGTTAAGGGCGCTGTGCCTTACGCTTCACTCAAACAAATCATTGATTCCGAATTAAGCCAGTAACCCTTAAAAAATTAACTCTTATCCGTTTGGTCCGGATATGGTTTTTGTTTGGCGCGGGGGAAAATTAACAAGCATAAAACAAAGGCAGATGACTTACTTTAAGGCCGTAAAAATTGTTTTCCGCCAAGCTCAATATATTTGCCTGGCCGTGTTCGTGGCCGTGGCGGTATTTTTAGTTAGCCTGTGGCTGCCGAGTCTTGATCTTTTGAGGTTCATTGTTGCTTCAGATTTTTTGAGCTTTTTGGTTAAGCTGAAAATTTTTTGGGGAACCTTAGGCCTGTTGCAGACGAATTTTTCCGCCCCGGTCAGGGTCGTAGTCATCGGCTTGTCGGCTTTAAGCGGCCTCAACGCGGCCCTGTTGGTCTTTTACCTTAAAAGGCGGATAGTTAAAGATAAGGCGGGCGGTCTGGGATTTATCGGTATTTTCAGCGGACTGCTTGGCCTTGGTTGCCTTGCTTGCGGCTCAGTTGTCCTAACCTCCCTGATCGGCTTTTCCGCCACCGCCGTTTTTATCGGCTGGCTGCCTTTTGGGGCCCAAGAGTTCGGCTGGCTGGGGCTAATCCTCCTGCTAATCTCCATTCATTTAATCATTAAAAAAATTCAAAACCCGGATAACTGTAAAATTAATTAACAAGCTTATGTCAACTTTAACAGATTTTATCAACGCCGCCTTGGATTATCTGGTGCTGGCGGCTGACATTATCATCGTGCTGGCTCTGGGCCTGATGGCATATGATAAGTTCAGGCCCGGTCGCCTGACTTTGATAAAAAATTTTGTCGTCAGGCGTTCAGTTGTTTTGGCTGGGCTGGTGGCGCTGACGGCCACCTTGGGCAGTTTGTTCTTTTCCGAAATTATGCATTACGAGCCGTGTAAATTGTGCTGGCTACAGCGCATCTTTATGTATCCCTTGCCGCTGTTGCTGGCTCTGGCGCTGATTAAAAAAGATAATCAGATCAGGCCTTACGCTTTGATGCTGGCGGTCATTGGCGCCGCTTTGGCCCTTTACCATTACGTTCTCCAGGTCGGCCAGATCCATTACCAGGCTTTGGAAAATCTGGTCAACTGCGGCACGGTCGGCTACAGCCCGTCTTGCACCTCTTATTTTTTTCTGAGTTTTGGTTACATCACCATTCCAATGATGTCTTTAAGCGCCTTTGTTCTGATCATCGTTATCTTACAGAACCGTTTAAAACAGTAAAAGCTGTCGTCACCAGACAAAAAGGCGGTTAACCGCCTTTTTTGTTTTTTTTTAAAATAATGGTTATACTAAGAGTGCACCCCCGCTTAAACCCATGAA
>Ga0209211_10004627_pt1 | contig 21252 bp, 20 predicted proteins | sample RifGroA2_FD_183992 | JGI IMG/M metagenome (GOLD analysis project Ga0209211, IMG submission 183992) | Groundwater microbial communities from Rifle, Colorado, USA - Groundwater A2 (SPAdes) (version 2) | ecosystem: Environmental > Aquatic > Deep subsurface > Groundwater | place: Rifle, Colorado...
CACTCCCGAGCAGCATCTTTTCCATCTCAGTCTTACCACGCCTTGCTACAACAACTATATCAGGCAACTTCTTATTTATTATTTCCAGGATCATCTTTCGCGGGTCTCCTATTGCAAGAATAGCATCCACTTCGAGTCCCTGATCACTTATAAATGAACTTGCCTTCTTTAATTCTATGTGCCGCTCCTGACGCCACTTATCAAATATGTCCTCATTCTCAAGGCTTGCGTCAAGTAGTTGTTCCACAACAGTTACAAGAATAATTTCCGGTTTTCTTTGTTTAAAAAACTCTATAGTCTTCTCCATTGCCATGTGTGATGCCGGCGATCCATCGTAACATATCAATATCTTCATAATTAAGACAACACCCCCCTTCCGGGTTAAGGCGACTCCCTCAGAAGTATTACTTAACAGTTTATGTTGAATAATAAATTCAGTTGATATTAAGAGCAAAAAAAATGCCATAATTCATTTAGTAGGTAGATTAAGCTTAAATAACAATGAGTTATGGTGATTTTAAGGTGTCCTGGTCACGACCCTGATGTTTCAGTTTGGTAACACTCTAAAGAGTGAGATTGGCCAATATTGCATCCTGATGTGATTATAGTTAATAATATCAAGAAGATGTGGCGTTACGTTTTCGTAACGGCACTGGTGTGTATTTATAGTAATGTAACAATCCCCGTTCCCCCCTCCATTTATGAGAGGGCTAAGGAGGGGGGATAAATGATAAATGAGTATTTATTATATGTCAGGTCATAACAAGCATAGGGCATGGTGAGTGACGCACCATGAATGCACTGACACTCCCAAGTATCATCTTATCTATATCTGTTCTTCCTCTTTTACCTACGACAACTAGATCCGGAGATTTCTTCTCTATTGCTTTTAACAGCATCTTCCTGGGGTCGCCGACTGCAAGCATGGCATCCGCCTCAAGGCCATGTTCAGTTACCCACTTTGCTGCATCCATAAGTTCATCATGCCGGGCAGTTTTCCATCTTTCAAAGACTTCTTCGTTCTCAAGGCTGGAATCAAGGGGAGGTTCTACTACAGTTACAAGGATTATTTCCGGGGTCTGCGCCTTAAAATAATCTACTGCCTGTTCCAATGCCCTGTGCGAGCCTTCAGAACCATCATAGCAGATCATTATCTTCATGCATTATATCACCTCCTTCCATGGGTAGATCATCATATTGATACCTCACGCGAAAGAGTTGTTATGTCGGATATCCTACCCCTTTAAATAAGATATAGCAAGGAGAAATAGATAAAATGTTTGAAAAAGAGAGTTGACATGAAATGGGACAATCTGTATTATTGCAAAATCGGGCATCTGTTCAGGTATATTTCTATATGATATTTATGAGCAATATTATGGGGATTAGATTATCAAGAGTGATACTTGCATTGCTGGCATTCATCACACCTCTTATGATCCCTGTGTTGTCATTTGCCTCTGAGGCCGTTCCGGGTGGTGGTGAACACGGCACCAACATAAGCATAATATTCCTCTGGATAGCCATCGTCCTGATCCTCGCAAAGGTTTCCGCCCTTGTAGAACGTGTGGGACAACCTGCGGTCCTGGGCGAAATCCTGATGGGTATTTGCCTTGGCAATCTCCCCCTCCTTGGTATTTATTTCTTCGCACCTATGGTCTCAAACGAGATCATGCACTTCCTTGCCGAGCTTGGAGTCGTCATCCTCCTGTTCTACATTGGGATGGAGAGCAGTGTGGAGAGCATGGCCAAGGTCGGTATCCAGTCTTTCCTGGTTGCTACTATAGGCGTCGCAGTTCCGTTTATATTAGGGACCTACGTTGCCGGTCCACTCTTAATGCCAGGACAGTCTGCTAATACATATCTTTTCTTAGGTTCAATACTAACAGCTACATCTGTAGGCATAACTGCAAGGGTTCTTAAAGACATAGGAAAATCCCAGACATCCGAAGCAAGGGTTATTATAGGAGCTGCGGTAATAGATGATGTTATGGGACTTGTAATACTTGCCGTTGTCTCTGCCATAGTTTTTAAAGGAAGTGTCAGTATGGGTGAGATGGGAATCATACTGGCAAAGGCAATAATCTTTCTCATTGGTGCAATCCTTATCGGTATGCCGCTGGCCCCATTCCTTGGAAAAATTTTCTCAAAGATACATACAGGGGTCGGCATGAAGTTTGCCTTGGTCATATCCTTCGGTCTTGTCTTTGCTTACCTTGCATCTTTGGTAGGATTGGCGCCTATAGTAGGCGCTTTCGCCGGCGGCCTGATATTGAAGCCGGTACATTTTAAGGCATTCGAAAACCCGAGGATTGTTGATGAGATTGAAGAAGTTGTGCATGGGGATGAATCCCGTGGCGCCTTTGTTGCAAAGATCAAGGGCATAACAGAATCTCATTCTGAGAAACATACCGAAGACTTTGTTGACCACCTCGGGCACTTCCTGGTTCCGATATTTTTTGTAATTACAGGCATGCAGGTAAAGTTAGAGGCATTCATGGATATTAAGATTGTTCTCATGTCACTCGGTATATTTGTCGTTGCTGTAATCGGTAAAATAGTCGCCGGCTTTGCGTGCGGAAAAGGGATCAACAAGTGGGTTGTTGGGGTTGGCATGATACCCCGCGGAGAAGTTGGCCTTATCTTTGCCAATATGGGTAAGTCACTCGGCGTAATGGATGACAATATATTTTCAGCTATCGTGGTGGTTATAATGCTTACAACCCTCATAACGCCTCCAATACTGGCTACTTTATTAAAAGACCGATAAACTGTTGAAATTCTATAACTATGCCGCGTCTTCTATTGTCAGCCCTGGCTCAAGAGCGTTTAACATGGAAGATATCCTTTCACGATACTGACCATTTTTGCTATAATACAATTTGACTGAAGATAATAGACTTAATGGCGTAAAGAATATTGAGCCTATATTTCGTATATGAAAAAAAAGATAATAAGAGACATTTATTTCAACCGGGCAGATGACAGAAACCTTCTGTTATTTACTGATAAATTTCTTGATAGCGGGTTGTTATGGATATATATAGCTGTTAGTCCGGAAAAGGAATGGGGACAAGTATATGATAAACTTCCTAAAAATAAGAAGCCCGTATTCAGGAATGAATACAACAAGGCGTTTTTAATCTGTTATACATACAGAGAATTATCAAAACTATTTTTGGGAAAGGAACTTCATTTAAAGAATCTATTCATGTTGAAAGAAACTGAAATATTACCTGAAAAGTTTGTTAAGCTGGAAAAGGTGGATGAATTAAGATGGAAAGAAGTGATCGAATTGATAGCCTGAAGTTCGTTATCAACTCACTTGATGCTGCTGCAGGTAAGGCCGGTTCAAAAGATGGTTAATCACTTTATAAAACTGGCTTATACAAAATGAGACCTGGGGACAAAAAAGATTTTTTACGAGGTCTCAGTATCTGTTATTAAAATAATCATCCAGTATCCTCCTGTGATCAAATGCGATTTCATCAGGAAGCGTTTCCTTAGTGAATATCCCCGCGTCTTTAGCATCATCTGCGGCTATTGGAGTTCCACCGGCACTGGCTATAAATACTGTGGCAATTGCATGTAATCTTGCATCGCGGTCAGGTGAAGAATAGACATGGAATTGCCGTACAAGGTCAACCTTGAGTGATGTCTCTTCCAGCGCTTCACGCACCGCCGCATCTTCTATTGATTCCCCATAATCAACAAAGCCACCGGGTATAGCCCATCCATAAGGCGGGTTTTTCCTGTTGATCAGTACAATTCCCTTATCTTCAAGCTCGATGATTATATCCACAGTGGGAAAGGGATTCTTTGGCGGAATTGCAGTCCCACACCTGGGACAGGTCATAAATTTCATGTGTAATTTTATAGCAGATACAAAGGTGAATTGCAATTTTCAGGTTAAACTTCTTCGACAAGGCAGGAGATAGTACCCTCATGGAGCTTGACCTCTACCATATCTCCATGTTGTACATCAGCAGGTGTCTTTACAATTGATCGCCCGGGCAGTTTGTATGTAATGCTGTAACCGCGTGACAGGATGGCGAGGGGGGAGAGGCTGTCAAGCCTTGCAACAACTCCATGAAACTCACTTTTTTTCAAGGCAATTATATGAGAGAAATTTCTGAAGAGCGAGTTTATTGATGTCTCCATCTTGTGCCTGTACATTGAGACCATATTTTGCGGATTATAGGAATTAACATCCTGTGTCAGTTTTTCTATGTGATGTTGCCGGTCTCTTAGAATCCTTTGTATACCGTGTCTAATCCTTGTCTCAATCTCGTCTAATCTCTGAAAATACCTTCCGATCTCCCTTTCAGGGCTGAATACCATCTTGCTCAGTGAGACGATTCGTGCCCTCTTCTTTTCAAAAAAGGCATTCTTAGCGTACAGGAGCCTCTGATGGAGTATTCCTATATACCGCTGTATGTCTTCCTTGTTTTTAACGACCATTTCGGCTGCTGCCGACGGCGTGGGGGCACGCAAATCTGCGACAAAGTCTGCGATTGTATAATCTATCTCGTGTCCTACAGCGGAAATAACAGGTATAGTTGAGTTATAAATGGCCCGTGCTACGATCTCTTCATTAAAAGGCCACAGGTCTTCTATCCCTCCGCCTCCTCTTGTAACTATAATAACGTCCATACCTTCTATCTTATTCAGTTCACCTATGGCATCAACAATCTCCGGCGCTGCCCTCTCCCCCTGAACTGCAGCCGGGGCTATTACTATCTCTACATTTGCAAAACGCCTGTCTATTACTTTAAGAATATCTCTAATGGCCGCCCCTGTAGGAGATGTGACTATCCCTATCCTGTTCGGAAAAGGCGGTATCGGTCTTTTTCTTGCTTCATCAAACAACCCCTCTTTTGAAAGCCGTTCCTTTAATTGTTCAAATGCCAACAGGAGTGCACCGACCCCCTTAGGTTCCATGTAGTCTAAAACAATCTGATACTCCCCCCTGAATTCATATACGGTAATCCTCCCGCGGCAAAGGACATGAAGCCCATCCTTGGGAACGAACTTGAGTATACGTGCAGAGGATCTGAATATAACGGCTTTTATCTGGGAAGAGTTGTCTTTCAGCGTAAAATAGATATGTCCTGATGAAGGTACACGGAAATTGTATATCTCACCCTCTACCCAGACATCAGTAAAATTATCTTCAAGTGTGGACTTTATTACAGAGGTAAGTTCAGAGACAGTAAGGATATGCCTGAAAGGGATGTCAAGTTGCTCAGCCATCTCTTAACAGTAACCTTTCTATTGACAATGCCTTTCCATCCAGTTCATTTATTTCAACTACTGCTGCAGAAAGGACAGGTCTTCCTTTAGCTACTTCAAAGCGCCTGGGCATAAGGGTCAGGTATTTTTCGATGATCATCTCTTTTTCTATACCTATTACTGAGTTAGAAGGCCCGGTCATCCCAATGTCCGTAATATAGGCTGTACCCTTTGGCAGGATCTGTTCGTCAGCGGTTTGTACATGTGTGTGGGTACCTATAATAGCAGATGCCCTTCCATCCGCGAACCAGCCAAAGGCAATCTTTTCAGATGTGGCTTCAGCATGAAAGTCCACTATGATAATGTCCGATTCAGCTTTAAGCCCCTGAAATTCACGGTTGAAATAACGGAAGGGGCAATCAAAGTTGCCCATAAAGACCCGCCCTGTGAGATTAAGGACTACGACTTTATCCCCTGAATTTGTATAAGCGGTTGTATATCCGTATCCTGGTACACCTTCAGGATAGTTTGCGGGTCTCAGCAGTTTTCGCTCTTTCTCGAGATATGGCACAATCTCCTTTTTATCCCATATATGATTACCTGATGTAATTACATTTATGCCTGCGTCGAATAGTTCATCGGCAATCTTAGGAGTTATACCGAAACCGCCTGCGGCGTTTTCACCATTTGCAATGACAAGGTTGATACGGTATTCGTCTACCACTGTTTCGAGTTGCCTTGCAATGGTCTTTCGGCCTGCTTCGCCTATTATGTCACCAATAAAAAGGATCTTCACTTTGCCATTTCCACGTACCTGCTCTCTCTTATTACCGTCACCTTTATTTGACCGGGATATGTCAGTTCGTCATGTATCTTCTTTGACATTTCACGTGCTATCTGTGCAGCCTCTGCATCGGATATGGTTTCATGTTTTACGATTACACGTATTTCCCTTCCTGCAGATATGGCATATGCCTTTTCTACACCTTTAAAAGACGTTGCAACCTTTTCAAGATTTTCGAGCCGTTTAATATACGCATCAAATGTCTCTCTTCTTGCACCGGGTCTTGCACCGGAAAGTGCATCTGCGGCAGCTACGAGCACACTCTCGACGCAGTTGGGTTCTACATCCGCGTGGTGAGAGATTATTGCATTTTGTACCTTTGCATTCTCGCCATATTTCCTGGCAATTTCCAATCCGAGAGTTGTATGTGACCCTTCATGTTCATGTGTTACAGCCTTACCTATATCATGAAGTAGTGACATTCTCTTGCATAACGTAACATCAAGACCAAGTTCTGACGCCATCATGCCGCAGATAAAGGCTACTTCCCTTGCATGCCAGAGATTGTTCTGACCATAACTTGTCCTGTATTTAAGACGGCCGAGCAGTTTGACTATCTCCGGATGTACATTCTGAATCCCGAGTTCAAACAGTACCTTCTCCGCATCCTCCTTCATGTTCTTTTCTACGTCCCGCCTTACCTTATCCACGAGATCCTCAATGCGTCCCGGATGAATCCTGCCGTCAGAAATAAGCTTTTCCAGCGTTTGACGTGCGACCTCACGGCGGACCGGGTCAAACCCTGATATAATTACTGCCTCAGGTGTATCATCAACGATAAAATCCACCCCTGTGGCGCTCTCAAGTGCACGTATGTTACGCCCTTCTCTTCCAATGATCCTCCCCTTCATCTCATCGTTCGGGAGATGTACAACAGATACCGCTACCTCTGTTATATGTTCGTTAGCATACCTCTGGATGGCGATTGTAATTATTTCCTTAGCCTTTTTCTCAGCAGTATTCTTTGCCTCATCCTCTATTCGTTTCATCTCTTTTGCAGCCTCGAACTTGGCTTCGTCTTCCATTACCTTCATGAGGTATTGCTTTGCCTCTTCTGCAGACATACCTGAAATCTGTTCTAATTGCTCTCTTGCTGAACGCAGAGACTGTTCGTATTGATCTACCTTCTCTGTTGCGAGCTTTTCACGTGCTGTAAGTTCGCGATCTTTTCTATGCAGCTCATTGTCCTTTCTGTCAAGTTGGTCCCCTTTTTTGTCTAAATGGGACTCCCGCTGACTTAGCTTCTTATCAAGATTTATAAGCTCTGTCTGCTTATCCTTGGTTTCACGTTCTGTTTCAAGTCTTGCCTGGTATAGTTTATCTTTGGCCTCTATCTCTATTTCTTTTCTCTTAGCCTCAACTTCTCTCTCAGCATCTTTAATTATCCTTTCTGCCTGCTCACGCCCCTCTTTAACCTTGTCCTCCAACATCCGGTTTCTTAGCAGAAATCCAATGACTGCGCCTATTATTACCCCTGCAATTCCTAAAATCCCTATTTCTATAATTTCCATGATTTCCATCTTTAATCTCCCCTCCTGTCCTTAGTCTCTGTCTCTCTTATCAATCCTCATCTCAGCAAATCTTTTTCTTATATTTGCCTCATAGCCATTTGAGGTTGGATTGTAGTAAATGGCTGGTTTCAGCAAATATTTCTGCTCCACATAACCGCCAAAGTCATGCGGATATTTATAACCTTTCCCCCGGTCAAGCCTTGAGGCGCCTGCGTAGTGACTGTCTTTTAAGTATTCAGGGACAGACTGAACTACCCCATTTTCTATGTCCCGCAATGCAGCATCAACTCCCGCATAGCAGGCATTACTTTTTGGGGCTGTAGCCAAATAGACAGCAGCCTCTGCAAGAGGTATTCTTCCCTCCGGCATACCGATGGCCTCAAGGGCATGAAGGGCCGAGACAGCAACTGTAAGCGCCCTGGGGTCTGCCATACCGACATCCTCAGAAGCACAGATAACGATTCGCCTTGCAATAAAGAGCGGATCTTCTCCTGCATAGATCATCTTTGCCAGCCAGTAGAGTGTGGCATCAGGGTCGGACCCCCTCATACTCTTTATAAAGGCCGATATCGTATCATAGTGGTTGTCCCCGTCTTCATACTGAACATATTTTTTCTGAACAGATTCTACAGCAACATTTAAATCATATACTATCTCTCCTTTGTCATCCGGTTTTGTAGTTAATATGCCTATCTCCAGGGCATTCAGGAGTCTCCTTGCATCCCCCTCTGAACTCCTTATAAGGTGTTCACGTGCATCTTTATTCATACTCACATGATAATTACCCATTCCATGATCCCGGTCATTAAGTGTCCTGTCTAAGATGATATTTAATTCTTCATCAGACAGGGGCTTGAATTCGAGGATAAGCGATCTTGAAGATAATGGTGGAATGATAGAGAAAAAGGGGTTTTGCGTTGAGACACCTATAAGGATTACTATGCCTTGTTCCACATAGGGGAGCAAGGCATCCTGCTGGGTCTTATTGAATCTATGGATTTCGTCAATAAAAAATATGGTCTTATCATGTCCTGCACCCCTCCATTCTTTTGCCCTCCTGACAGCATCTCTGATATCGGCTATGCCGGATGTTACTGCGTTAATCCCGATAAATTGTGCTTTAGTCAGGTTTGCAATAAGATGTGCAATTGCGGTCTTTCCGCTCCCTGGCGGTCCAAAGATGATCAGAGACTTGACGGTGTCTGAGGCGATGACGCGTCTAAGGAGTTTGCCCTGGGCCATTACATGCATCTGCCCGACGAAGTCTTCCAGTTTATCCGGTCTCATGCGCCACGCAAGGGGGGCAGTTTTATCTTCTATGGAATTGAATAAGTCCATACAGTTTGGAATCCCTAAGTGCTAATTTCTAAATAAATCCTGTTAGACTAAATCAAAGAAAATCTGAAATAGATATAGGACTTATTCAATACTGTTAGTAATTGAAGGGGATTTGGACTTTAAGACAGGTATTTTAAGGATGGTTTTATCAATATTTAAGGGGATTTTCATCATCCATCTTTTGTTATTTCCATACATAATACATTGATTTCCCACCTTTGAACAGAGATAACCTGAAGTAAGAGTATGAAAAAGAATCAAAAGAACTACCATTATTATATCTATACCCATATTAAATCCATTTCCCTTGTTGCCCCACTATTGCCGTGTAGAAAGGAAATTTTTACCCGGGTAAACCAAGTGGGTATCCTGACGGAAACTTTAGGCGTCCCTTTTTAAAGGGCTTGCACACCGTTTCCTTGGACAGGATTCCCATTTAATGAATGTTAGGTTAAAATTTCCTAAATATCACGCACAAAGCAGGGCATGTCTATAATATCAAAATCAGGTCTTAAATTCAACAGAAAGGATGTCTAACAGCTTTTCTGCCTTTTCTGCTATTACCGACTCCTTTTCCTCCATCTCCTTTTTTATGGCAAACATCTCATGGGCAATGTTAATTGCTGCCAATACAGCAACCTTCGTTGGAGTAGAGAGTTGTAGTTTGCCATGCATCTCAATCATCTTTGAATCAACATATTCTGCCAATTGCAGAATATAAGCTTCGTTGTCAGTCCCCTTGATGACATATTTCTGTCCGAATATCTCTACTTCAACCCCAGTGCTGCTGGTTTTTCCATTATTCAAAAAGTTGGCCGCCACCACCTACCCCTTTTAATGAGTCTAATATCTTTTCAATCCTTGAGCGAACCTCGCCCCTCTCATCTTTCATTTTGTTGCACTCATCTTCAACCTTTTTAACTGATGCAATCTCCTGCTCCAGGCTTTTAATCATAATATCTTTTTCCTGTAATTTCTGCTCAAATTCGACCCTATCCTTCTGGAGTTTTTTAATATACTCCATAACCTCAGTTACCCGGTCTTCCAACACTTTGATCTTGTCAATGCTCATAAAGTCCTTTCCTTTCTAATATTTTCACGGTAACATTAATACTGTCTTAGCTTAGATGCCTTCTTAATCAGCTCGTGCATATCTTCACTGTCATATGGATATGTACTGTATCCTATATATATAGTCAGTCCGGTTCTTTTTTCTTTTAATATGCCAAGGCTGGCAGCAATCCTGGTTGCTGCGTCCTTAACAGATGCTCCTGTGTCCGGCAGCAGGATTGCAAACTTTGACTCCTTCAATCTTACCAGTACGTCAATGTATCTGAATGTTTCCTTAACTATATTTGAGACATCATGTATAATGATGTCGTCAGAGGGTTTGACATCAAGAAATATGAGGGACACAGTCCGGTTATACCTTCTTGCGCGTTTAATTTCTTCAGGGAAACGCATCTGAAGGTAACGCTCATTACGGAGTCCGGTTACATCATCTATGGTGATAAGTGATTGCCTCTCGTTGTAACGTCTTGCATTTATAATTCCCCTTGCAATATACTGGATAAAGCGTTCTGCGATCTCTCTGTCATCGTCGCTGAATACCTGACTGCTGAATACCTCAGGGGCCATTTTATTATAGCAGGACAGGGTTCCAAGCAACTCTCTTTCATAGATGACTGGAACTACCATGGCTGTTTTGTAATGGGAATCACCGGATAAAGCCAGCTTAACCCTTGCCTCAGCATATTCAGGCAGATCATGGATAATGATTGGGATCTTGGTTTGCAAGACAGTGGTGGATAGTTCAAAGTCTATGTCGAGCAGCGCCTGATTAGTCTTATCTTCATGTATTCCGTAGGTTGATTTGACAACAAGTTTTTGATCCTCAAATAAACGTAGAATCGATATCTCCGAATCAAAGAGCATAGCGGATGATGAGGTTGATAATGCAAAAGTCTTTTCAATGTCAACAGTAGAGAGGATTTCTATGCCTTCCTCATTGACTGTGTAAAGTTTAAGAATCTTCCTTGACATGCGGTGTCTTTCCACATCACTGCTGATTGTACCGGCAAGCTGTTGTCCGATATCTTCCAGTGACCTCATAGCCCTGGATGTTAAATTATGGACATTGGTAAATTCCATAGTAAGCACACCCACTCCTTCATCTTTGGCTACAAGGGGAAGATATAAGATAGAAACAGTATCTTCCCTCTTTGCAAATTGAGGCATAAGGTCGTCATTAGATAGATTTGTTTCGGAGAGTGTCAGCAGTTTCCGCCTTTCTACTACCTCACCCAATACACCTGCTCCATTTTTTATCCGTATATCCCCGGTCAGAAAAGGAAATTTTAAAGTGGTTGCCTGCAATACAAGGTCGCCTGTCGCAGGGTCTCTCACATAGATGTGAGAATCATCAGCTTCAAGCAGCCTGCTTAAGGCGATATTTATTTCATTGAGCTTCTGCTCCATAGACTTTTCAGATCTTATTATATTTACCGGCTCAACCAAAAGCCCCTCTTCCAAACTTACGAGCCGTGACTTTTCAGCCTCCAGAGAGTCCTTTATTGATTTTCCGAACAGAGGTGTAAGCGAAAGGATGAATGAAGTATCATCCTCTTTAAAATCAATATTGTCCTGTGTATAGTAAAGCCAGATCAAACCTGTAACACCGCCGTCTTCGACTATCGGGATAACAGTTCCGGCTTCCCACTGGTAGATCCTTTTTTTTTCTACTACACTTCTTATAATCTTATCAGTTTCATTTTTATCATTTATGCAAGAGTTGACAATCCTTCTTCTGATGAGCAGGTCGGCTCCTGCATAAACATCCTTCAGGATTTTATAAACCCCGTCTTTGCTGAATATAGTAAACTGAGCTGAATCAGCATGTACTCCGGAAAGAGATGCCCTCAGTATAAGAGCGCTAACCTCATTCATTGAATGGGCATGGGGAATTGAAGAAAGATTATTTTTCAAATCTTCAAGAATCATACTTAATTGCCCTGATATGAGAAGCCGTTTTTCTTCAATGTTTGTTTTTGACTTGATTTCCCATATAAGCCGTGCAGAAGCGCTGCTCATTATCTCAGCAGGATGCATGTAAAGAGAATAGAGTTCTTTATGGTACTTCGCAGGTTCTGTATCTATTACTAAATTGAGATTTGGAATAGAGGAGAGAGTCTGAAACCTGTGTGAAAAACCTAAGTCAAGATTATCTGTATATCTATATCCATATTCCCCAAGTCTGAACCCTACTGCTGATTTATCAGGGTCAACAAGCATCAATAAAGACAGCTCAGGGTCCTTCCTCAGGAGTGCAAGCGTTTCTAACCCTTCCCGTCCTGCGCCTACAATGGCAACCTTTATCTTATTGTCATGATGCATTATTAACGGCCTTTATTAATCCATCTGCTTCTAATCTTTTTAAGAACTCAATGGTATCATCTGGAACAGCCTCAACTTCTACCGTCATCTTTTCTCTTGTTTCAGGTTTTTCCTTTATTGCTTCTTTTTCTTTATGGGTTTCACTGTGCTCTATCCAGTCCAGTATAAGTGAATGTATATCCTTTTCTATCCGGACGCTGACATTTTCCTCAACGGATGTACCTATGTAGAAATCAGCGCCTTCCCAATCAAGGAGGTAGAATAAAGCCGACTCCCCGCTGATAGTACCGGCTTTGGCATCAACTATCTTACCATTTTTAAGGTATATCTCTCCCTTCTCATCACCTTTTTTGAGAAAGAGGGTGCAGGTTTTATTATTGACAGAAAGGACCTGCAGGACATCAGTCAGGTTAATGTCAAGGAGGGAACCGGCATGTTCTTCACCTTCAGGATGGTATTCATCAGTACGGTCTATCAAGTCTGACTCCCGTAAAAGCTTATTGTTTTCAATTCACAAAGGATAGAATCGGCAGATTTTCGACAGACTATACACCTTTTACTATAGGGTGTCAATCCTTGTATTTTCCTTGTTAAGACGGTGATATTCCATATAACTTCTGAAGACTTTTTTAACATATTCACGGGTTTCTTTATAAGGGATATCCTCTATGAATTCATCCAGTTCGACGCCATCTCTTTCGGTGATCCACTTTTCTACAGCCTCAGGCCCTGCATTATAACTTGCTATTGCAAGGAAGATATTCCCTTCAAATTGCTTCAGCCTCCCGGCAAAGAATCTTGTCCCTAAGGCGATATTTACCTCAGGCTCAAATAAAGACTCTCTTCCGGCATATGAGTCTTTAGCTATACGGGCTGCAGTACCCGGCATAAGCTGCATTAATCCTATTGCCCCTGCAGACGAGACTGCTTCTTTATTGAACCAGCTCTCCTCCCTGATAATGGCATATACTAAATATGGGTCGAGATTATTGCGGACAGCGTATTCGCTGATCAAAACGCTGTAACCTGCAGGGTAAATAAGCGGCCACAGGCGGCTGTCAATATCATAGCTGTTTTCAGACCTGCCGGATGGTAAATATGGACGAATTGTGTACATTGCACGATTATATTCTCCCAGCGAAGAGAGGAGAGATGCGATCATTATGGCCTTGTCTTTATCATCACTAATCCCATTTCGTAACCTGAGTATTTCAACGATGGCCTCATCCCTGAAGCCAAGATAAATGAGCAGCCTTATCCGTGCGAGGCTTTGATCTTCAGGATGGTCACTCGAAAATCCCATCCCCACTCCTTCGACTTCTCTCAGGACAGGCCTGTCCTGAGAGAAATCGAAGGAGTAAGGGTGGGTATTTTCGGGCGAAGGACATTTCACATCGTAATAATATCCGGAAAACAGGCAATAGAAAGACCTGCCATAGTCACTGCATAACTGGCATATGCCCTCATTCATCGCCTGATAATCTCCGGTTTTCTCCAGTATCTTTGCCCTCCAGTATATAGCCTGCGAAGTATATGCGTGTTCACCAGGGTCATTAATGATTTTATTAAATACCCGCAATGCACCGTCAACATTCCCCGCCTTATATAATATCCATCCCTTTTTCCAGAGGCTGTCAGATGCATAACTGCTAAAAGGGTATTCCTTTATAACCCTTTCTAAATATGAAACAGCAGTATCAATATTTTTTCTTTCAGCATAGATATTCCCAAGTCTGTACAATACTTCAGTGTATCTTTCGTTTTTTTTATAATTCTTCAGGAAGCCAAGGCTGGAGGAAATGAATGCATCTTCTTTTCCCCTCCTAAGATAATTTCTCCCAAGCCAATACACGGCTTCCGGTGTTTTATCATCATAAGGGTACCTGTTCAGAAAGAACTCAAGGCTCTCTTCAGCTTCACTCAACATCCTGAGTTTAGAATATGACATCCCTATTTTAAAGAATGCCTCCTTCTTCTTAGTCTTTGAAACGCCTTTTTTCAGTGATAAAAACTTTTTATATTCGCCTATCGCATCCTCATAATAGCCTGCATCATAGAAGCTTTCCCCCCTTTTATATATATTTCCTGCGCTTAACGGAAGGCGAATCATTGTTTTTACTGACTGGCCTGCCTTGCTTACCGGGTGGTAAAGCCATAATCTGGTAAAGAATTCCTGTGCATCTGCATCATTGCCATCCTGCAGATAACTCATACCTATGCTGTACAATGCATCCGGTACTGCGGCATCTTTAGGATAAGATTTGAGAAATATCCTGTAATTTTCTCTCGAATCTTTTGTGTTGCCGGCAGTCAGAAAGGCTTTTGCAGCCCTTAGCATGGCCTTTTTTTGCAAACCCGAATCAGGGTATGAATCATAAACCCTTTTATATAGTTCTGCCGCTTCTGCAGGACCACGGTGCCTTTCAACTATTTCTGCTAACTTGAATAAGGCATAATCACTTAGAAGAGGGTAAACAGAGACAACCTGCTCCAGGTATATTTCAGCCCCTTCCATTCCAAGCCCTTCTATGATATATCCGGCCATGAACAAGGATATGCCGGCTATTTCAGGGTTATTGATATCTTCACGGTTATCTGCCAGGAACCTGAATTCCTCAAGCGACTCATTGAGTTTTCCATCGTTATACTGACTTATAGCATCTTCAAAACAGGATTCATAAGAAAGGCATGCTGAATCACCGGCATATATATCTGAGGTCAAACAAATTAAAATGAAGAAAGAAAGAAGGATAACTCTGGTGCGCATAGTTCAATTATAGCAAGAATGATTTACAGAGGAAACACCTTATGCCCTGAAGTGATGACATTTGTCACAGCGGATGCCAGGATTATGCTCCTTTCTGTCCTTATGACAATTCTCACATACAGTGCGGTCTTTAACCCTCCAGAAATGCCGCTGGTGACAATCCATACAGTTGCCATGAGAATCTGATATATGCAGACCTGTGTCTTTAATATCCTCGTGGCATTCAATACATGCTGAGACATCAGGTTTGATCTTTTGATGAGGTGAGTGGCACTTACTGCATTCAAACTGCATAGGGGCATCTTTCCTCTTCGGAAAGGACTTCCCGATCTTCATTTGTTCATGGCAGCTAAGACACTTTGCGCGGTCCGGTATTAGTGTGACTGCTGACTTTGAAAGGAAATCGTGACAGACAAGGCAATCAAAATCTTTCATCACCTTTGCATGAATTGACATATCCTTATGACAGTCTTTACAGAAACCTGATACAGGGAGAAACTCATGGAGTTTGGTTCCATGACACTTTGTGCACTCAATCCCCTCTGTAAAGAAGTGCTTCTGATGTCCTACTGTCCCCATAATCCTGGCCGCCCCTGCAACCTTTTCCCTTAAAAGATGACACTTACTGCAATTCTCAAACGGGACTATAACCTTCCCGTGCCTGGGTGGTACCTTGTCAGGGTGGAATCTCAGAAATGAAACGAGCATCTTGATTCGTTCTATATACGGTGGGTTGTGACATTCATGGCAGTTAATACCTTTGTGGGCACTCTGAGACCACTTTGCAAAGGCAGTATCCATGAGATGGCATGTTTTACAGAAATTAGGATTATTCTCAGTATAATCGTACGCCTTATATCCCAGACCTGCAATAATCAGCAAGAATACAAAGATAACAGCAAGGATAGTAATTATATATTTTACTTTTCGCAAGGTGACATTCTACCTTATACTTTCCCTGGCTTTCTTCGCAGCACTATAGGCGTCGTTAATCTTTTTCGTAACATCTTCCATCCTGAATGTGTGCCATGTCAGTTTTGCATGCTTAATGGTATTCCTGGCAATTGCCAGTTGTTTTTCAGACTCAGAAGTCTCTTTTTTTGCTTTCTGCGCTTCTGTAACAAATTCTTCTGACCAACTCACCAATGTATTCGTTAGTTCCATCATACTCAGAACATTCGCTACTTCCTTAGGTACGTTTGGAAGAATGCCTCTTTGATTATTATGGCATACAGTACAGAATTCACGTATCCGGTCAGATGTAAGGATAAATGTGCCCATGGAACCGTGGCATGTAACACAAGATGGCCCTCTCCCCGATGTTTTCAACTCTGCATAATGCCTGCTCCTTGAAAAATTAACCAGCTCTTCTCCATGGCATTTTCCGCACATCTGCGGCAGGTTTTTGAAATAAATACTGCTTCTGGGATTACTTGATCTGAAAACACCGGTATGAGCAGTCGTCTTATCAGCACTCATCGGATCTCCGCCATGACATGCCTCGCAACGGATGCCATTCCTTTCATGTACAGAACCTGTATAATCGGAAAATTTATGACCTGTATAGGAACCTGAAGGAAGGTCTTTGTGACACTCTATGCATGAGTTCTTTTGGGCTGCAATAGCTATATTATCCGGCATATATGCACAGAAACTTAAAAGTAACACAATCAAAAAAAAAGGCATAACGTACGATCTCCTTAAGTTGCTTTGCCGGGGATCTCTTATATTGAAGCTATATAAAAATAGCAGTATGATATTGTTCTGTCAAACAAATGTTTGCATGACTATTTGTACGATACTGATGTAGAATATAGATTATCTCTGATGTGCTGTAACCAATGATAAAAACGGACCTTAGAAACCTAAACCTTTCTGAACTGGAAGATTTTGTGTTGAAGCTTGGACTCCAGAAGTACAGGGGGCGTCAGCTATTCCACTGGGTCTATGGTAAATGTGCAGACTCTTTTGATGTGATGACTGACTTATCCAAAGAGATCCGTGAACTCCTCTCTCAGAAGGCTTACATAAGTAAGTTAATAGAAATCAGGAAGCAAGTTTCTTCGGATGGTACAGAGAAATTCCTGTTTGAACTGGAAGATGGTCACAGAGTAGAGAGCGTATTAATCCCGGAAGAAGAGCGGTTAACCCTCTGCATATCAACGCAGGTTGGGTGCGGTATGGGATGTGCATTCTGCCTTACAGGTAAAGGCGGGCTTGCCAGAAACCTGAAAACCTCAGAGATAGTAAATCAGGTGCTTAGTGTGCAAAAAGGTCTGCCGGCAGGAAAACATCTTACAAACATTGTGATTATGGGTATGGGTGAACCCCTGTCAAACTATAATAATGTGGCAAAGGCCATAGAAATCCTGAACAATCCGCTGGGGCCTGCACTCGGGGCACGCAGGATTACGCTTTCTACAGCAGGGCTTGTGCCTGGGATAGAAAAACTCGGTGAGAGCAATCTCAATATCAACCTTGCCATATCGCTCAATGCATCAACTGATGAACAGCGGAATTTGGTTATGCCAATAAATAAAAAGTATCCTTTGAAGAAACTGATCGAAGCGTGCAGGGAATTTCCCCTTCGTAAGGGAAGGATGCTGAGCTTTGAATACGTCCTCCTCGATGGAATTAATAACAGTCCCGAAGATGCCGGACGTGTAGCAAAACTGCTTAAAGGTATACGCTGTAAGATCAATCTTATACCGTTTAATGAATTTCCCGGCGCTTCGTATAAAAGACCGTCCGGGGAGTCTGTTCTAAGATTTCAGGAGATACTGACAGGGCATAATTACTCTGTATTTATAAGGAAGAGCAGGGGGGCAGATATACTTGCCGCCTGCGGACAACTGCGTGAAGAATTGTAAAAACAGGCAGTTTAAATTAGCGATAACATATGGCATTTTATAGTGGTAACGCAAGACATTATTTTTCGACAAGAGAAACATAACAAGCGAAACTCCTGTTGACAGCGAAATTTCATCCTGCTACCTTAACCTTAGAAAAGCATCAAAGTTATAGTACGGTTTTTGCCTTTACTACAGACTGCATGCGTTAGGAATTGTTCTGTCAAAATCCATCTGGAGCATAGAGTTTCTTATAGATAAGATGAGGGGAAAATGAAATGATCACTGCATGGAATAATGGCAAGTTTAGCCCCACTGGAGCTGGTTATGGGTTGCGTCTCGACCTTACTTATCGAAATACTGTTTTTAAACGTTCATGGACACATATCCTGCTTGATTTACCTAATGGTACAACCGTCCGGGTGAACCTGTCATCCGCCTTCTGGCGTAAGTGTCCGGAAGTAAGAAGTGCAGCAATTGGAAGATGGCTCATTGCTACTGGTCATGGCCGATGGCCAAAAGGTAAGCCACCCTCTTTCACTTTGATACAGGTGATAGGTAACCATTTCAGAGTGGTATGATAGTTGCTGATCATAAGAAGATATGAGAGTCATTTTAAGGGTATGGATACAACTGAAAACCAATTTCAATACAAATTAAGACCTGACCAAAGTGCGTGGTATAAGAGAAGTTTTATCTCCATTCTGATATTGGTCATCTCTCTCATATTAACCTTGTCATTTAAGGTTTACGCTACTGAAGTTAATGGAAATATCATAACCGATACGACATGGACAAAAGTTAACAGTCCGTATGTTGTTACCAATACTGTACAAGTTTTGGAAGGCGTTACATTAATCATTGAACCAGGAGTTACAGTCAAATTCAATAATGGAACAGGATTAAATATAGGGGGTAAATTGGTTGTGGTTGGCACAGCAGATGAAATGATTACTTTTACCTCAAATCAACCAGTACCGCAACCTCAGGACTGGATTGGGATAAAATTTACTAATGCCAGTATAGATGCTCAAGTTGATGACAAATATAACTATCTTTCAGGAAGTATTATTAAGCACTGCATCATAGAATATGCAGCTGATAGTGCCATCGCCTTAGAATATTCCAGCCCTTATGTATTCAATAACATAATCAGGAATAATTTTTCAACACGGGGAGGAGGAATTTTTATATATCAATCTTCTCCCATAATTAAAAATAATATAATTAATAATAATGTTGCTTCCATAAAGGGAGGAGGTATATATATGTATGGAAGCTCACCATTAATAACTCATAATATAGTAGCTAATAATAGTGTTACTTCAAACAGTGTTTCTGAATTCGGTGGTGGTGGAATTTATGTAGAAAATAAATATGGAGGAGTAGCCAGAATACTATTTAATATAATAGAAGATAATACAGCAACTTATGGTGGTGCAATTCTAATTTCTTGGGGACGTCCTAGTTCTATAGATTACCAGGCTGAAATAAATTACAATAACATAATCAATAATGTATCAAACTATTACATTTATTCTTTAAGTGATGATGACATAAGGGCAGACAATAATTATTGGGGAACATCAGATACTTTAATAGTAGATGAAAAAATCTATGATTATTATGATAATATTTCTTTCGGTAAAGTATTTTACGAACCAATAGCCATCCAACCTTATAGATCAGTTGATTTTTGGGCAACACCTTTTTCTGGTTCACACCCATTGGAGATTAATTTCACAAATAACTCTATAGGTATTATTTATTCTGAGACTTGGGATTTTGGTGATGGGGAAATTAGTTCAGATTTAAACCCATCGCATACCTATACATCTCCGGGAACCTATACGGTTAGACTTACTGTTGCTGGAATTGATGGGACAAATACGGAAACTAAGACTGATTATGTTACTGTAACCATCCCAACCTATCCTGATATTGTAATTTCTCCAGCAAGCTATGACCTTGGGAGTATACCAGTTGGCAGTTCCTCATCTCAAACAATCACGGTCTCCAACATAGGAACTGCAGATCTAACAATAAGCTCAATTATACTTTCAGGCACGAATGCCAGTGAGTTTAGTCAGACCAACAATTGTTTAATAGTAGAACCCAATGGCACCTGTACAATTACCGTTACATTCAGTCCGACGAATGTTAGTTCAAAGACCGCTACACTTACAATAGTCTCAAATGACCCTGACACGCCAACAGTGGGTGTTACACTAACCGGGCGTGGGGTTCCAGGCCCGGTTCCAGACATTTCAGTGTCACCCTCAAATCACAACTTCGGGGATGTAACAGAAGACAGTTTATCATCTCCCCTCGTTGTTATTATATCTAATGAAGGCATAACAGATCTCAATATTTCAGAGATGAAACTGTCAGACACATCAAACTATTCATTAAATGTAAACGGAGGGTTAATTCCATGTAACAGTACAGTCAAAGTACTTGCCTCAAAGAGCATTTGTACAGTTATCATTACCTTTAACCCAATATCAACCGGAACATTCAATGCAACACTCGCAATAGAATCTGACGATACCGATACTCCAAATTTGAGTATTTCACTGACTGGAAAAGGCATTTCTATAAATGATACTGGACCCTCTATAGATTCTTCCAAAGACGCAACCAATGAGGTTACAGATAAAGATGAAAACTCAGGGGGTAATGCAAGTTCAGGTAAAGGGGGCTGCTTCATAGCAACAGCAGCTTATGGAAGCTACCTTGATCCTAATGTTCAGGTCTTGAGGGAATTCAGGGATAATTATCTCCTTACCAATTCTATTGGAAGGGCTTTTGTTAAGTTATACTACAGGACATCTCCATCTATTGCAGATCTTATCACTCAGCATGAATCCTTAAAGACTACTACAAGGTTAATTCTGACGCCGATTGTGTACGGCATTAATTTCCCAGGGAGTGTTCTTCTCATTCTTATTGGGATCATTGTAATTCCAGTTGTCTGGAGAGTGAGATACTGGTCTAAATCCAGGTAGAACGCACGCAGAGATAAGGAGTATCCGATTGAATTCGATCCGTTTTTCTGACCATGCAAGATTACAGATGGTTTTGAGAGGGGCTACAGAGGATGAAGTTATTGTGACTATTAGATCTGGCAAATGGGAGACAGCAAAGATGGGGAAATTTCGGACAAAACACCAATTTAACTTTGATAAGATGTCATTAACAAATCAGAAATTTTATAAGTATAAAACGATAGAACCTATTTTTGCCGATGAATCAAATGAGATTGTAGTAGTAACTGTTAAAGTGTATTATTCTAACGAGGAGGTGAAGTTATGAAGA
>Ga0209211_10004631_pt1 | contig 21239 bp, 17 predicted proteins | sample RifGroA2_FD_183992 | JGI IMG/M metagenome (GOLD analysis project Ga0209211, IMG submission 183992) | Groundwater microbial communities from Rifle, Colorado, USA - Groundwater A2 (SPAdes) (version 2) | ecosystem: Environmental > Aquatic > Deep subsurface > Groundwater | place: Rifle, Colorado...
CGATACCGAAGCGATGACAGACGGACAGAACCTTGCCAATCTGGGCAGTGGTCTTGCCCTGCTCCAACCCGTTCAGAAAGGGTAAGCTCACGTTACACAGGGCGGCGGCATCCCGTTGGGTCAGCCCAGATTCCTTGCGAACTCGGCGAAGGGTGTCCCCGAGTTCGCTGATCGAGACAATGCTGATTTCCCTGACCGCCATCGGAGCCTCCAAAAAAAGATAAACGACCGTTGAATTTTGCCCTGCTCAGCGTCACGAAGCAAGGGAAACTCAACGGTCGTTGATTGTCTGTCTGGGTAGATGCAGTGTTTCGGCAACTCCCCACCGACTTACTTCTACTTGCCCTTGTTCGCTTGGCCGAACTGCGCGTGGTCATCGTTACATCCTGCCCCAGGACATGGGTCGCGAACGGGGGATAGAGATTCCCCTCGATCAACGTGAACAATCCGACCGCTTGTTCAGATTCGTTGTAGGCATCTGTCGTCGCTTACGATCAACCGATTCATGTACTCCGTGGAAAATCTTGGCGCCTTCCCCATGAACTCAATCCACCTACGGCTTGTTCCACAGACCGGACTCGACGAGACGTCGCGCCAACGCACCACGCTTACCGTGCTTAGCCATGAATTGTGCAAGTCGTCGGTCGAAATCGGCCCGGGATGAGCACAGTGTGTAAGCATCTGCCAGATCGACGAGAGCGCGTTTCACATCGTCATAGGCAGAAGCGATGCCTCGTTCTGCGCGCTCGTGGGCCGCGGTCCAGCACCGCTCGAAATCGGCGGCCAAGGTACGCAAGTAGGCTTCGCGCTTAGCCTGCCGCTCGACTTCAGCCTTTTTGCGCTGCACGGCTTCCCGCTGTTTTCTCATTTCGGCGGCGGATTGCGCCAGTTCCTGAAGTTCGGCAACCGTCCGCCGATGCAGCCTGGATTCACCGACGGGCTGCTGTTCGCGTTGCCAGGCAAGAAAACGCAATTTCAGCCGGCGCTCGGCTTGCTGCGACTGCCCTGTCAGGAGCAGTTTAAGCACCACCGCCCGCTCTGCGTTTGGGAGTTCGGCAATCCAGGCATCCAGCTCCGCATCGCCGTTGGCGTCAACAACGGATGCCTGCTGGTCGGCCAGGCTTACGGCTGTCAGCATGTCCTGATCAATTTCAAGGAATTCGACCAGTGATTGCTGAGCAGCGGTCAATCGGGAAAGGCCGGGCGGCGGCGATGGTTCTTGGGAATCTTCGTCGACTTCGCCAGAGCCCACGCTGGCCAGCCAGCCGAGATAGAGCGGGCGCAGATCACCACGCAGCAGTTCGTCGCGCAATGGTACCAATCGGCCCATCCAGCCGCGACCATCCTCTTCGCCAAAGCGGTCGTAGTCTTCGCTCTCGTTCAGCGCCCAATCCAGTATCCAATGCGTGTCGGTCCGGTCGACCGTCAAGGCCGATTCGGTTTCAAAGGCCTGTAGAGTCTCGGTATCGAAAGCGACTCTTGGCACCCGCAGGAGCAGTCGGCAGGAATTCCAGTTGGCGACATAGACATGGGCATCGAAATATCGCCGCATCCAGTCGGCCGGATCGCCTTTGAGATTGCCCCACTGGTAGTCATTGACGAAGCTGGTCGGGGTAATGGTGGCGCGGGACGAACGCGAGCGCAGTTCCGCCAATTGCGTCGGCGTTAGCGGCTGGTCGATGGCGACGAATTCGTAGTATTGGTATTCGCTCACGACGATTTTCTTTCTGGTTGTGGAGTGACGTCGAGTGCGGGAACGTCATGCCCAATCGCATTGGAGTCGACAACCCGATGCAGAAAGCAGTAAGCGACGCGCCATTGCTGATGGCCGCATTGCAGCGTTACGGTCTTGTCATTCAGACGAATGATCCGGCCGCCCCGCTGCTGCTGGTTGCGATCGACAAATCCCACCACGTCACCGATGGCGACCTCATTGCGCCCCAGTCCTTGTGGCTTCTGTTCCCGAATCTCGACATCCGCACCATCGAGGTTGATGGCGGCATAGGATATCAACCAGCGCCGGCCATCGTCCCGATCCAAAACAACCGCCTGCTTGCGACGCAGTTCAAGAACTTTCCCGTGCCGCAGGATATTTGCCTGGGCATCGAAATACTCGACAGGCTGACCGATCTGTAATCTGGCTTGTATCGCGATCAACCAGCGAGGGTCATCCAGAACACGGTCAATGGCGGCGCGCATGCGGTAAAGCTCAAAGGCAGACGCCTGATTCAAGGCGTTGAGGACATCCGAGAAATTCATCGTGAAATATCTCTGGCAAATTTTGGAACACCGGCAGAGGCAACGCACTCGCCGGAATTTATTACGAGAGATTGCGCGCCATCACCGACAACACATTTCAAATGTCGTTCACATACGAGAAGCCCCATCACTTTGTCACTCCTTGAGCCGATACCCCATCGCTCGGTATCCGCGCTGGCGCTTCTCCCACATTCGCACCAGCGCCGGATGGCCCGTGTCCACGAAGTCGATGATCCGCACATCGGTTTTGGTAGCGTGCTCACGGTGCAACCGGCCCGCGTACTGCTGAAGCGTGCCCTTCCAGGAAATCGGCATCGCCAGCACTAAGGTATCGAGCGGCGGGTGGTCAAAACCTTCGCCGACCAGTTTCCCGGTGGCAAGTAGAACTCGTGGCGCATCGGGCGGCAACGCGTCGAGTTCCATGATTATCGTGGCGCGCTGCTTCTTCGACATCCGACCGTGCAGCACGAACGGCGATGGCACTTTTCCAGCCAACGCCGACAGGATGGCATCCAGATGCTCAGTGCGCTCGGTGAGCACAAGCACTTTCCGGCCTTGGCGGAATGCGCTCTCGATTTCGGCGGCAATCGCCATCGTCCGGTCCGTATCATTGGCAAGGTGGCGAAACACGTCCTGAATGCCTGCTTCCTGTAGCAGATCGATTCGCTTGTCCAGTGAATACGGCATCACCACCAGATCATGCGGCGCGTTCGCCGGCTTGGCTGCCGTATAGCGGATCGGTCCGCATTGCATGAAAATGATTGGCTGCTGGCCATCGCGGCGGATTGGCGTGGCGGTCAGGCCGAGCACGTACTTCGCCTTGACTCGCTTCAGGATGGCGTCGAACGACACCGCTCCAACGTGGTGGCACTCATCGACGATGACGTGACCATAGTTTTCAACCAGTGGGTTGATCTCTCCCTGACGCGACAACGACTGCATGACCGCAATGTCGATCTTGCCTGTCGGCTTGGCCTTGCCACCGCCAATAGTCCCAACCACACCCTTGCCGACGCCGAGAAAGGACTGTAGACGTTCCTGCCACTGCTTGAGCAACTCGGTACGATGCACCAATACAAGGGTATTGATGCCACGCCGAGCGATCATCGCAGCGGCAGTCACAGTTTTCCCGAAGGCAGTCGGCGCGCAGAGCACCCCGGCATCGTGATGCAGCATCGCGGCCACTGCGGCTTCTTGATCCAGCCGCAGTGTTCCGGCGAAGGCGATATCGAGCGCTTCACCCTCGAATCGCTCGTCGCCTAGATCGCAGCGGATGCCGTTGTCCCGCAGCAAGTCCTGCGCGGCATCCAGACAGCCGCGCGGAAGTGCGATGTGGTTCGGGTAGTTTTCAGCACAGCCGATCACGCGGGGTTTGTCCCAAACCGTGAATCGCATCGCCTGTGCCTTGTAGAACTCGGGATTCTGAAAGGCGGCGAGCCGGATCAGGCGGTTTGCCAACGGTTGCGGCAGTTGCGCCTTCTCGAAATAGACGAGGTTAGCCAGCGTCACCGTGAGCGATTGCGGCATGGGTCCGGCCAGTTTCTTGGCAGCGGGCGCCGCACGCCGCCACGGTTCCTTGTGGTCCTCCTCGTCGATGAAGGTTACATCCAGCGGATGCACACCTCCGGTCGCGCGCAGGATAGTCGGCTCGATATCGTGCGGCGGCATCGGCTGGATAGAGGCAAGAAACGCCCACTGGTCCTGATGCGGACGCAATGCCGTGTCCACAAACACGCTGTAGCCGTTTTCACGCGGCTTCTTCTGCAATGGCAAGGCGATCAGGTTGCCGAAGCCACCTTTTGGCATCGTGTCCTGATTGGGGAAAAGCCGGTCATAGGATTCGAGCTTCAGTTGCCGTGTGCGAGCGCAGGTATGGCTGATGATGGCCGTGCCAAGACGGCGCGCATCCCGCGCCGACACGCTGCCAGCAAAGAACACCCACGCGTGAGCGCCGTTGCCGGAACGCGAGATTTCGAGAGCGACCGGCACACCGAGTTCGTGACAGGATTGGAAAAATGATTGGGCATCCTCTTTCCATTCGGCCTCATCGAAATCGACGGCGAGGAAATGGCAGGTGTCGTCGGACAGCAGTGGATAAACGCCGACGGTGCGCTTGCCGGCAAGGTGGTCATAGATGACAGCGTCCGACAGCGGAATCAGCAGGCGGCTACTGCAATCTGCGCACTTGATGCGCGGTTTTTCACACACGCCGGCATGCCACTCGTTGGCGCAGGCAGGGACGTACCCCGTTTTGCCGGTTGATTTGCTTTCCCATCGGATGGGGTAGACATCGGTGCGCCCGCGGAACAGGCGACGAAACAGCGCTATTTTTTCGTCAGTGCTGAGCCGTGAGGACTCCAATTCCGGCACGGATGACTGATCCGTCTCTGGCGCCGGTCTCAAACGCCATGCAATGCCATTGGCTTCCAGAAGTGCAACCAAGCGCGCATTTTCTTCCTGCAGCGCTGCAAATGAATCCGTTTCAGACATTGAACGTGATCGCGACTGGGTTGGAAGGATGGGTACGGTCACTCACCAGTACCAGTGCAATCCTGGCATCAACGACACCACGGTCATTCAACCCTTGCCAATATCAGCCTTGCGAATTTCTTCAAGCCTTGTGCGGCGAGCGTGTCTGCGCACTCCCGAGTTGTCTTGGTCGGGTTTCGGAGGTTGTCGCGCATTTGCATGAACGCCGCAACAACGTCTTCCGGCGAGTCCGCGAGCAAACGGGACAAGAAAATATCTGGGTTTTCGGCGACCAGACCGGCTTGCTTCAGTTCCGTGCGATCAAAATCCTTGAGGTTCCAGGTGATGATCGTGACGATGACCACACCGGAACGTTTGCGCGCAGCCATCGCAGCCGCGGCGACATGACGATCCTTGGCATCGGTCTTCGGGAACAATCGCTCGTGCTGGCGATATCTGTCGATCAACGCGTCGCCAGCCGCACGATCCATCAGCTTGCGCACGCGCGCCAGAACGCTGTGGGCAACGCCGTAATCGTGCTCGACATTTCGCATCCACTCGTCGTGGATTTCATTCGACCAGTGCGCGCGAATCACGCCTCGCGCCGCCAGCCACATGAAGAGGTCGCGCTGCGCTGCCGGATAGAGAACACAGGCATCGAGCACAACAACCGGCGGCATGGTCAATAGCCGAGACGGTGGCGTTGCGAGAGAGCCGCGAGTTCCTTGAGCGCCGATTCCCGCTGGGCATCCCGAGCACGCTTGTACTTGAGCACGGCAATCCGAGCGACGCGACGATGACGACCGACTCGCGGCAGTTGGGCGATTTGTCCCGTTTCGAGCAACTTGACCAAGTGAGGCCGGGAAACGTTGAGGAGGTCGGCCGCCTCCTGGGTAGTCATGGCTTCATCGTCCTCGACGACACGGACGTGTTTGCCGGCAAGAAGCATTTCCGTTGTCCGCTCGATCACACCGGTCAACGAATCGATCAAGTCAGTCAAGGCTTCAGGCGATGTTTTCCCCTGCGCTGCATGACGGATAACGGAGGCGACTGCGCGCGCAGATTTTTCACAAGCTCCGTGCAGTGCTGGCGCGCATTTGACATGTGATTGAGGGGCTGCAGGCGAACGCACGGCGAATCTCCTTTCGAGGCTTTGTGGTTTCGATTTTACTCCGTTATTCGAAACATCCGAAAAGATTCGTTCGCGCCCCGGGTTGCCCGCATATATGCACAACTCGACATTTCTCAACATGTCCTGCATATGAAGGGGGGACCTCACCCGGCAAGCCAATCCTCGATCATTTTCCCTGCATCATGGGTTGCGAACCAATACCGTCAGGAATATTCGTGCAGAAAAGCCGCCAAGCGCCGTGCCTGTCTGGATTTATCTTGTCCGGATACCGTCAGTCCGGAAAATTTTGTTGACGGTATCGGGTTTGACGCGTGTTGCTCTTTCCGCAATACCGTCACGGATACCGTCAACAGAAGAATGCTGGGGCAGGTTTTCCTTAAAAATCAATATGCCGTTTTGCTATAGATGATTGATTTTTCAGTCTTCGGCAATAGTAGTCGATAGTCCTTGAAAGAACTTTTCACTCCCACTCAATTATCTCCTGAGCCGTGAAACCCGCATGAATACTGGTTCTGGCTCGTTGATGTTACCGTAATACCGTCACCGATACCGTCACCAGAAGAATGCTTAGTATTCATGCGGGTCTCCGGGCGGTCCCGAAAAAAGACCTTTCGATAACTATCGGCGGCTATCGGATTACAGGCGGTCTCAAACGAGTCTTGATCGTCGCAAGAGATGCATTGATCCGGTTGACGGTATCGGGCAGGAAACAGCGATCTTGATACCGGAAACGGCTCCAGCTTGGAACGGCCTTCTGCGCCCTGATCTTCCATGGCCACTCGCCTCACTTCGCGTGACTGCCTATCGATAGTAGTTGTCGACTGCCTGCGTAGTTTACGGTTACTTAAACCCGTGAACACGGATAGGTAGGCTTGATGTAGGCATGGAGAAATTTGCCTTTGGAGTCAGACGCCATGAACTGCTGGTAGATCGGTTCTGGAACGTTGTAGTACTGATAAAGGCCACCGTTCTTGAACTCGACTTCGAGTGTACTAGTCGTCGGCTCGTAGCCAATGGACAGCACTGTTGATGAATCCACCAATTCTCGTTCCATGTTCTCTATCTCCTCTTGTGAAAGCGGGGTGCGCAGCACGCGCAGCGAGGTCCAGATCGGGTTTTGCGCACGCCAGGACGCCGCAACACGTTCATAGCTCTCAGGAAGGCGTGGCCCCTGCCAGCGCTTCGCGACGGCAGGGTCTTCGCTGTTCGGGCGGTGCTTCTCATCTGGCAAGGTGATCCGACAACGGATAGGAAGCCGTGCTGCCTCTCCGGTGATGATGGCTTCGCCGACACGTAACACCGGCAAGCTGTCCACAACACCAGCCAGATTGTCTGGCAGCGAGGCCTGAACCTTCGCGCGATCCGATGTATTCGAGAGCCGCAACGCGATGAATGTACCGCATTGAGAGAGTATGGTTTCATCGACTTCAGATGGGCGCTGACTGACGATCATCGCCCCAATACCGAACTTGCGCCCTTCTTTCACTACCCTTTGAACCATGGCACGCGCCGGCCCGTCGGCTTCTTTTGAAAGATAGCGATGCGCCTCTTCCATCACCACGAGCAAGGGCCTGGCAATGCCGCCCTCACTCTTCTCTCGGCCCCAGAAGAGTCCTTCGTAGATGATCTTGAGAATCGCGCCGATCAGACGGGCGACCACGGTGCTGGGAATGCCGGATAAATCAAGTATCGTAATGGGCTTGTCGTGCCCCAACCATGCCTGTAGCAGTTCGGGCAAGTCCTTTACGGACGTGCCGTTCTGATCAGGCTCCCAATCACCGGGATGTAGGAGAAAGTCGTACTGTCGATCCAACAGGCGAGACCGCATCTGATCCAAAGGACGGCGGATTCCGAGCACGCCGATCTGGTTGATGAACGGAGCTGCGGATCCGGCACCATGGGGTTTGTAGCGTGGTGCTTTCAGCGTTTCGGCATCGCCAGCTTCGTCCAGTGCAGGAATTGTTCGCGGCTGATCCGCCCAGGTCTTGATCTCCGGTTCCAACAGTTCAAACCAGAGCTTCTTCAGACTGAATGGGACGGGGCTGTCGGCTGTCATCGAATTCAGGTCAAGACCGGCAACCGACGTGTTATTCACCAACTTGGTTTTGTAGTCAAAGATGCGATCAAGTATCTGCGACAGCGGCTTGTCGTCGAGCTTTCCCATCAGGAAGGTGAGCAGATCGACCGGATCAAGCGCCCAAAACGGGATGTGCAATGGCTGTTCATCGGCGCTCGGATTGACTCGAAACACCGTCGATACAGACTGTAGCGCGCGGCCGTACTCGCCATGAATGTCCAGCAGCAAAATCCTCGCGTTGGGGAAGCCGGCACCGCCCTCTGCGCTTCCGCCCAAAGCGATCGACCTCAGCAAGCTGGCGACGGTCGTAGATTTGCCTGCGCCCGTCGACCCCAGCACCGCGCTATGACGGGTAACAAGCTTGTCGAGGTCGATCCGAACCGGGATACCTTCGGCGCTCGCCAGCCGTCCAATCATCACCTGCCCGCCATCCTGTGTGCCGTAGATGACCGCGAGGTCTTCTTCCGTCACGAGGTGGACTTCATCCTTGACGTTCGGGTACTGGCTGATGCCACGTTCAAATGAAGCGCCAACGATTTCTCCCACCAGTTGGATCGTCATCCATCGGTCACCGCGATCATTCTGTCCTCGCGCCGCCTCCGGTGCGGCGTTCTCACCGACTTCAGCGACGATGCCGTACAGGTCGTGGTAACCCTGCGGAATACGTACGAAGCTGCCAACTTGACCAATGCGGTAGCTTTTCCCGCCAATGATGGCAATGCCGGACGCCACGCTCGGGGACTGACGTACGCTGATCGCAGCACCAGTTACGGCACCGATATGCCCAACCAGTGTCGGCTTAGAATTCATGCGGCGCCATCGGCGGGAGCTGCCGCAGGCAACGCAACTGCCGCATCCCCAAGTGCTAGCGTAGCGGGAACTGCGGGATCCGCAATTGAAGCGGCAGGAGGGAAGTGTTGGGCGGCGCGTGACGAAGCAAAAAACCGCGCAAGACGGTCGAATCGACCCAACTGGAATTGCGCCGCACCACTTTTCTCGTCAATGCCCCAGTACGTCGCTCGAATGGCGCCCCAGTCGCGTGTCGGCAAATCGCCAGGCATCCACGGCGCGGCAATGCCATTGACCATAGCCTTGTCTGGCGCATACAGGCTCATGTTAGCGCGGCGTCCGGCAATGTCACAGGCGTGGGCTTCCTGGTCGAGCGATTTGAACTGGAATGCAAACACGCTCGCCGATGGATTGGCCGCCAAACACTCGTCGATCCGCGCAGAGATGTGTGCATCCGCGAACGAAAAACCGGTTGCGATCAACAAGGTGTCAGGCGTCATTAAGAATGCCCGCAAACGGTCGAACAGCGCGGCATAGGGCGCCTTCTGCGTCTGATCGTATTTCAGATGTTCGGGGAACACCAGATGAGTGGCATTGGCCTTACCAGTCCGTACTACTTCGCCACGCGAATTAGCGGCCCAGCCCAGCGAACCATGCAGCTTCCACAAGCGTGTCCAGCGCGCTGGCAGGTCATTGCTCGCAACCGAAGATGGATCGAAGAAAGGCTCACTGGCACCGCTGAAGCCGTCGAAATATGGAACGCGCGCACGCTCCAACGCTTGCTCGAACAACAGGTCATAGTTGGTGGTGAAGATTTCCACCGGGTGTTCGCGTCCTGTGCCGCTGATCCACGTCACGAACTCGGTGTAAGGCGACGGGCCGTCGTAAAGATGCTTATTGACGATGGTGCCTATCTGTTCACAGATAGCGTCGCTCAGCTTCTTGTACCCGTCCCCATCAAGGCCATGAACCTTCGTCTTGCCGATTACCCCCGCCAAACTGCGTACGCGCGACAGGATTGTTTCAATGTTCGGGCTTTCAATTTCGGCCCGCACTGCATCCAGAGTCTTTCCGGAATCCGATTTCAGCGCTTCCATCACCAAGTCGGTGAGGCCTGCAACCGCCGGGATCAGGGGCTTGCCGCTGCCAGGAGCGCAGATACCTGCCGGCGCTCCAGCACCGACCAAAAGGCCGATCCGCTTGCGCCCCTGGGCAATGATCTGCCGCAGGCTAGCCATGTATTGGTCTGGATTGTGGACACTGACGGTCATCAAACACTCCCCTTTTGTGCCACGTACGGCGATTTTTCGCTTTCTATTTCTCCACATTCTACGCGCGGTTCGTCTCCGATGATGATCCGCCAATATCGATGGTGTCATATTTAGTACCGATTAGCCGGCGATAGAAGACCTGACCGGCATGTCACGCCGCACACGCTTTGCCATATGTGATCAACCCTATGGCTGGAAGCTGGATTAGACATCAGCTATGTCCAGAAGCTGCCGGAGCACCAGAGTATTTCGCCTTGGTGGTTTATGCCCGTGTCTCCGACCAAGGGCTACGGGCGGCTCTTTTGCGGGCAACGGGAGGTCAAATACGATAACTAGGAATTATCATCCTTGATGACACTCGATGCAGAACGAGATGGGATCACTCCGGTACCGCAGAATGAGCCCGCCAATGCGTTGATCATTTCTCTACATGCAGATCCCGTTCAGCCAAGTGGGTGTATAGAAGGCGGTGGTACGCATGCTTATGTACGCGAGATGTTGCGAGGACTAGCCTATAAGTGCCGATATGCTAGTGTCGTCACACGCCACGCCGACCCTAATTTGCCTGCCGATCAAAGACTTTCGGACTTCACGGCTATTCATCGGATTCAGCTTGGTGAAATTGCACCGATTGATAAGCGGTTCCTCAACACATTCCATGACCGCACAGTCAAGCTGATCGCAGAAATTATTCACAATCAGAAATGGCCGATCCACATACTGCACGGGGTGTATTGGAATTCTGGTCGTGCTGCCATGGATCTTTCTTGCCAATTTGGCATCCCTTTCGTTCAGACCGTTATTTCCAACGGCAGACGTCGACTACAACAAGGATATTTGGACAACGCCGATAGCAGGATCGAAATTGAGACAGAACTCTACCGCGCGGCTGCCGCTATCTTTTGCATCTCGAGCGAGGAACGCAACGATTTGATCCATCTGTATGGCGTGGATCCCGACAAACTTCATGTGGTTGGACGTCCGGTCCCCCTACCCTTTCGCTACCCGGCACAGGGAAATGACGGCACGCCTCGATACGTTGATCTCGAACTTGAGGGGACCTACCATGACCGGTGAAGTAAAAATGAATTCACTAGAAATTGCCGATATCGTCCGGTGGCAATCCAACCGAGCGTTCGTCTATTTTGGGCGCCTCGCGCCATCCAAGGGAGTCGATATCGTCTTACGATGTTGGCTAGATCTTGCGGATAGTCATCCTGAAATCTGTCCACCCTTGTGGCTAGTCGGCGGGTCGCCGAAAGAAATTTCTGACATGCGTCGTTACGCTAAGCTCGAAGAGCGTCTAGTCCCATATGAACGCAACTCCCGGATTATGTGGTGGGGATTTCTTGATCCTCCAGGTGTAAGTGCGGTGTTGCTGCGTGCTATTGCCCTAATTACGCATTCACACTATGAACCAGGCGGTAGAGTTATTGTTGAGGCAATGCGTCAGGGCATACCAACTATCGCCACGCCCCACGGATTTGCACCGGACTTGATCGCCAACTGGGTTTCGGGATTTCTGGTTCCCTACGGCGACGAACCATGTCTTCGCCAACGTATGTCATTGTTCCTGCATCAGCCATTTTTGTCCCAAGCGATGGGACATCAGGCGCGACAAATTGCCGAAGATGCACTAAAAAACTGGAACTTTTTTGCTCATCATCATTTCGTCTACGACGCCGTTGCCGAAAATCGCCCAATGGTCGCACCATGTAAATTCCCGCAACCGAATGTTTACCCTTCAGTCTTGAAGCGGCGCTTGGTGCGGTTGCCGGGGAACGTAGATAGTGTTACCGATCTTTCACCCATCGTTGCAGCTTGGGCGGAATCGCTCCTAGGTGTCGGCACGAACATAAGTTTCCAGGCTGTCGGAGGAAAATCTCTAAGTTGGCGCGCCACGAATTCTGAAGATGAAATATGGATCAAACACGTGCATAGCCATTTTCGAATGACATCTGTTTGGCTTCAGCACGGCCCGTCGGAACCATGTTACTCAGCGCGCGCAAAATTTGCGTCCGAAATTTGCAATAATGCCGACGGCATCGTCAAGACTCTGGCCAGCAATCCGGAACACTACCTAGTTGCGCTGCCGGTGTGCAGTCCACTCGAGTCGCTCCGGAGCGCTCCTGCGCAAGCGGCGGTTATGCGGCAAGCGCTTGATGCACTGGCAGCCACACCATGTCCCGTGGGCGGGGATATGTTTCGAGAGCTTGCTCGGCAATATTCCCACCACATTGAGAGCTTCGATCATAAGCTCGTAGAACGGGCTCTAAAGGATTGCCCGCTCAATGAACATTCCCCTTGGCCCCTTTCCTACAGAATGAGTTTGCGGTTACGTCTTGCTTTGTTGACGCAGGCGGCCACTTTGGGAAAGTTACTGTTGCCAGATGACATGAAAGAGGAATTCATTAGACTTGGAACCCGGCTTCACGAACTCGCATATCATGAGGATCACCTTCCCATTGTCATGGTGCATAACGGAGCCAAAACATCCCATTTTGCTAGCACACCTGAGGGAAACGTGGTGTTGCTCGATAAGGAGCGCCTTTCCTATGGTTTCAAGGGCAAGGATCAGGGTGAATTAGCCGCTGACTTATTGATCCGCAATCCACAAGCCGATATCGCTGAATTAGTTAGCAGTTTGACAGATACACCAGATGAAGGTGCGGTCACAATAGCTTGGATGGGATTACACATTTTGGCGGAAGCAGGGTTTCAGATGGCCTGCGAACAACACGAAAAACTTCTTCGAACCTTGGCTGCATGGAATTATTGGCGGCGAATCTTGGACGCTATCCCGTTACCATGATACGGTCGGTATGGATGTGGGTTGTTCCCTCGAATACAGGTGATGGCCAATCGCCGGCACGCAGAGTATCGAGATCACTTTTCAAGTGAGGTAGAGGCACTGTGGCAACCAATCTGTCGGCAGATTGCTCTTCACCACTCTGATCCAAGGACCTCAATGCAGACAGAAGACCAACATACCAACGTTGTCTACGAGTTTCCAAGCCTGCAAACTCACCCTGACGTGGGTCCGTGATCAGGCGGATTGCTTCAAAAGCATGCTGCTGTGCGACTTTCCAATCCTGTCTGTCAACCGCGATCCCCGCAGCGTTGGCGCGCATACGCCAAAGAAAACGATAATAATAGCTCCTCTCTGCTGCGAATACCGCCAGCTCTATCTGTGTGGACGCTGCTGCAAGTTCTTCCCGTGCCCAGTGACAGCATGCCGCAATATTGCGGGCACGAGCCTCTTGAGTTTCATATGAATTGGAGAGTGCCGTCGCTGCAGCTGCTTCGGCATTGACTAGGGCTTCCTCGTAACTGCCCATGAGAAAATGAGCCATCGAGATATCAACATCTAAATGTAAGGTGTTGCGCAAGGATGGCTGAGACTCCATCCGCAACATTTCACGCATCTGATAATAAGCATCCAGCGAAAGCTGCGGGGCAGTAGTTAATTTTGCAGCTGCGATATTTGATAGTCTACTTCTCTGCAATGATCGGATATGCGGGAAGCGCGCTACGGCTAAATCATATTGGGCTTGAGCCTCCTCGCGTTTTCCTAGTCCCTTATTGGTTAGGGCGATCGCGGACAGTATCTCAGCCTGTAGTTTGTCGGCAAGTAATCTCCCTTTTCGTTCGAGCTCATGACTCAGGGCATATGCCTCATCAAAGCGTTCCAACAGGAATAGTCGACGCCAACGTAGGAGTCCCACTTGTACGTGCAACGCCACATCTTCACGTATAGAGGGTGACAATCCAATATGGGTTTCGAGGGCCGCCAGTCGACCCTTATTGACTTCCAGTTGGAGACGGTTGCGGTTGTGCTCGACACTCAATTGACTTAAGAGCGCATCGACGATCATTTCATCGCGCGTTATGTCGGGCAGGGCACAACGCTCCGCCGCTTGATGTGCCAACTCCCACATCGCGCTAGCGTCGCTCAGTTGTCCCTGCGCTTCGAACTCCTGAGCACATTGACGTGATCTAGTGAAGGCATCTTCAATATCTCCCGTCCTAAGAGCTAGTTTGGCCTCAATTCGGTTGAGAGCTCCACCTGCGGGGTAGAACTCCTGAATTCGCCCCCTAAGGCGAGCCGCCATTTTTTCCGCCGCGAAGACATGCCCGTCGACTAGCTCCGCGCAGCATTCCCTGAGCAGGTCATGGCGCACGCGTAAAGCGTTTCGCATACTGCGATGAGGTTCAAAAATGCCCGTTTGCATCAAGCTATGTGCCAGGGTTGCTTCGTCCTGCGATGCGTCCAACTGGGGCAGCCAAGCCAAGGGTAACTCGCCATCCATTAACGCCGCACTGACTATGGCATCTTTGTAGATTGATAGCTTATTGCCTACCCAGAACTCGACCAAGTTGCGGATGACTACAGTCGCTTTGTTGGGGGTAATACCCTCAAAAAATGTTTCTAGATATCGAATGGTGACTGCATTTTCAGTGACCAGGCTGACAATGCCGTGCTGCTTTAGCCACAGGCAGGCGATTTCGATCAAAAAAGGAGAAAGGCCAATGCGCTCGAAGATGACTTGCGCCCTGGTCGAACCCAAGGCCGGTAGCCAGTAATCCACCAGAGCAAGAGCATCGGTTTTGTCCAAGTCAGGAACTCGCAATCGCTCAAGCGTTGCAGTTCGGCGCAGCAATTCCTGAAATGTCCCCCAATCTGCTGGTGAGGTTCTGAGTGCGTCACCATCGGTTCGTAATTCGATCAACATAACGCCATAGGGCGCCATTTCGTTGATTATGGCTATAAGAAAATCCAGAACTTCTGACGTTGCCTTGTTGAGGTTTTCACAGATAATCAAAAATGGTCGTAACGCCGCCTGACATTTCGCAATTCGACCTAGATATTCGGCAAGAAATGCCTTGTTTAGATCTCCGCGCACTTGGAAGACTTCATCGCTGGCCCGCACAACTATAGATACTGCATCTATGAATTGTTCTGACTGGGAGGCGCCCAGTGCCGCGTTTAGGAGACGCGAAATATATTTTTGGTCAGCGTCGCGGTCTATCAATAGTGCCCCCAACTCGATCCCCGTTAAACGCTCGAAAATCGTGAGAAACAAATGATTTGCTGTGCGGATCGACGAAAGATCTAACTTGGAGGCATTCTTGATCGGCTCGATGGTGGCAACCGCATGGGACAGAAGGAAACTCTTTCCTGACCCGGAAGCGCCCTCGAGGAGTGCAACACCAGCCGGTTCATTCATGCATTTGCATAGCTTATTTACCAAAGATTGTCTGCGCGCACCTACCACATGAGGCAAATCTTGCTTTGTTTCGGACACTGTGACCTGACAGGAAGAAAGCGTTCCATCTTTGTCGGCCCCGATAGATAGATGCGCAATTGCACCGCTAACATTGCTACTGTATGACGCCAGCGGAATTTCAAATGTCCGATCTTCGAGCACATCGGAACTGGCTTCCCTTAGCCAATCTAACAATGCTTTCGGATAGTTCTGATCTATGAGGTTGTTATAGCGGCTCTTAACCCAGCCAGAAACGGCCAGCCCATCAACTAACCTGACTTGCATGCGCGTGGCTTGAGCAAATCGAGCAACCTCTTTAACGGCTTGGGGTGTGTAGAGTTGATTGGTCACAATGATGAGTGCGTTTGCAGCATTGTTGTGGGCAACAACTAGTGTCGCAGCAAATGTCCGTAACCCCACGTCGCTGCCCTTGGCACGTAATTTCGCCTCAAGAAGACTCCGAAAAGAAAGGTTGAGGCTATCTTCAGCAGATAATTGGAATTTGACCTCAGCATCGTAGCCACCGTCCTTTGATGCCGGTGTCAGGCGCAGGGAAATTGGCTCCATCTTGAACTGGTCTTTAATCAAGGCGAGGCTGAGCTTCTCAAAATCAAGCCAATACTTCTGTGCAAGCGATTTCACTCGTTTTGGCATCGATAATTCCTAGTTATCGTTAATTGGCATTTTTGTTCCAACCTTATGCGTCTGGCAGGCACAAAGTATTTCTCGGTCGATTCAAACTTTTATCCGACATGGCGTAGATACCGGGCACCGATCATTGTCGATTTCCAACTGAGCGCCCTTCGGAATTGTCAAAGTCATTGCGAAGTATTGGAACTACGTAACGCGTCCCGTCGTAACTGACACTGAGTACCCATCAGTAGATCCGCGATATGAGAAACATTTCGTGAGCCATGAGCATTCCTTCCTGCAGCACTATTTGAACGAACTGTATGAGACACAGCGAACTCGGGCCTTGCGCCGCAGCTCGGAAAACACGCTGCCGCCCCACTTCATCCATATCTGCCTGACTAATACTTCAGTCCCGACATCCGTTTATCTACGGTTTGGATGTCCATTGTCACCCTAGCAGTCTTCCTATCGATCCCGGAAAGGTGTTTGTGCGAGTTGTCGAGCAATTGCTTCATCTCCGTGCTGCCTGATGGCTTGCATTTTGTTCTCCTCTCTTACATCGAAAGTCAGGCGCCGACCGGTTCACATAGTCGAAACTCAACGATGATCGTTCCGCGTTTCGATGCATGCTCTACTGGCATACCTCAGCCACATCGATTGAAAATTCACATGGGAAATTCGGCCCGCGCCAGTGGTGCCGGTCCAATGCGGCAGTGCAGCCCGCATCCTCAAGCAAACGAATTGCGCCGTCCGCACTACAGACCAGTACAACGGCTCGTCGGTCCTTTCTCAACGCCCGAAGTCGGTACCCTGAGAATGGCTCCAACAAGGAAGGATCATGGCTGGTCGCGAACGCCAGGAATTCTTGTTCCGTCAGATCGGCCGGTGGATTCTTATGACGTCCTGCCGATTCCGCCGCCTTCGCCAACTTGGTCAACGCGGAAGCCTTGATCAACATCTCCTCCTCGCTTGGTGCTTGCGCGAATAGTGTCGATGAGCAGGCAGCTAAGAAAATCAGCACGACGGATATTGCTTTCATGGCATCAACTCCAAAGTACGACACGACCATTTTGGTCTTTGCCGGTATCAAGATTCCATTGCCCAAAAGCAGCCTGGTAGCGCATATCGCCTTTGAAGACACCGGTTGCGACGAGATGCCAACCCTCGATGACGTGACGAATCGCCTTGTCAAATATCTCGTCGTAGCTCAAACGGCCGCCTGGTACCGACAGATTATCGATATAGGCGGCCAGATCGATCTCATTCGCGGCCGGATAGGTCAATCCCTGGTCGACCGCGACGTGCCGTGCCAAGGGAAACAGTCGATTCCCCTCCTCCGCGAGATCGACCGTCGCACCGAACCCGCCGTGCCATGATCGAATGTTCGGCTCACCATCAACAAATGCGTTGGGATGGCAGGCATGAAGCATGTCACGCCATGTAGCTTCTATGGCCGGGTCGAGGTCCTGACTACCCGGCAGCGTGCATTTCCGAATCCCGGAATCCAGGTGCTCTGACAACCCGACGCCACCTAGATCCAGGCGCTGAAAAATATAGGCGTCCTGATTCATCTCGCAGATTCTGTGGCGCTTCGTGTTCGCGGCGTAAGGACCCACCTTGAGTTCGACGACCGGATGAATCGTGAGATCGGCAATAACGTGAGCCGTATAGCCGAGCAACCAAGCGAATGCCTTCCGTTTGTCCTCGCCCGACAGCTTGCTGATAGCTGCGACGCCCGCCCTGATCATCTCGCCCGTGTGTTCGTAGTGCATGAGATCGGCCCACCGTTTCTGCCCCAGATGTGGTGGTGCAAGGTACGGATAATCGGGGCTGACCGCGCCCAGTTCGCAATACCTGAACCAATCAAGTAGCGCCGATATTGCAACAGGCGCCATGCCGGGAGCCGCTTCAAGTCGGCGGGACTCCGTGGCAACATTAACGAGGGTTATGTGAGCGAAAGCACCGGGCATGGTCGGTTACTCCTTCAAATTGGTCTGCGTAAGCATATGCGCGCGAGTGGCCCGCTACGTGAGCCACCGGATTCGACATCGAACCAAATGTGGGTCTTGTGGCCGGCGACCGTGATTGCCATCGGCGCCGACCTCCTTCTGGCCGCTATCGCTTACTTTTCCTTTGTGACGCCCTTGAACGGTTTCTTGTCGGATTTGACATCCATGAACTGCCCGCTCTTCGCGTCACGTTTAACCCAGTTGCCGGTCGGCGTCTGCGTTTGGGAGCGCTGCTTTACCGCACCTATCCGGTGTCCATCGCCGACGGGAGGATTTTTCGCCATGATGATTTCCTTTCAAGTGAGGTCGATGAATTGCGTGATCGGTGCGTTGCTGCGAACTGCAACGGCGCGGTCTTTGGCGGACTGCTTCGTGGAGTAACACTCGAAGTTGGCGACAATTTCGCCGCCTTCGTTCTTGAGCGGGAAGTAATTCCGGATGTCGGCCCACACCCCACCGTGTCGTTCTACGATGTCCAAATAGCCGCGCATCACACCGGGCCATGATCTGCCTCGATCAAGATTGGGCATCCCGATGTCTGTCGAGTCAAACTGGCATGGCGCATTCGTTGTCGCAAAACTGATATGCGTTCTGCACAACATCGGACGGTATGGGTAGATCGCGCACGTATTGTCGGCTGTCGTGACAAACGGGCAAGGCCGCGCTGGGTCACGAAACGATTCTGAAACCATCGGCGCGTCTGCAACTTCTGCCACCAGGAGTCCGGTTTTTGCTGCGATGAAATCAGCCTCAAGTCGGCTGGTCGCTACTTCGGAATAACAACAATAGGCGCAGCCCTTATGGCATGCCACTAAGCCGCTCGTATAACTCAGATGCCGGTCCACAAGATCGTAGAGCGCTTCGAGCCCATCCATCGGACTGATTCTCGGTTTCCGCAATTGTTTTGCGATTGCCGACTCTTCCCGCACCAATGCAACTGGAATTCGCGCATTCAGACGCCTGATCCGTTCAGTCGGCGTGCCCGGATTGCGCCTTTCTGTGCGTTTTCCTGCATTCAATTTCGGCCTCTCATTTGGGCTCTCGGCTCAATCGCGAGAAGGTCTTTCGCTGTTACTACCTTCGGCAGCCTCAAGATATTTCCAAGCCTATGAGAAAACGCGGGGCTTGCCTACTGACAGAAATGACAGGTTTTCGGAGCCGTGGATCGCCCACAGCACCTTGCGGCCCAGCGGATTAGGTGCCGACTCCTGCAAGCGCAACAGCGGCGGCGCGAATTCAAGGTGGTCGGGCTCGGTTTTGGAGAGAAACTTGTTCAGCAGATTCATTTCACGGCGCTTCCATTCATTTGCAAACATCCCCTGGCCGATGATCCGACCAGGGGTCGTGCACCACAAAGCCCTACGCGATCTTTTGCACTCCCTCGGCGAGACCTTGGAAGTTCTTCAAGTTCTGCCCGGAGCCAGCCAGTAGCGAGAAGGCATCTTTGCCAAAGGCGTGGGTCGAACCGAGATAGCCGCTCGTGGCCTTGCTCAGCGCGGAGGTATCAGCACCGTGGTCATCGTCCAGCCACGCCGGCCCATTCCCGGCCAGTGCCTTGGACACGGCCATATCCATTGCCAGCCAGCGCGCAAAGATCGACGCATCGTTGCTCCCGCTCTGTCCGGCGCGTGGATCGCCCTGTTTGCCGCAATACTCGGCCACCATGCGCGGATCGAGATAGGCATATGAACCGCTCCGCTCCCGGTCACGATCATCGTGGTCGCCACGGTTGCCGTGGTCGTCGTCGTCGTCGTCGTCGTCGTCGTCGCGATCATGGTCGCGGTCGTCGTTATTGTTTCCGCTTCCACCGCCGTGCTGGTTTCCATGCCCGCCCCACTCATTGCCGCCGCTGTGATGGTCGTCATCGTGATTGTCGCTGACATTGCCGTGCTCGACTTCCAGCCGGAAGACATCGGATACCGACAGACTGCCGTCGGTGCTGCCCGAGGCTGCCACCTTGTCGGTGGCGGTGATGCGGATATCCAGGGCCGTTTCCTTCTTCGGCGCCGTGCCGAAGAAGGTCCGCGTGGCGGCATCGAAACGCAGCCAGCTTGGCAGGGCGCTACCGTCCGCTCGGGTCGCCGTGAAGGTCAGTGTGTCGCCTTGGTCGATGTCCTTGAAGTTGCACTCGGGAATCTGCCAACTGAATGCTTTGTTGGACTTGACCTCCCGATCAGTCAGCCGCTTGACCACGATAGGCGCGTCGTTGGTGCCGTGCAGGAACACGTCCAGCACCGCGCCGGTGCCGACCTGTCCGTCCGTCGCCGTGTAGCCGAAGTGCTCGACCGCCACCGCCTCGCGGCCCAGTGACTGAACATTCCATGCGGTGTTGTTGAGGGTGTAGGTGTAAGCGCCATCCGTCGCGAGAGCGAGGCTGCCGAACTCCCCGGCATAGGCACCGGGATTGGCTACCTGCAGCACGGTGCCTTGATCGATGTCCGTGTCGTTGGCCAGAACATTGCCAGTGGCGACGGTAAGCCAGTCTTCGACCACGATGTCGACGTCATTGGCGGTGACTGGGGCGTCGTTGGCGCCCTGTACCGTGATGTCCAGTGCGGAATCCGTCGCGACCAGACCATCCGTCGCGGCATAGGCGAAGTGATCGATGGCGGAGGTTCCGTCGGCCAGGGACTGCACTGCCAGACTGTCGTTGTTCAGGCTGTAGGCGTAGCTGCCGTCGGCCTGGAGCAAGAGCGTGCCGTAGGCGCCCACGTAGGCGCCGGGCGAAGCCACTTGCAGTACGGTCCCGGCATCGACATCCGCATCGTTGGCAAGGACGTTGCCTGTCGCGAAGAGCACGCCATCCTCGGCTGCCGACCCCGCATCCACCGCTACCACCGGCGCGTCGTTGATGCCGGTGACGGTGATATCCAGCGACGAGCCCACTGCAACCATTCCGTCGGTGACGTCGTAGGTGAAGTGATCGGTCGCCACCTGACCTTGCGCCAGCGCCTGCACGACCGAAGTGTCGTTGGCCAGGGCATAGGCGTAGCCGCCGTCCGCGCCCAGCGACAGCGTGCCGAAAGCGCCGACATAATCGCCTGGCGCGGCAATCTGGAGCACCGTGCCGTTGTCCACGTCGCTGTCGTTGGCCAGTACATTGCCGGTGATCGGCTGAAGTGTGTCCTCAACGGTCGCAGCCATATCGGCGGCGGTGACCGGGGCGGCGTTGACGTTGGCGATAGCCATCGTCGCAGTGCTGGTCACGGACTCGGCAGTGCCATGCCCGTCGGTGTAGCTGGCCGACACGGTGATGGCTTTGCCGACCTGCGCTTCGGCCAGGACCAAGGTGTTGGCAGTCGCACCGCCGATGGCGATGCCGTCGGCTTGCCA
>Ga0209211_10004632_pt1 | contig 21236 bp, 25 predicted proteins | sample RifGroA2_FD_183992 | JGI IMG/M metagenome (GOLD analysis project Ga0209211, IMG submission 183992) | Groundwater microbial communities from Rifle, Colorado, USA - Groundwater A2 (SPAdes) (version 2) | ecosystem: Environmental > Aquatic > Deep subsurface > Groundwater | place: Rifle, Colorado...
CCTTGGCTTTTCTTATGATTGGGACAAAGAATTTTCAACGACCGATCCATCTTACTACAAATGGACCCAATGGCTTTTTATCCAATTTTATCGTCAGGGGTTGCTTTACAAAAAAAATGCCCCGATTAACTACTGTCCAAAATGTAAGACCGGATTGGCTGAAGAAGAAGTCTTAGCTGATGGAACTCATGAAAGGTGTGGAAATAAAATTGAAAAGCGCGATCTTCCTCAATGGGTGTTTAGAATAACGATGTACGCGGATAGGTTGTTGGAGGATTTACACGGATTAGATTGGCCAAAAGGAATTTTAGAAATGCAAAAGAATTGGATCGGAAAAAAGGAAGGCATTAATATTGATTATAAAATTATTGATCCTGAAGCTCGACACCGTGTTTTTTCGACCGCCTCACCCCTCACCAAATTGGTGAGGGGCCCCAGGCGATTGTCTCAAAAACAGGTGTCTTCGCTTCCAACGATCGATACGATTACCTGTTTTACCACTCGGCCGGACACAAATTTTGGCGCTACATTTATTATTATTGCACCAGAACATGAATTTGTTAAAAAAATTAATAAAGAAAATGTCCAAAAATATGTTAAAAAGACAGCTTCTAAATCTGAGCAGGAAAGATTAACCGAAGGTAGAAAAAAGACAGGTGTATTCACAGGATTTTATGCAATTAATAATTTAAATGGAAAAAAAATGCCGATCTGGATTTCTGATTTTGTTCTTTCGGGTTTTGGAACCGGAGCAGTTGTTGGCGTCCCAGGCCATGATTTGCGTGATTTTGAATTTGCCAAAGAATTTAATTTAGATGTGATTCGGGTTGTGGTTGGAAAAGATGGAGATAGATCAGAAATAACAAAAAAGGAACAAGTTCAAGAAGAAGAAGGAACGATGGTCAATTCAGAGTTTTTAAACGGACTTGATATTCATGCTGCTACAAAAAAAATCATGGACTATTTTGAGGAAAAAGGTTGGGGAAAAAGAGTCACTACTTATCACCTACGCGACTGGATTTTTTCCAGACAAAGATATTGGGGAGAACCAATCCCGATGGTTTTTTGCGAGAAGTGTCAATGGCAGCCAATTTCAGAAGATCAACTGCCTTTAAAACTTCCATATATAAAATCATACGAGCCGACGGAGACGGGGGAGTCGCCGCTATCCGTAATCCCTGATTTTGTAAATACTATTTGTCCTAACTGCGGCGGGCCGGCAAAAAGAGAAACTGATACCATGCCAAACTGGGCAGGTTCTTGCTGGTATTTTTTGGCATTTGCTTTTTGGAATGAAGAAGCTCGACACCGTGTTTTTTCGACCGCCTCACCCCTCACCAAATTGGTGAGGGGCCCCAGGCGATTGTCTCAAAAACAGGTGTCCTCGCTTCCTTTAATTGAAAATTGGAAATTGAAAATTGAAAATTCCGGGAATTGGTTGCCGGTCGATTGGTATTTGGGAGGCGCTGAACACGCCGTCTTGCATTTATTATATTCCCGTTTTTGGGTCAAAGCTTTGTATGATTTAAAACTTCTAAATTTTAAAGAACCGTTTTTACGACTGCGAAATCAGGGAATGATTTTGGCTGAGGATCATCGGAAAATGAGCAAATCTTTTGACAATATCATCAATCCAGACGATGTAATAAGTGAGTTTGGCGCCGACGCTTTACGGATTTATGAAATGTTTATGGCGCCGTTTAATCAGGAAATTGCCTGGGCAACCAAATCACTACAAGGATCATATAGATTTGTAAAAAGGGTCTGGGATCTGTATCAGAGATATCAGATGGAATCAGATGAAATCGGATATAATCGGATAAAATCAGAAGAAGATAGACAGCTGGTTGTGAAATTGCACAAGACCATTAAAAAAGTCACGTCCGATATTCCAGAAATTAAATTTAATACTTCAATTGCGGCGATGATGGAATTTATCAACGAATGGGAAAAAACGTTAGGTGTTAAGAGTTATGGGTTAAGTGGAGAAAACGCCAAGAAATTCTTGCAAATACTTGCTCCTTTTGCTCCATTCACGACCGAAGAGATTTGGAGAAATGTTTTTGGGGAAAAAAAGTCGATTCATCTATCTGCCTGGCCGAAAGTTGAAGGAGAGATAGTTGAAGAAGAGATAATTATTCCTATCCAAGTCAACGGTAAACTTCGATCCACCCTAAGGGTGTCCAGGCACGAAGTATTAAGAGGTATAGTTATAAAAAAAGCCTTGGAAGATAAGAAGGTAAAAAAATATGTTGAGGGGAAAGAGTATAGGGTAATTTATATCCCGAGAAAAATTATTAATTTTATTATTTAATGTCATTCCCGCGAAGGCGGGAATCCAGACCTATGACAAACTATCCTGACCGTCGAAAATACATTGACGCCTTGCAAAAACAGTTAGAACCAAGCGTTCTTAATCATTCTCTGGCGCTTGAAGCCTGCATGGGGGGACTGTACGATTATTTATTAACAAATAACGGATTAACGGATTCGGAACCGAAAAAAGAAGAATGGATGTTGGCAGGATTATTGCACGACATTGACTATTCCGGTGAGTTTAAACCAACTCATCCACAGAAGACTTTGGAGGCTTTAGCAAAATATGGTTTGACGATTTCCGAGACTATTCATAACATCATTAAAGCCCACGCACCGGACTTGACCGGTTATCAACCGAAAAATAAAGCTGAATGGTCGATTTTTTGCGCCGATAGTTTGACCGGTCTGATTATGGCGGTTGCTTTTGTCTATCCTTCACGAAAATTGGCAGACGTTAAATTATCATCAGTTATTAAACGATTATTAAAAGAACCAAAATTTGCCGCAGGAACAAGAAGAGAGGATATTAAAAAATGTATTGACCCGGCTGGATTAAATCTGCCAGTCGAAAAATTTGTGGAAATCTGTTTTGAGGCGATGAAGAAGGTGGCTGCGGAAATAGAATTATAGGTTTATTTTTTTGATATTATTTTTGCTTCGGGAATTTTCCGATAAAACATGTTTTGCCATTCTTCATTTGCCCTTCTTAACCCTTCTTCAGTATCATAATACCTTCCGTCAAATCCTTTTTTAGCAAATTTTTTAGCAGATTGTCTTCTGGTTTCTTGTGCGATTTTTTCTTTTAAAGTTTGTGTTTGTGCCCTTAATATTTCTGTTAGTGCCTCAATTGGAGTAAAGCGTCTGTCTTTTTTTGGAGACATTTTTTTACTATCTAATGGTGATTGTTCTCCTCTTAATACCATATACCAAAAATTTTACTTCTTCTTCTTCTTCTTTGCAAGCGCAATTTGACTGTTGACCCCAGTAGAACTCTTACCTCGGTCTGGAGGCTTACAGCCTCGCACTCCCGAGGGGCGAGTCTACGGGGTCTGCGCCCCGCTAAGCGGGACTTGACAAACACTACAATGTAGACTACAATCAAATGTAATATGAATAGTATCGTTGTTAATCAACAAACTGTTAATGCGACTGACATTCGTTTTAATTTAGGGAAAATTCTTGAAGATTTAGATCGTCAAGGCAGTCCTTTTCTTATTATTTCCCGTTCAAAACCCAAAGCGTGGCTATATCCTTATGAACCTATTAATACTTCCGGAGATTATTTTTTAAAATGGCAAAAAGAAGTTCTGCCTAAATACAAAAAAATCAAAGCCAAAAACTTAATTAACATTATCAGAAAAGATAGAGAAAGATAATTTTATGAAAAACATTGTTATTGATACTTCGGTGGCAATGAAATGGTTTTTCCCGGAGTCAGGATTTAAAAAAGCTTTAGAGCTTAAAGACAAACATATAAAAAACGAGATTACTATTTATTCCCGCGATTTATTTCTCTACGAATTTACTTCGGCTTTCAAAAATTATTCCTTTCAAAAGATCGAAGAAAAAGATTTTTCTATAGCTGTTTCCGCTTTAATGTCATTAAAAATTAAATTTTTACCGTTAAAATTTCAAGAAACCGAAGAACTGTTTTTACTTTCAAGAAAGTTAGATATTTCGGTCTATGACGGCTCTTTTATATTATTAGCTAAAAATTTAAAAGCACCTCTTTATACTTCTGATAAAAAACTTTTTTTCAAGGGTAAGGATTCTGTGGAAATAGTTTTGATTTGAAGCAATGAAGAAAAAAGTAGCTGGGGAAATTGGATTGTGAAAAAAATAAAAAGAAAGAGATTTAATTAAAGCGATTGATAATGATGAGTTTGTTGAGATTTGTTTGAATTTAATGAAAGCCGTGGCAGGGGAGATTGGGTTATGATTTTCTGTTGACAATGTTCACAAAGTAATTTATACTTTCGATCATGAAGCCGGTAATGTTTAGTGAAAAAAAAGATAAATGGCTAAGAAAAGAAAGGGGAGTTGGATTTGTAGAAATAAGTCAATCAATAAAAGAAGAACGAATGATAAAGGTAATCGATCACCCGAATAAGAAAAAATTTCCTAAACAAAAAATGTTTTTAGTCCAATTAAAAAATTATCTTTATGTTGTTCCGTTTGTTGAGGAAGTGGGATATATTTTTTTAAAAACAGTTTATCCAAGCAATAAATATACAAAGAAATATTTAAAACATATTAAAAGTTAATCCGCCGGCTGGCGGAATAAAAATGAAAAAACTAAAAAAAGATATATTTAGACCGTTAGATAAATATGAAGAAGATCTGATTAAAGCGATTGAAAATGATGAATTTGTAGAAGTACCCAATCAAGAAGAGGAAGTAAAACGATATGTCAGCTATTTTAAAAGTATGCCGAAAAAGAATAAGAGATTGACAATTCGTGTTGACAATAATGATTTAGAGTCAATTCAGGAAAAAGCTATTGAAACAGGGATTCCTTACCAGACTCTTATTGCTTCGATCTTACGCAAGTTTGCCCGCGGCAAAATAAATATCGGAGTATAAAAATTTATCTAAGTGAACCAGATCTTTCGAGCCTTTGTACATTGAATTCATAAAAGCCATACCACTGTTTGGGATCGTGTTCATTGAGCGGTGCAAACTTGCCTATTTTTTGTCCTCCGAGCTCTTGAGCTTTATCATCTAAAGCTTCTACAATTCCTATTGCTTGGGTAATCGGAAACTCTTTTCCATCTTTTCGTATTATTAATATTCCGGCAATTGACTCTTTTTTGCCGTGAATTCCTCTGACTAAAAAGCTATATCTGCTTTTGCTCTCTGCATACTGAACAAAGGATGCCGCTCTAAATTCGGGTGTTGCAGGAGGTCTATTTTTTTCCATAGACCTCTATTATATCAATGACCTCTTACAAACGCAACAAAAGAAATTTTTAAAATTACACTTGAAAATCACACCGAAGATTAGATTATAAAAATCAGATGAAATAATCGTTTCAACTTGATAAAATTAATAACTTGATTCGCCAGGGCCCATAGCTCCCGTCGTCGAGACTTCGTCACGACTGACGGGCTCGACCGTTCTACTTTAGTTGAACGTCGAGCAACTGGTGTTTATAATAAGTTTAAAAATGTTTTTCTATACTTACGTTTTGAGAAGTCAAAAAGACGGTAAACTATATATAGGTTCTACCGAAGATTCAAAAAGACGTTTCAAAGAACATAATTTTGGTAGAACAGGTTATACTAAACTAAAAAGACCTTGGAAATTAGTTTATAAGGAAGAATTTAAAACTAAGAAAGAAGCAATAAAAAGGGAAAGGTACTTAAAGAGATTGAAAAGTAAGAAATACTTAGAATCTTTAATTACAAAAAAATCTCGCAGTTAAAGGGCCCGTAGCTCAACTGGTAGAGCAGTAGCCTTTTAAGCTATTGGTTTCGGGTTCGAGTCCCGACGGGCTCACAGTGAAGGCTGCGAGATTTTTTATATTTTTGGCAGAGCAGTCCCGATTTAATCGGGATTGGTTGAGAGTTCGAGTCTCTCTGGGCTCACCAAAAAAGAAATCGAAGATTCGCAAGGAGGGGCGCTCGCAACGCCCCCACCCGTTGCGAGCGCCCTAAAGGCAAAATCCAAATTCGCCGAGAGCCGCCGATTCATTAAAAAGAAGTTCGAGCCGACTTTTTTTGCCATGATGGATAAATCATGGCAATTATTTTTTGCGCGCGCGATTTTTCTCTCGCTCCGCTCGGCTCGCAAGGTGAGCGCGGCGCCCCCACCCGCTGCGCTTCCGAAAAAGTCGGCTCGAACATTCCGCCGAAGGCGGAACAAAGAAAAACGCAAAAATTTTAAAGAACTTTTTAAACTTAAATGGCGCAACCGGTGGACTCAACAAGAATTGTGTTCTTATTGTCCGATTGCGCCATTAAAAAACACAATTCGTAAATCGTTGAGTCCATTATTATTATACCAAAAATGAAAAAGGAAAGTAAGTAAATAAATACTTGAATTTCTAAAATATGCTATACTATTTTTCATAGAGGTACATATGGAAAATCAAATGAATGTTGGAAGTCAAAATACCCAACAAATTGGGCAAAATCCTGTTAATCAACCAGTTATTCCACCAGAGAAACCAAAAACAAATTATTTATTGATCGGTGGAATAATTTTGGCCTGTTTTGTAATTTTTGGTTTCGGTGGTTATTTATTAGGAAAACAATCTTCGAGTCCTGATCAAAGCACAAATAATATACAAAACCAGACAACCCCTACCGAAACACCGGCAACTAACCCTCCAACTTCATCGCCCACAACAACTCAACAAACAGGATTGCCATCAACCCCTGTTAAGGAAAAGGCATCACTAGTTTCAACTCAAGGATGGAGAATGGAAAATATTGACAACTTATCACTGAAACTTCCTTCATCGGCTATTTTTACAAAAGCTAATTGTTATAACTCTTACGAATATTGCTACACTATTACCAAGCATGATGAAAATCATCTAAGCCCCCCAGTCTCTATATCTATAAAAACTTATCAAGGTGGCTCTCGTAGACAAGAAGCTGAATTAGATCCAAACACACTTGATCAATACTCGTTCAAGGAGAGATTGTATGGTAGCATTGACGGTCTTGACGCACTTTTTATTTGCAAAATAAAAGAGTGTACGGCTTTTAGAAATATAGTCTTTGTTGTTGATGGTAAATTAGTAAAAGTAATGGATGGTGTATACAAACAAGGAAGCAACTCAACAACTTTAGAAAGTGCTGTCACCAATACAATTATTTCTTCATTCACAACAAAATAAATACAATTATGCCAGCGGAGCTGGCAAAGTCGCGCGCACTGAAAATAAGCGAGGTCGCAGGCCGAGCGTACAAATAGTGCGGCGGCTGGTGCGGTCAGCCGCCGCTTCCTTTGAAATACGTTCGAATTTTTTCGAAAACGTTCACAATTTTTAATTTACTTTTTAGCTGGATTTTGCGGAGGAATAGCCAGGGGATTAGTTGGTTTTGTTAAAAACAAAACCATAGAAAAAGCAAATCATTTCAAACCGGAATACTTTTTGACAACTATTGCAATTTCTGGAATTGTGGGAGCCGCCGCCAGAATTTTGGCCGATACTGAGTGGCAGGTTTCTTTTTTGGCCGGATACGCCGGAACAGATTTTATTGAAAACCTTTATAAGATCAAACTTAGAAGAGAAGTAAAAGTTGCATAATTTTTACAATTAATATAATATACAAACAATATGAGTGAAAATTTCCAAAAAATAGTTAGAGATGGTTTAGTTTTTCAAGGCGCCGTAGGACGACAAGCCACTTCTGAAAGGAAATTTATAAGTCAATATCCTGAGACATTTATGGAAGCAAATATCTTGTGCGCGGATGGGTTTTCAGTTCCTGTTGCAATTAATAGAGCAAATTGGAAAAATACTAAACTCTCAGTCCCCGGACTAATAGAAGTTCTTCATGATAAATTTCATCAAGCCGCGGGATACGACAGGTGTACAGGAGCATATTATTCTTTTAATGGCTAGTGTTTTTATCAACTTCAATATCTCCTTTTCTGATAGAAGTAAATTAGAATGCTCGGCGGAGCCGAGCATAAATCGCGCGCGCAAAAAATAACGGAAGCGCGGCGGGCTTGCACTGAAAAATTGAGTACAATTTTTTAGTGTGAAGGGACGCCGAGCTAACACTTTAACAATTTTCTTTGAAATCCGTTCGAATTTTTTCGAAAACGTTCACACACAAAATTTTACTTAAAGCTAATAACAAAATTTTCAAAGTTTAATTTGAAAGGATACAAATAATCTCCGGGATAAGTATTACTAAAGACATAAACGAAAACGCCAAACAAAACAAAGACAAAAAACATTACCCAGATAAAATAATCAATAATTTTCTTTATAAAAGACATAGTCTATTTTTTATTATATAATAAGAAGATTATGACAAATTTTATAAAAAAAGAATTTGAGCACTTTCGATCTTTAGAAAAAAACAATCTCTTCAAAAAAATTTTCGCGTGAGAATTCTCCTACTTGACAGATTAATAATTGTATATTACCATTATATACAGCATGAAAGATTTTATTGAAATAAGTGAGAAAATAGAATTTGATTGGGATGAATCAAATATAAAAAAAAACGAAATTAAACATAAGGTCTTTTTCAAAGAATGTGAGCAGGCATTTTTGATAAACCCTTTTATAACTAGAGATTTAAAACATTCAAAAAATGAAAAAAGATATCATTGCATCGGCATAACTGAATTAGGGGAAATACTTTTTATTAGTTTTACGATGCGGAATTTAAAAGTTAGAATAATTTCTGCTCGGTCCGCAGACAGAAAAGAAAAAGAAATATATGAAAAAGCTAAAAAAACTTCCATCATTTAAAAATGAGGATGAGGAAAGGGATTTTTGGGCAACTCATAGCAGTGTTGATTATATTGATTGGAGTAAGGCCTCCTTTGTTCATTTTTCTAATTTGAAACCATCAACAGAAACTATAAGTATCCGTCTCCCAAAGTGGATGTTGGACGATATAAAGATGGAAGCCAATAAAAAAGATGTTCCTTATCAATCATTGATTAAGGTATACTTGGCTGATCGTTTGTCCGATGTTAAAGGACGGTATAAAACTAAATAAATTTATGCATCCGGTAACTTATACCCTAAAAAACGGCCTTCAAGTAGTTTTTATTGATACTAAGACTTTTCCCACGTTAACAACCCTTCTTTTAGTCGGGGCCGGGAGCCGCTATGAAAATGAAATGAATAACGGAGTTGCCCACTTTTTTGAACACATGGCTTTTAAAGGTAGTAAAAAATATTCTAATTCTTTTGTCATTTCCTCGACGGTCGAAGGTTTTGGCGGAGTCTTTAATGCTTTCACTTCAAAAGATCATACAGGTTATTGGATAAAAGCTACGACCGAGCATTTTGAAACAATGATTGACGTAATTGCAGATATGATACAGACGCCAAAGTTGTTGACTGAGGAAATAGAGCGAGAAAAAGGAGTGATCATTGAAGAAATTAATATGTATGAAGATATGCCGCAACGTAAAGTGGGGGAGATTTTTGAAACTTTGCTATATAAAGGCAGTCCGTTGGGATTTGACATTACCGGAACCAAAGAGACTGTTCAATCGTTTAATCGATTGACATTCACGAACTATATTAACAGTCTGTATCACCCGAATAATGCTGTTCTTGTTGTTGCTGGAGGGTTACAGGGTCCGACCCTCCTGGAGGGTCGGACCCTACAAATAATTGAGGAAAAATTCGGCAGTTGGAAATCGGGAGAAAAATCATCGTTCGTAAAAATTAAAGAGACTCAAACAAAGCCTCAGATGTTAATTAAATACAAAAAAACCGAACAGGCCCATTTTTCTTTGGGTTTTCGGACATTTTCTTTTAATGATAACCGCAAATATGCGATGAATTTATTAGCTACTATTTTGGGCGGGGGAATGTCTTCCCGCTTATTTATTCAAGTGCGGGAACGGCGCGGTCTTTGTTATTACATTTCTTCAGGCGGCGAATTCTATCATGACTGCGGCAGTTTTATTACCCAAGCAGGGGTAACAAATAATTTAGATAAAATCAAGGAAGCAATTAAGACGATAATGGACGAGCATAACAAGATTAAAAAATGTGATATAAAAAAAGAAGAACTACTAAAGGTAAAAGAGATGATCAAAGGCCGTCTTATGCTTTCAATGGAAGACTCAATGAATATTGCCTCTTTCTTCGGAACCAAAAAAATCCTTCAAAATAAGATTGAGACACCGGAAGAAATTATTAAAAAAATCGAAGCCGTCACAGTTAATGAAATAGCGGAACTGGCAAAGGATATTTTTACACCGGAAAGACTTAACTTGGCCATGATCGGGCCGTTTAAGGAAAACGATTTTCACGCCTGCCTGCCGGCAGGCAGGGATTATTAACTGATTAACGCAGATATTTAATGAAGTGATACAATAAGTATTGTGAAAAAGATCTTGGTTATTGTTGTCTTGGGTTTTTTAATCTACGGTTTTGGCTTATTTAATGGATTTGTCTGGGACGATGAAGTGATGTTTCAAAAAGCGGGTTCAATACCTGGGACTGTTTATTTTCGACCGGCAATTTCAGCTGTTTACTGGACTATTTACAATATTTTTGGACCGCGACCATTTTTTTTCCACTTTTTTCAATTAGTTTTTCATATTGCAACAGCGATATTAATTTTTTACCTTTTTAAGCGTTTCTTCAAAGAAACTATTTCATTTTTTCTGGCCTTGATTTTTCTTGTTCATCCGGTTTCGGTTGAGGCGATTTCTTTTGCCTCCGCCATGCAAGAAGTCGCCTTTACTTTGACCGGAATAACCGGACTTTATTTGTTTGTCAGTTCCGAAAATCTCTCTATCACTAAAGTTTTTTCAGCAACACTCCTTTTGTTAATTGCTCTTCTAATGAAAGAAACGGCGATAGTTTTTTTTGTTTTGGTTTTTTGTTATTTGATACTTTTCAAAAAAAACGATCGAACCGTCTTGTTAGGTTATTCCATCTTTGCCGTGATTCTGCTAATGACATATTTAATATTGCGACTTTCAGGAGGGAGTCTTTATGTTCAAGGCCAAGGACTCTTCCCGATTATGCGTGTCTCTTTAATGACTCGCTTGATCAATATTCCGATGATTATTTTATATTATCTCAGCAAGTTTTTTTATCCAATAAATTTGGTAATTGCTCAGAATTGGGTAGTACGGACGATTAATTTTCAGGATTTTTGGCGGCCATTAATAGTCACTTCCGGATTTTTTTTGTTGTCAATAGGAGGATTTATCTTTGTGTCATCCCCTCCCTCGACGAAACTCGGGGGCAGGCTCCGGAGGGGATCCAGTAGTACATCAGGCTTAATTAATAATGATGATTTTAGTCTGGCTTCCCGCCTACGCGGGAACGCTTACGCGTTTTTCTTCCCTTGGTTTTTAATTGGATTGTTGCCGCATTTACAGATAGTGCCTCTAAATATGACAGTTGCCGAACGTTGGCTATATTTCCCGATGATAGGGTTGTTGGGGATGATTGGCGTTGTTTTGTCAAAAGGTAATTTTAGTCTGGATTCCCGCCTTCGCGGGAATGACAAAATAATTGTTATTATGGGAATAATTATTATTTCTCTTTTTTCAATCAGAAGTTTTATTAGGACATTGGACTGGCGGAACGGTTTGGCTTTATTCGGTCATGATATTAAAAAAGACAGCAGCTTTGATTTACAAAATAATATGGGAGTAGAGTTGTTTAGAGCTGGTAAGTTTGACCAAGCGAAAAAATATTTTGAAATTTCTACAAATCTGGCGCCATATTGGTGGGTAAATTGGAATAATTTAGGGGCATCATACGAACGTGAAAAAAACTATAAAAAAGCAACTGACTACTATCAAAAAGCGATTAATAATGGTCAATATTATTTAGCTTATGAAAATCTGGCAAAGATATTAGTTTTGTACGAAAAAGATCAAAAAAAGACTGAAGAATTTTTACAAAGAGCCTTAAAAATATATCCTAAGGATCAAAATTTAATACAAATAAATACTTATTTTCAAAAGAAAAATAAAAAATAATTTTTTTTGTTTATACTTAAAGCAATGCAACAATTTATTAGTTTAACAATTTTTATTTTTGGGGCTTCAATAGGATCATTTTTGAATGTACTAATAGATCGTCTACCAAAGGATGAATCTATTAACGGACGTAGTCATTGTGATTATTGTAAAAAAAAGATTGCTTGGTTTGACATGTTTCCGGTACTATCATTTTTTATATTGGGCGGAAGGACGAGATGTTGTCATAAAAAATTGAGCTGGCAGTATCCGATTGTAGAAATAATAACGGGATTATTATTCGTTTTAATTTCTAATTTCGAATTTCTAATTTCTAAACAAATTTCAATTTTCCAACAACCAATTGCCAATTTCATTTATTTCGGACTTATATCTTGTTTGATAGTGATCTTCGTTACCGACTTTAAATATCACCTGATTTCCGACTATGTTTTGCTAGCATTATTTATATTTTCGGTTTTTTATCATCTAACGACCATTTATAATCATTTACAACTATTTTTAACTGTTTTTATACCATCTGGTTTAATCGTCGCTTTCCTAATCTGGCTCATTTATTTTATTTCAAAAGAAAAAGCCATGGGTCTGGGTGATGTTTATTTATCAGCAATCATTGGTTTTTTACTCGGTTGGCAAGCTGGATTTTTAGCTTTATATATAGGATTTGTTACGGGCGCAACATTTGGGCTATTGTTGATAATATTAAAAAACAAAAAATTAAAAAGCAAGATTGCTTTCGGTCCGTTTTTAGTAATCGGAACGATTGTTATGTTGTTTTGGGGAGAGAAGATTGTGGAGATGATAAAGAAAATATACGGGTTTTAAAGTCAAAATTCAAAAGGCAAAAGTCAAAAATACAAGTCAAAATTAAAAAGTTTTAAATACTTTTAACTTTTTACTTTAACTTTTGAATTCTAACTTTTAACTTTTGATTTATGATTATTATTGGCGTTGTTGGCCAAATCGCCTCCGGTAAAGGAATACTAGTTAATTACTTAACTAGACATCTTGGTTTTACTTCGTTTTCCTTATCCTCAATCGTCCACTCCGAACTAAGGAAAAAAGGCATAAAAGAATTTACCCGCCAAACGCTTCAAGACGTGGGTGATAGATTAAGACGAGAGTATGGCGATGACGTCTTGGCTCGTCGCCTAAACGAAGTAATTAAAGGGCAAAAAAAGAGCAAAGTAGTTGTTGAGGGAATTAGAAATCCCGGAGAAATAGAGTTCCTCAAAAAAAATCCCAGTTTTATTTTAATTGGCGTGAAGGCGAATCGGGAACTACGGTTTAAAAGATTATTGGAGCGAACTAAACCTTGGGATCCGAAGACCTGGAATGATTTTGTCAAAGCTGACAGGAGAGATTTGGGCGTCGGCCAGAAAAAATCTGGCCAGCAAGTAGGAAAGTGTCTGGCTTACTGCGACTATGTGTTGACTAATAATAATAACGTTCGTGAATTTGAAACTAAAGTAGAAAAGTTAATAAAAAAGATATATAAAATTAACAAAGTTGAGGCTAGTCACCCTTAGGGTGTCCAGCCTCGAAACTATTTAACTACTTGACAAAAAGAAAGACAAAGTTTAGATTGAAATTATGGCGCAAGTTATTCTTCCTTTTTTACTTTGGCTGATAGTCACTTTAGTCTATGCTTTTAAATTTCAACTCAATATTGTCCTTCCCAATAGCTATGTGATGACTCTTTTTGCCCTGCCGATTATTCTTATCATTTTTAAAAAGTTTTCTTTTTCTAAGCTTGGTTTTAGAGTTGGCAAACCAGTCACAGGACTGTTTTTTATGATTCTTTTGCCTCTGATTTTATTCTTACGATTCTATTTCATGGGCAGCAGCTTCCGTTTAACCGGATTTCCTTTAGCCCTTATTTTGGGCTCAATCGCCGAGGAGTTTTTCTTTCGAGGATATTTACAGGAAGAGTTTAAAAAACCATTTGGGACAATCGGCAGTTTTGCCATTACGAATTTTCTTTTCGCCTTAGTTCATTTTATCAAAGGCTACTCAATCTTAGGTTTGGTCTCAACAGGCTTAATCGGCCTTTATTTCAGTATTACCAAAGACAGACAGGGGGGCGACTCGCTTTTTTACTCAATGGGAGCCCACAGTCTTTATAACATCGTTGTCTCTTAATCTCCTCCCGAACAATCCTTTTGACAGTTTTCTCTTGTTTCGCCAAAGTCTGGTTCACACATATTGTTACCGCAGACGGCCGAGGTTGATTCTTGATTTTTCGTCGGCGGAGCATTAATTCCCGGTTGGTAATTCTGGTTTTTAGAAAAGCGACTGACAATAAAATAATAAATTTGATTGAAAAATCGCTTGATTTTTCCTAAGAAATCCTTTTCCGGCAGCCGAGCATCGTCTTTTACCCCGAAATTTTGCATGATTTGATCTCTTGGCGGCGGCTCAATCACGGTTGCACAGGGAAAAATTTTGCCTCTTGAGCCAGTGATATAAGACTCAAAAAAATAAACCGCGCCACCAGTGCCAATCGCGGCATACTGGCCATTTCCGGAAATATCAACCGTCCCAATAAACTCGTTAAACTTTACCGCCTGTTTCTCGCCAGTTTTTGTATTTAAAAGATAGGCTTGATTGTCAGTGCCGCCAACAACAATTATTTTGCCATCGTCACTTATATCCAAAGCGCCGATTGACGAGTTAACCTGCCAGCCTTTTAAAGGCAGATTATTTTTAGTTTCTATAAAATAAACGTCGCCGGCCATGGTAGCGGCGGCAATATATTTTCCATCAGGAGTAATACCTAAGGCGCGCGAGGAGTTTCTCTTTTGATTGTCAAACTTCCATAAAGGAAGAGGGGAGTCTTTGGAAAAAAGAAGAGCCACTGAAGAGTCAGGTCCGCCTTCAGTAGAAAAAGCAGTAATTCTTCCGTCCGAGGAGATTTTGCTTCGAGAAACCGGCGAATCATAGGTCAATCTTTCGCTTTTTACCAATGGTTTATTGGAGTCTTTGGAAAAAATATAACCACGTCGATCCGGACAGCCGGTCGAGGCGGCCACAAAAGTTCCCTCAGCTGATAAAGTAACATCATGGAAGTTGCTGTCAGTCTCATACTGCCAAAGAGGTTTTTCGCTGTTTTCATTCCAAAACAAAAGGACATTAGTTTGTTTTTTTCCTTCCGAACTCGCCGCGCCAGCGGCTAAATATTTACCATTCTTGGAAATAGCAACGGCAAGTGGCATTGCTTGATACTGCCAAAGGGGTTTGTTGGATGACTTATCAAAAAATAAGATTTTGTTACCGATGCCAGCGATAATTTTTGACCCGTCTGCGGAGATATCAATTCCGCCGCTCATATCACCGCCGATCTGACATTGTTGACATTCATACTGCCAAACCGGCTTGTCAAGATTTTTTGTCTCAAAAAAATAGATATGTTTTGAGGTCTTGGCCGCCAGATACTGGCCGTTGTCAGATAGAGCGACGCCGCCAACCCATTCCGCCCCAGTTGGGAAACTAAAGATTTTTTTTCCGGTTTTTAATTCAATCAAACCGATTTCGTTGTTTTTAAAACTACTTTCAAAAAGGACTGGGCCGTTGTCTGGTGAGTCAATGATGGCGGCTCGAGTTTTACCTTTACCGTTTGAAGTTTCAAAATAATAGAAGTTTGAGTCGATTTTATTGGGGACAAAGCGGTAAACATAGGTGACGCCTTGCTTATAGTTATTGTCTTTGGTGTTTAACTTTTCCATCTCAATTGACCGGCCGTTAAAGATAATTCTCATGTATTTTGGCGCCCGGCCAAGCCGATCACGATAGGTAACCATGTATTGATATCTTTGGCAGACCGGTCCCCAATTGGGATAGACAAAGTTGTTAAAAAGCTCGGGATCATCAGCGGTCTTGGGCAGTTTAGGGATAACGCCGCCAACCGGCTTGTCTTCGGAAAAAATAGGGAAAGCAAAAAGAGAGAAAAAACAAATAAAAAGAAAGATTAGAATATAATGTTTAGTTAGTTTCATGAAAACATAAATTTCTCTCCAGCGAGTTGGTAATCAATCAATTCTTCATCAGTAAACCAAACTTTAATTTCTTTTTCTCCATCCTCGACTGTGTCTGAAGCATGGATGATATTTCGAAGCGGTCTATTCTGTTCGTTCGCCAAATCAATCGTGTCATGAGAGAAGTCGCCGCGGATTGTTCCAGGATTGGCTAAAACCGGAATCGTGTTTCCAGAAAGTTTACGACAGATTTCAATACAATCATATGATTCTAAAGCCATAATTAAGACAGGGGATTCCTGAAAATATTTTATTAGCCATTTTTTCACCGTTCGTCCAATTTGAATTGCGTCGTCAGTGCCAAAAACGTCCAAGACCCCCTGTCTACCGGCAGGCAGGTTTTTCGCATAATTTGTTAACGTCCGTTCGCCGACCTTTTTAAACCAGGCATCAGTTTCCGGATAGTGAACGATTATTTGTTTTTCAGTCGCCCAGATAAATTTAAGACCAATGATTTTCAGACCGACCTGTTCGAATCGGGTTATAATCCGACCAATAAGTCCGCGCTGGACACCGTCGGGTTTGATTATAATTAATGAGCGTTGTTTGTCCATAATTATTCTAATTTCTAATTGACCTAATTAACCTAAAAAAATTCCAAATCCCAAATTGGGTATTGGGTTTTATTTAGATCAATTAGGTTAATTAGATCAATTAGGTTAATTTATTTTAAATATAGATCATCAACTTCTCTTTCATAATCTTTAAAATCTTCTTTGCCAAACCAATATCTAATCTCTCTTTCCGCTTCGTCCGACGATCCGGAAGCATGAATAAAAGTTTTTACGACTCGATCTAAAAAGGCGGATAGAGGAGAGGAGTCAAAAGAAAATTGCGCATGTAAAGTTCCAGGGGTCGCCAAGGCCGGGATAGTGTGACCACGCAATTTTCTAACAACCATTACTGCGTTTGGTCCCTGCCAGACCATAACAATAATCGGTCCCTCCATCCAGTATTTAATTAAACGAACGTAGACAAACTGTCCCAGCTTATTAGGATCTTCCGTTTTAAACGTTTCCATAACATTACTTCCTGACTTTTTAAAAGAAGTCAAAGTTTTCTCTCCCATCTCCCGTATCCATTCAACTGTTCCCGGATAGTGATTTTTAATTACTTCTTTGTCCGGCCGAAGCATTTTAGCGGTCATTAGTTTCAGGCCGACGTTTTCAAAAGTTTCGATAATTTTACCGACTAAGCCGCGTTTCACTGCATCGGGCTTAATTATTATAAGAGTACGTTCAATCATATTTTATTATATATTTCTTTTGTTACTTCATCAATAGATTTATTTCCATCAATTTCCACCCACTTAGTCCAGACCTGATTTTTTACTAATTCCTCGTATTGTTTGTGGGTTTTTCTAATAAAGTCAAAGTCTTTTTCCCGACGATTTTTTTCCTTTTGTTCACCGAACTTTCTTTTAATGGCAATATCAGGATCAACTTTGATGTAAAAAACCAAATCTGGCTTTTCAATTCCAAAGTCTTCGGCAAAACTTAGGGCTTTTTCAAGGCTGATTCCCTCTAAGGTTTGATAACAAAGTGTAGTGGTGAAGTAACGGTCAGCAATTAAAATTCCGTTTTTTCTTTTTTCAGCAATCATCTCTTTATCAAGCAAAAACTGGAGTGAATAAAGCAAAAATTGCTGTTCTGGGCTCAGATTTTTATTTTGGTAAAGAAAGTCTTTTATTAATTTTCCAACATTGCGTTTATAATCGGGGTATTTGATTAATGTAGGGGTTTGATTTATCAAACCCTTTGAATTTAACATTTTTAATAAATTTTTTCCTTGGGTTTCGCAGCCAGCTCCGTCAATGCCTTCAATTACGTAAAACATATGATTTGCGTTAGCGTTATAATAATTATAACTGTTATAAATATTATAATGATTATAACTCATTAGTAAGTAATAAGATTTATGGAAAACCAAGGCTATAAAAGCTTAGCTTTTTTCAAACAATCAGAGATCATTCATGATTTTACAGTAGAATTTGTCAAGCTATATATTGATTACCATTCTCGTACCAAAGATCAGATGGAACAATCGGCCCGTTCAGGTAAACAGAATATTGCTGAAGGTTATACGCAAAAAAGTTTAGAAAGCAGAATTAAATTAGTTGGTGTAGCTCGTGGCTCTCTGGAAGAGCTTTTAAATGATTATCAAGATTTTATAAGACAGCATAATCTTAAGTTTTGGGCTAAAGATTCACCAGAGGCTCGCAAAGTGAGAGCTCTGGTTTATAATCGTTATAATAATTATAAAAATTATAAAGATTATATTTCTTTAGCCGAATCCGCTGCCAATGCCATGATTTGCCTGATCAACCAAACTAATCAACTCTTGGACCAGAAGTTACGTTGGATGGAGGAGCAATTCGTCAAGGATGGTGGCTTTCGCGAAAATCTTTTTAAAAAGCGAATGGACTACCGCAAAGGCAAAAAGTAGAGCTATGGTTAGGGTTATAAATGTTATAATAGTTATAATTTTTATAACGCTTAATCAAGTTCGCATGAAAATCTAGTCCTCATAGCTCAACGGATAGAGCATAGGTTTCCTAAACCTACGATGGAAGTTCAATTCTTCCTGGGGATACTAGGAAAAATATCAAATATTAAATATCAAATATCAAAAAGAAAAAACCTCCTTTTAAAAGCCTAAACCCATTTGCTAAAAACCTATAGTAATGATATAATACTCAGCCAATGAGTAACGAAGTAAGAAAACATAAACGTAAAGGAGTTAATATTCCAGAATCTGTCAGAAAAACTGGGCTTACAGGTCTTGGAATCTATGCATATCTACTCGCAGCTTCTGCTATACATGAACAACTTGGCAATTTAACTAGTCCGATTTCTACAATTTTATCCCGAGCGAGTGAATCCATAAATAAATCTGAAATCGGCCATTATGGTTTAGGAAACCCGATGAGATTTGTCAATGATGTAGTTTCACAAGTGGTGCAACTTGATTTGTCAAGACCAGAATTAATCAACTTTATTGATGCATTGTTATTAGGTGTTCCTTTAGTGGCAGTTGGATCTTTAGGATTAGGAGGTATAATAAAATCTTTATCAAAAAATGAGGCAAGACTTTTTGGAGAAGAACCAATAAAAGATAATGCAGTACCAAGTCATGTTATTATTACTCCAACAACCAAAGCATTAGAAGACATGGTTGCTTCAGGCCATGCTTCAGGAAGATTGAAGAATAGTAAAAAAAGTGAAGTTGTTGGTATTCATTTGGATCAAGGTATTCCTCTACAATCCTTAAATAATAATAAAATAGGACACCACTTTGCCGCAGAAATACAAGATCTTATAGGTTTACCAGAAGATGCCGAAAAAAAAGACTATACCCCGCCTTTAGTTCACGAATCCGGACTTGATCGAGCAAGTGAGATTACCATAAATTGCGTTCCTGAAAATTTTAGTTTATTTTATGGTTCAGAAAATAGACCTGTATTTGGACCCAAAACTATTATGGAAATATTAGGTAAAGTAAAAGTTAAAGGAAAAATAATAAATATAATTTTGCCTAAAGAAATAAAAAGAGAGGGAATAAGGACTGTTCAGGAAGGGTTAATTCAATGGCAAAAATGGTTAAGTGAGCGTAGTGTAAATTTTGAATTAAATATTGTTACACCGGAAGATGAATTTATTGGTTTAGTAAGAGGAAGAGCTTCTGAAATTGTACCTAAGAAAGATTCTGATGGTTTTCGTGTCCTTGTGTTGGGCCAACAAACGCTTGATCAAAATGCTGCTTCCTTAGAGCTTCCTACAAACCGACCAAGACGCAAATACAGACCACTTCCTGGCGAAATGAATTTTTTGTTAAGTTGTCTGTTGGAAGATAGGGGTCCAACGGGTGATGCTAACAGGATATTGGCAGAAGGCGTTCTAATATCAGAATATGGCGACTTAAAAGCTGATGCTGAACTATCAAGACAGATTGCTAATGGGGATCTTATTATCTTAACTGCACAATCAGATGGAGAGTTAATGATCGTAACAGAGAAGTTGGTCAAAGCTCACGGTATACTTAGAGGGAAGATGATTGTAATAGCAGATGGAGAAAAAACGGCGGAATTTTTAGAAAGACAGTTTAAAGTAGATACATTTGTGGCTTCTCGAGCTATTAATGAAGCTTTTAGTTAAAATAAAGTAAAATAATCATAAGGAGTATATGAATGTCCTACACCAAACTTAAAAAATCTCATCTCATCCGCCATCAAATCCATCGTCTTAAAACCAACGAATATGTACGAATTCTCATTCTTCGTACGATCGGAAATTTTCTCCTGTTTGCTTCCTTATTTATGATTGTTAAAACATTCTGGCAACCGGTTAAGGAGGAGTTGATATATTTTGTTAATGTTAAGATACAGAAAAAGTTTATCGTTGTTGAAGAAAGTAAAAGACTGTCTTTTGACAAAGACAGTCTTTATCAAAACAAACAAAAGGGTTTGTTAGCAAAAGTTTTTAATATCAAACCAATTGAGATTCTGACTCCAGAAGACCCCAACTTCAGCATCGTTATCCCAAAAATCGGGGCTAATGCCAAAATTCTACCAAATATTAATGCCTCTGATGAAAATATATATTTAGACGCTTTAAATAAAGGAGTCGCTCATACTTTAGGGACAGCTTTTCCGGGAGAGAGTGGCCATATCTTTCTTTTTGCTCATTCAACCGATTATTTTTGGCGTGTTGGTACCTACAATGCGATTTTTTACCTTTTATATAAATTAGAAAAAAATGATGAAATCGATATTTTTTATCAGGGTCAACGTTATGTCTACCGGGTGATTGGAAGCCAAATAGTTGACCCGTCTCAAGTTCAGTATTTGACGCGAAAAACCAACCGGGAGTTTTTAACCTTACAAACCTGCTGGCCTCCGGGGACGACGCTAAAAAGACTGCTTATTTTTGCGGTTAGAGTAACAGAATAAAATTGACCTAATTAACCTAATTGATCTAATTATTCTAAATAAATCCCAATTTCCCAATATTGGTCATTGGTAATTATTTAGGTCAATTAGGTTAATTAGAAATTAGAAATTTTACCTAATCCCCACCAAATACAAATCCGGCAGTTCGTTGACCTGCGAGTTAAGATTGATTAAAACTATAATCTTTCCGTCGCTAGTAGGATTGAAAAAAGAGCTTTCAAAAGGTCCAGAATAAACAGTTTGTTTGTTAGTATCATCATAATCAACAATGGCA
>Ga0209211_10004633_pt1 | contig 21236 bp, 11 predicted proteins | sample RifGroA2_FD_183992 | JGI IMG/M metagenome (GOLD analysis project Ga0209211, IMG submission 183992) | Groundwater microbial communities from Rifle, Colorado, USA - Groundwater A2 (SPAdes) (version 2) | ecosystem: Environmental > Aquatic > Deep subsurface > Groundwater | place: Rifle, Colorado...
CCTGAAAGGAGGTATTGCCGCCTGGGCAGAGCAGATCGATCAATCGATGGCGAGCTATTGATATGTTTGGCAGTGTCAGAAAAAAAGATTCGCCACTCCCGCATCTATTTTAATCCTTAAACAGAGCGGGATGCCGTAAAGCGGCATAAGACACAAAGTCACAAAGTGACCTTTTGAAATGACTTTTTTCGGAATCCGATCTGGCAACTCAATTCCTTCGTGTCTTAGTGCCTTTGTGGCAGGGGAAGTGGTTTATCCGTACAAACCGAGGTCTGGCATCTTGATGCAGCTCGGCAACGGCAACAATTTTACGTGCTGAGGAGGAGAGAATCATGGGAACGACCAACTATGCTTACCCTGAAGTCCTGGTCACGACCGACTGGGCGCTGGAGCACCTTCATGACCGGATTGTCCGGTTCGTCGAGGTTGACGTTGATACAAAACAGTATGAGAAGGGACACCTCGAAGGGGCGATCGGCTGGAACTGGCAGACGCAGCTTCAGGACCAGGTGCGGCGCGACATTCTCGGCAAGGAACAACTCGGAAGTTTTCTGGGCGATGCAGGCGTCACCCCTGCCACGACGATCATTCTCTACGGCGACAACAACAATTGGTTCGCGGCATACGCCTTTTGGCTCCTGAAGTACTACGGACACAACGACGTCAGGCTCATCAACGGGGGGCGCAAGAAATGGGCGGCGGAGGGAAAGCCGTTGACAGACTATTACCCCCTATACCCGAAGTCGGTCTACAAAATACTCTCTGTCAATGCGGATCTCCGGGTTACGAGAGATTATGTCCTGAACCGGTTGAAAGCCGCCGGGAGCGGGCTTGTCGATGTCCGGTCACCCGACGAGTATACGGGCATGATTATCGCACCCCTCGGCATGTCCGAGACCGCCCAGCGCGGCGGCCACATACCCGGGGCGAAAAATATTCCCTGGTCGCAGGCGGTCAACGAGAACGGGACATTCAAATCGGCTGAGGAGCTACAGGCACTCTACGACGGCAAGGGAATTACTCACGACTTCGACGTGGTTGTAACCTACTGCCGCATCGGGGAGCGATCATCGCACTCATGGTTCGTGCTCAAGTATCTCCTAGGGTACCCCGATGTCAGAAACTACGACGGGTCGTGGACGGAGTGGGGGAATTTGATCGGGGCACCAATCGAGAGGCAGGAATAGAGCTATCAGCGTTCAGCATTCAGCATTCAGCTGGAGTTTCGAGTTTTCCGCCAAAGGCGCCGTGCCTGCCGGCAGGCAGGGATCCGCCTATGGCGGAAAGGTTCCAAGTCTCAAGTTGGGTAATTCAGGATTGAAGATTGAACGTCGAACTTTAGACTTGAGACTCGAAACTTGAAACTCAACACCCGGAGTTATTTTTGCGCAATACCCAGCGACCGCGCGATTCCCATCTCCATCCCTCTCAGCTCGGCGAGTCCTCTCATTCTGCCGAACAGCGAATAGCCCGGATACACTTTCTCCCGCTGCCGGTCAGCCAGCATGAGATGGCCGTGATCGGGACGCATCGGCATCCGCATGTCTGTTCTTCCCTCTTCGCCGCGCCGCTTCTGTTCCAGGAGCAGGGTTCTGATCACTCCGTACATATCGACATCGCCCTCCAGATGATTGTCTTCCACAAAATCGCCCTGAGGATCTTTTGTGACATTCCGCAAATGGATGAAGTTGATTCTTGGAGCGAAGAGTTTCGTGAGTTCCTGCAGGTCGTTCTTCATTCCGGCCCCGAAGGAACCGGTGCACAAGGTTATGCCGTTGGACGGTGAATCGCGGACTGCGAGTATCTTCTCGATGTCTGTCCGGTCGCTGACAATTCTCGGAAGGCCCAGCAGCGGAAACGGCGGATCGTCCGGATGTATCGCGAGCCGCACGCCTGATTCTTCCGCCACCGGTACAATTTCCTTGAGGAAGAGAGCAAGGTTGCGCCTGAGATCCTCGCTTCCAATCTTCTCGTACTTCTTGAGTGCGTTTTTCAATTGGTCAAGCGTATACGCCTCGCCCGAGCCGGGGAATCCAAGCAGCACCGTCTCAACGAGTTTGTTGCGCTGGATGTGGGTCAGTTTTTCGAAATACTCCCCGGCGCTCTTCAATACCTCTTTACGATAATCCGCCTCGGCACCTTCCCGTCGTAGAATGAAAAGATCGAAAGCGGCGAAGACATTCAACTCAAACTTCGACGTTATCGATCCGTCTTTAAAAACGACCCCGAGATCGGTGCGCGACCAATCCAGAACCGGCATGAAGTTGTAGCACACGGTGTCGACTCCGCACCGGCCGAGATTCCTGATCGATGCCTTGTAGTTTTCGATGAGCTGCGGGCGATCAGGGCTGTTCGTCTTGATCCCTTCATGAACCGGCAGGCTCTCGGCAACCGACCATCGGAGGCCCGCCGACTCGATTTGCTGTTTCCTTTCAAGGGCTTCCTCATAGCTCCACACCTCACCGGAAGGAATGTGGTGGAGCGCCGTCACGATCCCGGTTGCCCCGGTTTGCTTCACTTCTTCGAGCCTGATCGGATCGTGGGGACCGAACCACCTCCAGGTCTGTTCCATCGGCATAACGTCATTTTCCTTTTGAACTGAATTGAACTTCGAAAAACAGCCCGCGGCGTCGCCCAAAGGGGTCGCGAGACCGTCGAGAGGGTCTCCTCACACTAAAGGTGATCGAACAACCCAAGCGCCCCTACTCTTTGTCTGCGTGGAACTTATGACGCTGTCAAGAATAGGAAGCACCTGGAGGAAAATAGTGTTTTTTTCCTTGACTTATTGAAACGCGCTGACTATTATTGAAACGGTTCAATCATTATTTAACCCATTAAATAATCCCGAAGTTCCACCCTCTCCAATAACCGAAAATCAAGCATTGGGACTAAAGTCCCTTCTACTCTCTTTCGTTTGTTGATTCCACGATGGACCCGCTCTGTGGCGTGTGAATAGACAAAGCTCCTTCCGATGTTGTGCGGCTCGATGCAGCGGTTTCGAAGATCAGGGTGTGTGCTCGCAAGCCGTTCTGACTTCCGATCTTCCGGCTCCACCCGCATAAGATACTGCTCTGGACTCATATCATGATTGAAAAACCGCTCCAAAGCGAATCGTTGAGTCAGGAAGTCCTGCCGGCGTACAGAAATCCCTCACTCTCTGTCGAGGATCGATTGCTCGATCTGCTGGGTCGCATGGACATCGACGAGAAAATAGCGCAGATGATCTGTCTCTGGCGCCTCCCTCATACCGTCCTTTTTAATGGTGAAGGAAAACTCGACGAGGAAAGCATCCGCCAGAATCTCCGCAGCGGCATCGGGCAAATCGCGCGGATCAGCGACAGAGCCGGCGGACAGTCGCCTGAAGGAATGGCGGAGACGGCAAACGCGATTCAGAAATACCTCGCCACAGAGACCCGTCTCGGTATTCCGGCGATGTTCCACGAAGAGTGTCTTCACGGCCTCGTCGCCCGCGACGCGACCAGTTACCCTCAGCCGATAGGACTCGCCTCCACGTTCAACACAGACCTTATCGAGAAACTCTACTCCGCTGTCGCCGAGGATGCACGCGGGCGCGGCGCGCATCAGGCGCTGGGTCCGGTTGTGGATGTGGCGCGCGATCCGCGCTGGGGACGTGTCGAGGAAACATTCGGCGAAGATCCCTACCTCGTCAGCCGGATGGGTATTGCGGCAGTGCGCGGATTTCAGGGCGACGCCACGTTCAAGGACAAGAAGCGCATCATCGCGACGCTCAAACACTTCGCCGCCCACGGGCAGCCGGAGTCGGGGACCAATTGCGGACCGGGGAATTATTCAGAGCGCGTGTTGCGCGACGTCTTTCTCTATCCCTTCAAAGAAACGATCCAGAAGGCAAACGCTCTGAGCATCATGCCTTCGTACAACGAGATCGACGGCGTGCCGTCACATGCCAATGCCTGGCTTTTGCAGGATGTTTTGAGGAAAGAATGGGGTTTCCGCGGGATCGTCGTCTCCGACTACTTTGCCATCAGCGAGCTCAACGAACGGCAGGAAGCATCGAGCTTCAACCTCGCGAAGGACAAACTCGAGGCAGCTCTTCTCGCCTGCGAGGCCGGCGTCAATATCGAACTGCCTGATCCGGATTGCTATCCTCTCCTGTCGAACATGGTGCAGGACGGAACCGTCGACGAATCGGTCATCGACGACCTGATCTCTCCCCTTCTGCGGCTCAAGCTCCAGATGGGACTCTTCGAGGATCCGTACGTTCAATTCGATGCAGCCTGTCACGAGCGCAGAATCGAAAGCGGCAGGACCATCGCCCTGCAGGCAGCACGCGAGACGATGACACTGCTCAAGAATGACGGACATCTCCTCCCTCTCAATCTGAAAAAGGGAAGCACCATCGCCGTCATCGGCCCAAATGCCGACCGCACACTCCTCGGCGGTTACAGCGGAAAGCCCAGATACTTTACAACCGTTCTCGAGGGAATTTCAGCAAAGGCTGGCAAGGACGCTCACGTCATCTACAGCGAGGGATGCAAGCTTACGGTGGGCGGGTCCTGGGATCAGGATACTGTGACTCTTCCCGATCCGGAAGAGAACCGGAAACTGATCCGGGAAGCGGCAGAAGTGGCCGCCCGCGCGGACGTCGTCATCATGGCACTTGGCGGGAACGAACAAACATCACGCGAAGCATGGAGCAAGGTGCACCTCGGAGATCGTGCGAACCTGGATCTGTTCGGGATGCAGAACGACCTCGCCAGAGCTGTCGTGGAGACAGGCAAGCCCGTCGTCGTCCTCCTGTTCAATGGTCGACCCAGCTCGCTTAACTACGTAAACGACCACGTGCCGGCGATTCTCGAGTGCTGGTACCTAGGCCAGGAAACCGGAACCGCGGTGGCCGAGGTTCTTTTCGGGGAGTTCAATCCCTCCGGAAAGCTTCCCATTTCTTTTCCCCGCTCTGCCGGTCATCTGCCGGTATTTTATAATCACAAATCGACCGCACGAAGAGGCTACCTGTTCGACGATATTTCGGCCCTCTATCCTTTCGGATATGGGCTGAGTTACACCAACTTTTTGTACTCAAATTTGAAACTTGAACGAGCGCGCATCGGCAAATTCGAGTCGACCCGGGTGCTTGTCGACGTCAAGAACACAGGCACAAGAGCAGGTGCAGAGGTGGTCCAGATGTATATTCGGGACCTGATCAGCTCTGTCACGCGGCCGGTAAAGGAGCTCAGGGGCTTCAGGAAAATCTTCCTGAAACCGGGCGAAACAGCCACAGTTTCGCTGGATATCCTGCCCGAGCATCTGGCGTTTACTAACATTGATAAAGAGTATGTCGTTGAGGCGGGAGATTTCGCGATCATGGTGGGATGTTCATCCCGTGACCAGGATCTTATGAACACGATTCTCCATGTAGAGTAGAATTTGTCTCAAAACTTCCTTGGTGCCACTTTGCGGCCTTGGCGGTTAAAATATAACCGCAAAGCTCGCCAAGAATCGCAAAGGAAAGATTTCGTAAAACCCTCATCCGACCGTTCTTGAGATAGCGTTTGGTCATTCAGAACGGTTGTCGCTCAGCCGGAGAGGCATAGTGGCGGAACCGGGAAGCGCCCGGTTTCCCTCCCAGCGAATCAACAACAATCTTGTGGGTGACACTTGGAGTCAACAACAGAACGACTCGGTGTACGGGAGAAAATCGGATACGGGTTTGGCGACGCGGCGGCCAATTTCGTGTTCCAGACGATGCTTGTGTTCCAACTCGGTTTTTACACCGACGTCTTCGGCATTACCGCCACCGCGGCCGGGACGCTCTTGCTGGTCGGGCGATTCTGGGACGCGATTTTTGATCCGGTGATGGGTGTGATTGCCGACCGCACCAACACGCGCTGGGGAAAATTCCGCCCCTGGGTTCTCTGGTCCGCCGTGCCGTTCGCTCTACTCTTCTTCCTTGCATTCACAACACCGGATTTCAGCGATACCGGCAAGCTCATCTACGCTTACATTACCTACATCCTGTTGATGACCGTTTACTCCGTGAACAATCTTCCCTATTCCGCCCTCAACGGAGTCATGACGGGTGATGTGAACGAACGGACGAGTCTCTCGTCGTACAGATTCTTCTTTGCGATGGCGGCAGCCTTTATCGTTCAGGGACTCACGTTACCGCTCGTCAGCAAGTTCGGGCAGGGGAATGCGGCCAAAGGGTGGTCATGGACCATCGGCCTGTTTGCTCTCCTCAGCATCGCCTTCTTTGTCATCACGTTCCTCAGCACCCGCGAGCGAATCCACCCCGACCCGAAACAGAAATCGTCGCCGAAGCAGGACTTTGCCGATCTCCTGAAGAATCCGCCGTGGATTTCCATGTTCGTGCTGACGCTGTTCCTCTTTATTACGCTCGCATTGTGGGGAAGCGCGATGTTCTACTACTTCACCTACTACGTCGACAAAGGCAGCCTCTTCACTTTTTTGCAGTCCTGGGGGCTCGTTGTCAGTGACGTCGAGGGAGCAGCGACGTCGTGGTGGTATGATGTCCTCAATGCCTTTGGGCTTATCGCGAAAGCAGATCAGAGCAATGTGACGTCGGTTGGATTCAGCCTCTTCAATATGGCCGGCCAGTTGGTGATGATTCTGGGCGTCGTCGTTTCCAAGGCGCTTGCGATGCGGTTCGGAAAGAAAATGGTCTTTGCGGTGGGTTTGTCTCTCACAACTCTTTTCACCGTTCTCTTTATCATGCTGCCGGCGGACTCGATAGCCCTCATCTTTACATTGAATCTGTTCAAGTCGCTTGCGTACGGTCCGACCATTCCATTACTGTGGGCCATGATGGCTGACGTTGCCGATTTTGCGGAATGGAAGACGATGCGCCGGGCAACGGGTGTTGTGTTCGCAGGTATTGTCTTTGCGTTGAAAGCCGGACTCGGTGTTGGAGGGGCGATTTGCGGCTGGCTGCTCGCGATGTACGGGTATGTTCCCAACATTGCGCAATCTGAGGAAGCTTTGCTGGGAATCCGTCTGACCGCAAGCGTCTATCCGGCGATCACGTTTCTTATCGGTGTCGTGGCTCTCCTGTTCTACAGTATCAGCAGGAAGCTCAACATTCAGATTCAGGATGAGCTGGCCGAGCGGCGCAAGCTGTTTTCGACTGAGAAAGCGTGACGGGAATTTTAGAAATACTCACGCCAAGTCGCCCCTGACCAATCCTTCGGCTCGCTTCGCTCGCTCAGGACGTCGGGGTAAAAAAGTCGCTAAGAAATAATAGTTGTTTTTTCCCTTTGCGGTTCGCTCTCTGAATCCCGCGGGGGGCGGAATCCCCGCCTGCCTGCCTTCTAGAATTCCCGAAAGCGGGCAGGCAGGAGCGGGACTTAGCGTCTTTGCCTGTCCCGCTTTTCGGGATCCCGTACCACGGGACCCGCCTTCCAGAATTCTATGAGGCAGGCGGGCGTGAGGATTTTTGAGTTGACTTCTAGAAACTTTGGATCAAAACGAGGCTGCATCAAACTACGTAAGGAGATGCTGTTGTGAAAAAATCATTCGGACTTATCGCAGCGGTCATGCTCTTTCTTCTCGGGGCACAAACACTCATGGCGAGCGGAACGATCAGGGGCCGGGTATTTGACAGGGACACGAAGGAAGGATTGCCCGGTGCAAACGTTACCATTCGAGGCACGAGCGTCGGGACTGCGACCGATCTGAACGGAGCGTTTGTGATTCCCAACGCGCCCGCCGGCGAGCAGACTATTCTGGTCTCGTACATCGGCTATCGCTCGACCAGCGCAGCGGTGACGGTGCCCGAGGGCGGCCTGTTAAAGCAGGACTTTGGCATGGTGGCCGTTGCCCTCCAGGGGCAGGAAGTCATCGTCATGGGACAGGCACAGGGGCAGATGCAGGCGATCAACCAGCAGCTGGCGTCAGACAAGATCGTGAGCATTGTCTCTGAGGCGAGGATTCAGGAGCTGCCGGACTTCAACGCGGCACAGGCAATCAGCCGTCTGCCTGGCGTTTCCACGCTCCAGAGTTCCGGCGAAGCGAACAAAGTCGTGATCAGAGGGCTGGCTCCCAAATTCAACCAAATTACGATCGGCGGAGTTTCGCTTGCAACAACCGGCAGCACTCAGATCGGGGTGACCTCCCAGGGTGGGACTTCCGGGTCAATCAGCAATGACAGAAGTGTAGATCTCTCTATGATGTCTCCTTATATGATAAAGTCTATATCTGTATTTAAATCTCTAACGCCGGATATGAATGCCAATTCTATCGGCGGCACCGTGAACATGGAACTACGCGAAGCCCCATCAGATTTCCATTCCGACTTCCTCTTCCAATCGGGCTATACTCAGAAGAGCAATCAATATGGAAATTTCAGAGGAGTCGCATCCGTAAGCACACGTTTCTTCGATGACCAGTTCGGTGTTTATCTCCTGGGGAATATTGAACAGTATGACCGTGATGCTGACAACATGAATGCCGGCTATGAAATCACTTCAGACACGCACGGTGAAAACGGATATCTTCCGGTTAGAGTCACCAATGTCCAGCTGAACCGCCATTTTGAAACCAGGAAACGTTTCGGCGGAAATCTGATTCTTGATTATGCTCTACCCTCAGGCTCCATCAAACTTGTCAACATGTTCAGCCGCTTGAATTCTGAATACAGGGACTATCGAACGATACTGAATTATTCTTCGCTCACATCGGACCTGATTTTCAGGTATCAGGAGGGTGAGAACAATGTTGACCTGGCGATGAACTCACTGGTCTTCAGCTATGATCTTGGATTCATGTCTTTTGACCTCAGAGCGGCGAACAACTATTCAAGGAATAATCTGCCTGAGGCACCGCAATCTGAATTTTATCAGACCCGGGGTGTTGGGACTTCGACACCCAACACAATTCCGGAGGACTTGACCACCCTTATTCGCTATGGCGGCACGGAGAGTACGTATCTGAATACGCTGACTCTCTTCAGTTCCAGCTATAAGCAAAACGGGCAGACATACAAAGCGGATTTCAAGGTCCCGTTTCGACTCGGTTCTGACCTGGCCGGCTACCTTAAGTTTGGCGGTGAATTCAATAAGACACACCATCAAAATTCTCAACGTACGCCCTATGTAACGATGGGCGGAACAAACACCATCCAGTCGGCGATCACGAACGGGGTTCGGGGACAATTTCCAGGGTTGACATATAACAGCGGTATAAACCTTTTCTCCTCGACCGGCTTCACTTCTCATGATAGCGACATCCTCAAGAGTTTTCTCGACGATCGCTTCGGAGGCATCATTTGGGCCAACGATGCCAGTTTGCTCACTAGCATCATCCATTATGTAGCCGCTAATCCAGTATTCAGCTCGTATAACGCAACAGCTGTGGAACCGGGCGGTTGGTTCGACGGCTACTTCCAGACTCTTCCTAATACCTACAAATACGCTGAGGACTATACTGCTGCATTTGCGATGACCGAATTGAAATACGGAAACCTAATGGTCGTGGGCGGTGCGCGCTATGAAAAGAACAAGGGAGTCTATGATGCGTACGTTCTGATGGACGGACGTGATGTGAGGAGCCAGAAGTACTTCGATGTGAGTGCGCATCCGACAAATGAATTCTTCCTTCCGATGATTCAGGCGAAATACGATGTAACGGACTGGTTCGATGTCCGCGCCGGTTATACGCAGACTCTGGCCCGTCCGGATTATCATCAGCTTTCACCAAGCTACACCATCAGCTACGGCCAGGGCACGGTGCGGTCGGGCAATCCCAATCTCAGAACGGCCCATGCCTATAACCATGATCTTATACTGACTGTCCACACCAATGAATTGGGACTTCTCTCAGTCGCCGGTTTCTACAAAGAGATAAAGGACTTCACCTATTCCACACAATATTCGCTGTACACCACTGCACCCGCAGGAGTCATGACGGTAGGCGATTTCAGTATTGGAGGAACTTCGCCGGTCAAGGGAGCTACGTTATTCACGTATATGAATACTCCGTACATCGCGTTTGTCAGGGGTGCTGAAGTGGATTTTCAGACAAGGTTCTGGTATTTGCCCTCGCCGCTCAACGGAGTGTTGCTCGGTATCAACTATACGCGGATCTCTTCGAATGCCATTTATCCCTGGAGAAACGCCAGGACGACGATCATTGGTCCAAGACAAACAATTACGGAAGTCTTTGACAGCACTCGTACAGGACGTTTGGTGAACCAGCCAAATGACATCGTCAATGGTTCTCTCGGCTACGACTACAAAAACTTTTCAGCCCGTTTGTCGGTTGTCTTCCAGGGTAATTCAGTTAGCAACATTGGCAATTTCCCCGAGCAGGACGGCTTTACCAGAGACTACTTCAGGATGGATGCGTCGGTACGACAGATTCTTCCGTGGTTTGGCATCGAGATCTTCCTGGACATATTCAATCTCAACAACAGGAATAACGCAGCGGCTCAGCAATCAATCCAGGGCTTCACGAGTCAGCAAAACTATGGGCTTACAGGCAATTTGGGACTCAGATATCGGCTATGACATACTCAATCATTCATTCTCCAACAAAATACGTGGAGGAACAATCATGAAACATCTCTTAACCACGCTATGCCTTCTCGCGACCTTGTGCACATCGTTGTACGCGCAGAAGCAGGTCGTTGAGGTGAAGGACTATTGGGAAACAAATACGGAAGGAACACTGAATACTGCTGTGACAGCGGCAATCAATGCAGGCACGTTGTCGAATACTGTTTTCAAATTGAAGCCGTATGGCACGTATGTTCTTACAGGATCGATCATTACTCCTGCGGGACAGACGCTCGAAATTACAGCAGATGACCCCGGGACCACACAGGCAACTGCCGTTCCCATGATTTGCTGGACCGCCAGTACCGCTCCCAGCAAGACGTACTTGTTTGACATCGCCGGGGCGGTCAAGATGAAGAATGTTCAGATCACATGGGCCAGTCTTGACGGTACACGATTTACCTCGACGATCCGCGTAGGCGATTCATCCACGGTCTCCGGCGGCCGCTGTGAATTTGAGAATGTCACATTCGATTACGTACAGCAGGCTTCCAGTGGTGCCATTCAACCGTTTGCCACTCATTTCAAAGGCTTTTTCAAGAACTGCTATTTTAGAAATTGCACGGATAATCACTTCAGATACTACAGCAGGGCCGTCTCGGTTCCTTATGCGGCTCAGGGAATACACACGGACAGCCTTTCATTCGAGAATTGCACTTTCGCAAACATAGGCTATGTGTATATGCAGGAAGCCGGTAATTATGGAGACAACGTCTTCTTTAACCACTGCACGTTCTATAACGTTGTGATGTTTCCGCTGGAGTCGGGATGGTGGTATAAGATGTATGTGACGAACTCCTTGTTCATCAATACGTTCATGTACGGCTACATTCCGTCGGCACCCGGAGGAATCAACGGCGGTACCATCACCATTGCTCCGATCGATAGCGGCGCCATGGGAAATGGATTCGGATTTACCGTCCCCTTCACGGAACAGGACCGCCGCATTTTGTTCGCGAACAACAACTACTGTATCGAACAATGGCTCGTCGATTGGATGGGTTATGGACCGAACGGCAACCCCTACAGCATCGACAAACATAGAAACAGACTCGACGACGAAATACCACTTCCGATGCCGATGCTCAACGGTGTCACCAGAACATTCTTCGATTCAACTGATGCCCAGGGAAAGAAGGTTTGGCCGTATATGAACAAAGCCAACCTGGATAGTCTTAATCCCGGTTTTATTAACCCGCCAATCAATCAAGATTCATTGAAGACATTCCTGTATAACAAGTGGAATGACAACGCCGATCTTCCCTGGGAATGGGATCCCTGGAATGGATACAACCAGATATGGCCTCTGAAGGAAAACCTGGCGTACACCAACACCACGCTGCAGACTCGTGCCATGGGCGGGTTCCCATTAGGCGATTTGTATCATTGGTGGCCGGCACAGTATACCCAATGGAAGGCACAGGCAGCCGCAGAGAATGCAAGGATCACTTCCTGGCTCATGAACGGAAAAGACCCTCTGGCGTCAGCTGTCGAAAGCGGCGAGGGCGCCATTCCAAGTGAATTCACACTCAGCCAGAATTATCCCAATCCATTCAATCCCTCAACACACATTCGATATTCTGTACCGATCAGACAACAGGTCTCCCTGAAAGTGTTCAATCTCCTTGGTCAGGAAGTGCTGACGCTGTTTGACGGTGCCCAGCAACCGGGCAATTATGTTGCGACGTTTGATGGAACGGGATTGACGAGCGGCATGTACTTCTACAGGTTGGAATCGGGTAACGTCAGCATTACCAAGAGACTCATATTGATAAAATAACAACTAAACCAAGCTTGTGCAGCTCCTGGACCGGGAATTCTTCACCTGCTCCAGGAGAGCACAGGCCAGAATATAAGACCATGACATTCATAAAGAGCGAATCCATGAAAGGAGGCGTACTGAAGGTTACGAAATTATGGTATTGTCTAGCTGTCATAAATTCAGTATTCAGTACAAATTCACTGAAAGGAGCTGAATTGTTATGAAGAAAGCAGCATTCATGTTCATCGTCCTGGTATCAGCATTTCTCATTGTCGTGGGAGATACTGTCCAGGCGCAAACCCCCGTCGCTCAGTGGGGTTTCTTAGGCGGCAGACAGGGCAACTGGAGCTTTACGCCGGGAACCACGGCGGGTAGTGCCAGTATCGGCGGAACCGCCAGTCTTTCAGTAGAATGGGGAGCAATCCGCGGGGGATTCGACGCTCCCCTTACCGCAACGACTGCAAATGCCGTTGTCGTCACCGGCACGATAGAATTTGTCGGCTCCGGCATTGACACATGGAGCGGGTTGCGTTACGGTTTGTTTAATCATACGGCAGCAGGCTCACTGATTACCTCACCAGTGGATTCCACGCGCTGGTCTGGAAGTGAGTCCAGTTGTTCAGGTTACATGTTCTCGCCGAAGAGCGGCACAAACCTGCCTACGGACGGGGTCTCCGGTGGACTTGCAACGCAGTGGCTACGAATTAGCGGTAACTATATAAGCACGAGCTCAGGCAGCGGTCCGATTGCTCCGGCCGGTCTCATCAATCAAAGCCCTGTGCGTGCCGTAGCGGGCCCCGGAGTGTATGAGTTTGCATTCTCCGTTCAGCCGCTGGCAAATGGAACCAAGGAAGTACGATTCTACCTGATAAAAGGGACCGCTGCGCAGAGCACGAGCTCTACGTATTACTTTGGCGGCTCGTTTATCGATACATCAAGCATAGCTCCGACATTTAACGGTGTTGTTTTTGCAGCTCACGCAACGGGTAGCGGTCCAAATCCCAATCTCAGAGGGGTCAAGTTGTCCAATGTGAAAGCCTCCTTGGGCACTCCGATCACGGTACCGGCGGCACCCTGGTCACCGTTCTATGTTGATAACTGGGGGGTTTCGACTCGACCTGATGGGCAGGCCTGGAAGACAAAGAACGACTCTACGTATCTCGTCGGAGATGCCATGATGTCCGGAGCTTCGCTATCAACGACGGGGGCAAGTCTTAGTGGAGGTTTTGGCGAAACGATCCCGGTAGCCGTCGGCGAGGCGCTCATCGTGTCCGGTTCACTTGAGTACGTTGGCGGTGGTGCAGGTCCGGCCTATACCGGCCTTCGCTATGCTCTGACATTTCAGGACAGTATGAAACTGAACTACAAGCTGACAGACTCCGCAGCGTGGGTCACCTCCGCACCAAGCGGTGCCACCAAAGGATCCGACGGCTACGAGTTCACACCACGGTCAGGCGGTACCGACATGGCAAATGGTGGAGGTGGATCAGGTGTGGTCTGGACAGTCAAAAATGGCAATTGGAATAGTACCTGGAGTAATAATGGCGGGCCCATTTTCTCAATACTTCAATCTCCCCGCCTTGCGGTAATTTCGATGGGCGTTTATGATTGGGCGATATCCGTTCAACCATTGGCTGATGGCACAAACGAGGTACGATTCTATATAGAAAAACAGCATGCCGCGAATCAACAAGCCACATACTGGACGGGTGGGACCACCATTGACAAAGCACAAGCATCCAAAAAATTCAATTTCATTAATTTCTGGATCAACAAAGATATAGAGGCCACCACGACAGCCTTCAAGGTCACCAACGTCAAGGTTGACAAGAAGACCACGCCGATTACCGTTACTGCAGCTCCATGGGAGGCATACTACGTCGACCAGTGGGGCTTCATCGGCGGCAGGATGTACGGCTGGACCTTTATTCAGGATCCCGACAGGATCGTCGGTAACGCCGGAATCGGTGGCACCGCTCCGAACCAGAAGTGGGGTGCAATTCGCGGCGGTTTTGATCCCGTTACGCCCAGCACCACAAAGGCCCTGCTTGTGACGGGCAAAGTGGAATTTGTCGGCGGCGGATTCCAGGCGGCGAATTCACTCCGTCTGGGATTATTCTACAGCACTCAGGCAGGAAAGGTCATCCTCGATACCGCGAAGGCCACGCTGCCAGATTCCTCCCGCTGGGATGGACTTGAAACCTATACCTCGGGATACCTCTTCATACCGCCGAGTGGCACGAACGGTCTTGCGGACTGGACGGGGCTCAGCCTGAAAGCAAGCTCGGGCGCGGTTGTCAACGGAGCGTGGCTGCACAATGACTATCCCGCTGCCGGAGGGAGCAACATGACGAGCAACTATACGCTCGGTTCGGAGCTTCAGACACCTGCGAACGCAGTCGCCGGAGCAGGCGTGTACAATCTGACGATGTCGGCTGCTGTCACAACCGGCGGCGCGAACGACGTGAGAATCAAGCTGGCCAAAACCGACAACAGCTATACCTACACGGCGAAGCTGACTGACACGAAGTCGCCTCTGGCGGCGACCAAGTTCAACAGCTTCAATCTGGCCATCGGCGCCGGCGCTTCAGCGACGGCAGTCAAGTTGACCGACGTCAAGATCGACTATGTCGATGTCGCGACTGTCCCCATCACGGAGTACAGTGCCGGTGTCACCAGCGTCGAAGCCGCGAGTCTGCCCACGGAGTTCGGATTGGCACAGAACTATCCCAATCCATTCAACCCATCGACAACGATCAGCTACGATGTTGCGAAGACCGCCCACGTCACGATTCGCGTTTATGACGTGCTTGGTCGTGCGGTCGCACAGCTCGTCGATGCGATGCAGAAGCCGAGCAACTACACGGTTCAATGGAATCCGGGCAATCTGAGCAGCGGCACCTACCTCTACCGGATCGATGCACGGTATGAGGACGGTTCCGGCACGTTCAGTGCAGTGAAGAAGCTGATGTATATGAAGTAGGTTTTATTTTCACTCTTCTGCGGCCCGTCCGTGCATAACGGGCGGGCCGTATTTGTTTTAGGGCACATATTCATGATCTTCATGTACGCATCTTTTGCAACCCATCTCAAAAACGAAAGATAAGAATCACGCCAAGTCGCAAAGCCGCCAAGATATTGAACATTTGGACTGTTCTTTGCGTCTTCGCGCCTGCCTGCCGGCAGGCAGGTCTTTGCCTGTCCCGCTTTTCGGGATCCCGTACCACGGGACCCGCCTTCCAGAATTCTGTGGGGCAGGCGGGCGTGAGTATTCTTGAGATGACTTCTAGTATCATAGAGAGTGGGGATGTCCATGCGCCGACGGTTCTTCTGTGTTGTTGCGACATCTGTGCTGTTGATTACCGCCTTCCTCTACCAGGCTTCCGCCCAGCCGCTGGCAACCGGCAAGGAGAAGTTTCTCGGAAGTTGTATCGGGAGTATCCGTTCCGATTTCACAAAGTATTGGAACCAGGTGACGGCCGAAAACGCAGGAAAGTGGGCAAGTGTCGAGGGGAGCAGGGACGTCTACAACTGGACCCCTCTCGACAATATCTACAACTTCGCGATGGCTAATGGATTCCTCTACAGGCATCACACCCTCGTGTGGGGACAGCAGCAGCCCGCATGGATTACGACGCTCGACTCAGCGACACAGCGGGCACAGGTTGAAGAATGGATCCGTCTCGTGGGCGAGCGGTATCCAAAAACCACATTTATCGATGTTGTCAATGAACCCTTCAACGCGCCGGCTGCATACCGCAATGCTCTCGGAGGGAACGGCTCAACCGGCTGGGACTGGATCATCACAGTGTTTCAATGGGCGAGGAAGTATTGCCCGGGTGCGCAACTCCACCTCAATGAATATAACGTCCTCCACAGCAATACCGTCACCGACAGATACATTGCTCTGGCCGAGACGCTCAAGGCAAGGGGACTCATCGACGGCATCGGGATCCAGGGCCACTACTTTGAATTCAAGGGCTCGAACTACACGTATTCGGTCGCCACGATCCGGAACAACCTGAACCGACTGGCGACGACGAGTCTCCCGATCTATATCACAGAGTTTGACATCAATGAAACGGACGACGCTATTCAGTTGCAGAACTACCAGACGTACTTTCCGATCTTCTGGGATAATCCGGCGGTCAAGGGCATAACCTTGTGGGGGTACGCTGAAAATGCGATATGGAGACCCTATGCGTTTCTCGTCGATTGGAGAAACGCACCCCGACCGGCCTTTCAGTGGCTCAAAGCATACGTTGCTGGTCCCTCAATCCCGACTCTCATGTCACCAACGGCGGCAACAGTAGTGCCGCGCAACCCGAAACTGATCTGGCGTTCCTCCGCATCTGCTTCCTCCTATGACGTCCAGGTCTCAGAAGACAGTACGTTCACGACTGTCGTCACCGATGTAATTGTAACAGACACGGTACACCAGCTCAATCCTCTGCGGCCGAACACTCCCCACTATTGGCGCGTGAACGCTACGAACCAGTATGGCACAAGCAGCTATTCGATTATAGCCGGATTCGTCACATCCTCCACGGTTGTTGGCGTCGGAGAAAGCGGGTACACCCCGGAAGAGTTTGCGCTGCACCAGAATTATCCGAACCCGTTCAATCCGGCAACAGCGATCAGCTTTCAGCTTCCTGCCCCGAGCGGAGTCGAGGGGTCAGCGGTCAGCTTCGTCAAGCTGAGTATCTACGATGAGCTCGGCAGAGAGGTCGCGGCACTCGTCAACGGAACGAAGTCGGCAGGATTGCACACGGTGAGCTGGGACGCGCGGGATGTTCCCTCCGGTGTGTACGTGTATCGACTCGCAGTAGGAAATCGCGTTGAAAGCAAGAAGATGCTTCTGGTCAAATAAGGATCGTTCCATGCGCTGCGGAAAATCGTTTGCCGTTATCATGATTGTCATCGTCGGACTGTTCTCCGCGCGACTGCAGGGCCAGCCGCTGGCGCAAGGGAAGAGCATGTTTCTGGGAGCCAGCACCAGCAGCCCCGTCGGCAGGTTCTTCACCAAGTACTGGAATCAGGTGACCCCCGGCAACGCAGGAAAGTGGGGGTCAGTTGCACCTGCACGCGGACAGTACAACTGGATCAACCTGGACACCATCTACAACTTTGCATTGCAGCGCGGACTCCTGTACAAGCACCACACATTGGTATGGGGGAGCCAGCAACCCGGATGGATCAGCGGACTTGATACAGCGAGTCAAAGAGCAGAAGTGGAAAACTGGATTCGCCTCGTCGGACAACGCTACCCCAAAATGGACTACATCGATGTTGTGAATGAGCCGCTCCATACTCCACTTCCCTCTTACAAGACTGCCCTGGGGGGCGATGGAATTACGGGATGGGACTGGGTCATCACAGCCTTCCAGTGGGCACGACAATACTGCACTCCGGGCGTCAAGCTTATCCTGAACGAGTACAACGTCCTCGGAACCACCGCCAACACAGACACCCTCCTCACCATCATCAATCTCCTGAAGGCCCGGAATCTCATCGACGGGATCGGCGTGCAGGGACACTATTTCGAGTTCAGGAGCGATATCGGGGCTTCGGGTGGCTACATCTACAATCTCTCAGATATCAAGTTCAATCTCAACAGACTTACAGCGACCGGCCTCCCTGTCTTCATGACGGAGTTTGATATCGATGAGCCTGATGACGCCAATCAGCTCGCTCAGTACAAGATCTACTTCCCCATCTTCTGGAGTAATCCGGGTGTCAAGGGAATCACCTTTTGGGGCTATATTGACGACGATGTCTGGGGATCGCATCCCGACACGTATTTGCTGCGTTCAGATGGCAGGGAGCGTCCAGCTCTTCAGTGGCTGCAAACGTACGTCGAGATTCCAATCTCACCTACGCTCGTGTCGCCTGTTGCAGCCAGCGGCACACCGCGAAATCCGCTCTTTGTGTGGCGTTCCTCGGCGCTTGCGACGGCCTACAATGTTCAGGTTTCATCGAGCAGGACGTTCGCCGGATTTGCGGTCGACACAACGGTCGCCGACACTACATTCCAGCCGGCCCCTCTCGCCACGAACACAACCTATTACTGGCGCGTGAATGCAGTAAACTCCAATGGTGCGAGCGATTATACATCGATTGTGGGTTTCACAACAGGAGATGTTGTCTCCGGCATCGAATCATCAAACGAGATTCCGTTGCAGTCTGGACTGTCACAGAATTATCCGAACCCGTTCAATCCGACAACAAGTTTCGAGTTTAAGGTTTCAAGTTTCGGGTTTGTTTCGCTGAAAGTGCTTGATCTCCTTGGGAGAGATGTTGCAACGCTTGTACACGAGTACCGGCACCCGGGAGTGTACAATGTGCGATGGAACGCATCGGGACTGCCCAGCGGAGTGTACTTCTGCAGGATGGTGGCCCGCCCAGCAGATGGCGGGCAGGCCGGAGATGCTTCGACAAGCTCAGCACGAAGTTTTGTAGACGCAAAGATGATGATGCTTACCAAATAAGCAGAAGCTATCTCAAAGTCCGGGGCAGGTGAATTGAGAGAACACCTGATGAGTGACACAGAGTTCCACAGAGAAAGGAACGAGTTCCACAGAGCGATTCTCTCCGTGTTTCTCTCCGTTCCCTCCGTGTCTCTCCCTGCCTGCGTGCCGAAGGCACTTCGGCACGCAGGTGTGTAACGCTTTTTCACCAGGCCTCGCATTCATCAGATAAGTTCTAGGCTGTTCCAGCGGGGGCCGGATTCAGACAATCAGGAGGTTCTATGTCGGGCACAAGAAACAGTGGTCTCGTTCTGGTGATTCTATTCATGTCAGTGATCGTCAATGCTCAGACGCTCGATGGCGGTATCCCCCGTCTGCAGAGTCAGGGAAACGCAACGCAGTTGATCGTCGACGGCAAGCCCTTCCTCATGCTCGCGGGTGAAACAGGAAACTCCAGCGCATCCGACCTGAAGTACCTGGATTCGGTCTGGCCGAAAATCGTCAAGATGAATCTCAACACGCTTCTCGTCCCGGTGTACTGGGAACTGATCGAACCCGAGGAGGGAAGGTTCGATTTCGCGCTCGTGGACGGCGCTATAAAAGGCGCAAGGAAGCACAACATCAAGCTTGTCTTTCTCTGGTTCGGAACCTGGAAGAACAGCATGTCGTGCTACGTTCCGCTCTGGGTCAAGACGAATCAGGAGAGATTCCCGCGGGCGAGAGACGCACAGGGCCGGGCGCTCGAGATCCTGACCCCCTTCAACGATGAGAACCTGAAGGCTGATGCGAAGGTATTCACCGCACTGATGAAGCATATCAGGAAGATCGACGCGGTCCATCATACGGTCGTGCTGGTTCAGGTGGAGAACGAAATCGGCATGATTCCGGATGCCAGAGACCACAGCAAGGAGGCGGAGAAGTTCTTTGACACAAGCGTTCCGACAGAACTGCTCGGGTACCTGCAGAAGCACAAGGAATCTCTGACTCCTGAACTGAAAAAGGCGTGGGGAAACAATGGCTTTAAGACATCCGGTACCTGGGAGGAAGTTTTCTCCAAAGGGCTGCAGACAGATGAGTTGTTCATGGCGTGGTACTTTGCGCGCTACATTGACGCTGTGGCAGCAGCGGGCAAGAAGGAATACCCACTCCCGATGTTTGTGAACGCGGCGCTGATACGTCCGGGTTACAAACCCGGTCAATATCCGAGCGCCGGGCCTCTTCCCCATCTCTTCGATGTCTGGAAGGCAGGCGCACCGGCGATCGATTTCCTCTCACCCGATATTTACTTCAAGAACTTTGCCGAGTGGAGCACCCGCTATGATCGTCCCGGAAACCCGCTTTTCATACCCGAGGCACAGAACATTCAGAGCATGGCAAATGCATTCTTCGCGATCGGGCAGCTGAACGCGATAGGCTACAGTCCGTTTTCCATCGAATCTCTGGACCATCCCGAGAACAACGACGTGTCACGGGCGTATGATGTCCTGAAGCAGCTCACTCCCCTGATCAACGCGAACCAGGGGAAGGGAACGATGGCCGGGGCGCTGCTCGACAGCGCAAGTCACAAAGCCCGGATCGAACTCGGAGAGTTCGTCTTCAATGTGCGTCACGAGTACAGCTGGCCGTACGGCGCGCGGAATCAGGGAGAAAATCCACGATATGGATGCATGATCATCATGATCTCTCCAACCGAATACTTTATCGCGGGCAGAGGAGTCGTTGTGACATTTGAACCGCGATCCAATGACGGCTCGATCGCCGGTATCGGCATTGTGGACCAGGGGCGGTTCTCCGGCGGGAAGTGGATTCCCGGCCTGCGCATGAATGGGGATCAGACCCATCAGGGAAGGCACATGAATCTTCCCGGACATACGTACAGCATTCAGAAGGTGCAACTCTACAAGTATAAGTAAGCCCTTGCGGAAGATCATTGCTATGCACCGGGCGGGACGCTTCAAGTGCGGCCCGGCATCAAGGACGATGGAAAAAAGGTTTCGGAGAAATGAAAAGAACACTCATCGGCTTGTGTATTCTCTCGACGATGGTCTTTGCCCAGGAGCCTCCGATCCGATCGGAGTACCAAATCAGCCCTGTGAGCATTCAGGATGTAGTGCTTCGGGACAACTTCTGGCTGCCGAAAATAAGGCTGATTCAGGACACCACGATTCGCTATGCATTTGATAAATGTGACGAAGAAGGACGCGTTGACAATTTTCTTGTGGCGGGCGGAAAGAAGAAAGGTCCCTACAAAGGGAAAATGCCCTTCGACGACACCGACCTGTACAAGATCATCGAAGGCGCTTCGTATTCTCTCATCAGCCGCCCTAATCCTGAACTGGACGCCTACCTTGATTCGATCATCGCGATCATCAAGATCGGACAGGAACCCGACGGCTACATTACTACATGGTTTACGATCGACAGGCAGAAACCACCGGCGAGATGGGTACGTCCTTC
>Ga0209211_10004634_pt1 | contig 21224 bp, 26 predicted proteins | sample RifGroA2_FD_183992 | JGI IMG/M metagenome (GOLD analysis project Ga0209211, IMG submission 183992) | Groundwater microbial communities from Rifle, Colorado, USA - Groundwater A2 (SPAdes) (version 2) | ecosystem: Environmental > Aquatic > Deep subsurface > Groundwater | place: Rifle, Colorado...
TTCTTTTCCAACCTCGGCCTCCAAATCTTTCAAAAATTTGTTAAACTTCGCCGGCTTAATATCATCCCCCACAATCATAAGATCGGCGCGCGCGTTGTCAAAGTTTAAGAATATCCCAGAAATTATAGCAAGCTTTATTTTCCCCAATGATGAAATCCGCTTAATTAGTTTTTCTTTTGACGCCGGATTGGCCTTAAAAACCAACTCTTTAAGTTCGTCATAAAAATAAAAATTGGGATTGGTTTTAAAAACATGCCTGCCTTTTATCGTTTTTTGGTCTACAAATTTAATTTCTTTCAAACCCTTTAGGTGTTTATTAGCAATTATCGAACCGATATTTAACATCTTTGATATGGTTTTTGGTTCAAAACTCGTTTCCGGATTATACAAAAATAACTTTAAAACGCGCACTCTGACAGGCGAATCAAAAATAACATCTATGGTTGGCTCTGGTTTTTTCATAATAACAGCGAAGTCGCCGCTATTTTATTTCAACTGTCGCGCCGGCAGCTTCCAGTTTTGCCTTAAGCTCTTCGGCTTCGGCCTTGGAAACACCGTTCTTTACAACTTGTGGCGCGCTGTCAACCAACTGCTTGGCTTCCTGCAAGCCCTTACTGGTTACTTCGCGAATGACTTTAATAACGGCGATTTTTTGTTCTCCGGACTTTGCAAGAACCACGTCAAAAGCGGTTTTTTCTTCTTTGTCCGCTGAAGCTTCAGCGGAAGCGGAGGCCGGAGCAGCCATCATCGGCGCCGATGCCGAAACCCCGAATTTTTCTTCAAGCGCTTTAACTAATTCAGAAAGCTCTAGCGCGGTAAGTTTTTCTATTTCCTCTATAATTTTGTTATATTTTTCACTCATGTTTTTAATTTTTAATTTTAAATTTTGAATTTTTAATTTGGCCCAATATGCTTGCAAGGTTGCGTATATTACCCGATAACACGGTAACTAAACCGGAAAGCGGCGCGGCAACGGCGCCAACTACCCGGCTAATCAAAACTTCGCGCGACGGTAATTGCGCTAATGCGATAATTTTTTCCCGTTCTTGCCAATTAAAACCTAAGAATCCGCCTAAAATTTTTAATGCTTCGTTTCCGCCCCTGGAGGAAATTTTCGAAAACTTAAAAATGGAATTGGCCGCCGGCACCGGATCATCGTAGCTAAAAACCACGCCCACCTGCGTTTTTAAGTCGTCAAGATTAACGCCCTTATAATCGCCGGATTTTAAAATACGGTTTATTAGCGTCTTCTTAGCAACTTTATATTCGGCGCCGATTTGTTTTAATAACCGCCGCAATTCCATTGTTTTAGTAACTGAAAGTTTATTGAAATCCACTAAAATCGCCGCCTTGGCCCGGCTAAATTTGTCGGCTAAATCCTTCAAAATATTTTGTTTTTGTTCTCGCGTTATAGCCATAGATATTATCAACGAATAACTAATCACTTTACGAATAAACGAATAAAATTAAAACGGACATGATAGTCCGCAGATAAAAATCCTTTAATCCTCGGGAGGACTTATGTTCGCCTCCTGTCTGCGGAATATAATAAGATTATCAAATACAAAAAAAATCGTCAAGCCCTTAATCTCAAAACCGCTTCTTTAAATTTTTCGCCCCTGTCCTTTGAATTTTTAAACATATCAAAACTGGCAAAGCCGGGGGAAAATAAAACTATATCGCCTTCTTTTGATGCCATAGCCGCTGCTTCCCGCACAATTTCCTGAATGTTTTTATCTCCGCAATAATAGGCCGCTGAAAGACGATTTTCCAATTTACTTTGCATCTTTTTGAAATAATCAAATAATTTTTTGGCGGTTCGGCCTATAAGTACAATGGTAATTGGGTGGGGTGACTTTAATAAATCTTTTGCAAATTTTTCAAGATTATAACCCTTATTAATCCCGCCAGCAATTAAAATAACGCTTTTCTCAAAAGACCGGATGGCGGCTAAAGTCGCCTGCGGCATTGTTGAAGCGGAATCATTGTAAAATTTAATGCTGTTTATTTCCGCGATAAATTCCAAATGGTGTTTAAGGCTCCTGAAATTTTCTATGGCACAGTTGATTGTTTTTGGGGAAATTTTTAATATTTTTGCCACCTCACAAGCCGCAGCGATATTTTCCTGATTATGCCGACCGATTAAATGAGGGTTTCGGGGTAAATTGTTATTTGCTTTAAAAAATATAACACGCGCTTTAGTTTTTTTTAATAAATTTTCCGAATGGTGGTTATTTTTGTTGACAACCAGCCAATTTTCTTTTTTCTGATTCAAAAATATATTGGCTTTGGCGGCGTAATATTCTTTTAAATTCCTATGGAAAATCGGGTTTATTGGATCGGCCGGCGCTAAATGTTCCGGAAAAAGGTTGGTTACGACGGCAATATGCGGCCGGTTTTTAAAATCAATTAATTGAAAGCTTGAAAGTTCTAAAACAACAAAATGATCCGATTTTAATTTATCAATAAAATCAAAAGGCGCTTTTCCGATATTCCCAGCTAACCATGCTTTTTTGTTGCTATGTATTAATACATGATGACAAAGCGATGCGACCGTTCCTTTGCCTTTGGTGCCGGTTACGGCGATAATTTTTGCCGGACATAAATCAAAAAATAACTCCATGGGAGTAGTTATTATCGCGTTATTTTTTCGTTCCAATTTTCCAACAAAACCCGGGGTCTTGAAGATAACATCAAAATTGGAAATTTTATCCAAATATCCTAAACCACCATAAAATTTAGCTTTTATTTTTTTAATCGTTTTATATCTATCGCCCAATTCTTTACTGCTTCGTTTATCTAAAATAGAAACGGCAATTCCCTGTCTTGCCAAATACTTAGCAAGCGATAAATTCTCAATTCCAAGGCCCAAAAGGCATATTTTTTTATTTTTAAGATATTCAAGATTCATAATTAATTATTTAATATCCGAAACTAAAGACACAAAAACAAATCCGGGGAATTCTTTTTTGGAAAATTTATCTTTGGCGGTTTTTATGTAAAGCCAGATGCTTTCTTTAATCGGCGCCACAAGCCGGCCGCCGATTTTTAATTCTTCGAGCCAGACGGTGGGAATTTTTTCGCCTGAAGCAGCGGCAATAATTTTATCAAAAGGCGCGTGGCGTTTTAATCCAAAAATTGCGTCGCCGCCTATGGTTTTAACAATCCCCTTTTTAATAAAATTATATTTGGCTATATTATATCTCCCAAAGCGGAATAGTTCCGGAACTCGTTCAACCGCATAAACTTTTCCTAAATTTTGATTTTTAATTTTTGATTTTTTATTTCCATTTTGGCTTACTATATGAGCCAAAATGGCGGTTTGCCAGCCGGAACCGAATCCGATTTCAAAAATTTTATCGCCCTTATTGGGCTGTAATAACTCAATCATAAAAGCCACCGTGTACGGCTGGGAAATCGTTTGACCTTCGCCTATCGGCAGCGGTTCATTAATGTAAGCATTGTCTTTTAACTCCTTGGGCACAAAGTTGGCGCGATCAATTTTTTTAAACGCGTCAATAATCGGCGGGGTTTTTAAAACGCCGCTTTTAACAAAATTTTCTACAAAAGGATTGATTTTGGACATTATCTCAATATTAAATCAAAATCATAAAAAAATAAAATAAGGGCTTTATTGCCCTTATTATTTACTATTATTTAATTTGAACTTTTTAACACTGACGCCGCCCTTAACATCATTGTTTAGAATTTTTAAAAGCGACATCAGTTTGTCGGCATGCTTCTGTTTATCGCTATAAGATAAATCCCATGTTTTTAGAATTTCCGCCATGCCGGTAAAAGAAATGTTGCCGCCAAATAAAATATCAAATAATTCTTTATAAGCAACATAAATTCTGATATTGAGAATGTCGCCGACACAAATTTCTCTTAAGAATTCAAGTTGTTCCTCGGGAGTCCTGTTCCCAAAAATCGCGTGAAGCGCGTTATGGGACACAATGGGAACATCCGGCAAAACCAGCCACTTGGCCAATAACTTCCGCTTTCCCGCTCGATATGGCATGGGAATCCGGCTTTTGGGGTAAACATGATGGCGATTAGAGTGTCTTTGGCCGGACGGATTTTCTGGACTCACTCCGCTCTCCGGCTTATGCTCTTAAAAGTCCCAGCGAATCTTTAAGCTTATCAACGTCAGTCCATTTTAAATATGGCTTTTTGAGCATTGGCTCGTTAAAATAGGCAGTCTCATCCATATAAATTCTTCCATTGCTAGAGAGAGTTCTTAAAAATACCGGCCCGAAATCAAGTTTTTTCATTTTACTGCCTTCAAACGGAGTATAGATAACCTGTGTTGGCGCTTGAATCGCAACGCATTGGCCCAAATCAGGCCGCCACTTGCGAACCGTGGTCGCAACGTGAAAATTGGCAATGCCAGCAACTTGAGTACTAAAAGCATCCAACGCTTTTTGCGCCCTTAGTGAAGTAGTATCCGCTCTAGCCATGCCCGGATGACGACAGCCCAGAGTTAAACCGGAAGCTAACTTACAAATTGGTTCAAAATCCGGCAAATGAATGATTTTTTTATCTACTAAACTATAAATATCGATTGCCGGTAAATCGTGAGCAACAATTAAGGCGCTAATTTCCCTTGTCAAAATCTTTTGCATTTTATCGTGAAAAATTACCAGCGGGGTCGTGCCTTCCGATAATTGCCAGCCATCATGATTGCCATCTATATAAGTAAAATCAATGAGACAAGCATTAATCATTGATTTCAATTCTTCAGCTGTCGGTTTATTTTCAATAAATTTTGAAAGCGCGCTTTCTAAAAGTTGTTTAAATGGCCTAAAAGTAATCGTAGAAACAAGTTCAGCGGCAAAAATTTCCTGATCGGTGTTGTTTAAGGCACCCATAATCTCGCCGCGATGCATCAAACTATGTTTTAATCCGGCAATAAAGTCACCCAAACCAATCAAGTTTTTTACCTTTTGATTCAATATGATTTCCGGATATTTAACAACAAAATGCTCATAATCGGTTACCGTATAACCGGCATGGAGACAACCGAAGAAAAGAAAAGTATCTTCAAGATACTCTTTCGGCAAATGATATCTTAATCTTTCCTGAAGCCAATCAAGATGAAAATCATATCGCTGGGATTTAGGGTTGTAAAAAAGACCCGGCCAGGTTTTTCTGGCTAACATTTTAGGTTCTTCCAAAAACTTTATTTCCCGTTCAACAGTCTGTCGATCAATTTCCAATTTATCGGCTAAAAGGCCGACTGGTATGGCTCCATAATCCTTAATAACGTCAACGATTTTCTTGTGAAGCTCCGTGGCACCTTCTTTAATGCCGGTAATAAACTGCTTTTCCCTGTGAATCAGGTCTTTAAAGTTCCAGAATCTTACAAAACGATTGCCGTTAACGGATTCAACAATGGCAATTCCTTCTTGGTTTTCGGCTACCGTAGTCGCTTCAAGACGGCAAGAAGCCGGAAGGGTTATATATGGCCTGTCTTTTTCACCGCTGGTTTTATGAATAGCGGAAGCTTGAGTCCCAACCACCCAAAGATTGGGAAGCGGCTGATCCGATTGGCCGCTCTTATCTTCAATTTCGCGCTCGGCCGCCGCGCTGTGGTATTTACTCGGCAAGCGGTGCTTCATTGGGCTGATTACCCAATCAATTTCGCCAACACCTTTCACTTCAAGACGAGTACTGCCTTCATTTTCAAGCCGAATATCATCCGGCCTTAAGGCCTGGAGCCGGCGAGCAATTTCCTCGCCGTAGGTGCTCTCATAACGTTCGCTGTAAGGACCGTCGTAAACCCTACTTGTTGAAATATGAAATCGCACGAATTCTGGTTTATTCGGATCAGCCCAAACACTGACAGGCCTTTTAATCTTAGGAATAATAGAATCCAGTTCTTTTGCTGCCTCGTTAAGAAAATGCTCCGTCACGTTATCTCTTAAACCGGGCTTAACCGCTTTAAATCGACGGCGTAATTCTTTTTTAATATATTCTTTGCTGATAACGCCTCCGGCAACGTCATTAAAATGACATCCTTCTTCAACAAATTTCTGGCAATCTTGTAAAATAATACCACTGCGATATCCGGATCCCTTATAGTCCCACCGGGATGTATAACCTCGTCTTGAACCAGGGCGACGCCAGGCCTCTTCGCTAACTTCCAAAATTTCCGGCTCCGGCCAAGAACGCTCTTCTTTCTTTAACTGCACAGAAAATTTTGCTAATTCCTCTTCTTTAACTTTTTCCTTATTTTTTGAACCATTTTTTGAATTTTTAGCAACTAATTTCCCCGGCAAACTTATGCCGGCATGCGTGTAAATATTCAAAATCGCCCCATAACTTTTACCCAATACCTTGGCAATGTCTCTAGAAGTTAACTTTTCGGCAATCAAGGCCTTTAAAATTCTTTTTCCTTCCGGCTTCAGATAAAAACCGGCCGGCCAGGGTTTCGGAATTTTTAATTTCTTCATCAATTCGGCTATTTTCGACTTTTCCATTCGATTCCCCTTTTTATTAAATTTTAAATGAGCAAATGATTTATTTTAGTGTATAGTTAAAAATTATTTGTGTCAACGATGAAATAAAACCCCCGCGATGCGGGGGTAAATTAGATAATTTCAATGTCGTGCGGTTTGCTTTCTTCCCAAGCCGCTTGGCTCATTCGCGTGAATTTGCGAGGAAAAGGCCTTTGAAGGTCTTTAATGGTTGCCGCTCCGGCATAAGTCATCCCGGACCTTAAACCGCTTACCAGGGCACCTAAAATGCGAATAAGAGGACCGCGATAAGGTACATGCCCAGTGACACCCTCTGATTGAATCATATCTTTAAGCCCGGCTTTAATAAAATCGTCTCCCTTGATGCCGAGATTAACATTTAAAGAAGACATTCCCCGCACCACTTTAACTAATCGGCCGTTATCGTCAATGATATCACCGGGACTTTCGTCGGTGCCTGCAAACATAGTCCCTATCATTACCGAGGAAGCGCCACAAGCGATAGCAATAGAAATATCCCGAGGAAATCGGATTCCGCCATCAGCGATAATTGGAATTTTATGTTTTTCTGCTTCTCTGGCGCATTCCAAAATTGCCGAGACCTGCGGAACACCGGCCCCAGCCACAATGCGAGTGGAACAGGTAGCACCGGGGCCAATACCGACTTTAATCGCCGAAACATCAAGCCGGGAATAATCGCAAACTGCTTCGGCAGTAGCAACATTTCCAACTATGAACTCATAATTGCAATTTCGAAAAGAAACCTTGACGGCTCTTGCCATATCCATCGGCTTTTCAGCGTGAGCATGCGCCACGTCAAGAACCAAAACATCCGCGCCGGCCAAGAGTAATTTCTCGGCGCGCTTAAGTTCTTTTTCGCCTACGCCTATGGCAGCGCCAACGCACAGCCGGCCATTTTCGTCTTTTGTCGCGTCAGGATATGAAGCGTAACGAAACAAATCTTTTTTGGTCATTAGTCCAAGAAGATCCCCCCGATCGTTAATAAAAGGAAGCTTGCCCAAAAGGGGCTGTTGCTTGAAAATATCTTCAGCAAGTTCTTTAGCTTTTTTCTCGGTAAGAGAGAGGTTGTCTATTTCTACGATAATCAGCTGTTCGCGGGGCTTCATGTATTTGCCGACCATTTCAGAACCGTCCGCATTCGCGATTTCGTATTTTGTGATAAGACCAAGAAATTTTTTACAAATACCGGCATCAATGATAAGAACGCTGTCAATCTGATGTTCCATCATAAGCTCGCGAGCGCGATTAACCGAATCGCCGGGATAAAGAGTGTATGGCTCTTTAATCAGGCCTTCTTCCGCCGTTTTTACTTTTTTAACCTCTTCAACTTGTCTTTCAATGCTGCAATTTCTATGAATTATCCCCAGACCGCCGTATCGCGCCATAGCAATAGCCATTTTATTTTCGGTAACAGTATCCATATTGGCGCTGATAATCGGAATAGCTAGTTTAATTTTGGCGGTAAGATTGGTCGTGGTTGTCGGCCCGCCCTCTTTTTCCGCCCGAGTTTCTAAATCCGAATATTGCGGCCTTAAAGAAATATCAGAAAAAGTAAGGCCTTCTTTTATGAACTCGTCTCGCCAATCAGACACCTTTGTCCTCCATTTTCTCCCAAGGACTTTTATAATCAGCCGAAAGCCCGGCATATTCTTCTTCTCCTTCCCAAGGAAAACGAACCCATTTTTCCTGCTTCTCTCTTAACCAGATATTTGGTTTCAATTGCCCGTCTTTTTTGCAAAAAAGCGCAAGAGTAAAATTGCCTTTGCTTATATAGTGAGACATTGTAAATCCGGTATCAACAATGTCGTCTACCACCAAAGAATTTTTTGTCGGCGCTAATAGAAGCGGCAGTTTCAAGCGATAATGCAGATAAACCGCTAAAACCAAACCACCGGCCGGAATACCGTAAATACCATCAAAATTTATGGAGGAAAAAAGAGAAAGCTGTTTTGACTGCTGCTTATATTCCATTAATTCATTAACTAGTAATTCTATATCTTCATAAAAATCATCATGCTCGTAAACCAGCCACTTTTCTGTTTCGTACATTTTTCTCCCCTTCAGTTTTTAAAGATCTAAATTTAGTAAATGCACTTTTCGTAAACACCTCCATCATATTCGAAAATCCGTTTTACTTCTTCAATATCCTCAGGTCTGCCAATAGCTTTGCCGGGGTTATCAGATAATTTGGCTAGTCCGATGCCGTTCGCTTCAACCGGTTTTACTACAATCGACACCGGATCAATGCCTAAGTCGTTCATCAAGTTTGTTCCCCATCCGAATGTAAAGCGGATTCTATTATTAACGTAATCGGCTGCGCCAATCATCGTCTCTACACACAGTCCATCACTAAAAATCAATAATTTTTCTTTAGGATTTATATTGTGTTTCTTATAAAATTCAATCGCCCATTTAGCAAAGCGTTGTGGTGGTCCTGAATCATGGCGAAAACCTTTCCAACAGCGCGCCTGTTCGGCGGTTACTGTATTAAAGGTAAATTTTGAGCCATAAGTATCGGGAAGAATTATTGAAAGCCCCCAGCCGTATTGATCCCACCAATCTTGAAGCACTTTTTGCTGAGACAGACGAATTTCTTCATCGCTTCCATGCATAACAGCCGTCATTACCATGTTAAGTTCATGGGCTGAAGTACCCATCGGCACAAGTCCCGCATCCATAGCAAATTTCACGTTAGATGTCCCGCGAAATTGATTAGGCAATTCTTCTATAAGAACGCCAATTACATAGCGCTGCCAATCTCGACTGAATCTGCGCCGCGTTCCAAAATCAACAAAAGTGATGCTGTTCGGCCGCTTGCGGAGTATTTTAATTTTTTCTGCTAAGCACCGTCTTCCTTCTGCGTAAACCAATTCTTTTCCAAAACGCGAAAACGGAGCCATAACCGAACGAGTATAAAGTTCGTTTACTATACTTAAGGCGGGAACCTCCCAATAAATAGCTTCAGACCATTTTCCGGGAAATTCAAGTCTTATTTCGTCATCTACTATTTCCAAGTCGTAATCTGGCAGTTTTAGTTTTTTAAGAAATTCAAGATATGGCTCGACAAACATCCGCTCTTGATATTCATTTGTCCCACGGAGATAGTGGAGTTCACTATTGTTGTAAGAAATATCATCTCTAAAATGATCCAGCTCTTCACGAAGCTGGCCCAAATCAATAAGTTTTCCAAGTTTCACGCTTTTTGTGCGATTTTTAAATGCATAGCGCACCGGAACATCCGGATAACGAAGGAAAACAAACTGTCCCATAGTATGTTTATAAATATCGGTATCAAGCGGGCTTTCAATAATCGGTTTGTCATTTCTCATCTCTGTTTTCCCTCTCGCAGTAACAAATCTTAGCTGGATATTTCAATTTTAACTATATCCTTTTCATAGATGTTCTCATAGCCTGCCGGCAAATATACGCTTTCAGCGTTACACACTATAACTTTCTTTATAATACGGGTATCCTTTAATGTGATATCTACAATCTGATATCCCATTCCAAATTCCGGTAGTCGCACAAGCCTTTTCTGCCACTTTCCATTATGCTTTAATTTCAATTCCATTTTTACCCTCTTCAATTTTTAAAGATCTCATTAGAAACTTTAAAAGTATACCATATAACGAAACTTTGGCAAGCTAAATTCTGTGCATCATTTGCTTGCTATCGCAGGTAAATGCTGCGTTTATCTTTTTTATCTTTTTTGATGTTTCTTCCGCCATTCTTCTATTTTTTTGTGGTTGCCGGAAAGAAGAACTTTCGGAACAATATATTTTTTATTTCGCCATTTTCCGCCAGAGGCGGATCCGCCTTCGGCGGAAAAAACTTCCGGTCGGGTGTAAACCGGAACGCCTGGGCCAAGCCGTTTTTCTTCAAGCGATTCATCTTTACCTAAAACGCCGGAAATATGGCGCGATACAGCGTCAACAACAACCATCGCCGGAAGTTCGCCGCCGGTAAGCACATAAGGACCCACTGACAAATTTTCAATTTCCAATTTCCAATTTCCAATAATTTTTTGGATGCGCTCGTCAACGCCCTCATAGTGTCCGGCAATCATTATTATTTGATCGTATTTTCTTGCCCATTCTGCGGCCATTTTGGAATTAAACTGTTCCCCCGCCGGAGAGAATAATATTACTTTAGTTTTTAGCTTTTGGCTTTTAGTTTTTAGTTTAATTGATTCAATGGCTTGAGCAAGCGGTTCAATTTTGAGCACCATCCCCGGTCCGCCCCCATAGGACTTATCGTCGACCTTCTTATGTTTGTCAGTTGAAAACTTTCGTAAATCAATAATATTTATTTTAATTTTTCCAGATTTTTGAGCGCGCCGAACTATACTCTCATTAAAATAGGAGTTAAAAATTTTCGGGAATATTGTTATAATGTCAAACCGCATATTGTTGCTATTATAAACTACCAAAATGAAATTTTAAAATCGTAGGTGGGGGCGAGCCGTTCCGAGCGAAACGAGGAATGGGGCTAAGCGATTTTACAAATTTTATTTTGGTAGTTTATAGATATCTAAAACTAAAGACCCCGACTGTCGGGATCTTTAGTTTTAGATTAAAGTTGTTTCAAATCTTCAACAACTTCATCCATATTTCTAGGACTTTCTCTTTGAGGACGAGGAGCCGCGCCTTCCGGTTCTTCTATCTTCAAGTTAACGCGCGCGTTGTGGCGGGCGCCAACTATGCGAAGAAGAGTCCGAAGAGCTTTAGCGGTAGAACCCTGTCGCCCAATGAGCATGCCCATATCTTCTTGATGGACTCTTAGGTCTAACAGGACTCCCATCTCGTCAACCTTGCGGTCAACTTTGACATCGTCTGGATGATCAACGATTGACTTTACAAGGTATTCAAGAAATTCCTGATCAACTGGTTTAGCCATTTCTTTGAATAATCTTATTTTAAGGATTTAGCAGATCGACCAATCTACTAATTTCTGATTAGTATAGCAAATGTAAGCAGCTTTGTCAATCCCGACGCTCCTAAGGTCGGGACTCCAACTTTAACGTCGGAGCTAGAATATTTTTAGATGATTTATGAACCGGAATTTTTTTGCCGGAAATTATTCCTTGAGAAATAAGCAAATTATGAATAGTATCGGATGGCTGGGCGCCCTTAGAAATCCAATATAAAATTCGGTCTTTGTTTAAACTCACCGCTTTTGTTTTTCGATTAACATTGCCGAGTAACTCCAAATACTTCCGCTTCGCGGCGGCAGTTTTTTGAGTTACCACAACCCTATAAGTCGCGGTATGAATTTTCCCAACTTTTTGCAAACGTATTACAAGCATTAATTTTGATTTTTTAATTTTAAACTTTAAATTTTTATCACATCCCCATATCGCTCATTCCGGGCATTCCGCCGGCTGGCGGGTTATTTTTTTCAGGGCTATCGGCAACCAGCGTCTCGCTCGTCAGAAGCATTGAAGCCACAGAGGCGGCATTTTGGAGTGCAGTTCTAGTTACTTTCAGCGGGTCAATGACTCCATCTTTAATTAAGTCGCTATACTCTCCGGTAACAGCATTAAAACCAATGCCTTTTTCTTTAGCGCTTACCATTTGAATTACTTCATTATCGTCTTTATTTGAATTTCTCGCGATAACCCTCATCGGCGATTCAAGTGCGTTTAATACCAAATTAATGCCCTTGGCTTCATCGCCGAATTCAGCGGCATTCGCAGAAATTTTAAGATTTTTTATTTCTCTAGCCGCTTCAAAAAGCGCCACGCCGCCTCCGGATACAATCCCCTCCTCAATCGCCGCTTTGGTGGCTGAAACCGCGTCTTCAATTCTAAACTTTTTTTCTTTCATCTCCGTTTCGGTCGCCGCTCCGACTTTAATCACCGCCACCCCACCCGAAAGTTTTGCAAGCCGCTCCTGCAGTTTTTCCCGATCAAATTCCGACTCGGTTTTTTCAAGCTGGGTTTTTATTTGTTTTATTCTTTTTTCTATTTCTGATTTGGAGCCGCCGCCACCGATAATAGTGGTATTATCTTTGCTGGCAACCACCCTTTTGGCTTCTCCCAAAGAATTTAGCTCAACGTTTTCAAGCTTCATTCCTTTATCTTCCGAAATAACATCCCCGTTAACCACCGCCGCTATATCTTCCAAAAGTTCTTTTCTTCTGTCTCCAAAACCCGGCGCCTTAACCGCCAAAACATTGAATACGCCGCGCAGTTTATTTACAACCAAAGTGGCAAGCGCTTCACCTTCAATTTCGTCGGCAATAATAACCAAATTCTTGCTTCCGGATTTTATTACCTTCTCTAACAGAGGCATTATTTCCGTGAGCGCCGATATTTTTTTATCGGTAATTAAAATGTAGGGCTTTTCTAAACCAGCTTCCATCCGTTCGGTGTCGGTAACCATATAAGCGCTAACGTAACCTCGGTCGAACTGCAAACCCTCAACTAATTCGTAGTCAACTCCCAAAGTTTGCGCCTCTTCAACCGTAACAACACCTTCCTTGCCGACCTTGTTTATTACTTCAGCAATAAGCGAACCCATTTCCTCGTCGTTGGCGGAAATTACCGCCACATCTTTTATTTTTTCCTTGGTTACTGGTTTGGAATTTTTTTTCAAAATTTCAGAAACCTTCATAACCGCTTTATCCATGCCTCGTTTTAAAACCATCGGGTTGGCGCCGGAATTTATGAGGTTTATTCCTTCGGCAATCATCGCCTGCGCCAAAACCACGGCCGTAGTCGTGCCGTCGCCGGCAATATCATTTGTTTTTGAGGCTGCCTCTTTAACCAATTCTGCGCCGATATTTTCAAACTTATCCTTAAGTTCAATTTCTTTGGCAATAGTTACTCCGTCGTTAGTAATAACCGGCGCCCCAAAACCCTTGTCTAAAACCACATTGCGGCCGCGGGGCCCAAGCGTGATTTTTACGGCATTAGCCAATTGGTCAACGCCTTTTTTTATAGCTTCTCTGGCGATAACGCCGCTTATTATTTGCTTTGGCATATTTTTTAATTTTTATTTTAAAAAATTTTATTCTAAAATTGCTAAAATTTCTTCTTCTTTTAAAATTTTATATTCAATGTCGCCGATTTTAAATTCGGTGCCGCTGTATTTTTCGTAAACAACCTCGTCGCCTTTTTTAATGCCTGTTTTTTTTATTTTTTCGCCATTGCCAATCGCCACCACCCGGCCCTGAGCCGGTTTCTCCTTATCTGCGGTTTCCGGCAAAATAATGCCTAATTTGGTCTTTCCGGCTTCTTTTACAGGAGCGATAACCGCCCGATCGCCCAATGGTTTTATAGAAAATTGTTTTCCCATGGTTTTTATGATTAATAATAGCATCTTATTAAAAAAATAATTTTTTGTCAAGATCTTAAATTAAAATAAAAGAGCTTATTTTTGCTCTTTTAAAATTTTGTGCTAAGATTTAGGTAGAATTTTTTTCGGCGAACTGATAATCTGATGCGCCAAGCCGAATTTCAAAGCGGTTTTAGCGTCAATCCTGGTTAAAATGCGGAAATATTCTCTGATCATTTTTTCTGTCATGAACGAGGCGCAATTTTCTATTGAAATATAATCCGCCAACATCTTCGTTATTGCCATTTTCATTGTCAGACGGTTTACTGTCTCTTTTCATGGTCTACTCCGGATTTTTATGTTTTTCAAAGAACTTTTAAAAAAACCATATTTGTAGCATAATTAAATTGTCAGTGATTTGTCAAAGTTTAAATTGTTTGATATACTCCTATGATTAAGAGTTTTTTGCTTCATATTATTGCAAACGCCGTGGCGATTTTGGCTTCCGCGTGGCTTGTGCCCAATGTTTTTTACGAATATGAATTTATTAGCTTAATCAAGATCGCGGCAATGCTCGCCGCGGCAAATACCTTAATTAAACCGGTGTTAAAAATGATCTTTAGCCCCCTTATTCTTATCACGCTCGGATTTTTCACTTTAGTTATAAATATCTTTCTGATTTGGCTGGTCGTTTATTTCGCACCCGAGCTTAAGATCTCTGGAGTTACCGCTTACTTCTTAACAATGATTGTAGTCAGTTTTTTCAACTTTACAGTTTCAGCGATTAAAGATAATAAATAATAAAAAATAAGAGAAAGAAGTTTATGTTGGAATTTTTATCAATAATTCAAATAATCATTTCCGCGCTTTTAATAGGAGCGATTCTTCTTCAGGCTCGCGGCTCGGGCCTTTCATCGGTTTTCGGCGGCGAATCAACCTTTTACCATACCCGTCGGGGAATGGAAAAGATAATCTTTTGGGCCACGATTATTCTGGCGATTTTATTCGTAATCACCGGCATTGCCTCATTCTTACTTTAAACTTAATTATTGGATAAAGTTCTGGAAACACCTTAATTTTAAGGAAAAAATTTGGTTTGGCGTTTTTTCCGTTATCATCCTTTTTTCAATTTCTTTTTTGGTTGGTAATTTTTACCGCAGCCAAACAAAAATAATACCGGCCCAAGGCGGCACTTATGTTGAAGCTATCCCTGAATCGCCCCATAATTTTAATCCAGTTTTATCAACAAACGATGCCGATCGCGACGCAACACGCTTAATATTTTCATCGCTTCTTAAATACAACGAGCGCGGCGAACTGGCGCCCGATTTGGCTTCAAGCTATGACGTTTCAAAAGACGGGAAAACTTATACCGTAAAATTGAAAAGCGGAATTACCTGGCACGATGGCGAGCCGTTTAGCAGTGAAGATGTTGTTTTTACCATTAACGCCATCCAAAACTCCGAGTATGCCAGCCCGCTAAGAAACAGCTGGCAAGGAATAAAAGCCGAGGCCATTGACGCAAACACTGTGGTTCTTACTCTTAAAACGCCTTATGCCGCTTTCACTCCGAATTTAGCATTCCTTGGCATACTACCAAAACACATTTGGAAAACGGTAATGCCCCAAAATTTTCCTTTGGCGGAATTTAATTTAAAACCGATCGGCACCGGCCCGTATAAATTTGTAAAACTTCAAAAAGATTCGCTGGGCCGCATTATCTCGTTAAATTTATCCGCTAATGAAAATTATTTTGCCGGAGCTCCAAACATAAAAAATATTATTTTAAGATTTTATCTTTCCGAAGAAGAAGCGGTGTCGGCTTTTAACCGGAAAGAGGTTGACGGCCTAATGCTCCAAACGGCTCAAAATAAAAATCAGCTCCGCGGCATTGAAAGTTCATCGTTTTTTTCCCTGCCATCTCTAAGAATTTATGCTATTTTTTTCAACACCGATCATGAACTACTGGGCGCCAGTTACATAAGAGAAGCCATAAATTACGCGATTAATCGCGATAATATTTTAAACAAACTATTCTCAAATGAAGGAAAAATTGCCATTGGCCCCATTCCGCCTACGCTTCCCGGTTCAAGCCCGAATCTCGTCGGTTATTCCTATAATCTCCAAAAAACCGTTGAAATTTTGGAAAAAAATAAATGGGTAAAAAATGAAGAAGGAATTTATGAAAAAAAATTGGGTAAAGACAAAGAAACAACACCATTGAAATTTACAATTATCACCACTAAATCAATTCAACTCGCGGCGACTTTAATAAAGGACGATTTGAAAAGTGCCGGAATTGACAGTGAATTAAAAATCGTCTCGCTCGGAGAACTCCAGCAAAGTTACATTAGAACAAAAAACTACGAAGCAATGCTTATAGGAGAATCTTACACCAGCGCGGCCGATCCTTATGTTTTCTGGCATGGAGCCGCCATAAAAGATCCGGGACTCAATCTTAGTTTATACAACAATAAAAAGGTTAATAAAATTTTAGAAGACGCGCGGCTGATTTCAGATCCTGCCAAGAGAGCCACGAAACTTGAAGAATTCCAAAAATTGGTGCTTGGCGACGCGCCGGCGGCTTTTCTATATTCACCGAATTATATTTATGTCGTTAAAAACAGCGTTAAAAACATAAATATTGTAAAACTTGATATTTCTTCGGCTCGCTATTCAAAAATTAACGAATGGAGTATGGAAACGGAAAGAGTATGGCGATAGATTTACAAAAAATATCCGGCCTGCCTATTTCTTTTGACGAGAAGAAAATGGATTTAAAATTTTCTAGTGATTTTCCGTTTATAAAGAAATCGGAAAGAACTTTGGATGAATTGCGGCCTTATTTAAAAAATCCCGACGTTAAAAACTGGTTGAATCCGGTTTACCGCGTCTGGCGCTACGCCAACTTGGCGGCTGACAACGAAAAAATAAATTCCCATAATTTGCGGTATGACCTAACGCTTGTGCCGCCGGGAATTATCGGCGATGAATTCGTGAAAACCGCCGGCCATTATCACAAAAAACCCTATCCGGAAATTTATGAAGTATTGATAGGCCGCGCTTACTTTTTGATTCAATCGGAGTCAATGGTTTATTTGGCAGAAGCCGGCCCCGGAGAAAAATTTATAATTCCGCCCTCCTTTGGCCACAATACAATCAACGTTTTTAACGAACCCCTTTTGGTGGCGAATTTTGTCAGCGAAAAAGCCGAGTACGATTACGAACCGTACAAAAATAATCGCGGCGCCATGTATTATTTTGTTTCCGGCGGAGAATTAGTTAATATAGAAAAAAACCCCAATTATAAATTGATTCCGGAAATAAAAAAAATTAGGCCGAAAGAATATCCGGAGTTTGGAATTTTGAAAAATAAGCCGCTTTATAACTTGGTTAGTAACTTGGAAAAATTAAGGTTTCTAAATTATCCAGAGGAATTTATACATGAATGGGATAGGATCTTGTCTCCCTTCGGGAGATGTCCCGAAGGGACAAAAAATTAAGATTTTTAAACTACCATGAGGAATTCACCTCGCTCGGGTGGTGAAATCGGCAAACACGTACGGTTCAGGGCCGTATGCCGCAAGGCTTGAGGGTTCAACTCCCTCCCCGAGCACCATATTGGAAATCATGTTAAGATAAATGGAGAGCCGCACCGCTCAAAACCGCCATGATTCGATAAACTCACCATCATGAGCTTGTCGAATGACCATATTTTAATTTTGCTTGCACTGAGTAAAGTCGAAGTGGGAAAAGAAAATTTTTTAATCATATGAATTTTTTAAATAGTACATCATCAGTTATATTAATTTTTTCTTTAAGCATGGTAGGCATTATCGTTGCTCCTTTAATTGCCTCATTAGTATTGCGTTTGTTTTCTCGTCTTTTCAAATTCCCCAAAAATGATTTTAAAACCGCTCTGTATTGCAACTTGATTATTCTCGGTGTATTCGCTGGTATAAGCTCTGTTTCGAATATATTATTTTTGGGCCAAAAGTTATCGCCAATTTTTACAATCTTGTCTTTAGTTATTTCTCTCATTGTAGGAACTTATGTTGTTCATAGATTTTACGGTTCGTCGTTATTAAAATCATTTTTCGCTCTTCTTCTAACGGGATTGACTTTGTTTATTGCGTTAATTTTTGTTATAATTCTGGTAGGTCTAGGCATAGCTTTTATCAAATAATTAAGGTCGAATTATCTAAATTATAAATCGTAAAATTATGGAAAACGAACAAGTTAAACAAAAATTTCCGGTTGGTATGATAATAATTCTCATACTCATCGTGTGGGGAGCTGTACCTTTGTTATTGAGCATATTTAAAATTCCCTTGTCCCAATTGGGTCCAGTGTTGCTTAGTGGTGCTGGAGCTATTGTTATGAATTTAGTTATAGTTGGCATATTGGCAACAATTTTTTTCGGCATTCTAAAAAGAATGGGGTGGGCAAGAAAATTAGCGATTGGATGGTATATTGTTTCGATTGTTCTCATGTCGATTAATCTTGTTTCATTTCTTGGGAATAAAACAATGTATGATAGCTATTATCAAAAATTGCTTCCTCCGGAAACATACTCTCTCATGACTCCTGCCGTGATAACTGGTTCGCTCATATCCGCATTGGGATTTGGATTTGTAATTGGTATCATCGTAATAATTTACTTGGCAAGAAAAAAAGCTTTCTTCGTTAATTAATTTTTTTCTTGTCTTTTGTAAAAGAATTTGCCGCTAAAGAAAAACTTGTCATGCCTACGGCAGATCACCCGTAGGGTGAAAATTGTCATACTCCTTCGCTAAAACTTCGGACGGGCAGGCGGAATTTTTGGCCAGACCCTCGCCGCCGCAGGCGGCGAAATGCGTTCGAACTATTTCAAGAATAAACCATTGTTTGTGTTCTTAGTATTTCTATGCTAATATAGTCGCATATGACAACCGTAACTATACCAACAAAAATCACTAAAGGCGAAGAACTTGTTGTAATTTCTCGTGGTGAATACAATGAATACATTCGTTGGAAAAAAGCGGTAACCACCTATCGAACTTTCAAGCCGACAAAAGCTGTATTGCGAGACTTGGAGAAAGCCAGGGAAGAATATCGGCACGGCAAAACAATGACACTCTATGAACTTAAACAAAAGCTGGAAATTAGAAGTTAAATTTAGAGTTTACCGGACACTTAAAAAGTTTCCTGCGGATGAACAGAAGAGAATTTTGGAAGTAATTGAGAATTTGCCAAATGATCCGTATTTTGGTGATATTGAAAAGATGGAGGGGCAGGATAATTCGTGGCGCCGCAGAGTCGGCGTTTATCGTATTTTCTATGAGATTTTGGTGCCCAAGAAAATAATACTGGTTTTTCGCGTTGAAAGACGAACTTCAAATACATATTAATCTATGATAAAAACAAAAATAACGCCGCCGGAAGTTAAGTTTTACTTAAAGAAAGTTAGCGAGTTAACCGGGCCGGAAAAAGAACAAATGATGCGGCTTATGATTATCACGTATCCAGCGTTCAAAAAATATTATTTAAAAAACAAGTATTACTCTACGGTTAAGCCGCAGATGGAAAATTTAATAAAAGATGGAAATAAAATTGTGGGGGTTGGAAAACTTCTTTGGCGAAAAGTGATGGTAGAAAAGACACCAATTAAATTCTTCGCTTTCGGAGTACTAATTACCAAAAAACATCAGAGACGCGGTTTAGGAAGCAGGTTAATTATAAAAGATATTAAGGAAGCGAAAAATAGAGGAGCTGATATTCTGTATGGTTCTACTTCAAATCCGGTCGCAGAGAAAATTGTCAAAAAACTTGGCTTTAAAAAACTAATCACTCCTGTATTTTATAGACATATTGAGACAAAAAGAATTGAAAAGGAAACGTGCACAGTTTGGGTTTTGGAGTTTTCAAAAGGACTTATTGAAAAAATTGAAAAATTATCAAAATTCTACATTGGCACTGGCCCGTTGTAAATTATTTCACCTGAGCAATTTCCAGACTAATTCAAGAGTACAGCACAAAAATTAAACTTGTTTTTATTTTTTAATAATGGTAAACTGAATATTACATGAAAACTCAAACATTAGTTACCATTCCTAGAAATATTGCGAAAATGGGAGAATTGGTGATTTTACCGCGTAAAGAATTTGAAAAGATTATTAAAGGAAGAATAGAAGAGTCAGAAGAACGGGAATTATTACGCTTATCGCGTGAAGCAAAAAATCTTAAAAAAGAAGGCCGGCTTTCTGTTTTGCGTTCTTTTCGCGATTTTCGCTAATTATGAAAATTTATTACCATCCTCGATTCACAAGTTCTTATCAAAAACTTCCACTGCCTACTAAAAATAAAATAGACGTCAAATATCGCGTTGTGTTTGAATTTGACAACTCTGATATCATTCTTTTAGATGTGGGAAATCATAAGATTTATCGATGATTTTTTAATATTTATGGAAAAGAAATTTTTTTGATAGCTTTATGATAAAAACAAAAATAACGCCGCCGGAGGTAAGGTTAAAGCCGACTTCGGAGGCATCTGCCCGACATACTTCGCAGGGTGAGACGGGCGGGAAAGAAAAGTTAAGATTGGTCCCGTTGGGCGGCCTTGAAGAAATTGGCCGTAATATGTCGTTCCTAGAATACAAAAACGAAATCGTGATTATTGACATGGGCATTCAATTCCCCGAAGAAGAAACTCCGGGAATTGATTTCATCATTCCCAACACAACATATCTTGAAAAGAAAAAAGCCAATATTAAGGGGCTGATTTTGACCCACGGCCACTTTGACCATGTCGGCGCCATTCCTTATTTAATAGAAAGAATAGGCAATCCGATTATTTACGCCACCGGAATGACCAAGGCCATTGTCTTAAAACATCAAAATGATTTTCCTCGCGCTCCAAAGCTGAATATTAACAAAGTGGGAAATGGCGACATAGTAAAGATCGGTAATTATTTCACCGCCGAATTTTTTGGCGTTGACCACACCATTCCCGACACAGCCGGCATTATCGTTAAAACGCCAGTTGGCAATATTGTCCACTTCGCCGATTTCCGGATTGATTATGACACCGATGGAAATCCGCGGGACTTAAGCAATTACCAAAGGATCGGCAAAATGGGCGTTCATACTCTTATGATTGATTCAACTAATGCCGACGAGCCGGGCCGTTCGCTTTCGGAAAAAATTGTTGAAAAAAATCTGGAAGAACTTTTTATCAAGACCGAGGGAAGAATTATTATTACTCTTTTTTCCACTCTTTTAACCAGAATTTACGAGATATTAAAAATCGCCGACCGAATCGGACGCAAAGTCGCCATTACCGGCCGTTCAATGAAGGAAAACATAGAGCTGGCGCAAAATCTCGGCTACATTAAGCCGGCTAAAGGCCTTATGATACCTATTGAAGAAATTAATAAGTATAAAGACAGTAAGGTCATGGTATTTAC
>Ga0209211_10004636_pt1 | contig 21221 bp, 13 predicted proteins | sample RifGroA2_FD_183992 | JGI IMG/M metagenome (GOLD analysis project Ga0209211, IMG submission 183992) | Groundwater microbial communities from Rifle, Colorado, USA - Groundwater A2 (SPAdes) (version 2) | ecosystem: Environmental > Aquatic > Deep subsurface > Groundwater | place: Rifle, Colorado...
GTTTTTCGCTGTTTTTTCGCTGTTTTTGGTTTATCACGCGTTGAAATTTGGTGTGGCCAGTGTGATGAATGTCGCGGCTCTATTTATTTATGTGCTGGTGGCGATGGCGATTATTATCAGTTCATATTTTTACATCATAACCGTAGACTGGAGCCAGCAGATTATTATATTTTGATTGGGCGCGTTTTTTATGTTTAGTTTAAAGTATTTGCCGCACAAGGAAGCGGATGAAAAACCAATTTTTGTTTTACATCGGCACGGTTTTGTTTTGGGCGTGATAATCGCCGGATTTTTGCTGATTGGCATATTGCCCTTGGCGGCTTATTTGATAATCAGGGCCGAACCATTTCAGGTTTTTACCGGTGAGGCGATGGCGATATTCTTACGATTATTAGTCTTCGTTTTTTATTTATTTTGGTGGATGCTGTTTTATTACGCTTTTTTGGATTATTATCTGGATGTGTGGATAGTGACGAATTACCGGGTGATTGGGGTGGAGCAAAAAGGACTTTTTAACCGGACGGTGGCCGAGTATAAATTGTTTCGGATTCAGGATGTGGTGGCGGAACAGAAGGGATTTTTTGCCACACTTGTCAATTACGGCGAGATTCACATTCAAACCGCGGGCGAGCAACAGGTGATAAAATTTAAACAAGTGCCAAGCCCGAATCATGTGGCTAGAGAATTGATCCGGCTGGTGGAATTTAATAAGAAGCAATTCGCGGAACTGGAAAAGATGGAGGCCGGAGAAATGGCGAATGAGGAAAAGACGCAGAAGAATTTTTAATTTAAGATTTAAGATTGAATATTTTAGATTGCAGATTTTAGATTTAAGATTAAGGATGGAGAGCATCCACTCGGATAAAATTAAGAAAATGAAACTAACATTATTTGATTACAATTTGCCAAAGAATTTAATAGCGCAAAAACAGGTAAAACCGCGGGATCACTCGCGGTTGTTGGTTGTTGGCCGAAAAACAAAGAAATTAAAACATGATTATTTTTATAATCTGGATAAATATTTGGACGAAAATGATGTTTTGGTATTTAATGACAGCCGGGTGTTCCCGGCGAGAATAAAATTTGATGGTGGCAAGGGCGAGATTTTTTTACTGCGGGAAATGAAGAACGGGAATTGGGAAGTGATGGGGAAGAAGCTTGGTAAGAATTTTAAATTTCAAATTTTAAATTTTAAAATAAATTCAAAGCTTCAAGCGCAAATTTTAAAAAGAATGCCTGATGGTAATTATTTAATTAAATTTAATTTGAGGGGCAGGAAATTCAGGGAGTGGCTGGAGAAATACGGTGAGACGCCGTTACCGCCGTATATCAAAACAAAAGATTCAAAAATAATTAGAAATAATTATCAGACAATTTACGCGCGCGCGGATGGGTCAGTGGCGGCACCGACAGCTGGTTTCCATTTTACGAAAGAACTAATGAGCAAGTTGAGAAAGAAAGGGGTGGCAATGGAGTTTGTCACATTGCATGTGGGGCAGGGAACATTTTTGCCAGTGAAGACGGACAATATTGAAGAGCATAAGATGCATGCTGAATTTGCGATTATAGATAAAGAAACAGCCAAACGGCTCAATGATTACAAAAAAGCAGGGCGACGGATTATCGCGGTTGGAACAACAAGTTGCCGGGTGCTGGAGGCGATGACGAGTGAGGCAGGTGAATCCAGTAAGTTAAGCGAGGTCAGCAAGGTTTGTTTAAAAGCGAGAGAGAAGGAAGTAAATATTTTTATTTATCCGGGATACAACTTTAAATTTGTGGACGGGATTGTGACCAATTTTCACTTGCCAAAATCTACGCTTTTGATGCTGGTTGCGGCTTTGACCGGCAGGGAGTTTATTCTGGAAGTTTACAGGCAGGCGATTAAAAAGAAATATCGGTTTTATAGTTTTGGGGATGGGATGTTGATAAAGTGAAAAGGCAAAAGGCAAAGTATTTTAACTCTAAAATCCCAGATTCCAAGCACAAAATAAATTTTAAGCATCAAGCTCCAATTATTAACTCGCCAAGTCAATTAGATTAATTGAAGAGTGGTGGGCAGCTTTGTCCCCGCTTCAGTTGAGGAGGGGGTTAAGGGGTGGCGCTGGTAAAATAATTCTTTAATGAAAATTAGAAAGAAGGCGACATCTTGAGGTGTCGTTTTTTTATTTGGGGTTGGCTTTTCTTTTTTTTTGGGGGGGTAAGATAAGGGCAAATAAAAAGAAATAATTTTTACTCAAAAAATCAAAGGCATTGAACCCGAATCCGAAAAGGAGGATTGACCAATGGATCAACAACGGTATGTTTATTCCATGTTGGGGAATCTCATACATAGCAAGCCTTCCAAATTATTGGCTATGGCGGTATCAAATTTTGTATTACCCGAGCCCCAAGAGGGGCAATGCGCAATATTTTGTTCCCGTTTAAAGTTGCGCAGAGGGGCATATTACAGAATTGCATTATGCGATCCCATAGTGATTAAGGCGGAATTAAAATATGCCGGCTCTGCCAGAACAGACCCGCGAAGCCAGAAGGTGATACGCCGTCTCGCTTTTAAGGGGAGCAGATGGTGCATCTTTGAAACCGAAAACAGCCAGAAGTGGCTGGCTGTAGATTATGATTACGCAACGAGCGCAGATAATATTTAGAAAACGGTTTCGCTACCGAGTTAGCGGCGAGGTTTTTATTTGCCCAGATACTTTAATGCGGATTTGATTTTGTCTTCCATGCGCTCAAGGTCGGCGGGGATTTTTCTGACGGCCTCGCGGACATCGCGTTCGCCGTAACCCAGAGACAAAAGCGCATCAAAAGTTTCTGTGTCAGTATCGGACAGGTTGATTTCTTTTTCGTTGGTCGGCAGGGCGTCAAGTTTGTTTTTAAGTTCCACGACAATTCTCTCGGCGGTTTTTTTGCCTACGCCGGAAACTTTGTAAAGAATTGACGGGTCGTCGCGGAGAATGGCTTTTTTAATATCAGACAGTTTGGCAACCTCAATCACGCTCAGAGCGGTTTTGGGGCCGACGCCAGAGATAGTGATTAAAAGTTCAAAAAATTGCAGCTCTTCCCGGCGGCTAAAACCAAAAAGACTCATAGCGTCTTCGTTGTGGCGGAGATGGGTGAATAATTCGATCTCATCGCCGATGACGATTTTAGTGAGGAGTGTTTGGGGAATTAAAACCTGGTAGCCAAGATTATTCACCAGGACCGTGACGGCCTTGCTGTTTTTGGAAAGAATTATGCCCTTGAGGTAGGAAATCATGTTAATTAAAAAATCAAAAATCAAAATGTAAAATTAAGGAGTTTATTTCTATTTTAAGTTTAGCTTATTTAAGTCTTTTTTGGAATGCTTAGGGAGTGAACAGAGTGGATAAGGTGTGGATTGACAGATATCCAGTTTTTGATATAATAATTAAGGTAGTCAATAATTTTTATACTTTTAGCTTAAATTGGCTAAAATAGTGCAGTTAAAATAAGGAATAATATGCAAAGGATAATGTTATTAACCAAATATCTAAGCGGTTAGGCTTTAAACTGTGCTGTTTTAGTTCTTCGCCGCTTAGAACAAGCGGTTTTTTGTTATCTAGAGAAGAGTTGATAAAGTTAAATAAGTTCAAAAAAGATCAACAAGAATGGAAATCAGTTCAGTTTTAAGGGACAATCCCCGCGTCCGTAGGGGCCTTAGCGGGGCAGGCCCTGAAAAGTGGATTGATTAGGAAAGAAGCTTAAAATATAAATAATCGGGAGGTGAGAGGAAAAATTGCAATTAATGTCAGTTTATTTTTTAATTCCTAATATAAATTGTTAGGAATCCGTAATTTAAGGCGTGTGGTGGATGCCTAGACACCAAAAAGCGAAGAAGGGCGTAGCAATCTGCGATAAGCCTCGGGGAGCTGATAAGCAAGCTTTGATCCGGGGATTTCCGAATGGGGAAACCCAGCATTGTAAAACAATGTTCTCGTGTCTCACTAATGTTCGGCACAAGGATATGAATTTTTAATTTTAAATTTTTAAACAATTTTTAATGTTATAATTTTTAAACTATGCTTAAAAAGTAATTGGTTTAGAAATTAAAATTAAGAATTAAAAATTCTCTGTGGCGAGCGGTAGCGAGACACGAGGCATACCCGCTGAAGTGAAACATCTCAGTAGGCGGTGGAAAATAAATCAATAGAGATTCTCCTAGTAGTGGCGAACGAACGGGGAACAGCCCAAACTCTTTTCAGTGTTTGTTGGGGCGGCGCGATGTTTAATTATATCTCGTCAAACCGATGATAAAGGCGCAGGCCGTTGCTGATTTGAGGGTTGTAAGGCAATTGCGTTTTTGTTTCTTGCGAAATAAAGGATTAGTTACAAAGATTGTTGTTAGCCAAATGCCACTGGAAAGCGGCAACCAAAGAAGGTGATAGTCCTGTCGGTGAAAACAATAATCCTAATCAGCGATTGTTCTTGAGTAAAGCGAGACACGTGAAATCTTGCTTGAAGCCGGGTCGACTATGATCCAAGGCTAAATATTTTTGGCGATCGATAGTGAACTAGTACCATGAGGGAAAGGTTAAAAGCACCCCGGTGAGGGGGATGAAATAGTATCTGAAACCACATGCTGACATAGAATGGGAGCATTTCGCTTCACTTTGCGTTCTGAACGATTTTTAATTTTAAATTTTAAAATAAATCTAAATTTTAAATTTTTAAACATTGGAATTTAAAAATTATTTAAAAATTAAAAATTGGAAATTAAAAATTGGAACACGGAGCGAAGCGAAGTGTGACCGTGTGCCTATTGAAGAATGAGCCAACGAGTTTGTGTATGTTACTTGTTTAACCCCGCATTGCGGGAGAAGGCAAAGGGAAACCAAGTCTTAACTGGGCGTATACCTTTTAATATTATTGGCTTGACCTTTAAGCTAATAATATTAAAATGGTAAGGTAGCATGTACAAGACCCGAAACCAGGCGAGCTAGCCATGGACAGGATGAACCCTGAGTAAAATCAGGAGGAGGTCCGTACCCACCAGCCGTGCAACACTGGGGGATGAGCCGTGGTTAGGGGTGAAATTCCAATCGAGCTTGGTAATAGCTGGTTCTCCTCGAAATAGCTTATGGGCTAGCGTCTTTTGTTCGCACCCAGGGGTAGAGCACTGGAAGGAAGTGGAGTGGTTCGCCATATCCCTTTCTATCAAACTCCGAATACTGGGTGTTTAAAAAGGCAGTCAGACTACGGGGGCTAAGCTTCGTTGGTCTAAAGGGGAACAGCCCAAATCTTAAGTTAAGGTCCCCAAATCTACGTTAAGTGTGAAAGGCAGTGGATTTTTTTATACAACTAGGAGGTTGGCTTAGAAGCAGCCATCCTTTAAAGAAAGCGTAATAGCTCACTAGTCAAGAATTTCTGCGCCGAAAATTTACCGGGGCTAAAACGTAGTACCGAAACTAAGGGTCCCGATTTTATGTCGGGGCGGTAGAGGAGTGTTCTATATCCGTTGAAGTCGTTTCCGTGAGGAACGGGGGAGGATATAGAAGTAAGAATGTTGGCATGAGTAGCAAAAAGGCCGGTTGGAAACCGGCCCACCGAAAATCCAAGGTTTCCTGGGCAACGTTAATCGGCCCAGGGTTAGGCGATCCTAACTTTGCGTCCGAAAGGGCGCAAGGGATGGAAGAGCAGGTTAATATTCCTGCCCTGTACAGATATTATCCTCGCATTGACGCATTTTGAAGCTGGGAGCATATTTTGGCTATATATGTTTATGCCGACGAAAGTCGGGATGAAGAAGCAAAGCCTCCGGGTAGAGCGAATTTCCAGTAACAGGGTGCCGGGAAAAGATGCGTTGTTAAGTATATGTGCAACCGTACCGTAAACCGACTCAGGTGGGTGAGGCGAGAAGCCTAAGGTGAACGAGATAACCCTTATTCAGGAACTCGGCAAAATAACGGGCGTAACTTCGGAATATGCCCTTCCCGATTTCTTATATTTTTTAAATATGGGACATCGGGACGCAGTTAAAGATCTCTAGCGACTGTTTACCAAAAACACAGGTCCCTGCTAAAGTCGTAAGACTATGTATAGGGGCTGATGCCTGGCCAGTGTCAGAACGTTAAGCAGAGAGGTGCAAGCCTTGAAGCCAAGCGCTGATGAACGCCGGCGATAACTATAATCGTCCTAAGGTAGCGAAATTCCTTGACGGGTGAGTTCCGTCCCGCACGAATGGCATAACGACTTGAGAACTGTCTTGATAAGGGACTCGGCGAAATTGCAATGGCGGTAAAGATGCCGCCTCCTCACAGTTAGACGAAAAGACCCCGTGAAGCTTTACTATAACTTGATATTGATATATAAGATGTCCATGTTCAGCATAGGTGGGAGCCCCGACGCAAGTCGGGACGCCAGTGCCCTAGGCGGGAGACAGTATCTGGTGGGTAGTTTGAGTGGGGCGCTCGCCTCCTAAAAAGTAACGGAGGCGCTTAAAGGTTGGTTAGCTCCGGATGGAAATCGGAGCGATAGAGCAAACTCATAAACCAGCTTTACTGCAAGACCCACATGTCGCGCAGTCGCGAAAGCGTAAGTTAGTGAACCGACCATTCTCATATAGGAGAGTGGAAGATCAACGAATAAAAGCTACTCCGGGGATAACAGGCTAGTCTTGCCCAAGCGTCCATAGCGACGGCAAGGTTCGGCACCTCGATGTCGGCTCATCGCATCCTGGGGGTGAACAAGCTCCCAAGGGTTTGGCTGTTCGCCAATTAAAGCGGTACGTGAGCTGGGTTCAAAACGTCGTAAGACAGTTTGGTCTCCTATCTACTGTGAGCGTTTAAAATCTTGAGGGACCCCTTCTCTAGTACGAGAGGACCGAGAAGGACGAACCGCTGGTGTACCAGTTGTCCTGCCAAGGGCATCGCTGGGTAGCTAAGTTCGGGTTGGATAAGCGCTGAAAGCATATAAGCGCGAAGCTGTTCCCAAGATCAGGATTTGACAGCCACCTGGAAGACTACCAGGTTGATAGGTGGTCGGGTGTAAGTGCCGTAAGGTATTCAGCCCAGACCATACTAATTGGCTTTACGGATTCCTAAAAATTTGTATTGGAAAAATTTTTTCTCAAAAATTAAACAATTCATTAAGAGTGATATTGCTCTGGTGCTTCAAGAGAAGGGGTTACACCTGTTCCCATCCCGAACACAGCAGTTAAGCCCTTCATCGCCGATGATAGTCGCAAGGCGAAAGTAGGCCAGCGCCGGAACAATGTCACTCTTTTTTGATTTTACTAAAAAACCCGGCTGATGGGCCGAGTTTTTTTGGTGGAAAATTATAGTTGTCGGATTTATTTCTCCTCAAACACCTGCGCTTCAAAGGTGTAGATATCAACTGAACCGTTTTTCCAGCAATCAGATGACAAACCGGCCTTTTGCGTGCAAAGCTCAGCCATAAAAGTTTCTAAATCCCAGCCGGTTTCAGTGGCGACTTGGGGGAGGAAAACACCGGAGTGTGAACCTTGCTTGATAATAACGCCATGGCGGCCGAGAATTATTTCTTTTTCCGGATTGGAAATTTTTTGCGGGGGAGTTAAGACAGAAATTTCTATATCAATATTTTTTAATTCATCTTTTTCTACTGGTGAAAATCTTGAATCATTAAATGCGGCAGAAAGCGCCATTTCTTTAATTACTTCACTTAATTCTGTTACTGGCTCAATCAAGCCAATACAGCCACGCAATTCGTTATTTTTTTTAAGCGTAACAAAGACACCTCTCTTATCCGAAAAGACGGGGTACTTTTTATAATCTTCATTTTTTTCTTTAGTTAGACCGAATTCCAGTTCTAAGGCATTGCGAGCAAGAGCAAGGGCGGCTTTTTGTTCCTCGTCATTTAAATATCTGTTATTCATAATTCGTGATTCATTATCCATAAATACGATTGCGCCATAACCAACGACGCGTGATTTGTCGCCGTGATCTTGAGTATCTCCAGAATTTGAGTAATGAAGTTTTACGCCAGTCAGTCCAAGTTTTTCAGCTAAAAGCATTCCGATTTTTATGGCTGAACTGCCGCAGGCGCAAGTATCAAGCCAGGGCAGATTTTCAGCAAGAATGGAATTAAAAACATTGTCAAAGTTCATAATGTCTTTGGTCAGAACAGAATCAATGATTTTTGTGTCAGAGTAAATAGCGTCGGAGTAATTTGGGTAATGAGAAAGGTCAGAGCTAATAATAATCAGAGTGCGCGGAGTAATTTGAGTGACGAGCGTGTTTGCAATGGATTGGAGAATTTCAGAGTCATCGGAGTTGATAAGCCCGAGAACTAATTTAAAATTATTGTTAATCATTTTTTGTAAAAATGGAATTTCAACTTCCAGGGAATGCTCTGGGGCATGAACATTATTATCAATAAAAATATTTTTATTATTAGCAACCAAATTGTCAATCATTTTTTTATTTGTCTCTGCCTCGCCAAGGGGTGTGGCTACCGCGTCGCCGTTATAGAGAGCGAGACCATCAACCGGATAATTATGGCTTGAGCCGAGAATGATTACGGTGTCATAAAGAAAATTCTTTAAAGTTTTAAAAGCATAAGCAGCAGTGCCAGCGGAAAAAACATAGCCGGCGTGCGGCACGATTAAAATTTGCGGCTGGCCAACAATGGCTGGCGGATTGGCTGCGGATAAAAATTCGTCAATCATTTGGGAAAGTTCGTTTTTGTCAGCTGGATAAAATTGCCCTGCGACCGCGGGATTACGAATGATTTTGATTTGAGATTGGGCAGGCATAGTTTTTTGATTGTTATTAATAAGTGTTGGTGGATTATTTTTTGGCTGTTTGGAAAAAATTTTTATAAAGGCGATAAGGAGAACGAGAGCGACGGCGATAAAGATAAGAAGAATTCTTTTCATAATAACATCTTAACACTATTTGGCAAATTTGTTTATTTTTAAAAGGATGCTAAACTAAAATTATGCGCATCATCGCCGACTTACATATTCACTCCAGATTTTCGCGCGCTTGCTCGCGGGATTTGGTATTGGAGAAGATTGATGAGACTTGCCGGGTCAAGGGTGTGAATGTGGTAGGGACTGGAGATTTTACTCATCCGGAGTGGTTTAGGGAAATGAAGGAAAAGTTGGTGGAGAAAGAATCTGGATTGTATGTTTTGAAAAATTTTCAAGATACAAAAAACAATTTTTCTCCCTGCGGGAGATGTCCCACAGGGACACAAAAAAATTCCAAATCACAAATTTCAAATTCCAAACAAACTCGATTTTTATGTTCCGCGGAAATTGCATGCATTTATTCCAAAGGCGGAAAATGTCGGCGGTTGCACATTTTGGTTTTAGCACCGAGCTTGGAAGTGGTGGAGAAAATAAATTTGGCACTCTCAAAACTCGGCAATTTAAAAGCTGATGGCCGGCCGATTTTAGGTTTGGACGCCAAGAAGTTGGCGGAAATTATTTTAGCAATTGATGAGCGGTGTATGATAATTCCAGCGCATATTTGGACTCCATGGTTTGCCATGTTTGGCTCAAAGTCCGGCTTTGATTCAGTTGAAGAATGCTGGGGAAATATCGCAGACAAAATTTTTGCTATAGAAACCGGACTGTCCAGCGATCCACAGATGAATTGGCGCGTTAAAAACCTGGACCGGATGTCAATTATTTCCAATTCCGATGCCCACTCACTGCCAAACATGGGGCGTGAAGCCAATGTATTTGAGATTGATGAAGATAAAATAAGTTATGACGAAATTTGTCGTATTATCCAAGGGAAGAATCCGCAAGCGTTTATGCGCACCATTGAATTTTATCCGGAAGAAGGGATGTATCATTACGACGGTCATCGTGTCTGCGGGGTAAGTTTTTTGCCGAGCGAGTCAAAGAGAAATAAAAATATCTGTCCCCAATGCAAAAAGCCGTTGACGATAGGAGTCTTAAACCGCGTGGAAGAGTTGGCGAATGGTAGCCGCGGAGAGGAGTATGTGGATAAATCAAGAGTGCCATTTATAAAATTGGTGGAGCTGGATAAAATAATCGCCGAGTGCTTGGGAATAAAATCAAGGAGTTCCCGACGAGTAAAAATGGAATATGATAATTTGATTAAAAATTTTGGAAGCGAATTTAATATTTTGTTGGATGTTGAAACAAAAAAAATATCAGAGAAAGGCTTGTTTAAAATAGCTGAAGCAATATGGCGAGTTCGAGAAGGGAGGCTCATTATCAAGCCAGGCTTTGATGGACAGTACGGAGAAATAAAAATTTTTAGCGAGCGGGAAATTTTTGAAAAACAGGCTGGTTTGTTTGATTGATTTTTTAAGATATACCAAAAAAATCCCTAACATTAGGGATTTTTTTGTCTCTAGAAAATCTTTCAAAAGACTTTAGAGATTATCTCTTTTTGCCTTTTTTGGCTGGTTTCTTTCTTGCAACTTTCCTTTTCTTGGCTGCCATAATAATCACCCCCTTTCTTAAAAATTTTGACTTTCCGCATGATGAGAAATAAAAAATTATTCAGTAGAAAATAATTTTTCAATAAACGACGAGCATGGGAAAGAAGTTTAATTTATAAAACTTACAAAAATTTTTTAAAGAAGTTTTAAAAATTATTTCTTGTAAGGTTTATAAATTGTAAAGTTATCCACAATTGATCTTGCATGGTAATTATAAAATTATTTATGAAAAATGTAAATAGCAAAAATTATTTTTTTTAATGTAAAATCTTATTGGACAGTTCGCCATGGCGAACTGGTATAAACTGAAAATATTTAATAAACAAAAAACACCGCGGTAAGAGGTGTGTAATAATAATCCAAGAAGAGACGATAATTTTTAAATGTTTTTTTGTTTTACTCAATGTCATTATAGATTTCGCACCAGTCGGAACCAGATTATTGAACTCTTTCTTTTGACTTAGTCGGTGTTTTAGACTTTTTAATCGAGTATAATAAAAAAAGAACGATGGCAGCTATAATTAGCAGCATAAATCCTATAAGGTAAATTACACAAACTCCCCTTACGATTGGAAAATCATTTTGTAATCCAGGTTTTGTTATTATCTCATACTCCGCTTGGACGAGAACAAACCAGACAAAAAAGAGAAACGCAGATAAAATCAGCTTAATAATAACTATAATTTTGTTTTTCATTCTATTGCTATACAGACCAGAGTTGTTATTTTCTTATTATGAGTAGACGCAAATAGTTTAAAGTGGATTTGGACTGTGTCGGATTCGAACCGACGACCTCCTGCTTGCAAAGCAGGCGCTCTAACCAACTGAGCTAACAGCCCAAAAAGCGCGGTCAATTTTTTTAGAAAGTAATTATTTCAAACCGCCGACCATGGGTTTAAATATGCTATAAATAAGCGATTGAGCGAGGCCGCTGATAGTTAGCAGGGCGCCGATGATAATAATAAGGCCGATTAATTTCCACATTAAGCGCGAGCCACCATAAGTGCCAAGATAATGTTCAGCGGTTTCGCTGTGGCCGAAATTATCAACGAGGTAATTACTGTAACGGACCAGGAGAAAGCCAGCTATAATAGCAAGCAAGCTGTAGATGTATTTCATGGTATTAATTGTAATCATGGACGATGTAGGATTCGGACCTACGGCCTTCTGCGTGTAAAGCAGACGCTCTAACCAGCTGAGCTAATCGTCCTGGTTGGTCAATACTTAAGCGGGCAGGGTGTAAGTTGATCGGCAACTTTTAGGGGAATAAGTGCCAGGACACTGGAAAATCCTGCGTCAGCTCGGATTTTCCGTCGTCTCGGTTTCGCCTCACTCGTGTCCTTCGGTTCCTTGAGGAATAAACAGTTCATCAGTATAATTATTAATGGATAATGGAAATTAGAATTTTGGTTGGTGGGCTATTCTTAAAATAGTTCGGACGCATTTCGCCGCCGGCGGCGGCGAGGGTCTGGCCAAAAACTCCGCCTGCCCGTCCGAAGCTTTTGGCGAAGGAGGAAACCGAAATCCTGAACTTTGACAATTTTCACCCTACGGGTGATCTCCCGAAGGGACGACAAGTTTTTCTTTGACGGCAAATTTTTTTAACTCAAAAATCTGGGCCTCAATATCAAAATTTGTCGGTCATCTTTTTCGGTGCTTTTACGAGCGTAAATTATGTATTTCATATTGATTTAGTTAAAAATTGTCTTTTCCCAAAATGCAGAATCGCCAATTGATTTTTTCGTCCAGAATTCCTTACGATTTGGTCGCCGAGCGAAGCGAGGCGAACCTTGGAAACTCGCAATTTCCTGTTTGGTAGTCCCTAGGGGAATTGAACCCCTGTTTTCAGGATGAAAACCTGATGTCCTAACCGTTAGACGAAGGGACCAAGATAAAGGCAAAAGGCAAAATTCAAAAGGTAAAAGGAATGCTTTTATTTTTAAAAAATACCCTCATTTTTTGGGTGAATACAAAAATATGGTATCATTGTCTAAACAATTTGGCAAGGGCTAGCGTGATTATTGAGATTGAGTTAAAGTAATAAAATATGAGGATTTTAGGCATAGAAACTTCTTGTGATGAAACAGCGGCCGCGATAGTGGAGTTCAAGCGCGGCAGCTTTAAAATTATTGCTCAGGCGGTCGCCTCTTCGGCCGAGGTGCAAGCCCAATATGGCGGCATTGTGCCGGAGGTGGCGGCCAGAAAACAAATTGAGTTGATTTTACCAGTGGTAGAGGCTGTTTTACAAGAAGCGACTGGTGCGGTTGACAAGCCAGAATTACGAATTATGAATTATGAATTAAGGAAATTAATTGATTATATAGCTGTAACAAATGGCCCTGGACTAATTACCAGTTTGAGGGTGGGAGTGGAGGCGGCGAAAACCCTGGGGTTTATTTGGCATAAACCGATAATAGCGGTGAATCATTTGGAAGGACATATTTATTCTGCTTTATTAAAGCAGAATAAATATCAAATCCCAAATCCCAATTTTCAGATAAATCCCAAATCCCAAATCCCAAAATTTAAAAAAATACAGAAGATCCAGTTTCCAGCGTTGGCGCTGGTGGTTTCGGGCGGGCATACGGAGTTGGTGTTAATGAAAGATTATTTAAAATACAGGGTTGTTGGCAGAACCTTGGATGATGCGGCTGGTGAAGCATTGGACAAGGTGGCTAAAATTTTGGGTTTAGGTTACCCCGGCGGACCAATTATTGCCAAACTGGCGGCGCAAGGCGATAAAAATAAATATAAGTTTCCCAGGCCGATGCTTCAAAGCGGGGATGATAATTTTTCTTTTGCCGGGCTGAAGACGGCGGTTTTATATAAAGTCAAAGGGCAAAAGGTAAAAGGCAAAAGTAAGGAAATAAATGATATGTGCGCGAGTTTTCAAGAAGCGTGCGTTGAGGTTCTAGCAGAGAAAACCGTTTTAGCGGCTAGTAAGCGCGGGGTGAAGATAATATTACTGGGTGGGGGCGTGGCGGCCAATGGCGCGTTAAGAGACAGGCTGGGGCAGGAAGTTAATAAATTTAATTTAGTTAGAAAAGTTAACAGAGAGAAAGATAAAATTAAGTTATTGGTGCCAGAATTAGAATTTACCGGGGATAACGCGGCGATGATTGCTTTGGCCGGATATTTCCGAATCAAGAAATCAAAAAACTGGTTTGGCGATTGGCGAAAGATTGAAGTTGATCCGAGTTTGGGTTTGCGGTAAAAGATCATTATATTTTAAAGGCGACACAGTGCTGTGTCGCCTTTTGAGGTAGCAGTCTTTGCGGGCAATTAGATTTTGTCCCGGAGTTTCAGGTCGTAGATGACAGACTCTATTTTTTTAAGATTTGTGCCAATAGTTTCCAACTTGGTTCTGGTGGAATTGTTTCTGGTGATGCTCAAGGGAATAGTCAGATCGTAGATTTTTGCCACATAGTCATGGATTGTTTTTACTTGTTTTTTGTCTTGATGGGCAAGGCGCACCAATTCGCCAGTCAAATCAGAGAGGCCGCCAAGATAGGTGTCGGCCGTCACCTTGAGAGAGGCGGCGGTTGGCAGGGGTTTATTTTTTAGATAATTAGACAAAAGAACAGCCTCAACATATTCTTCAAAACCGACATTGATGGCCGGGACCGCATAAAGATAAGGATGGTATTTGAGTTTGTCCTGCAAGGTGGCGAATGTTTTTTCCATGACCGGCAGGTTTTTATCAACCACCTGGCGGTGGTTTTTAATTAAAAAACTAATAGTGCTTTTGGAAAGAATGCGCAGCCGGTCGGAGAGATCCAGGCAAGCGTTTCGTTCTCTATTGTGTTCATTGTAAAGCTTATAAGGTATCTTGGGTAGTTTGGGCATAAAATAAAATGGTGCGCGCAGATGGATTTGAACCATCGACCCCGGGTTTATAAGACCCGTGCTCTAACCAGCTGAGCTATGCGCGCAGAAAATAATTACAGCTCGCGGTAAAATATTATTTGGCGTGAGTACACGGAACCTAACCGCAGGTAGATTGATGGATGGCGGACATTTTTTGCCAGTTTTGTTTGGTTTTTATTATATAGAATAAGCTGGTGGGTCCGAGAGGAGTTGAACCTCTGACCTCTTGCGTGTCATGCAAGCGCTCTAACCAACTGAGCTACGAACCCCAATTATTTAAATTATAAAGGATTACTTGTTTATTTTCAATGGAGCGGTTTAATTATTTCCCGCAACTGATTGATAATGATTTGTTCGGCCGTGATTAATTTTGTTTCCGGAAGGCAGAAACGGGCTTTGTTTTTTGAGCCAGTACCTTGCCAGTGGCCGGTAAGATCAAGCGCGTTGTGATTGGGCGTGGTGTAGACGGTTACCCCAGTTTGGCCAGAAGGCATTTCGTAGAGCAAGACGGTAGTTTGGATTAAGGGTGAGTGTAAAATAAGCTCGGAGACTACGCCATCCAAGTCTTCAATTGAGCCGCCGGATTTTTGGAAGTCGGTTTGGCTGACAAGAGACCAAGCCAGTTTGTAGTGAGAGTCTTGTTTGAGACGGGCCAGGACGCGGCCCCAGAGATTGAGGGCGGTCAGGCTTTTATTTTTATTAAGATTGTTTATAAGAGAGGCTTGATCAGCGCCGAGTTTTATCAGATATGAGGCGGCGTAAAGACATTCCGGGGTGATGGCAGGCGAACGGAAGTTGTCGGTTTTGATAATGATTCCAGCCAAAAGGCTGGTAGCCAGTTCATTGTTTATTAATTCTGGCTGGCTGGTGCGGATGAGGTTGAAAATAATTTCCGAGCAGGAAGGGGAATTAAGATCAATGTGGTTTATCTGACCGTAATGTTCGTTCTCCGGGTTATTATCAATGTTGATGATGGTAGTTTTAAAGAAAAAATCGGTGTGATTCACATAGGGAGAGCCAAGAGATTCCAGGTCAGGACAGCCGACGGTAAAAATCAGGTCATATTTGTAGTCGCTGCCGCCAATGACAATGTCGCCGCTTTGAAATTCATCTTTTTCCGGGGTAATGTAGATTTTGAGTTCATCGCCGTGGACATCATAATTAAATTCTTTGATTTTATTGTTTTTGGTGTTCAGGGTAATGATTAGTTTTTTCAGCGGGTCAATGCTTGATTTTATTTGGTTGCTGCCGGCCAAAAAGGAGAGCTTATTTTTCAAATCATCTTTAATTATGACATCGGCCGGCTTGTTAATTTTATTAAAAAATAATTTTAGAGCCAAAAGAGAAGCCGCTCCGTCGCCGGCATCTGATTCGGCCGTGACAAGGAGGATGCTCCTGGCTCGGTCTATTAATTCGGTGATTTGTTGATTTAAGGTGAGGGCCATTGGAAATTATTGTTTAAAAAAGATTAAGTTAATATATAGGAGAGAGGAGGGAGTGTCAAGGGAACGGGGGGAAACATTAAAACAAGAAAACAGTAAAACACAGAAAACACGAGCACAAGAAATTAGTAATCAGTAATTAGAAATCAGGAAGAAACAAAGGGAAGGATAAGACGAGATGCGCGGCGCGACTGTCGTTGCCCCGCCCTTCGCGAAGGGCGGGGCAATCCAGAAATAAAAAACAAAAAAAATTAAAAAACTGGATCCCATAATTTCGACTCGACGAGCGTAAGCGCTACCGGGACTTGTCCGAGCCTGCCTGCCGCCTGCCTGCCGCCTGCCTGCCGGTAGGCAGGGTAGGCAGGGTAGGCAGGGCGAGGCAGGGATGATAGTGCAGGTTGTAAATTTGACTTTAGCGGTTTTTTTGAGTAAGATTGAAGAATATGAATGTTACGGAATTAGCTAGAAGATTGAGAATTACTCCAAATAAACTGAGGGAAATTATGCCCCAGTTGGGTTTTGACATTGGCGCGAAAGCGATCAAAGTGGATCCCAAAACGGCGCAGGCGATTTTGGAAAAGTTGGCCGACCCGGCAGTCAGCAACAGATATACAAATGGAGAGGTGATGGCCGCGAAAAAAGAGGCATTAGAAGAAAATGGAAACGAGCCATCAGGAGCGGAGCAGGTCGTGATGGTGCCGGAAAGAATCGTTGTAAAAGAACTGGCAAAAAGAATGGGTATCGCGCCAGCGAATCTTATTTTAGAATTGATGAAAAATGGGGTGATGGCGCCGCTAAATCAGTATATTGATTTTGAAACAGCGGCAGTGATCGCCGATGATTTGGGGTATAAAGTGGAAAAATCAACTGAAGAGGATTTAATGACAGACGGCGAGCTGCCTCAAAAAATAGTTTTAGATATAAAGACGGGCGAGGCGCAAAAGAGGGCGCCAATCATAGTGGTAATGGGGCATGTAGACCACGGAAAAACAAAATTATTGGATGCAATCAGGCACACAAACATTGTTGAGGGAGAGGCGGGCGGAATCACCCAGCACATTGGCGCTTATCAGGTGGAAAAAGATGGACGGCTTTTGACTTTTATTGATACGCCCGGGCATGAGGCGTTTTCCGCCATGAGATCGCGAGGCGCCAGGGTGGCGGATATCGCGATTCTACTGGTGGCAGCAGACGACGGAGTACAACCGCAGACGATTGAAGCACTGGCGCATATTCGGAAAGCGGAACTGCCTTTTATCGTGGCAATAAATAAGATAGACAAGCCGGGTGCCAATGTTGATAAGGTTAAAAGCGATCTGGCCAATATCGGTTTAACAGCCGAAGACTGGGGCGGCCAGACGACTTGCGTGGAAGTTTCCGCCAAAGAAAAGCTTAACATTCCGCTGCTTTTGGAAAATATTTTTTTAATAGCTGATTTAAATAAAGACACAATCATCGCCAACCCAAACGCGCCAGCGGCGGGCACGATTATTGAGGCGCATATGGATAAAGGTGAGGGTCCGGTGGCGACGGTTCTGATTCAGAATGGCACCTTGAGAAAAAATGATTTGGTGAAAATGGGCAATGTGCCCGGCCGGATAAGGGTGATGAGAAATTGGAAGGGCGAGCCGGTGGAAGCAGCACAACCGTCGATGCCGGTAAAGATTTTGGGGTTGAAAGCAATGCCCAGAGTTGGAGACATACTGCAAACAATTGAAGATCAAAAAGAGCTGCGTAAATTGTCAAAAATTAAAGTGAAAGAATTAGTGAGAATAGCCGAAGCGGGTTTTGTGCCCAAGGATAAGAAAGGAGAAGAAGATAAAGAAGACGCTAAGCCTCATGTCAAATTGATTTTAAAATCAGACATGCTTGGGTCGGTGGAGGCTATTTTGGAATCGTTGGAAAGACTGGAAAAAAGGGGAGTTGGCGTGGATGTGATAAGGCAAGGATTGGGCAACATAACGGAAAAGGATGTGGAGCAGGCTTTTGCCCTGGGCGCCTTGGTTTTGGGTTTTAATGTAAAAATAATGCCGGAAGCCAAACGATTGGCCGTAGACAAAGGGGTGGCAACCGAGGCGTTTAGAATCATTTATGATTTACTGGATTTTGTGGAGAAAAAGGTGGTGGAATTGGCCGGAGTAGAGATAGTTGAAAAGGAACTTGGCAAATTAAGAGTCCTGGCGATTTTTAGAGCAGAAAAGAGACAGCAGATTATTGGCGGCAGAGTGGAAGAGGGCAAGATGGTGTCAGAGGTCAATGTTCGAATTATTAGAAAGGGAGAGGTGGTGGGAGAGGCGGTGATAAAAGATGTTGAATCCGGCAGGACAAAAGTAAAAGAAGTGGCGGTAGGCCAAGAATGCGGTTTGAAAATAGAGAGCCGAGTCGGCGTGGAGAAGAATGATTTATTGGTAGCTTTTGTCACCGAAGAAGAGAAAAAAAATGACTAATTATAAATTAGAGAAAATAAATAATATTATTGAAGAAGAGTTGGGGCAGATCGTCCAGCAAGAGATAGATTTTGACCAGGGCGTTTTTATGAGTGTCAGCCAAGTTGAAATTTCGGAGAGTCTCGGCTCGGCCAAGGTTTGGATAGACGCATGGCCGATTGAAGCCGGAGCAGATGTTTTGAAAATTTTGCGAAAGCACAAAGGAGTCTTGCGCTGCGGGCTGGCAGGCAGGGTAAAGATGCGCCGGGTACCTGATTTAAAGTTTTTTATTGACCGAGAGGAGATAGAGGACGAGCAGCAACGGCGGAAGGTGGAAGAAATTTTGGAAGAAATCAAGAAAACAAAAACGCAAGGAATAGTTAACCTGCCTACCGCAGGCAGGCAAGGAACAAGGAAGAAATTAAAAACCAGCAATCGGTAATCAGGGAGAGGAGCATTGACACAAATTTTTTTGGCTGGTAGACTGTGATGATATGCAAGAAATGCCAGGACGAAAAAACATAAGATTAGACGAGGTCAACCGCTTTAGGGAAAAATTAGCAAGGGCGGAGAATGTTTTGCTGTTCACTCACCGTAATCCGGACATTGACGCCATCGGTTCGACAATGGCCTTGGCGCGTTATTTATTCCAGTCTAGTAAAAAACATAAAATACTTTTAACGGCGCCTTTGCCAGAAAAGTTTTTTTATTTAAGAGAATGGAGCGAGATAATCGGCTTGTCTGATGTTGATAACGATGTTTTTGATTTGGCGGTCGGTCTTGACTGCTCCACTTTGGACTGGAGCGGGGCGGAAGACAAGTTGAAAGAATTTCAGGCCAAGGGTATAGGCTTGGTTAATATTGATCACCACTCGAACAGCAGTTATGGAGAAATAAATATTATTGATAAGGAAAGCCCATCTACCTCTTTAATTTTATATGAGATTTTTGATTTCTGGGGTACACCAGTGGACCCGAAGATGGCAACAGAGATTTTGGCCGGCATTATCGGTGACACCAATGGTTTTTCCAACGCGGCAACAAACACTGAAGCGTATCTGGCGGCAAGCGAGCTCTTGAGAGCGGGAGCCAAATATAACCAGATTATGAAACAGTTCCAGCAAAATGACCACAATGACTGGCTGCGTTTGTGGTCCAAGGTATTATCAAGATTGATTAAAAATGATAAACTTAACTTGGTTTATTCGGTGATGCTCAATGACGACTTGAGAGGAGAGGAGAGCAATGTTTTGGACGGGGTGACTAATTTTTTAAATAATTTGACGGGAGTAAGGCTGGTTATGACTTTAAAAGAAAGCCAGAACGGCGAGATAAAGGTGAGCCTGCGGTCGCTGGATGGGCAAATAAATGTGGCCAAGATCGCCAATTGGTTTGCCGGCGGAGGGCATCGTCTGGCAGCCGGGTTTTCAATAAAAGGTAGCTTGGAGTGGGAAGGGAAATATTGGCAGGTGGTCTAGTCAAGCGCTGACTAACGCAGACTGGGCGCAGACTGACATTGATTTTTTTATAATAAAGAATAATAGATTAAAGCAAATTTATGCTTTTAATACCAACCGTCATAGAAAAATCGCAATTGGGAGAGCGGGCTTATGATATTTATTCGCGACTGTTAAAAGACAGGATTATTTTTTTAGGCGATATGATCACCGATGCCATGGCTAATACGGTCATTGCCCAGCTTTTATTTTTAGAGTCGCAGAATAAAGACAAAGACATCAGGCTCTATATCAATTCGCCGGGCGGCTCGGTGACGGCCGGTTTGGCGATTTACGACACGATGCAATACATTAAAGCGCCGGTGGAAACAATCTGCATTGGCACGGCGGCGAGCATGGCGGCGATACTTTTGGCAGCCGGCGCCAAGGACAAACGGCTGGCTTTGCCAAACGCGGAAATAATGCTGCATCAGGTGATGGGCGGGGCTGAAGGACAGGCAAGCGATGTTAAAATCAGAGCAGAGCATATTTTAAAAATTGAGGATAAACTCAACAAGCTTTTGGCCAAACACACGGGGCAGGGCTTGGAAAAGATAGAAAAAGACACGGACAGGGATTATTTTATGAGCGCGGAAGAGGCTAAGAAATACGGGATTATTGATAAAATTATTGAGGCGAAATAAAATTTGTCAAGAGCGAAGAAAGATTATAAGATAAGAATAAATTAATTAAGAAAAAATTATGTCAACACCCACACAGAAACATACCAGATCAAGGAAAAATATCAGACGCGGGGCGCTTAGACTCAAAAAGGTACAGTTGAGTGAGTGCTCAAAATGCAAGAAACCCATCAGGCCTCACACGACTTGCTCTTTTTGCGGCAATTACAAAGGCAAAATAGTGGTTAAAGTCAGAGTGCCCAAGACTTTGCGGAAAACACAAAAACACATAAAACACCCGCCTGCCAGCGCCTGATGCCGCCCGCCCGCCTCGCTATGCGAAGCATTGCGGGCAGGCAGGCTATGGCGGGCAGGCAGGCTATGGCGGGCAGGCAAAAGCACAGTCCGCCAATTTCCCAAGTAGATTATTCCCGCGAGTGGAAGGCGGATCACCCGCAGGGTGAAAAACACATAAAGCACGAAAGCACAGCCCGCCAATTACCAAAGTGGATTATTCTTGCAAGTGGTAGGCGGGTGACCTAGGGGCAAAATTAAAATTTAAAATAAAATTATGTCCAATCGTCATTTGGCAAGAACAGCGGCAATGCAAATTTTATTTGAATGGGATTTTAACAATCGCTCTCAAAAATTGAACGAGGTGATTGGTTATAACACTCAAGAATTCGGAGCCGGTCTGGAGACAGGCGGAGACTTTATTGAGAAGTTGGTGCGCGGGGTGGTCAAGAATATGGCCGAGATTGACAAGATAATTATCAAATACGCGCCAGAGTGGCCGATTGAAAAGATTACGATTATTGATCGGAGCGTTTTGAGATTGGGCATTTACGAGTTGATGTTTGCCAAGGAGGTGCCGCCGAAAGTGGCGATTAACGAAGCGATTGAGGTGGCGAAAACTTACGGCGGGGAATCATCGGGCAGATTTGTGAACGG
>Ga0209211_10004637_pt1 | contig 21215 bp, 8 predicted proteins | sample RifGroA2_FD_183992 | JGI IMG/M metagenome (GOLD analysis project Ga0209211, IMG submission 183992) | Groundwater microbial communities from Rifle, Colorado, USA - Groundwater A2 (SPAdes) (version 2) | ecosystem: Environmental > Aquatic > Deep subsurface > Groundwater | place: Rifle, Colorado...
CATTGCCGGTTTCATGTATTTGCCCCACTGCCATACGCACAAAGTGTGTGCCAATATCCAATCCGGTGATTAAGTTGTGTGTCGGTTTTTTCATAATATTGGACAGAGATTTCTCCCTACGGGTCGAAATGACAGCAAGAGAAATTCGTTTTGAGTTCATTAATTATTATACTCTACTTCCACCAATTGATAAAGTGTGGCAAAAAAATCATCGCGCCAATTATTGCCGCGCCAAGTGAAGTAAGCAGTACTGCCGCGGCCATAATATTTTTGACATTATGAATATAGTGATGCAAACGCGGCACGAGCAAGTCGGCAAATTTTTCTATTGCGGTATTGAGCAGCTCCATCATCAGTACCATCATTATCAGCAAAATTATCAAAATAATTTCCCACGTTTTTAATGAAAAAATCACCGCAAAGATAAGCGCCACGCCCGCCACCAAAATTTGAATCCGAAAATTTTGTTCAGTCTTAAAAGCAAATACCAGACCTTTTCCAGCATCCTTCATACTTCCTCCCAATCTCCCAATGGACACAAATGACATAAAATTTACAAAATGCTTTTAATAATTTTTTCCTGTAAATCAAACATTTTTTTCTCTTCTGCGATTTTCGTATGATCATAACCTACCAGGTGCAGCAATCCGTGTATTAGCATTCTCGTCAATTCTTCCTTGATTTTAATTTTAAATTCTTTGGCTTGACGGACTATTTGCGGATAACAAATATAGATTTGGCCCAGCATTTTACCTGGCATTTTTTTGTCCTCTCGCCAAGCAAATGATAGCACGTCTGTCACTTTATTTTTTTTACGATACCGACGATTCAATGCTTTGATCCGACTGTCGCCCACCACCACTACTTCCACTTCTCCCGCAATCTTTTTTTCAAATTGCGCCGCCTTCTCTATTACATCTTTGAAAAACTGCAAACTGAACGGACAACGTACTTCTTTGTTTACATAAGAAACGATCATAATGTCGAAGTGGTGCTGGTATTCAAGACCGACCCAACGGTCGAGCTATTCAAAACCTCCGGCTCATTGGTAATACCGCCCGGCGCCAACTCATCCACCACAGGCTGTTCCGGCAATGGCGAATAATTGCCTGTCAAACGAAAACTGCGCGCAAACATTTTGGAAACAATCCGATAATTAATCGGCGCGGTATCATCAATAGTGTGGTAAACCAATACATAAACATGCCCCGCATTATCTAGAAAATAATTGACCAAATCGTCGGGACGACGCTGGCCTTTATCACCAAACATTGATTCCAGAAACAACAAATCAGCATATCGTTCGCTAGGCGCCCATTGGGAAAACCAATCAACAAATGTCTTGCCCATCTCCAAATCGAATACGCGGATTTCAATATTTTCACCGTTTAAAGCGCTAAATAAAACTTGACGATATTTTTGATCCACGTTGCCCACCTCCCAACTGGCCGGATAATACACTTTGTAACCAAACACCGGATTATCGAATTCTTTAATCGTACCGGAATCGATCAGTTTGGCCGGGGTCTTTTTGGCCGGATCATAAATATGATACACCTCACTGCCGTCTATATAAGAGTCACCGTCAGTATCAGGCACGGATGGGTCGGTGTTGAACATCGCCTCAGCCACATCGGAGATACCATCATTATCCAAATCAGCACTTTCACCCACAGACGTCGGCAAAAATGTAATCGGTGGTTCTTGCAAAGACAACGGCGGTGTAAGAACGACCGGCTCTATCACTGGTGGAGTTGGTAGAGCTGGCTGTACCACCGGCTCTGGTGTGGGGATATAAGCAACCACCGGAGGAGTGGGCGTTGAATTAGATTGAGCGTTGATTTGCCACCAATAATACAAACCTCCACCGATCGAAAACAATACAAAAAGTCCCGCGCCGGCAATAATAAAAAACTTGCGACTGGTAAATAAATTGGCTGGATGCAATTTGTTTTGTCCGCCGGCGGTTTTCGCCTGTTTTATCAAATTCTGCTCCGATTTTGACAATACTTGCCCCGCTTCATTTAACACAATCTCCTTTTTGATTTCTTTGAATTTTACAACCGGATTTAAACCGGCATAAAATTCAGGTGGTATCACTTGAGTCTGTATTCGAACACCGTCAGCAGGTAAATTGTCTGGCGCTTTTTTGCCAAACATAATATTTATGATTATTTTTTAGTAGTAGTGTTGGTAATGGTGGTGGAACTTTTCTGGGTAGTAGTGACAGTATTTTTTTGAATCGTGGTAGTGGCAGCATTCTTGGCAACAACACTCCCCGGAACAAGCAACTTCCCCGCCCCCAAAGGATTGTAGCCGCTGACTATCTCGGTACCATCAGGGTATTTATCACCGTCGGTATCTGGGTTGAGTGGATTGGTTTTCCAAATAATCACCTCATCGCTATCGTTTAATCCGTCATTATCAGTATCAGGATTGTTGGGGTCAGTCCCGATTTGTTTTTCACGCGCATCATCGAGTCCATCTTGGTCAGAATCAAGCGCTTCACCAAATAACAATTTTTCATTGGCCATATCAACCGACACATTGCTGGTCGCTGTCTGTGTTGGTGTCGTCGCTGTTGGTGTCACAGTTTCCACCACCGGAGCGACAGTGGCGGGGGCTGTGATCTCCGGCAATTTTGGCGCGGTAAAATATTTATAAGTCATCCAACCACCGATAGCGACACCAACGACGGCCAGCACGATGATAATAACAAACAAAATTTTACCCAAAATCGGCTCACGGACATTGTATACCGGTTGAGTGCCGACAGGACTGTTCGTGCCAGTCGGACTAGTGATCGAAACGGCTTTTTTGAGCAAACCGGCATCAATAGCATCTTTTGGCCCAGTAGGCATCGTGACAGTCGTAGCATCTTTTTCCACACCAGCAAAAATGTCGGCTGGCTCAATCGGCAGATTATGTGGCGCTTGGCTATTTGGATTTTGGTTGTCGAACATACGAATTAAATTATATTTATTAGATTAATTTATTGATAAATTAGATTTCCGGCTAACCGCCATGGGGATCAAGCCAACTATTTCTCATTACATATTACAAACAAATCCCCAACCATCCCTTTTACATACGGCATCTTCGCTAAGGCATGTATTAGAGCAACGAGTACAATCATCGAACTGTCCTGCTCCACACAACCAACCTTTTCCACCACCCTGAAGATCCCACAAGAACTCTGGATTGTCAGCAAACCAAGCGATTATATCACGACAGGCAGCTTGATTACCACTACAACTACGTCCTTTGTCACAGCGTTCGCCAACATTCTCAATGGAATTACCACACAAATTCGTACACGCTCCACCAGCAGGCGGACATGAATAATCAAATTCGATTTGACACGACGCATCACAACCATCGCCACCAACAACAGCACCATCATCGCACTTCTCAGTGCCTTCTACTCTACCATCACCACAAATCGACTGGATACAAGGACTGGGACAAGAATTGACGACCAATGTTTTACCACATCGATCGGTGATCGTAATACCATTGCATGGATTGTTATTTGCCGCGCAAACTTCCAAGACTGTTTCGCGCCTGCACTCACACTGACCGTCCGCACCACATTGCTCATCTGCCACATCACACACAGTGGGACAAACACCACCACAACCATCGTCCCCACAACGATTACCGCTACAATCCGGCTCACACGCTGGGGTAGGCGGCATCACCCGCGGCGGATTGCCACAATCAGCTAAATTGGCGCGATACAAATCGAGTAAAGTAGTAGTCGGAATCCAACTATTCCAGACCATCAAATTGCGAATTTGGCCTTTGAATTTATCGGGCGCGACATTACCGGAAGTGATCCATTGACCACCGATTTCGGCAAAAGTACCGGAATCAAACACCAAACCGGCGCGCGGCGCTCCTGTAATGTTATTCTGTTGAAAATTTTGCGAATACAGATATAACGGAGTTTTGCTTTGAATCTGAGTGGCTGGTTCGTGAGTTTCCGTTAAAAATGACCCCAAAAGATAATCGCCCATATTCTCCACTGTGCCAGAAGCATTTCTCGCAATATTCAAGTGGTAATCCGCTTGCAATTTCGCTACGAGAAAATTCCATTCGCCCGGACGAATAGTATTTCCGGGATAAAATGATGACAAAAACGACACTGCTGCCAATTCCTTTCCCGTATCACAAAACTGGTAATTACCGCTCTGATCACAAGTTTTCACGGTAAACCTAAACTCGTTATTTCTATTCGTATTGAGATATAATTTAAAATACTTGTAACCAATCCTTCTCTCAAGCACCAACCCTCCAGAGGCGGCCTCGGGAGCAAACCTAAACCACCCCGCCACTGTCATTTCATTGAATCCGGCGTCAGTAGCATCAGCGACAATCTTCGCCGAATTATTTCCCACAAAATCAATACCATAAACATTCGGAGCAATCACCCTACTAATACGACAATTGCTGTTGCACTGCTGGATTTGCGGTATCTTCGCATATCCAAACATTTCGACGGTGGCGAAACAAAAGCCGGCAGAACCATCGCATTTCTCCATATCAGCTTGCAATTTACCGTCGCCACAATATTCTTTTGGCTGTACATCAATCCTACTCTTACAATCAGCCGAGCAATAACTGCAAGTCTTGCCATAAGCCGGCACGCAAGCGATGCCATTTTTATTGACTCCGTTCAAACGAACATCGCAGGCCTCGTCCGCCTCCACCTTACCATTGCCACATTTCGGATCCGGAGTAGAAGCAGTCGACGCTACGAGCGGTTCACATTTCCACACACCATCGCGCACGTATTGATTAATTTCCGCTTCGGACAAAGCGCGATTAAATATCATCATTTCATCGAAACGGCCTTGCATTTTCTCGCCACGCCAACAATCAGTCTTGTTTATATCGCAATTACGATTCCAAAAACTGCCGTTGGTGCCAATGGCCACAAATGTGCTGGTCGAATTATGATCATAGCCAATATCAAAGACGGACGAACTGGTATAAGACGGCCCTTGGGCGCCCCCATTCTTATAAAAACGTACTTTATTAGCTGTGCGATCATATACCACTGCCACATGTTGCCAATAGTTGGTATCAACAGTTTCACCAGTAGTTTGTAATTCGCGCCAATTATCGAAAAAGCTCCAACGTCGATTGTTGCTCAACAACGACCACCCATAGAATCCATCATCAGCGCTCAAAACCTGACGACGAGCATTGTCGATACTGGTCGGATAAACCCAAGCCATGTAAGTGACACTGTGGAACGGTTCCGGAGTACCGGATTGGTCAAGCACAAAGGTGGTCGAAGCAAAATTCGTACCATTAAAATAAAATGATTTATTTTCAGCGCCATACCCGGCGCCATTATACCCCGGATTTATCACTGGCAAACTCGGAGCAAAAGTCGGTGATTTTTGCGTCATGTGAGTGGCGCAAGGCTCGGCATAGCAAACCGGCACATCATTATTATCAATAGTGCTGATAGCGTAAATAGTACCAGTCGTATCCGGCACTACTTGGCCTGTTGCATTTAATGTATAGTTATAAAATTTCTCTTGAGTACCATCGCCCAAAGGTAAAGCATCATCAAATTTCCACCAAGCGGCTACATTGGCAGGCACAGCCACTTTTTGTTTACAATTTGGCAAACAAACATGCTTGCCCGGCTGATTATCCCAAGTCGAACAACTCTGGTCACCATCACATTCTTCGCCAAATTCCGGCTGAACGATACCATCACCGCAATACGGCCCGCGCGACTGACAATCGAAATTACAAGATTCGTTTTTGGTCTTACCATAACGCACGCCGACCACACTCGGCAGTTTACATGCGCCAACCTCCATAGACTGACAATCGGCGTCTATTTTACAGTATTCTCCCTTATTTATACCACTAGAACACACGCCAAATTTATCATAATACACACTAGCGCGCGGCTGTATCACATCGCAAACTTCATTCGCCGCATCAACACTACCATCACCACAACGCTCCACATCACCAAAACCACTACAGGTGGCATTACAATGATTATATTTACCATTAAATTGTCCCTGGTCACACTCTTCGCCTGGCTCTTTGATACCATTGCCGCAAGTGCGCACTATTTTGGTGCAAGAGGTGGTGGCAACAACAGCATCCCATCTACAATCGGCTTGACAGGTATGAAATTCCACATCACCACCGGAAGCGCAAGGTGAAGTATTGTAGGTCTTCACGCCCGGCGGATCGCATTGTTCTCCTTTACCGACATTGATTTGTCCATCACCGCAAACACCGGAAGTGACCGTGGAGAGCTCCGTAGTAGTATTACAAATACCATTCGCGTTATCGATGACAAATTTATCATAATCAGAACCGAAATAAATTCCTTTGAAGCTGTCCCAACTACTATATTGATTCAATTGCATCGCAAACGGCTCTTCCATACGAGCGCGAATCTCCACCGACGAAGTGGTGTACATATACCGATAAACCGAAGACAACGAATTGCAAGCAAAACTAAACCGACGGTCAGCCGTACTCCAGCCAGTATTAGGATCGTGGATCACGCAATGCTGTCCGGACGGACAAATAATCCCACCATTGAGACTGCTGTCGCTGGTGCAAATTCTAGCGGTCTCACCAGAACAAGTGCCGATAGTCGGCATTTTATTGATCGGATCGCCATTGAGCGCATAACCAACTTGATTGCTAAATACCGCCCATGCCGGCCAAGTACTCACGGCCTGGCCAGGGAGATAGGAGCCATCACGCATCGACGGGTAGCGCCCATACGCGGTGTAATATCGATCCAAAACTACTGAAACATCTTTCAAATCACGCAAACGCTGATAATTACGTTGAAATTTTGTCTTTTGATTGGCGCACACCGTGCCATTAGGACAATCAAAATCGGTCCGACAAATAGCGCCGGCCTCAAACAGCTCAACACTGCTGGCGCAATATCCAAAATTGGAAAGATTAGTATTGAATTTCAAATTCGCGACAAATTGCTCAAATACCTGTCGCGTTTCCGGCTTGGCATCAGCATTAATACTAAACAAGAAAATATTGGAGAAAAATGTTTTGGCGCTGGCGCCGGAAGTATCGGCATCACTACTGGCGTTAAACACATCAACATAAATATTATTATTGTCGCGCGTGGCCTTATAACCATCGATCGTCAGCGATTGATTTTTACCCACAAATCCTTGCCCACCCAAAGTTTTGTCATTACTAAACCACTGTTCTACCGACAAGGCTTTCGGATTGGGGAAAACCTGGATGCCGATCGCATCATTATTTTTCTGATTCGTAAAGAAAAATCGTTTGAGCGGTTGAGGACGCACAATACAAGATGCGGGAGTACTCGAAGCCAGACCGCAATTAATAGCATTATTGGTATACCCACCAGCCTGAAACCACTGGGTAAAATCCACATTCGCATTGCAATCAGCGGTGGTATTGCAATATAGCGGCTGATTATTGGCCATATAATAAGTGGTCGTGGTACCTTTGAGCCCATAACAAATAGCCTGGGTCGAAGACGCATAAAACGTCACACCGTTGGCATCATAGCGAAACTTACAGTTTGTGGCCGCTGGCAAGGACGCATCGCAATAATTTCCCATAAAACTACACACACCTTTGTCAGATTCAAACAGAGTCGAAGTGCTCTGCACCGCCGGACGGAGGAACGGTAAATTGCCGATAGAGGCGCCGGCATTATCCATGCAATAGAGCGAACTAAAATTGAAATAACCGTGATCACTGGTGCTCGCGCTATACGGCGATGCGGGCGGAATAAAGCCGCTGTCAGAAAATAAATTAGTACTCAAATTAAAGGCATCGTCATTGACACAGGCGGCATTGGTGGTATTGGTATCACAATAAGGAATTCTAAATAGATTGCCGGCTTTGTTCGGCGGCCAAGGATTGTTGCACAAAAATACCAAGATGTGCGCTCGTCCACTAGCCACTAGCCCGACAGTATCGGTAAAATCATTGCGCTTAATATTGGCAGTAGCGGCAATATCAATTTCACCGTTTTTATTTTTCGGACGAACAATGTTGAAATCAGTAGACGAAGCTACTTCCGTACCACCACTCAAATAAAATCCCGGTCTAAGGGTGACGTATTCATTATCTTCCGGACCCCAAATATAATTCCAAAAATAATTAGATACCGACTGTATTTGTTGACCATTTTGGGCAAATGCTTCCGCTTGAAACACCGCCGAATCAGTCAATCTCTGGAAGGCCCACATCGTCGGAGTGACTGTGACCGCGCCCACTTCGCAAATCTTCACTCCGGTAGTAAAATCAAAATTAAAATTACGTGGCGTCGGGGTCGTAGTAGCAAACCCAATATTCACTCCACGCAGATCGCGTAATTTTTCTTTCATCACGACTGCATATTTGGTATCAGGACTGAGAGCATCGGTGAGGCGATATAAAATACGCGACCCCTCTCCAACATTGTTGGGTACCACCAGAGCGGAGCCGAGATTGTTGTTCACACACCATTTGCGCACATTGCCGGCGGCGGTCACATTCCCCACAAATATTTTACGTACAAAATTCGCCAATCGATTCCAAATTTTTTCATACCAGGGTAAATTTTCATAATCCACCGCCCCCGCGGCGCCAGTAATCAAACTGGTGACGTCGTTGGCGCCATAACACTCGCCTTGTAATAAAAATTTACCAATATCCACAATGCTGACCTGATCGCTACCCGACACCGTAGCGTACAAATGCGTGCCAACAATATTCACGGAGCTGACTTCGCCACCAGTTCCACCACTGAGCGACGTACTGGCTACTACTGTCGGACTGGCAGTATTGGTCAAATCTACCACGAACAATTTCGGAAAATTGCCAGAGCTTTGTCCGCCAACATAGGCATATTGGCCGCGTACAGCTAGTGCAGACGGCTTCCGCACTACACCACTCGCTGTAGCGCCGAGATAGGTCGGGTGGGTAGAGCTGGATACATCATACAATTCCAACCTATTACCAATCGAGGCCGCAACATAGGCAACATTGTCTTGAACTACCAATGACCGGAATCCATTCGCCCCACTATTAGCAGAACCGGCGCTACCCATCGGCGTCGGACTGGTAGAAGTGGAGATATCAAAAATCCTTAAAGATCCCTTCCCATACAAATCATTTCTGATCACATAAGCCAAATTATTTTGGATAGCGACATCTTTCGCATATTGTAAAAATATCCCGGCAGCCGGATTGTGTTCGAGACGTCCGACCCCCACAGGCGCAGTGGTCGAGCTAACATCCACTATTTGCAATGTGCCACTGACATTTTGTGACAAAACATACACATAATTTCCTTTCGCGGCCAAAGCCACCGGAGAATCGAAAAAGGCGGTACCCCCACTAGACAAAGTAGAAGTAGATATTTGGCCGGAAAAACCGGTATCGACGATATGCAACGAACCCCCATTTTGATTGGAAATGCCGTAAATCGTACCATTATTGACAATCATTTTACTAATGATCGCGCCAATCGAAACATCACCCGCATTCACCGGCGACAATGCGTTCGATAAATTTAATTTCTGCAATGATCCGGACGACAATCCCGAAGAAAGCACAAGCCCATCTCCAAACACCGCCGCTGAGCCAATGCCGGGTAAACCTTTAAAACCATCGAGGCTAAGCACATCAATCCCCGATGCCTTGTTTAAACCGACAAGTATATAATCCCCCGCCCCCACTATCGTTTTCGGACCGAGTAGATTCGGGTCTTCAGCAGTAGTGATAGCGCCAAAATGGGACAGGGCTCCATTGGAAAATCTATACACTTCAATCACATTGCCAATAGCCGAACCAACCAAGACAAATCCGTCTTCACCGCTAGCGCCGGGGATCGGCTGGAACCACACAAATGACGCGCCCACTGTGTCTCTGGCATCAAAATTAATAAAATTTCCATTCGCGCGCGCAATCCTAATTTTCAATCTACCGGCATCCGTAGTACCGGCAAAATAAGTAAAATATTCAGTAATATATACATCGGACACCGTCATTTGCATACTACTATATGTCACACCGGAATAAGCAGTGATACGATCGCCATGCATCTGTATTTTTTGAATCTTGTCACTATCACTTTCTAACACTAGAAAAACCACCACAGTACTATCGCGCTGACCAGCAATGAGTTTGATCGCTTTGTCCAAATTATACGTCAAGCCCTGAGGATCGGTGGTCGATTTTTTACAAGAAATCTGCCCAGGGTCATTGTTCGCGATCGTACAAGCCACCAAAGCTTCCGTACCGGAGAGGACATTTATTTTTGTGAGGAGATAGATATAAGAATTTACTCCAACATGCACAAACGACGAAGAAATCGGATCGATAATCTGATCGCTGGCCCCGACTTGATTATAAAATGTTTTGTGTCGTGGTTGGGAAGGATTGGACACATCGATCACTTCAATCCCATTATCATTGCGGGACGTAATATATATGTAATTGCCCACCACACCAATGCCGATCGGTCGTTCGAGACGCGCGCCGTCATCACCATCCTTTAGAGTAGTTACTCGTCTCAAATTACTACGATCGGAAATATCGACAATTTCTAACAAATTTTGTTTTTCATAAATCACATAAGCATAATTACCCGCGACCACCATCTGTGTCGACACCGGAGCCAACGACTGGTACGTCGATTGTGGCTGGGGCAAGCCATATTCAAAACTGGCAACAGTGCCAAAAGCCGGATCAGTAATACCCTCGGCAATTACAAAATTATCATTGGCGCTACGCTGATCAATTGTCCGATCAAAACTCGCCTCAATATAAGTATTGGGACAAACGCCAATGGCCGTGCTGGTCGGATAACTATCAATCCACTGCGGACGTGGATAGCAACAGGAATTCGCCGCCACTGCATAACTATTATCTTGGGTCGCGGCCTGACATTCGGCATCTGAAAAATATCCACACGGGATTTGATATTTTCCTTTATTTCCAACGGTAGTACCGGGGAAAGTACCTTCACTGGTAGAGGCGCTAATAAAAGCAAGTTGGGTCGGCGGCGTACCGGTGACGACATACGGACTCAAACCAACCGCTTTTACCATCGCCCACGGATCGATTTTACCGGCGTGGCCGGTCAATACCAAATTATTTGGACTCTCACAAAAAGAATCTTCACCAATACCGGTGACACCATCACCACAAACCGACGGCGCTGAATAAAGTAGTGACGATCCCACCCATTGTAAATTTTTATCACAACCTTCGGTGGGTTTATTGATATCGACAAAATAACAATCTGTGTCTGGCGCGGCAGGTTTATTGATTAAACAATAAATATTACAGGTGCTACTCGCCCACCCGGTACCGGCCAAATCACAACTACCGTCCTCATCCGGACTTACCACTTTGTCCCCACATTGACTACGAGAATCTTTGCAGGCGACCCAAAAAGTACTGCTCACAAAACCAGCATAATCCGCGTTGTGCGCGTGGCACCACGCCGATGACAATCGACTGCCCAAATGTAAACAATTTTCTGAACAAGCAAGTGATGAGGTGGATATGACGCTACTAGCACTAATACCGGTATCACAATCCTCTCCCAAACCAATACGACCATTGCCGCAGATTGAAGCGCCAACATCAGTTGGACCAGTAGTTCTCCTGGAGCCAGCGCGCAAACACACATTACTACAGCCGGCTTTTTCTGCCGCTGTCGCGCCAGCCGGCGGATCACACTCTTCTCCAGCCAAAGTATTCACTGCGCCATTGCCGCATTGATCGGTACCGGTGCCGGAATTCGTATTACCAGGACGCAAACAATTCAACGTACAACTATTAGCACTTTCGCCTGGTGCCCCCAAATCACAATCTTCGCCCGCTTCCACTACACCATTGCCACACAACGCCATATTCGTCGCGGCATATCCGGCCGGAATTTCACTACCACGCTTGAGACAGCTGGCTGTACAAAAAGGATTTTTGCCGCGGGTGGAAACTGTGGTCAACGAGGCCACATCACTATCACTACTCCTCCATTGCCAATCCACACTCCAAGTGTTCAACTTTTGCCCGAGCACACTACAAGCATCGGGCGCAGAATAGGCAATGGTTTGGTAAACTTTTTTACCACCGATTTTTCTCTCGGTATAATTTGCCGGATCAACCACAGTATGATCAATGAGACAATCTTGGTTTTTGGTCTTAAATCTCCAAGTAAACAATTTTTTATATGGATGGGCGGCGCTGCTCGGGCTAGACAGTACTTGGCGAGACCAAATCAAATCCGGACTGACATTATTGTCACTCGAGGTTGACAAACTCACCTGATACACTGTATTTGGCTGCAAACGACTGGCTAAACCCAAAGACATCTCCGTACCGCGGGTATCCAGAGTGGCGCCGCCAGCAAGATTTGCGGACAGTTGCAAGCAATTCTCATCCAAACATTCTTGTAATTGCACTACCGAGTCATTGGTCAAATTACGTTCAGAAAGTACCACGTTCCAACGCGCCCACACGACCGCATCAGTACACGCCTCCAGGCAATTCGGGCCATAATCCACCACTTCGGGATTGGAGGCGTCGATTGTGAGCGGACTAGCCTTGTTATATTCTCTGCAATCAGCACCTAATGGACAGGTACCGGTAGCCGCCTGCCCCCAAATAGCGGTAGCATTATTGGGCAGACCAATTCCTACCGTATTTTGAATGGTAGAAATCTGAACAAAATTACGACTAGTGGCATTGGATTTAATATATGCATACTGCTCAGTATCGGTCGCTGTCCAATTCCATCTAAAACCACTCACATCCATCATAATACAACGCTGATCAGAGAGACCGTGCCCGGAATAAAACAGATCATACTCATTCCCTCCATCATGTTGCATGAGCGGATCCTGGAGGTATGTGGTCCAATACGAATATGGTGTAATCACCAATTCTTTCATACGACAATTTTCGGTGCCGGTTTTGAACAAGAAACAATAAGGATTATCCGCCCCACAAGGTCGCTCCGCGGCAAGCATAGTAGAGGAGGGGCCACCAACCAAATCTTTTGTCAAAATCACCTGATACCAGGTATTTTCTTTCCATTTACCATTATTGTAGGTAGCGCGCGGTTGTAATTGGACATCTTTAGTGCTTGCGGTAGACGCATCCAAACTAAACGGACCTTCGCTATTGTCTTGAGCTTTCAAATCCACGGTAACGCCAGCCGTACAATTATTATTTCTCAAATCAATCGTCGCCGGGTCACACTCATGCGCCAGCACACTGCCAGCCGGAATAGCAGTAATCGGGGCCATACCGGTAAAATCCAAAGAAATGAGTGATGTCAAACACACATTTTGAGTTTCGTTATATCCTGGTCGCGCCCATTGTGTCGAAGGTGATGGCGACGGCAAATTATTGCCTAATTCAGTCTCGCTATCGCAACGCTCGATGAGACGCGGCGGCTCGGGAATATCTTTGGTACTAAACATCCAAGTATAACCAGCGCTACGGGTGGCGCCAGCACACAATGTACCATTGGGCTTGCACTCGCCTGCATCTCCCCCACTCGTACAACAATAAGTACCGACATCAGCACACTGGTTGCCATTCTCGACGCAGTTCCATTTGGTATAATTCATCGGATTACTAAAGGTGGTAGAGGTATCACCATCGCGATGCACTACTACCGGACCACCAATGGCATTGGTTGGGAGGCGCACATCCAGGTGCGAACCTTCATTTTCCAATCTCAGACGATAATCTGCATCCGGGCGTATGCCGGGCACGCGGCCTTCTAGTGAAGTAGAAGACGCGCTACTCAGCCAATAAAAAGCATTGGCATAATTCGTAATATCGGGTGTGGTGGAAGCAAAATATTCACCCACAATGCTCATGGTACCGGTACTAACAAGCGGCACCGGGCCGGCAATTGGATCGATGCGACAAATACCCGGCTTGGGATTGCCACCCTCCAATGTAAAACCAGTATTACCGTCCATGACACTACATTTGTCATTATCAATATTGCAAATACGAATCGAATACCACTGACCAAGAGTACCAGCAACGCGCGGAAATTTCATTACGACTTGGCTATCTCTCCACACACTATTATTACACTCTTCCGGAAAAACAAAAACATCATCCGGACCACCACCGACCGCATTAATAACTGAAGCGCTTTCACTAGCGGCTGTACGAATAAACACCTGTCCACGATGAGTACCAAAATTTCTACCACTGACAGTGATATATTCTCCATGAGCGCCATGATCAGGTGAAATATTGGTAATCAAAGGCGCATCCGGATCAACACTGCGCGACACTTCAAAAGCAAGCACGTTACTCTTTATCGCCTGATTGAACACAGCGGTACCGGTCCAACCCATATCCAATGTGGGCACATTAACATTGTCAATATTCTCATTATGCCAATTACTTACCGTCACCAAAGCGGCACGATCTTGGCTAGTACCACTGTCGCGTAATTCGCCAAATTTGACACTGTCATTCGTACTGATAGTATTGCCAAAATTTTTACCTGATAATCGTACTTGGTCGCCAGGACCACCAAAAGTAGACGATACACTGCAAAGCCCCGGATGAATGGTGGTATTAAAAAGAAAGTCATCGATTTCCGGACCCCACTCCAGAGTGCCGGCAGTCTGAATATCGTGTGTCGTATCCAGAAATGTCCGCACGACATTATCGCGACCGGTAGTACTGGCTGTCTCTACTTTGATCGGACCACTCGTCGCATTGATCGGCACAGTGACGATCACCTGCCACGGCAACCACGTGCTAGCGCCGGTACATGGCGCGAGCTGGGCTTGCACCCACTGGTTGGTATTGTCGTGCACATCAGTAGGATTTTGCACTTTGGAAAAATACACACTGCCGGGCGTATTGCCGAAATATTGACCAGCAATCGAAACAAAAGTACCGGCGGCGCCATCCAACGGCGTCACTCGCAAAATTTTCATTTTATCAACACAGGTAAGCGTGGTCATATCGCAATAACCACTCGCGCAATCAATATTAGAATCACAACTATCGCCGCCGCACCCCCGACATTCGCCGCCACATGCTGGCGGACCTGCCAAAGTCTCGCCATAATTCAAGGTAGTATCAAAACAGTGTTGGGGAATCACCTCCACAGTCGCAGTATCAGTATCAGTAAAACTCGCGCGATCGGTGGCCAACGCTTCTAAACCATATGTCCCAGTGGCCACGCCATAAGTAGACCAGATCGCGTCCACAGTGCCATTTGTCTGGCACCCAGAAATACTTTCGGACACAATCGTACTACCACCAACATCCAGCGCAATAATGGCCACACCATTATCATCGGTATAGCTGATATTCACCGGAATGTGAGCATTTTGAGAAACCGGAGTACCGTCTGGGTTGTTGATAATGACCGTCGGCGGTGTCCGATCTACATTGGCACCGGTCGTAAACGACACATCACTACAACCAGCGCGCAAATAGCACATCAGCGCCATTCCATCTGTCGCCTGTATGCTGGCCCTACCCGGCCAAGTTAATATGTAATCATTACTAGCATCAAAACAATCGGATGTGCCAGTACCACAACTACCGGTCGCATCAAATTTGATAATATTATGATGAGAACCATCAAGATAACTCCAAGCGCCAGCAGCAGCTACACCACCAAAAACTTTGGTAATGATAATCGAACTGGCCACACCACCACTGTTGATCGTGTTCAAGTCAATGTCTTTGTTGAACACAATCGTCGGATGCACATTGCGGATACAAGCATCACCGGCGGGAGGGAGTGACATCACATAAAAAGTATTGAAATCGGTCAGAATACGCGGAGTCGTACACGGGCCGCAATCTCCGCCGCAGGCTGGCGGCCCCACCCGTTCTTCTCCACTATCATTAATATTGTCAAAACAATGATCCGGAATGCCGGTGGTCGCGCCTACGAATCTAGTCATCACAAAACTGACAATCGCATACGAAGAAAATATCAACAATAACCCAACCACGGCATTGCGTAAAATCTTTTTGGCTTCGGTGATTTTTTCTTCATTACCACCGGCTGTCATCCAAATATATCCGGCGTAAAGCATGAGCGCGAGTACGATAATACCCAAAAGCCCGAGGGCACCGCGAATAATATTGGCGACAATCACCCGAATGTCGGTCGCGGGCAAACCAAGCGGCGCCTGAATCTTGACCAGACCTTGGTTGAGCGCACTATCTGGATTGGCTACTTCCGCCACCTGCTCGGCCGATGCAATATTGGCATAAAACAAAAACCCGCCGACGAATAAAATCGCAAGAATGATAAGGCTGGAAATTTTACGACGTAGGACGGGCATGGTTTTTAGGGATTAGAATGATAAGGATTGGGCAAATACGTTCTAAAATATTGGACACAGGCGGCAGTGGTAGTGACTCCGGCCTTGACCGATCCATTGCAACAATAATCTTGATCATAAGTGCCGGCCGCCGACGATGTGACCGCACAACAGTTAACCGGATTGGCACTATCACACAGCAAGGAACGATCAGCGCCGGCAGCAAAATTAACAACCGGAGGGTCGGTGTTGCCGACACCCGTACCTGGCCCGGCGCCCGGATAAAAACAATTGAAATGCGCATCCTGAATCGCTGAAGTGGCAATCGGATAATAATCTTGTTTAAATCCATCTAAAAACGGCCCATGCAACATCTCCGTCACAGTATTGATATCGCCAAAAGTGACGCGCGGCAATTTCCAAAGCGGAATACCATCACCGCGTATCGCCGGGGTCGGCTCTTCGTCGATAAGAATATAATACATCGGATCAATACGCATGCGTTTACTAAATACAAAACCCCACGGTGCCCATGACGGAACATTGGCGGCTTTAAAAGTGGGATAAATTTCATTGAGATACGGAGAGACTGTGTCTAACTCATTTTTCAAAATAAAACTCCACCAATAATTGTCCGGATCTTCCCAATCGTGAAATACCGGTACAGTGGAAGAATTCGTAGCAATTTGTACCAAACCATCATGTTTGCCATCAAGCGCATTACCGGCGGCATCCATCACACCAGAAAATGGAATAGCCTCAAAAGAATCTGTGTTGAGCGCAACACCCGCGCGCAAAAACGTCTCAAAACTATCGCCGACGATCTGTTCGCCACGACCGTTGCGCGCGACATTTTGACATTGACCAGCGCCATCACATACCGGAAAACAAAATTTGGGCTCGCCGCAAGCATTAGTGCCACATTTGACAGTCGGGGTAAATTCAAGCGTGGTAAAACCATTCGTCAAATTCATCTCGCCGATCGGTCTCGAACTATTATCGCTAGTCATAAACACATTTCTGCCATCCAAGACATAAGTATTGGGGCCATAAGTACCATCAGTAGAAAAAACACCTTGGACACCACTCGGATCCATTGGCTCACTAAATTCTATCTGCATCACCGTGTCTTTGGTCTCTTTGGCGCCACGGCCCGGATAGACATTTTTCACATAAGGTGGGGTGAGATCAAGCTCAGTACTACAAGTAAATCTCCACTCATAATAATCGTTACCGCTAATTTGCACTTCAAAAATCGAGGGGTCGTCATTGGCCGAATCATCTTTTTTCAATTCATTGCCTAAATGCACTTCATAACCCACTTCCTCGGTAGGACTACCCAAAAAGTCGTACGGACGAATCACAATAGTATAATACCCGACCAGACCGCCGACAGTACTGGTGGACGCCACCAACGCCGCGCCACGAATCCTGTCACCACGAACGATCTGTCCATCCGCAGGATTGACGACCAACCGATAGATGGATATCTCATTCGAAGAACTACGCATCTGACTACAATCACGCTCCCAACTCATACCGGCGCCGAGATTATTACATGTGCCCGGAGCGGCGCCGCTGGTAGAAGTGACGGCAAAACTATCAATCTTTACCGGTGAAAAAAACGAAATAATAATTTTGGTATTGCGCGGCACTTTTGTCTGACCACGCATCGGGTAATGATCTTTGATCACCTTGCCGAGACTGCCCGAACCGCGAAAATTCTGAGTAATGGTAGGTGTGATCACATTGCCGGCGACCAGCCCACCACCCAACCCTAGCATGTTAAAAATAAACGCCACAATCGCATAGGCCAATAAAATAATAGCCAATCCGATCGTGGCATTTTTCAAAATTTGTTTGGCTTTACCGATCTGCTCGTCGTTGCCCGCGGAAGTCATCCATAAAAACCCGGCATAAATCATGAGGATGAGCACAATGATGCCCAACAACCCGAGCGCAACCCGAATAATATTGGCCACAATGGCGCGCGGATCAGTCGCCGATAGACCGAGCGGCTGTTGGATAATTTGTACGCCGGTATTTAGCGAGCTACTCGGAGCGGCTATACTATCCGTCTGCACATCGGCGGCATAGGCCGGTATCGCCACCAAAAACGCAAAAACCGCTATTAAAAACATTCCTGCAATAATAGCGGTCTTGGTTGTGAGACGAAAGTTTTTCTTTGTCCATTGAAGCATGAGACAATGGAGTTAAGATAGTTTAAATTGGAATTAGCGGCGTTTTTTCTCCTCCACTAATTTGCCAATCTTTTTCAGGTAGGCCATTTTACTGCCTATCCGCAAGCGATGGAGCGCGCTTTTGCGGCGCATATTTTTTCCTTTTTCATCGGTATGAAATCGAATCTTTTTGACCTGAATCAATTTCCCCGACTGTTGCCAACGCTTTTTCACACGTCTCATGAACGCTTCAAACGATTCATTTTTACGGCGTTTGGTTTCTGACACAAATATTCACCTCCCAAGGTAAATTTAGATAACTTAAATACAAAAATATTATATCGTAAAAATAGCCAAAAGTCAAACTGTGGATAACTATTTACACTTCCAATTTTCCCAGTTTCTTTTTGAGTAAATTTTCGATCTTTTTTTGGTCGATAATTTCCTGCACACCCGATTCCATATCACGCAAAATCACGGTCTTGTCTTGTACTTCTTTTTGTCCAAGAATCACCACAAACGGCACTTTGAGACTATTGGCGGTTTCGAGTTGGACTTTGAGCGAATTTTTGACAAAATTGAAAGCGATTTTCAAGTCTTTACCACGCAATTCGTTGATGAGACGCAAGGCCACGCGTTTGCCTTCTTCACCGAGCTGGGCAAAAAACACATCATACACCGGGCCGACAACAGTGAGTTTATTTTGTTCGTTGTATTGTTTCCAAGCCAGAATTGAACGATCAACTCCAAGTGCCATACCCACAGCCGGGGTCGAACGCCCACCCATCGCTTCTACCAGGCCATCGTAGCGACCTCCCCCACCAAGCGCGCTTTGCGCGCCATCTTCGCCGGCGGCAGTATAAAATTCAAACACGGTGTTATTGTAATAATCTAAACCGCGCACTAGAAATGGTTTGAGGGTATATTGTATTTGAAGTTCGTCCAAAAATTCCAAAACTTTCATAAAATGACTCTTGGCTTCCGGACCGAGCCAGTTAATAATCTGTGGGGCTTCTTCTTTCACCGGTTGGCAACCCGGTTCTTTGCAGTCAAGCAGGCGGAGCGGATTGCGGGTGAGACGCGCTTTGCAGTCTTCGCACAGATAGGCGCGTTTACTGCGATAATAATTCACCAGTTCGGCTTTGTAGCGCTCGCGATCTTCCACACTACCAATACTGTTGATGTGAATCTCTACCGGCAAGCCCAGATCTTTGTAAAAATTATAAGCCAGAGCGATCAGCTCGGCGTCGAGTGACGGATCGGTACTGCCGAGGGTCTCGTATCCCACTTGGTAAAACTCGCGATAACGCCCGGCCTGCGGACGATCATGGCGAAACATCGGACCCCAATACCAAAGTTTGATCGGCTGGGGAAAATTCCACATACCGTGCATATTATACGCGCGCACAATGGCGGCAGTCGCTTCCGGACGCAAACAAACTTTGTCACCATCGCGATCTTCAAATAAATACATTTCTTTATCTACCACATCAGTCCCCTTGCCGATGGAACGAATAAACAAATTCGCCTCTTCGAGCACCGGAGTATCAATGTGGCCAAATTGAAAATAGTCGGCCAAATCTTCGGCGCTGTGATAGCACTTCTTCCAATATTTTTCTTCTTTCGGCAAAATATCATGCATGCCACGCAACACACTGTATTGTTTTTTGCCCTTTTCCGGAACAAACGTATCTTCGCCAGTTTTTTTCACCGGTTTGCCAACATTTTCTTTCTTTGCCAATATTTTCTTTTTCATGGGTTTTGCATTTTTTTTCTTAAACATAGAATTATATTCCTAAATTAGGGGTGTCAAAAGTTTGCATCCGCCCGACCGGCCAACCGCGAAACCAAGCGCGCCCAACCACAAGACTGCGATCTACCGGACCAAAACGACGGGAATCGTGGCTGTTTTGACGGTTGTCGCCAAGCACATAATATTCATGGGGGCCGAGGGCGGTGATCTTGTCACCTGCAGTCAATAAATCTTTGGGTAAATAAGCTTCACTGATCTCGAACCCCTCCGGATGGGTGTCGTTATACACGATCACCCTACCTTCGGAAATTTTCACTCGTTCCCCCGGCAAACCAATAATACGTTTGAGGAAATACTCTTTGGGATTTTCCGGATATTTAAAAACTATCACGTCACCGCGTTTGGGTTCGTTGAAACGATAAGATAATTCGTCGATGATTAAATATTCATTTTCGTAAAAATTCGGCTCCATGCTGGCGCCTTTTACATAGAAGGGTTTGAAAAGATAATAACGCACCAGCCCGATGGTAATGCCGGCCAAGATGGAGACCTTGATGAGCTCCAACAAAAACAACCCGGTGGATACTAGGGCACGCATCAATTTTTTGCGAGCGTCAGACCAACTAAATTTAGTGTCGGACATATTTGTAAAGCAAAAATTTGCTATGTTAAAAGCCTTTATTAATATACCTAGTATATACTATTTTTCGAGGTTTGGCAATGGATAATAAAAATCCGCTCCAATAGCAGATTTTGGTGGGCAATGGAGGAATCGAACCTCCGACCTCGTCATTATCAGTGACGCGCTCTAACCATCTGAGCTAATTGCCCTAGTAAATAAATTGTAAATTCCGACCTCGTCATTACCCGCCTAGGCGGGCGCGCTCTAACCATCTGAGCTAATTGCCCGCTGAAATTATTTTGATTATTCTAGCACTTTTGCCAGAAAAATCAAGT
>Ga0209211_10004638_pt1 | contig 21204 bp, 21 predicted proteins | sample RifGroA2_FD_183992 | JGI IMG/M metagenome (GOLD analysis project Ga0209211, IMG submission 183992) | Groundwater microbial communities from Rifle, Colorado, USA - Groundwater A2 (SPAdes) (version 2) | ecosystem: Environmental > Aquatic > Deep subsurface > Groundwater | place: Rifle, Colorado...
GGTGATCACGATGCGCATCACGAAGCCGATGATGATGCCGATCATCAGCTGCTGCAGCACGATCAGCAAACCGGCGGCCGACACCAGCGGCACGGTCGGCAGCGGTGGCAGCAGCGGCGCCACCAGCAGCGTCAGCAGCAGCGCAAAACCGGCCTTGAAGCGACGCGGGATACTGCGCGAGGCCAGCAGCGGATCAGCCAGCAGCACGCCGAGAATGCGCGAGAACGGCCACACGAAGTAGGCAACCAGCAGGTTGATCTGGGCGTCGCTGATGGCAAACATGTCAGCCGATGGCCAGCGGAATGCTCTGGAACAGCCGCGTGGTGTAGTCCATCAGTGTGGTCAGCATCCACGGCCCGGCCAGCACCAGCACCAGGAACATGGCGATCAGCTTGGGGATGAAGGTCAGCGTCATCTCGTTGATCTGGGTCGCCGCCTGCAGGATGCTGACCAGCAGGCCGACCAGCAGCGATACCGCCAGCGGCGGCGCGGCGACGATGATCAGGATGAACAGCGCATTCTGGATCAGGGTGATGACCGATTCTGGCGTCATGGTCTACCTCCCGCCGAAGCTCTGCACCAGCGAGCCGAGCAGCAGCGTCCAGCCGTCGACCAGCACGAACAGCATGATCTTGAACGGCAGGGAAATGATCACCGGCGACACCATCATCATCCCCATCGCCATCAGGATGCTGGCCACCACCAGGTCGATGATCAGGAACGGGATGAAGATCATGAAGCCGATCTGGAATGCGGTTTTCAGTTCGCTGATCACGAAGGCCGGAATCAGCGTCTTCAGCGACACTTCGGCCGGGGTCGCCGGTGCCGGCGAGCGCGAGATCTCGATGAAGAAGGCCAGATCCTTTTCCCGCGTCTGCGTCAGCATGAACGCCTTCATCGGCTTGGCTGCCTCGCCGGCGGCCTGCTCGAACGATATCTTGTTCTCCGACAGCGGCAGCCAGGCATTGGCGTACACCTGGTCCAGCGTCGGCGACATGATGAAAATGGAGAGGAACAGGCTGAGCCCGATCAGCACCTGGTTCGGCGGCGACTGCATGGTGCCCATCGCCTGGCGCAGCAGCGACAGCACGATGATGATGCGCGTGAACGAGGTCATCATCAGCATCATCGCCGGGATGAAGCTCAGCGAGGTCATGAACAGCAGCATCTGCAGGCTCAGCGAGTAGCTTTGCCCGCCGGCCGCATCCGGCGCGCTGGTCATCATCGGCAAGCCGGCGGCTTGGCTGCCCAGCGGCAGCAGCAACAGCGCAAGCACGCCCAATCGTTGGAGTTTACTCATGGCGTATCGTTGGAGGAGGGTCGACGGTGTTTGGCCAGCGCTGCGGCCAACCATTCGGCAAAGGGTGGCGTGGCCGCCGGCACGGTGGCAGCACTGGCGGCGCCTTCCGGCCGCGCCATGCTGGTCAGCAGGTTGACCTGTTTCGCCGTCACGCCCAGTACCAGCCATTGCCCTTCCAGCTCGACGATCACCACCCGCTCGTGCGGGCCGACCATCACGCCGCTGACCACCTTGGCCGGCTGCCAGCGCCCGAGCATGCCGCCCATGCTGACGCGGCGGAACAGCCACGCGGCACCGACGATCACCGCCAGCACCAGTCCCAGCGCCAGCATCACCTGTACCAGCCCCCACAACGGCGAAGTGCCCGCATCGGCGGCGGGCACGGCGGCGCTGACCGACAGCGGCAGCAACAGCAACACAATCAGCAATCGGTTCATTTCTGCAGTCGGCGAATACGCTCGACGGGCGTAATGATGTCGGTCAGGCGGATACCGAAACGGTCGTTGACCACCACCACCTCGCCCTGCGCGATCAGGCAGCCATTGACCAGCACGTCCATCGGCTCGCCGGCCAGGCCGTCCAGCTCCACCACCGAGCCCTGCGCCAGCTGCAGCAGGTTGCGGATCGCGATCTTGGTACGCCCCAGCTCGACGGTCAGCTGTACCGGGATATCCAGAATCATGTCCAGGTTCTGCGGCACCGCCTGGCTCTGGCTGCTGCCGGACAGGTCCTGGAACAGGTTGGTCGCCGGTTTTACCTCGGGGGCGGCGGTGTCGGCCACTTCCTGCTCGGCCATCGCCGCTGCCCAGTCGTCCATGGACACTTCTTCGTCAACTGCTCCGGCAACCGAATCCGGATCAAAGCCCTGCTCGTCACTCATCTTCTTGCTCTCCACTCGGTGGCGGCTCAAACAGCTCCTGCGCCCCAGACAGTATCGTTTCCACTTTCAATGCATAATTGCCGGAGACCGTGCCGTAGCTGCACTCCAGCACCGGGATGCCCGACACGTCGGCCACCACCTTCTCCGCCACGTCCACCATCACCACGTCGCCGACCTTGAGATTGAGGATGTCGCCCAGTGTCACCTTGGTCTGCGCCAGGGTGGCGACCAGCTCCACCTCGGCGGCCTGCACCTGATACTGCATCAGATTGACCCAGCGGTTGTCTACCTCGGTACGGTCGGCCTGCATGCTGCTGGCCAGCAGGTCGCGCAGTGGCTCGATCATCGAGTACGGCAGACAGACGTGGAAGTCGCCGCCGCCGGCACCCAGCTCGATATGGAAGGTCGCCGCCACCACCACCTCGGTCGGGGTGGCGATGTTGGCAAACTGGGTATTCATCTCCGAGCGCAGATAGACAAACTCGATCGGGTACACCGGCTCCCACGCCTTCTGGTACTCGGCAAACACCACTTCCAGCATCTTGCGGATGATGCGCTGTTCGGTCGGGGTAAAGTCGCGGCCTTCCACCCGCACGTGGAAGCGGCCATCGCTGCCAAACAGGTTGTCGACCACCAGGAACACCAGGTCCGGGTCGAAAATCAGCAGCCCGGTGCCGCGCAACGGTTTGACGTGCACCAGGTTGAGGTTGGTCGGCACCACCAGGTTACGGATGAACTCGCTGTACTTCAGCACTCGCACCGGCCCGACCGAGATCTCGGCATTGCGGCGCAGGAAGTTGAAAAAACCGATACGCAGATTGCGCGCGAAACGCTCGTTGATAATCTCGAGCGTCGGCATCCGGCCGCGGACAATGCGCTCCTGGCGGCCGATGTCATAGGCCCGTACGCCACCGTTGTCGCTGTCCGCGCCGTCGTTGTCCTCTTCCCCGGTCACGCCGCGTAATAGCGCGTCGACCTCTTCCTGGGACAGGATTTCATCAGCCATGATTACTGCAACTGAATGATGAAGGATGTGAAGAGCACGTTTTCAACCGGTTCTTCTTCACCGGCATCCATCGACTCATTGATGATTTTCTTGATCTGCGCCTTCAGCTTGATCTTGCCGTCCGCCGACTGCAGTTCCTCTTCGGTCTTGGCCGACAGCAACAGGATCAGGGCACTGCGGATTTTCGGCAGATAGGCTTTCATATTGTTTTTGGCGGCTTCGTCATACAGTTCGGCCTGTAGCTCGATTTGCAGCATCGACGAACCACCGCTCAGGTTGACGACAAACGGTTCCAGCTTCTCGAACACCGGCGGGCCTTCTTTTTTCTCTTTCTTTTCCGGCGCATGCTCGGCGGTGGCATGACTGGCATCGGCACCGGCGGCCGACTTGTTGCTCAGGAACACATAGGCGGCCAGACCGCCCACCGCGGCCAGTACCAGCACCAGTAACACGATGACAACCAAGAGTAGTTTGTTATTGCCTCCTGCCGCGGGCTTGGCTTCTTTAACGTCTTCTTTTTTATCTTTTTCGGCCATGACAATACCTGCTCTCGTTTAAAAGAAATGCTTAACCCCTATTTTCTCCATTTCTTGTCGAGTTGAACAGCCATTTAGTAGATTTCCGGGGAAACAGCAAGCCGTTTCCAGCTTGCGGCCAACCTTGCTTCAGCCTGCGACACGGCTGGCCAATCAGGCGGTCACGCTCAGGCCGGAAGAGACGGTCGCCGCCGGTGCGGCGGACTCCAGCTCAGCCAGCGGCGACATCGCCTCGGACTGGGCGCGGCCGCGCTGCTGCTGCGCCTGCTGGCCGTGCTGTTGCTGGCCCTGCTGCTGCGAGGAGACCTGGGCATCGGCCAGCTGCAGGCCGGCCTGCTCCATCATCCGCGACAGCGCCGGCAGATGGCTCTCGACGATTTCCTTGGCCATCAGGTTGGAGGTGGTCACTACGATCTGCGCCTGCTCCTTGTTCATGGAGATCTGGACTTCAATCGGCCCCAGCTTTTCCGGGGTGACATGGAAGCGTGCGGAGTCCAGCTGCCGCTCAACCGCCTTCACCACTTGCTGGCCAAAGGCTTCGCCCCACTGCTTGCTGCGATCCATGGTGCCGCCCAGCAGCACTTCTTTCAGCTCCTTGCCGGCGCCGCTAGCGGACAAGTCGGCCGGCAATTCCTGCCGCCCGGCGGCAAGCGCCGGCGGCAAGGTTTTCACTTCGGAACCGGCCTCGGCCGCTTCCGCCTCGCGCATGGCCAGTCGCACCGCCACCGCGGCGGACAGGCCATCATCCTTCAACGCGCGCAGCGCCCGCTTGTCACTGCTGGCAGCGGCCAGCAGCCCGGGCAGTGCCGGCGCTTCGTCAGCGGCGGCGTCACCAGTCAGCGCTGCCAGTTCCGACAATGCGCCGGTCGTCTCGCCACCTTTGGAGGCCTTGGTTTTGGCAGCGGCCAGTGCGGCCAACTCTTCCGCCGCCAGCGCTTCGCCAAGCACCGCGGGATCCAACAGGGCGGAGAGCGCCGCGGCATCCTTGCCGGCAGAGGTGGTCAGCGGGTTGGCCGCGGCATTGCCGGGCATGAACAGGCCGCCCAGCAGCAAGGAAGCGTCTTGCGCCGCGGCAGCACGCGGCTGCTGGCCGATGCCATCCAGCAGCGCACTGTCGCCGGCCGCCGCCACGCCCGGCTGCCCGAGGGTGAACGCCTGCAACTGGTTGGCAAAGAACATGGCAAAAGGGGAGTCCGGCGTACTGACATAGCTTTGGCTCGGGGTGGCCGAGCTGTCGCTCAGGTTTAAAACGGACTGGACGGTAATGGCCATTTAGACATGCTCCTTATTGTCATCACCTCGACAAAAGCATGAATTGTGCCAAGCAGCAGAGCGTGCTATTCAGCCTTGTCCTGGGAGCTGATGCGGGCGGCAAATTCGTCCATCTGTTTCTGCTCGGCCTTGCGCTGGCGCACGCTCAGACGCTCCGCCTCGCGCTCCTGCAACACCTGGTAGGACTTCAGCTGCTTGCGCAGGCCGAGCCAGGCCTGCTTCTCCAGCAGGAAACGCTGCACACAACGATCCAGCTCGTGCTGCTGCTGCTGCCGCGCCTCCTCCAGTTTGGCCAGGAACAGGCGCGCGTCCCGCCATTGCCCGACGCCGAGGCCACGCTGCGCCATGTGCAGCACCCGCTGCTGGTAGTCGGCCAGAAAGGCATCCACCTGCCGCAGCGTCGCCTCCGCCTGCGTTTGCGCCTGCTGCGCCTGCTTCATGCGTTTGGCAGCCTCGTCCAGCTTGTCTTGGGCCAGCCGGATCAACAGGTCGAATTTGCTCATGGCCTAGCCTTAGGCGGTCAGCACTTGCTCAAGCTGCGTCAGGCAGGAGGCAAAGTCGTGGTATTCGTTCATCGGCTGGGTCAGGAAGCCGACCAGCTGCAGATGACGGCGCATCGCCTCGTCCAGCAGCGGATCGGAGCCGGGCACATAAGCGCCGACATTGATCAGGTCGCGACTGCGCTGGTAACGCGAAAACAGCTGCTTGAAGCGGCGCGCCAGATTGACGTGATGCGGGGTGGTGACGTCGACCATCACCCGCGAAATGGACTGCTCGATATCGATCGCCGGATAGTGACCGGACTCGGCCAGCTCGCGGGTCAGCACGAAGTGGCCATCGAGAATGGCTCGCGCCGAATCGGCGACCGGATCCTGCTGGTCGTCACCCTCGGACAGCACGGTATAGAACGCGGTGATGGAGCCGGCGCCGGCTTCGGCATTGCCGGCCCGCTCGATCAGCTGCGGTAGCTTGGCAAACACCGACGGCGGATAGCCCTTGCTGACCGGCGGCTCGCCGATGGCGAGGGCGATTTCGCGCTGTGCCATCGCGTAACGGGTCACCGAGTCCATCAGCAGCAACACGTCGAGGCCCTGGTCACGGTAGTACTCGGCCAGCGCGGTCGCGTAGGCGGCACCGTGCAAGCGCATCAGCGGCGGCGAGTCCGCCGGTGCCGCCACCACCACCGAACGCGCCAGACCTTCCGCGCCGAGGATGTGCTCAATGAAATCCTTGACCTCGCGCCCCCGTTCACCGATCAGGCCGACCACCACCACATCGGCACGGGTAAAGCGCGCCATCATGCCCAGCAGCACCGACTTACCGACACCGGAGCCGGCAAACAGGCCCAAACGTTGGCCGCGCCCCACCGTCAGCAGGCCGTTGATCGCGCGCACACCGACATCCAGCACATCGCGCACCGGCGAGCGCCGCAGCGGGTTCAGCGGCTGGCTGTACAGCGGGTACAGCGCCTCGGCCATCGGCTCGGCACCGCCGTCCAGCGGACGGCCCAGCGAATCCAGCACCCGTCCCAGCAGCGACATGCCCACCGGCACCTTGCGCCCCAGCATGCGCACGGTGCCGCTGCTATCGGCCGGCTCCTCATACAGCGGCGGCCGGATCTCGGGCACCGCGCATACGGCAAGGCCCGGCTGCAGACCGTGCACATTGCTGAGCGGCATCAGGTACAGGCGGTCACCGGCAAAACCGACCACTTCCGCCTCGGCCTGATAATCGGCCGACACCACGATCTGGCAGGCGCTACCGACCGGCAAGCGCAGGCCGACCGCCTCCATCACCAGCCCGGTCACCCGCGTCAGGCGTCCTTCCGCCTGCCACGCCGGCAGCGGGCGCAGCGCCTGTTCGCATCGGCGCAAGAAGTCGCGCTGCCGCTCAATCAGCATGCTCATCTGCCAGCCCCAGCCCCTTGCGCAACAGCTGCAGGCGGTTTTCCAGCGTCAGGTCGATGGACGCGGACGGTGTTTCGATACGGCAACCACCGCGCGTGAGCGAGGCATCGGCCTGCCACTGCATGCGCCACTGCGGATATTGCTCCCCCAGGAACGCCTGCAACGTTGCCAGCTCGTCCGGGTGCGCCTGCACTTTCACCTGCGCCACGCTGTCGGCCAGCGAATCAAGCGCCTCGGTCAGCAGCGAACGCAGCACCGCGGGGTCATGCCGCACCACTTCGCCAATCATCTTTTCAGCAAAGCTGACCGCCAGCGCCAGCACCTCCTGCGACAGCTGCGCGCCCAGCAGCGACAATTCCTGCTCGAACGACTGCTGCAACGTGGCCAGCGGTTGCCAGTACTGCTGGAACTGCTGCTGCGCCTCAAGCAGCGCCCGCTCGGCGCCTTCGGCACGGCCACGCTCCTCCCCGGCCTGCATGCCGGCCTGCAAGCCGGCGTCGTAGCCGGTCTGCCACGCCTCCTGATGAATCGCCTCCAGCTCGGCCGCGGTCGGGTAGGCGGCCGTGGCCACCGCATCGAGCGACTCCGTTTCCTGCTCGCCCTCCGCCATAATGAGTGAAGCCCCCTCGACAGGGGGCTCCTCCGGCTGTGGTGCTGGCGCCGCCAGCTCGGGTGGCGTCGTCTCCGGCACCGCGACAGCGCTACCCAGCTCGCCCATGGTCCAGCTGCGCCACTGCCCCAGCGATTCGGCAGGAATGACGTTGTTATTCGACAAGGCCTTCGTCTCCACCTTTGCTTGCAATCACGATCTGGCCTTCGTCGGCCAGCTTGCGCACGATCTTGAGGATTTCCTTCTGCTCGGCCTCGACCTCGGACAGCTTGACCGGGCCTTTCGACTCCAGGTCATCCCGCAGCATCTCGGCAGCGCGCGACGACATATTGCGGAAAATCTTGTCTTTCAGTTCCTGGCTGGTGCCTTTCAGCGCCACCACCAGCGAGTTGGACTGCACTTCGCGCAGGATGGTCTGGATCGAGCGGTCGTCGATTTCCAGGATGTTCTCGAACACGAACATCTTGTCCTGGATGCGCTGCGCCAGCTCCGGATCGTACTCGCGGATATAGGACAGCGCCGAGGCTTCGACGTTGGAGCCGAGGAAGTTGAGGATCTCGGCCGTCATGCCGACACCGCCGGCCGCGCTCTTCTTGACGCGATCGGCGCCGGACAGCAGCTGCGTCAGCACGTCGTTCAGCTCGCGCAATGCCTGCGGCTGCACACCCTCCAGCGTCGCGGTACGGATCAGTACTTCGTTGCGCACCCGCTCCGGGAAGTAGGCCAGAATGGCACTGGACAGGTCCGGATCCAGGTGCACCATGATGGTGGCGATGATTTGCGGGTGTTCGTTGCGGATCAGGTCGGCGGCGGAGGACGGATCCATCCACTTCAGACTTTCGATGCCGCTGTGGTCGTTGCCCTGCAGGATCTTGTCGAGCAGGTTGGCCGCCTTGTCCGGACCCAGCGCTTCCACCAGCACGTTGCGCAGGTACTCGTCGGTCGCGCCGAAGTTGGCGCGCGCCGCGCACTCTTCCTGGAATTGCGACACCACCTTCTCCACTTCCTCGTGGCTCAGGTTGTTGAGCCCGGCCATGGCCAGACTGAGCTTCTGCACTTCCTTGGGCCCAAGGTACTTGAAGACCTCAATCGCTTCTGCCTGACCAAGACTGAACAGCAGTACGGAACTGCGGCGAACACCGACGTCACTCATCAGAGCTGATCCATTCCTTGATAATCTGTGCGGCCATGCGAGGGTCGGACTTCACCAGCTCGCGGACATTTTGCATATTAGCCTCGAACACGCGGCGCTGGAGCTCTTTCGGTGACGGATTGTCGCTGTCCGCTTCCGACTCGCCCTCTTCGCTCTCTTCACCCGCAACCGCCAGCAGGCGACCACTGCTGGCAGCGGTCTCAAGGTCATCCACCGGCGGCGGCGGTGGCGGATTCACCACGTCGCGCATGATCGGCCGCACCACCCCGAACAGCAGGTAGAGGATAGCCAGCAGCAACAGGCCGTACTTCAGCAAATCGGAGGCATTGTTGCTGGCAAAATCCAGCACCTTGTCCTGCACCGTCAGCACCGGCACCGCATCGGCAAAGCTGGCATTGACCACGTTGACCGAATCGCCGCGTTCGGCATTGAAGCCGACCGCCTCCTTGACCAGATTATTGATCTGGCTGAATTCCTTTTCCGTCAGCGGTGTCGCCTTCAACACCCCCTGGTTGTCGGGCACCATCTTGTAATTCACCACCACCGCCGCGGTCAGACGCTTGATGACCCCCTTCTGCGACTTGGTGTGCTGGATGGTCTTGTCGACTTCGTAGTTGGTGGTAATTTCGCGGCTCAGCGAACCGGAGGCGGTACCCATCGGCAAACCCGACAGGGTAGCCGTACCGGGCGCAGCGCCCGGCGGCAGCGTCAGCGGCGCCGACGCCGGCGACGGTGGCTGATTGGTCAACGCCCCGGGCACACCGGACGGCAGGTTGGCATCGCGCCCCAGCGTTTCGCTGATCTGCTGGCTGCGGGTCGCGGAAGGATTGGGGGTCGAATTGGGGCGGAAGCTCTCCGAGGTCTGCTCCGACTCGGAAAAATCCACGTTGGCCGTCACCTGGGCGCGGGCATTGCCCTTGCCGAAAATCGGCTCGAGAATGGTTTCGACACGCTTGGTGTAGTCGGCCTCGATCTGGCGCACATAATCCAGCTGCCGGCGATCGAGCGAGCCATTGTTCTGGTCCGGCACCGTGGACAGCAGATTGCCGTCCTGATCGACGATCGACACATTGCGCAGCGGCAGGTTGGGCACCGAGCTGGATACTAGGTGCATGATGCCGGCAATCTGCCCGCCATCCAGAATCCGCCCCGGCCGCAGGGTCAGCATCACCGATGCCGTCGGCTGCTGCTGGTCACGCACGAACACCGTCTGCTTCGGCATTGCCAGATGCACGCGCGCACTGTCGACGACGGCAACCGCCTCGATGGTGCGGGCCAGTTCGCCCTCGATCGAGCGCTGGTAATTGACCTGCTCGGCAAACTGGCTGATACCGAACTTCTGCTTGTCCATCAGCTCGAAACCGACACCGCCGGCCTTGGGCAGACCCTGCGTCGCCAGCTTCAGCCGCGTATCGTAGACGCGCTCGCTAGGCACCGAGATCACGCCACCGTCACCAATCTGGTATGGCACGTTCATCTGCTGCAGCGCAGCGGTGACCTGGCCGCCGTCGCTATCGGCCAGACCGGTAAACAGTACTTTGTAGGGAGGTTCGCGATTGAATACCAGCAAGGCAAGCGCGATGGACAACACTGCGGCGATGGCAGTGAAGAACAGGATTTTCTTGTTATTGGGAAGGGCATTGAAACGTGTCAACACTTCGTTGGCACGCCCCTTCCAGGCAGGCGCAGTATTATCGACCAATTCAGCCATACAGTGGTTATTTCATTATTGATCTTACCGCCGCAGGCCCGAAGCTCGAAACAGACGGCGCTACACTTGCGTATTCATGATTTCCTGATAGGCAGAAACCAGCTTGTTGCGGGCCTGAACCATGGTCTGGAAGCTCAGACTTGCTTTTTGCATCGACACCATGACGTCCTGGATGTTAACGCCTTCCTCACCCAGTTCAAACTGCTTTTGCAGCTCGAGCGAAGTGTTCTGCACCTGGTTGACCTGCTCCAGCGTGCTTTTGAGTACATCAGAAAAATCGACTTCGGGAGCGGTCTTGTCTACCGCAGGCGCCTGACCCGCGGCCAGCGACGACATGGCGCGCAGCTCACCCAATAGCTGATTGATACCCTGCGTGGACATAGTAACCTCTTGCAGTGAGGCCGGCGGCGTCAGGCCGGACCGGCGTCTTCTTCACGATAACGCTGCAACTTGTAGCGCAACGTCCTTTCGCTAATGCCAAGGCGCTCTGCAGCCAGTTTCTTGACGCCACCGCACGCCTGCAGGGCATCAAGGATGTGACGCTTTTCCACCGCCTTCATGCCCAGATCGGACTCGTCGACGGTGCGGTCCGTTGTCACCGGCAGCACCATCGCCGATGGCGACAGCATCAGGTCGACGGCAGAAACTTCCGGCCCGGCGGCAAGAATTGCCGCCCGCTGCATCACATTATCCAGCTCGCGGATGTTACCTTCCCAACTATAGGCCGTCAATTCACGCTCCGCGTCCTTGCCCAGGGTCAGACGCGACTTGGAAACGGCATTAGCGTGCCTATCCAGCAATTTTCGCGCCAGCGGCAAAATGTCCTCGGTGCGATCGCCCAGCGCCGGTACCGCCAGCGGGAACACGTTGAGGCGAAAAAACAGGTCCTCGCGGAAGCGACCGGCCGCGACTTCTTCCTGCACTTCACGGTTGCTGGTGGCCAGCACACGGATGTCCAGCTTGATGGTGCGCGTGCCGCCGACGCGCTCTACCTCCCGCTCCTGCAGCACGCGCAACAGTTTGGCCTGCAGGGACAGTGGCATTTCGGTGATTTCATCGAGCAGGATGGTGCCGCCCTGCGCCTGTTCGAACTTGCCGGGCAGCACGTTGGCCGCACCGGTGAAGGCTCCCTTCTCGTGGCCGAACAGGGTCGACTCCAGCAGGTTGTCGGGAATCGCCGCACAGTTGACGGCGACAAACGGCGCCGTGCTGCGCCGCGAGTGGCGATGGATGAAGCGCGCCAGCACCTCTTTGCCGGCACCGCTGGGGCCGCTGATCAGCACGCTGGCGTCACTGGGTGCCACCTGCCGCGCGATGGCCAGTAGCCGTTTCATCGGTGCGGAATAGGCCAGCAGCTCCGCATCGCCTTCCGGCTCCGGCAGCAGGTACTTCTCCACCTCGGCAATCAGCTGCTGCGGTTCGAACGGTTTCAGCAGGTAATGACTGGCGCCGGCACGCAGCAGGTCGATCGCGCGCTCGATCACACCGTAGGCGGTCATCAGCACGAAGGGCAAGGCCGGATAGGTGGCTTTGACCTGCTGGAACAGGGTATAGCCGTCCATCGGCTGCATCTGGGCGTCCGACACTACCAGCCCGACCGCGTTGTCGCGCAACACCTGCAAGGCCGACTGGCCGTCCGCCGCCTCCAGCACCGCGTAGCCTGACAGCACCAGGGTATCGACCAGCGCTTCGCGCAGGTCGGCATCATCTTCCACAACCAGGACAGGCAAATATTTCATGGGTAACCGATGTAATTCATGACAGGACAGAGCCAGCCGCCGGACAACAGCTTAGTCCTGATGCTGGCGCTGGCTGCACAGCGCGATCAGGCGCGCGGCAATATTGTTGAGTGACAACACTTCATGGGCGGCGCCGAGGGCAATGGCCTCCTTCGGCATGCCGAACACCACGCAGGACGCCTCGTCCTGCGCGATATTATGGGCGCCCGCCTCTTTCAGCTCGCCCATGCCGGAGGCGCCATCGCGCCCCATGCCGGTCAGGATCACGCCGATGGCATTGCGCCCGATGACGTTGGCCGCAGCGCGGAACATCACGTCCACCGACGGCTTGTGGCGGTTGACCGGCAGCCCCTGGTGCAGGCTGATGGCGTAACCGATGGTGCTGGCCGGCTTGATCAGCAGATGGGAATGGCCCGGCGCGATATAGACCACGCCCGGCTGCAAGCGCTCGCCGTCTTCCGCCTCCTTGACCCGCAGCTTGCACAGCGAATCCAAGCGCGCGGCAAAGGACTTGGTGAACATTTCCGGCATGTGCTGGGTGATGATGATCGGCGGCATCTGCTCCGGCAGCGCGGTCAGCAATACCCGCAGCGCTTCGGTGCCACCGGTGGACGAACCGATGGCGATAACCGTCTGGCGCCCCAGTGCCAGCCGGCCAGGCTGGCGCGGCAGGATGGCGTCGGCAGTGTGACTGGGCGCGACTTCCAGCGGTTTGAAATCCAGGCCTTCTTTACGCGGCATGACCATGTTTTCCCCTTTTGGCTGCGCCCGGGCGCAGCGTCAGGTTTTGTTATATTGCAGGCAACTGCGCCCTGGCCTTGTCCAGCCAGTGGTGCGACGCCTGCTCCAGCAAGGCAAACACCGCTTCAAAACCGGACTCCCCACCATAGTAGGGATCCGGCACTTCGGCATCCGCCAGCATCAGTGCCAACTCTCCCGGCCAACCCGCCGGCATCTGCCGCCGCAATTGTGCCAAATGATCGTAACCGGCAACCAGGATCAGATCAAACTGCTGCCAGTCTTGCGACCGGAATGGCCGCGCCCGCAACGCACTCATGTCGACCCCGTGGCGCAGCGCGGCCGCCACCGTGCGCGGGTCCACCGCTTCGCCGGCATGCCAGGCCGAGGTGCCGGCGGAATCGACATCGATCTGCGCCACCAGACCGGCGCGGCCAACGTCACGCGCAAAAATGGCGTGCGCGGTCGGCGAACGGCAGATATTGCCGGTGCACACGAACAGCACCCGGTAACGGGCAGACGGCAGGGCTTTGTTTGTCATGATTACAGCGGATTGATCCAGGCTTGTTCTTTTAACACTTTCAACTGGTCACGCAGGTTGGCGGCTTTTTCGAATTCGAGATTGCGTGCCGCTTCCAGCATTTCCTTTTCGATGCGCTTGATTTCCTTGGCCAGGGCCTTTTCATCGAGCACCACCGTCGACAGCGCGCTCTTGCGCTTCGCGATACCGGCATTATCACCGTAAACGCCGTCAATCAGATCACGTACTTTTTTGTTGATGCCCTGCGGCACAATACCGTTGGCTTCATTAAATGCCAATTGTTTATTTCGGCGACGCTCGGTTTCATCAATGGCCCGCCTCATGCTATTGGTAATTTTATCAGCATAAAGAATGGCGCGACCCTGCAAATTACGCGCGGCACGGCCGATGGTTTGAATCAGGCTGCGCTCACTGCGCAAAAAACCTTCCTTGTCGGCATCCAGAATCGCCACCAGCGATACCTCCGGAATATCCAGCCCCTCGCGCAGCAGGTTAATGCCGATCAGCACGTCGAACATGCCCAGGCGCAGGTCGCGGATGATCTCCACCCGCTCTACGGTGTCGATATCGGAGTGCAGGTAGCGCACCTTCAGCCCGTGCTCGGTGTAGTAGTCGGCCAGCTGCTCCGCCATGCGCTTGGTCAGCGTGGTCACCAGCACCCGCTCGTTGCGCTCCATGCGCAGGCGGATTTCCGACAGCAAATCATCGACCTGCGTCGCCACCGGCCGGATCTCGATCTCCGGATCCACCAGCCCGGTTGGCCGCACCACCTGTTCCACCACCTGGCCGGCATGCGTGGTCTCGTAGTCCGCCGGGGTGGCGGAAACGAAGATGGTCTGCGGCAGCAGGCGTTCGAACTCGTGGAATTTCAGCGGCCGGTTGTCCGCCGCCGACGGCAGGCGGAAGCCGTACTCGACCAGATTCTGCTTGCGCGCGGCATCGCCCTTGTACATCGCGCCGACCTGCGACACGGTGACGTGACTCTCGTCGATGAACATCAGCGCGTTCTTCGGCAAGTAATCGATCAGCGTCGGCGGCGCATCACCCGGCGCACGGCCGGAAAAGTGACGCGAGTAGTTCTCGATACCCTTGCAGAAGCCCATCTCGTACAACATTTCCAGGTCGAAGCGGGTGCGCTGCTCGATGCGCTGCGCCTCCACCAGCTTGCCTTCCTTCTGGTACCACTCGATGCGCTGGCGCAGCTCCAGCTTGATCTGCTCGCAGGCGCGCAGCACGGTGTCGCGCGGCGTCACGTAGTGGCTGCCGGGATAGACGGTAAAGCGGCCGACGCGCTGCTTGGTGGCACCGGTCAGCGGGTCGAACAGAGTCAGCGTTTCGATTTCATCGTCGAACATGCTGACGCGCACCGCCAGCTCGGCACTTTCCGCCGGGAAGATGTCGATCACGTCGCCGCGCACGCGGAAGCCGCCGCGGGAGAAGTCGACATCGGCACGGTCGTACTGCATGGTCACCAGCCGCGCGATGATGTCGCGCTGCGCGATGGTCTCGCCCTCCTTCAGGTGCAGGATCATCTGGTGGTATTCGGCCGGATCGCCGATACCGTAGATCGCCGACACGGTGGCGACGATGATGCAGTCCGGCCGCTCGAGAATGGACTTGGTCGCCGACAGCCGCATCTGCTCGATGTGCTCGTTGATGCTGGAATCCTTTTCGATGAACAGGTCCCGGCTCGGCACATAGGCTTCCGGCTGGTAGTAATCGTAGTAGGACACGAAATACTCGACCGCATTCTCCGGAAAGAACTCGCGCATTTCCGCGTACAGCTGTGCGGCCAACGTTTTGTTGTGCGCCATGATGATGGCCGGACGGCCGGTGCGGGCGATGACATTGGCCATGGTGAAGGTCTTGCCGGAACCCGTCACCCCCAGTAAGGTCTGGAATGACAGGCCGTCATCCAGCCCCTCCACCAGCGATGCAATCGCCGTCGGCTGGTCACCGGCCGGCGAAAACGGCTGGTGCAAATGGAACGGACTCTCCGGAAAAACAATATTCATCGACATTCACCCATTCGTCACGCCAGGGATAGCTGGTCCAATTGTTTTTCATGGCATAAATAGAAAATCAATCCGGACAAATCCATTCTGGCGATTTAAAATAAAATCTGTTTTATCACGTAACTCACCACGCATCGGAGCCACAAAAAGATGCTAAAGAATTTATTTGTTGCTTGCGTGCTGGCGCTTAGCAGCGGCGCCATTATGGCCGCCCAGCCGACAAGCTATCATCCGTCGGAAGCCGCCCAGCCGCAATTAAGCTCGCACTCGGTCGCCATCGTCGACGGCCGCACCGGGCAGATGGTATTCGAAAAGAATGCCCGGCAAAAGCTGCCGATCGCCTCCATCACCAAGCTGATGACCGCGATGGTGGTCCTGGACGCCGGCTTGCCGCTGGACAGCCCGATGACCATCAGCGACGAGGAACTCGACCGCCTGAAAAACACCGGCTCGCGCCTGTCCGTCGGCTCCACGCTGACCCGCCGCGAGATGCTGCTGCTGGCGCTGATGTCGTCGGAAAACCGTGCCGCGGCGGTACTGTCGCGCTACTACCCCGGCGGCCGCCCGGCGTTCATCGAGCGCATGAACCAGAAGGCGCGCGCCATCGGCATGCAGAACGCCAGCTTCTACGACTCGACCGGGCTGGACGTGCGCAACAGCGCGACGGCGATGGATCTGGTACGCCTGGTCAAGGCCGCCAACCAGTATCCGCTGATCCGCCAGTTCACCACCATGACCGAGTACACGGCACAGCCGAGCGCCACCCGCACGCTGCACTACAAGAACAGCAATGCGCTGGTGCGTGAAGGCCAGTGGGCGATCGAGCTGTCCAAGACCGGCTTTATCAATGAAGCCGGCGGTTGCCTGGTGATGGAAGCCGAAGTCGGCAGCCAGAAGCTGGTATTCGTGCTGCTGGCCGCCAACAGCTCGGCAGCGCGGGTACGGGACGCCCGCTCGATCAAGACCTGGCTGGAGTCCATTCCGCACACCTGGCTGGCGGGCTGAACCGCGCCAAGGTTGGCCGCAAGCAAAAAACCCGGTGCCTGGCACCGGGTTTTTTCATGGCCGCTCAGCGCGCAAAGGCAATCAGGTGATCCAGCTCCAGGCGAATGCCGATCGCCTCGCCGATGGCGTGGTTGTGATGACTGGGCACCTGCGCCAGCACCTGCTGCCCGGACGGCAGCTGCAGCGTGTACATGAACTCGGAGCCCATGAACACCTTGCCCTTGACGACGGCGGTCAGCTCGCTGTGGTCGTCGTGCACCACGTCGTCCGGACGCAGCAGCACGTCCACCTGCGCGCCGACCTGGTAGGCCAGCGGCGTCAGGCTGCAATACTCGCCCACTTCCAGTGTCACGCACTGCGGCCCGCTGATCACCGCCGGCACGAACGCGCCCTGGCCGATGAAATCGGCGACATAGCGGCTGGCCGGCTCGTGGTACAGCTGGTACGGCGATGCCCACTGTTGCAGGTGGCCGTGGTGCATCACGCCGACCTTGTCGGCCATGGCGAACGCCTCCTGCTGGTCGTGGGTGACCATGATCGCGGTCATGCCCTGCTCTTTCAGGATGCCGCGCACCTCGTGCGACAGGCGCTGGCGCAGGTCGACGTCGAGGTTGGAAAACGGCTCGTCCAGCAGCAAGAGCCGCGGCCGCGGCGCCAGCGCGCGCGCCAGCGCCACCCGCTGCTGCTGACCGCCGGACAGCTCGTGCGGATAGGCGCCGGCCAGCGCCGACAGGCCGACCACTTCCAGCATCAGCCCGACGCGCGCCTTGCGCTCGCCGTCACCAAGACCGCGCAGGCCGAAGCCAACGTTGGCCGCCACGTCCAGGTGCGGGAACAGCGCGTAATCCTGGAACACCATCCCCACCGCGCGCAAATGCGCCGGCTTGTTGTAGCCGGGAGCGGCGATACGCTCGCCATTGAGCCGGATGTCGCCACCGCGCAGCGGCTCGAAGCCGGCAATGCAGCGCAGCACCGTGGTCTTGCCGCAGCCGGAGCTGCCCAGCAGGCAGGCGATCTCGCCCTCCGCCAGCTGGAACGACATGTTATCGATCACCGGCTTGCCGGCGTAGGCCTGGCTGACCGCATTCAACTGAAGCAAAGCATCCATCAAGCAACATCCTTTTGACGTGACAGCAGCAAGGTGGGAATCAGACCGACCAGCACCAGCACCACGGCCGGCAACGCCGCCTGGTCAAACACCCCTTCCGACGTCAAACCGTAAATCCTGACCGCCAGCGTGTCCCAGCCGAACGGGCGCGTCATCATGGTGATCGGCATCTCTTTCATCACATCGACAAACACCATCAGCACCCCGGTCAGCAGGCCGCCCTGCAGCAACGGCAGGTGCACATGGCGCAGCAGCGCAAAGCCGGAATAGCCGAGGTTGCGCGCCGCTTCTTCCTGGCTGCGCGTGATGCGGTTCATCGCCGCATCCACCGCCGAGTAACCGACGGCGAGAAAGCGCGACACGTAGGCCAGCAGCATCACCGCCAGCGTGCCCTTCAGCACCGCGGTGACATCCTGGCCAGCAAAGAAATGCCCGATCAGCACATTGTCCAGCCAGGCAATCGGCACGAAGATGCCGACCGCCAGCACGGTACCGGGTACCGCATAGCCCAGCGTCGCCACCCGCGCCAGTAGTCGCACCAGCGCACCACCGTCACGGCGCCGGGCATAGGACAGCAGCAAAGCGACGCAGACGATCATCAGCGCCGCCATCATCGACAGCGTCACCGAGCGCAGCGCATAGCCGAACAGGGCCTCGTTCCACTCCTGCTCCAGCGCGCCCCACGACCAGACCAGCAACTGGCCGAACGGCAGCACGAAGGCCAAGACCAGCACCAGCAGCGCGTAGCCGCTGGCCAGCCAGGCGCGTGCGCCGGCCAGACGCAGGCGTGGCAGCGGTGCGGCGCGACCAGCCTGCACATAGGCGCGACGGCCGCGCGCATACTGCTCCAGCACCACCATCACGAAGATCAGCGCCACCAGCAGCGACGCCAGCTGCTTGGCGGTATCCAGCGAGAACAGCGAGAACCACGCCTTGTAGATGGCGGTGGTGAAGGCATCGAAGTTGAAGATCGACACGGTGCCGAAATCGGCCAGCGTTTCCATCAGTGCCAGGATCAGGCCACCCATGATCCATGGTCGCGCCATCGGCAGCGCGATGTGCCAGAAGCCGGCACTGCGCGACAGCCCCAGCGTCTGCCCCACCTCCAGCGCGCGGCGGCCCATGGTGGAGAAGGCATTGCGCGCCAGCAGGTAGACGTAGGGATAGAACGCCAGGCTCATCACCAGCACCAGACCGCCGGTGGAGCGGATCGGCGGAAACCAGCGCGTATTGTCGAAATGCGCGCGCAGCAGGGTTTGCACCGGGCCGGAAAAATCGAACAGCCCGACCTGGGTGAACGCCATCACGTAGGCCGGCATCGCCAGCGGCAGCATCAGCGCCCAGTTGAAGTGCTTGCGCCCCGGAAAATCGTACACCGCCACCAGCCAGGCCAGCGGCACGCCCAGCAGCAGCACGCCAGCGGCCACGCCCAGCACCAGCCACAGCGTGTTGTTCAGCAGCTCCGGCAACGCGTAGTCGAGCAGGTGCTGCCAGATCACCGGGTCCGGCGTCAGCGACGACAATACGATCACGGAAAGAGGGATCAGCGTCAGCAGGCTGATCAACAAGGCGACAAGCGGCCAGCGCCAGCGTCGGAAAACGGATGGCATAGAAAAATGAAGGCGAAAATCAAAAGGCGGATTATCCGCCTTTAGCCCTTGCGGCTCAAACGACATTCACGGGCCTCGCAAACGAAAAAGGGCGCCACGGCGCCCTCGGGTTGAAACCACTGCGGGATTACTTGTAGCCGACGCGGTCCATCAGCATCACAGCTTCGGCCTGTTTCGAGCCGGCCACTTTGACGTTGATCAGGTTGTGCTTGAAGTTGCCCCACGACGCCACCAGCGCATCGGCCTTCACTTTCGGGTTGGCCGGGTACTCGAAGTTGACGTCGGCGAACATGTTCTGTGCCTTGTCGGACGACAGCCACTCCAGCAGTTTCACCGCACCCTTCACGTTCTTGGCGTATCGCACGACACCGGCGCCGGAAACGTTGACGTGGGTACCCTTGCCAGCCTGGTTGGCCCAGAACGGGCTGACCGGGAAGGCCGGGTTCTTGGCGACGATACGGCCGTAGTAGTAGGTGTTGGCCATGCCGACATCACACTGGCCGGCGGCAATCGCCTCCAGCACCGCGTTGTCGTTGCCGAACGGTGCGGTCGCCAGGTTGTTGACCCAGCCCTTGACCATGCGCTCGGTAGCCACCGGGCCGATATCGGCGATCATGGTGGCAACCAGCGACTGGTTGTAGACGTTCTTCGAGCTACGCAGGCACAGCTTGCCCTTCCACTTCGGGCTGGCCAGGTCTTCGTAGGAAGCCAGCTGCGCCGGCTTGACAGTGTTCTTGTTGTAGAAAATGGTACGGGCGCGGACCGACAGGCCGTACCAGTTGTTGTCCGGGTCACGCAGGTTGGCCGGGATATTGCCGTTCAGCACGGCCGACTTGATCGGCTGGAACAGGCCCATGTCTTCGGCCTTCCACAGGTTGCCGGCGTCCACGGTCAGGAAGATGTCGGCCGGGGAGTTGCTGCCTTCTGCCTTCAGGCGCTCCATCAGCGGGCCTTCCTTGTCGGAAATGACCTTGATGGCAACACCGGTTTCCTTGCTGTACGCGTCAAACAGCGGCTTGATCAGCTGTTCGGCACGGGAGCTGTACACCACGATTTCTTCCGCAGCAGCGGATCCTGCGAAGACAGCCAGCAGCGAGGCAAGCAATACCTTTTTGTTCACAGTCACACTCCTTAAAAGCCCGTTGTCAGGCATAGCATCAATGACAGCAATTGTAATAAAGACAAGAATCGTTATCAACAGCAATTTGCAACAAAACTGATCTGCATCAGTCCCGGCCGCGCGTGAAACCGTCATCACCTAAAGCAAAGGTTGGCCGCAAACCGACGCTTGCGGCCAACCTTGCCAACATTCAAATAACCTCAGCGTCGCACAGGAAAGCGCACCCAGTCGCCGACATCCACCTTGCCGCGGGCATTGCGCAGCATCGCCACCGCCAGCCGCGGCTGCACCTGCAGCAGCTCGACATCGCCGATCACCCGCTCCGGCAGCCCCAGCACCACGCCGTCGCCGCGACGGATCTCGGTCTGCGGCTGCTGCTTGTAGACGATGAGGCGGTCGGCACTGGCCAGCCCGTCCAGCGTGCCGGCGCCTAGGTAGACTCGGTCGCCGTCCACCCGCACCACCCGCGCCGCGAACGGCAGGCAGTGCATGGTATTCGCCAGCTTGCCGGCAACACCATCCAGCAGCGTCGCCACGCTGCGGCCATAGTCGTTTTGCTGGAAGCGACTCAGTTCAAAGACTCGCAGCGAGCTGTCGTGCACCGCGCCGCGCGCAGTCGTTGCCACGGTGGCGGTGGCCAGCACGCCGCCGGTCAGCGCGTCGTACAGCCAGTATTCGACGGCGAAGCGGCGCTCCACCGGCACCACCCGTGCCGAGGCACCGAACAGGCCGGCCAGCGGCCCGGTGTAATACAGCCCGGCCTCACTGCCGCTGGCACCGCCAAATGCGCCCAGCCGCGGCTCCTTGCGGGTGACGCCGGTATCCAGCACCCGCCCGGCGAGCACGAACTGCACCTCCTCGCGGCGGCCGATGTCGCGCACGGCATCGCTGGCCTGCCACGGCTCCTGCACCTTGCCGCCGGGGAACAGCGACACGTTGCCGGCATCCAGCGC
>Ga0209211_10004639_pt1 | contig 21203 bp, 6 predicted proteins | sample RifGroA2_FD_183992 | JGI IMG/M metagenome (GOLD analysis project Ga0209211, IMG submission 183992) | Groundwater microbial communities from Rifle, Colorado, USA - Groundwater A2 (SPAdes) (version 2) | ecosystem: Environmental > Aquatic > Deep subsurface > Groundwater | place: Rifle, Colorado...
CCGCCCAGGGTGCGGGCGGCCAGCTTGGCCGCGTTGTCAATTTCGATCCGGTTGAGATCGCTGCCGATGGTGTTCTTGGCTTCCAGCAGCACGTTGCCCGTGGTGTCAATCTCAACTGTCGTGCCGGTCGCGCTGTCCGTCGTGACGGTGCTACCGCTGATAAGTTGCACCGTCCCGCTGGTGCTCGATATCGTCGCCCCGTTGTTAATCGCGATGTCGCCCAGGTTGCCTGCGTTGGCCGTCCTGATGTCCACATAGCCTGCGCCGTGAGCCGTCACCGCCTGCGTGATGGTCAGATCGCCACCTTGCGTGGTCAGCGTGATCTTGCCGTCGTTGGCCGTCGTTGTCAGACCCGACCGATCGGCGACAGCGACCGCTGATGCGTTACTGGTCGCCCCGCCCGAGGTTGTCACCGTATTGCCTTGAGCAATGGCGGTGACCGTGCCTATCGTCAAGTCGTCTGCCGTCCCCAGCTTCCTCAGCCACATATCGCTTGCTGCTGTCGCGGCGAGAGTCAAGACATCCGTCATTTCAATCCGCTTGCCATCGACACCGATGGCCCGCCCGGCCTGCAACAGAACGCTGCCGGCGGTTTCAATTTCAGATCCGGTGCCGTTGTTGGTATTCGTCGAAATATCCTGTCCGGCGGCAATCTGGATCTGCGCGCCGCCGACGCTCTTGACCGTCGCGCTGTCGTTGATCGCGACGTCGCTCGTCCCGCCGGTAGCACGCAGATCGATCGTACTGGCACCGCCGGCTATGATGCTCTTATTGACCGTCAAGCCACCAGCAAGAGTGTAGAGATCAATGGTGCCGCTGGTGGTCGTGATGCCGTCGATGGCCGCACCAAGGACAGGCGCCAAGGTACCGGGAGTAATGCCGGTGGCTGGCGTGAGACTGCCGACGATCAGAGCATTGGCATCGCGATAACTGAAGTTCTTGCCAGCCGTTCCAAGGACTGCAGCCAATGTTCCGACATCGTTGGTGGCATTTCGCAGGGTGACATCGCCGTTGTCGGCCTTGAGCAGCAGACTGCCGCCGATGATGTCGCCCAGGGTATTCGCCTGCTGGGTGATGTCCCCGGTCTTTGCATTGAGAACAACGGTATTGCCGGTTGCCAGAATGCCGTTGGTCGGGTCTGGCAAGGCGCCGGTGGTGTTCGCCACCGAACCGACCAGGATCGCGTCGTTCTCCGTGAAATAGAGCGTCTTTCCGCTGCCGGTGACAACGGCCGAAACGTCGGTGGCGATGACGTTGTCGTTGACCATCGTCGAATTGTCGTTGGCCTTGACCAGCAGTTTGGCCGCCGTTACCGTTGCGCCGTCAACCTCATTGACACCGCCGGTTCCGGTGGCACCCGACCAGAGTTTGGTGGTATATCCGCCTGCGGCAATGTTGGTACCGCCCATTGCCACCGTGCTGCCGCCCGAGCCGGGAATGGAAACGCTGGCGGTACCCGAGGTTCCGAGTTGCAGTGTGTTCTTATCCACAACACTGAGCGTTCCGGCGCCGCCGGTCAGGGTCGCGGCGAACTTGCCGAAATCGTTGCCGGTCTCTTCGAGAATCACGCTGCCCGGCGCGTCGATGAAGAAGCTGCCGGTGGTATTGCTGCCGGTGATAACCGGCTTGGTCTGGGTAAGGCCGCCGGCGACAAGTTTGATCGCGGCATTGCCGGCATTGAGGGTAAAGCCGTCGACGTTGCTGCCGACCGGTACCGTGCCGATGATCAGGGCGTTGGCATTCTTGAAGTTGAAGTTCTGTCCGCTGCCGGTAATTGCACCGGCCAGGGTATTGACAACGTTGGTACTGACCAGTGTCGAGGTGTCGCGCGCGCCCACCCGCAACTTGTCGGCCGTGATGATCGGCCCGCCGACAACATCTGCATTGTTCTCGTTGACCGCACCGGCCGAAGCGACGAGGCTGACCGTGGCTCTGCCGGGGACGGTGGTGCCGGTAGTAATATCGCGCTTGACGGTAATGTCGCCGCCGGTAGTCGACAGGGTGACGCTCTTGCCGTCGGTGGTCGCGATGCCGGTGGACGTTGCGGTTGCGCCCAGTGTTTCGCTGGTGACCTGGCCGACCGTCAGCGTTTGTGCATTGGCGAGGGTGATGTTGCCATCGTAGGTAACGCCGTCGGCCGTGCCAGGGCCACCCGCAGCCAGCGTTCCGACGAAGCTGCTTCCGGTAAGCAAAACATCGCCGCTGCCGATCAGACGCAATTTGTCCGCGGTGACCGCGCCCGTGCCGGCAACACCGGCTTGGACGTGCATCGCCAGCGTGCGCGCTGCGCTAGCTGCGCCCTGCACAGTCAGCGGCGCATTGACGGCGATGTTGCCGCCGGTGCCCAGCATCCGAAGATTGAGCGAATCGCTGACGGTGGTCGCTCCGCCCACGGTCAGAGTCTTGGTCGACGCTGTACCGGCAACGCCGTAGCGACCGATGGTAATGTCGCCGAAGCCTTCGATGACAACAGCATTGGTGCCGGAGAAGAGACTGCTGGCGAGATAAAGTGGATTGGTCGGCGCCGTCAGTGTTGTCGAATCGGGCGACGGCGGGCTCGGCTCGGTGCCGCCGATCTGGATAGTTGCGTCGTGGTAGGGACGTATATTGAATTGCCCGGTGGTGAGATCTGCACCATTGCGCGCGCCGGTGATGCGCAGGCGGCTGGTCGAGGAGTTCACGAACTTCATCGTATCGGCGACCAGGTCAATGTTGCCAGTAAAGGGGCGCAGGGCGACCACGGCCTTCGCCGTGGTGGTATCGCGCTCCTGGCCCAGCGCCATGTCGTCGCCGCTGCCGTAGATGCCGTAGCTGGTGGTCTTGCCGCCGGTCAGTCCGGTGAGGAGGATGTTGCCGGTGGTGGAGACAATCTGGGTGTCGGCATCCTTGAGCTTGATGCCGTAGTTCTCGCCGACGTTGCTGGCACTGCCACCGCCGCCACTCCCGGTCAGCGTGATGGCGCCACCCTTGCTGCGAATCATGGCGGACGCCGAGATGTCGATGCCGGTATAGCTGGCGCCGGCGGAGGCGCCCGTAACCGTGCTGGCGTCGCCAGTGATGACAAGCGCACCGTTGTCGGTCTGCAGCGTCGCAGTGGCGCTGCCGCCCCGGCCTATGACCACCGCATCCTTGGCGGCGCTGGACGAGGCCGTAGTTACGCCACCGTTGATAGTCAGTGTTCCGGTGCTCGACCCGGCGACATAGTTGCCGCTGACAAGCGGCGTTCCGTCGCTCGTCGACAACGTACCCAGACCATAAATATGAACACCAATTCCGCCGGCGCTCGAGACCGCGCCGAGATTGGTCATGGTCGGCGCCCTGCCCCAGATGTCGAGGTTGCCGCCGCCGGTGTAGATGGAGCTTTCGAACATCCGCACGCCATCGGTATTCTGTTCGGTCGCCACCCCGTAGGCAAGGTTGCCTGCATCTCCGAGCTTGACGTTGGCGCCGTAGGAATCGATACGGGCGTTGTCAAGGTAGATGGCGCCCGAATTTATGCCCACAAATTGCGAGGGCTTGAGAGTTACGGTCAGCGACTTATTGCCGAGCACAGTGGAGGCGGTCGCCGTATCGTAGTAATCGCCGGTGATCTTGCGCGACTGGGTGGAGGAACCGATTACCTGAATCGAACGTTCCGACTGCACGGTCAATGACGGATTCGTCAATCCGCTGCTGGTGACGATATCGAATGACGACTGTGTGTAATCCGCGCTGTCGACTCCGCCGCCGCCGGACACGCCGGTAACGGAAATCGTCGTGGCATTGGCGCCCAGCACCAGCTTTGGCACATAGCTTGGGTGACTGGTGCTGAAGGTCAGCAGATTGCCGGAAGGCGCCTTGAGGTTTATCTGACTGGTATTGAGGAAGGTATAGGTCGGGCCGGTGATGATTAGGCCGCCCAAGGGCTTCAAGACGGTACCAACGAAATCCTCCGTGGTGCTGGCGGCCAAGGCATCGCCGAAAGTCACGCTGCCGGCCTGGTTGGTGCCGCCAGTCGTCTTGCCCGTCGTCGTCAAAATCAATTGCTGCGGCAGCGTGATGTCGAATGAGGTAATACTGTCCTTGAACAGGATATTGCCGCCGGTACCGGTATAGGTCGCGCCGGACTTGGCCGCCTGGGTATCCAGCGTCACGGTGGAACTGGCCTGGTTGTTCAGTACCACCGCTTTTTCGAAGGTAATGGACCCGGAGAGACCAGTATCGCCCGATGCCAATATCTTGGTCGAAACGGGTGTCGCACTGACAAGCTGAGCCGCCTTGTTGAACACGACGCTGCCGCCGTTGGTGGATACGTTGCCCTGAATGATGGCGGTTCCAGTAGCACTGTTTGCGCTAGTGCCAAAATTTACGTTCAAAACACCGAACGTCGACGCAACGTTCACCCCGGTACTCAAGGTAATGTCGGCAAGTGCGTCGAAGGTCAGACTCGCCGCCCCGCCGCCGGTTTTGCTGATGTTGGCGTTGATCGCGATGTTGCCGCCAGTACCGGTAGTCAAGGTCACGTTGGCGCCGCGAGTCAATGCTTCGTCGATGGACGAGTTATAAACACTAACAGTCACATCGCCGGGAGCATAGGCGACCGGACTGGCCGCATTTGAGGGATCGACGTCCACATCGGTCACGACCCCGGTAATCGTGATGTCATTGGGATCGAGCAGCCACTCGCCGTTGGCGCCACTTGGCGCCGACGCATCGACCGAACCGCGCACGCCCAAGGCCCCCCGGCTCGATGTCTCTACTTGTCCGCCATTGCCGTCACCCGCGCCTCTGGCCGAAATGCTGCCGTCCATGCGCGTGATTTCGCCCGACCATGCCACTACCGTGCCGCCGTCACCACTGGCTGTGGCATCGGCTGCAATCGTTGCGCCCCGTTCCACCGTCACGCTCCTGGCCTCGGCAATCGCGGCATCCTTGCCCTGCCAGCCGCCGCCAAGGTTAGCGCTACCACCACCGGCCATGCCTGAAGCATCTACCCTGGCACCGGAAGCAACGGTCACGCTGTCGCCGGTGGCGACGATGCGCCCGCCTGTCTCGCCCGCAGCGGCGCCGCGTGCTTCGGTTGTTCCGGCCAGACGCACGTTGCCGCCACTGCCGTCAATCCAGATTTCGCCGTTCTTCGTTGCAATGCTGTTGGCGCGCACGATGCCGCTCTGGTTCACTGCCGCAGCCAACATCGGCGCGGCACTCTTGGCCGTCATCCAGACTCGTCCGCCATCGGCGATCACCGTGCCGCTGTTATCGGCTCGCGCGCCGTTGCCGGCGGTATCGACCTTGACACTCACCAAGCCGTTGGCAGTGATATCCAGCGTCACGCCCTGCCCTGCCGCCAGCGCCACCTGACCGGCATTGGCGCTAACTTTGCCGGCATTGTCGACCGTGGCGCCGACCAGCGCGACAAATCCACCTTCGCGCGCCGCGATTTCGCCGAGATTGCTCACAGCGCCGCTGCCGGCGGCGAACTTGTAACGTCCGGCAAGAAAATCGGCATTGGACAGATTCAGCGCCGAAGCGGTCAAGCCGCCGACATCGACGCGAGCCGAGGGACCGAAGTAGACGCCGGAGGGATTCACCAGGAAAACCCGGCCGTTGGCGGTCAGGCTGCCGAAGATCTGTGACGGATTGGCTGAAAGTACCTGGTTCAGTGCCACCGCACTGGCCGAGGGCTGAACGAAATTGACACTGGCACTCTGTCCGATGTTGAAGGTCTGCCAGTTGGCGATCATCGTCGCGCTGTTCTGGTTGACGGTCATCGCCGTGCCGGCCTGGGCGATGCTGCCCTGGCCGGCCACGATCTGGCCGCCGGTGGGGAGCGCCGTGGCTGGTGGAGGCGCGGCGTGCGCAAGCGGATAACAGGCGGCGATCAATGCAGCCAGAAGTACGGGACGGAAGCCAGGGAAGTGACGGTTAATTGAGTTCATGGTCGAGGTTCCCATGGTTAGAACAGTATGTTGCCGACGATCCAGATGCGGCCACTCTTGCTGGTGCCGTCGCTGTCCGTGCCGGTGCTGGTGGGGTTGGGGTTGGTGCCGGATTTCTTCGCCCACATCATGCGCAGGCTGCCGCGTTCCGTGACGGCCAGGCTGGCGCCCAGGCCCCAACCGGAAAGGCTGTACGTATTGGGGTTGCCCACCGGCAAGGCCAGTGCCCACAGGTTGCGGTACTGGGTGATGCTGCCGGTATCGTAGAAGGCGAAGACCTGCGGCTCGCCGTACTCGGTCTGGCCGAAGCTATAACGCAACTCGGCGCTGCCCAGCCAGCCAGCATCGCCAAGGCCCTCGCCGACGGGATAGGCGCGCACGCCGGTCGGCCCGCCGAGCTGGAATTTCTCTGCGCTGTCGAGATTCTTTGAGCCACGAAGGCCAGAGGCGGAAACCATCCATGACCAAGAGTCGTCGACGCGTGCCATGCGTTGCGCGTTCCAGTTGAACTTGCCGAAACTGCCCTCGGTCTTGGCGCTGACAGCGTCGAGCGACCGGTAGGAGGAATTGCCGGAAAGGTCGAGCGAACCGAAGCCGTAACTCGCGCCCCAGCCCACTTGCCCGCCCAGCGGATCGATGAGGTCGCCGGATGCACCCAGGGTTAACAGGCCAATCTGGCGATCATTGGCACGCAGTCCGCTAAGCTTGTTTTCCACATGCTTGCTGTCGTAGTTGGCCGAGAGCCAGATGTTGCGGCTACTGCTGCGCTCCAGCGCATAATTCGCAAACACCGACGCTACCGTGGTATCGCTGGAAAGATTGAGTGGCGCGACCTCCTCGCCGATCTTGAGTTTCATCTCCGACATCGAAGCGCCAGCTCTTACGCCGCTGATGCCTATTGGTGTTTGCAGAGCGACCTTGCCGCTACTCATGCCGCTCGACTTGGAGGCGTTGAGTGACAATTGTTCGCCATAACCGATCGGACTATTGACATTGACCTGGGCATTGGTGCGCTGGGCGCCGGTATAGCGGCTGCCGTAGTTGTCGGCCCAAACCGTGCCGGCAATCACCCCAGCTTCTTCCACCTTGGCCTCGACATGCGTAGTGCCGGTCGCGCTGCCAGGCAGCAGCGTGGTTTTCACCGACTTGATGCCTGGAGTGTCGTTCGCCAGCAATACGGCACGCTCGAGGTCGACAATGCGCAATGGCTCGCCGGGTTTCACGCCGCTGGCCAGGAGTTCCTCGATGATCTCGCGCTTGACGCGCTCACCGCCGCCGACAACCTTGACACCGCTGCGGCCAATACTGCCGTCCACCACTCCTTCCTGAACGGCAATCTCGACCACGCCGCCGTCGATTTTCTGTGGCGGCAGGTAAGCCTGTACCAGCGGATAACCTTTTGCCCGCAGATGGGAGGCGACGGTTTCCGCGGCCTGCTCGATTTCCGGCATCGTGAGCGCCTTGCCGGCCAAAGGCTGCAGCAGGCCGTCGATTTCCTCCATGCCGGCCAGCGTGGCACCCGTGACGCGGAAACCCTTGACTTCGATGCGCGGCACAGTGTCTTCGCCCGACGGGCGCAAGGCCAGACTCGATGCCGGCACGGCCAGGCCCTGAATCGCCACTGCCACCGTCCCGCCGCCAACGAGGGCGCGGGACAGCTTCACCTCGGCATTCGGGTGACCGTGCTCGCGCAAGTAGTTGGCGACGGCGTGGACGGCCTGCTCGAACTCTGGAAAGTTGAGTTCGCGGTTCTTCCACGGCGCCAGTACTTCGTCGATGGCGTCCGACGAAACTTGTGATAGGCCCTCGAAGCGGAATTCCCTGATCGACAGCCGCAGGCTGGTCAGCGAAGTCGCAATACGCGGCATGGCGGCGCGAATGACCGTCTTGCGGGAAGCGACCGGACGCGCGGCTTGCGCCGCCTCGTCGGCCCGGCGCTGGCTTTCACCCAGCTTGCCGCCATCGAAGCGTGGATCGTTGGGGTTGGCGCTGGCGAGCACAGCCGGCGCAAATACGGCAAGAAGACCCATGCTTTGCCATGCATGGGAAGGCCGTCGGCGCAGAGTGGCTTTGGAGTTCATCGATCGGTTCCAGTAGCGTTGAAGTTAATGTTGCATCGCTGCCCCGAGGGCAGTTCGAATTTGGGGTTGGGTAACAACAGGCGCACGCGAAAGGTACCGCTCGCTGCGTCGATAACGCGGTCGATGGCGGAGACCTTGGCCTTGAGTTTGCCACCGACCAGTTGCGGCGTCACGTCATAAGTCTGGCCAATGCGGATGCGCCCGAAATAACTGGCCGGCACCACGGTTTCCACGTGCAGCGGGTCGATCTGCGCGATGCGGAAAATCTTTTCCTGTTTGACCAGATCGCCACGGTTGCGGTAGCGGTCGACGATCACGCCGCGGATGGGACTGACGATGCTGCGCAGGCGGATCTGCTCGCGACGTTCCTTGACCTCCAGCTCGGCCAGTTTCTGTTCGGTCGCAATCTCGTCCAATTCCTGCCGCGAGATGAGCTGCTGCTTTTGCAAGTCCTCATTGCGCTCATACTTGCGTGCGCCAAACGCGGCTTTCGCTTCCTGCACATTGGCCGATGCCACCTGCACGCCGGTATCGAGCCGAGCCAGCAACTGACCACGGCTGACGACGTCGCCGCGGTCGGCATTCACCACTTCGAGCGTACCGTCGACCGGAGTGCCGACATTCACTTCCAGCGAGGGCTCAACCAGACAGATGATTTCGTCGACCCTGGCCGCGGCTTTTGCCGCAGTGGGCAAAGCCACGCTCTGGGCACTTGCACCCGCGGCGGCGAAACCCATCAGTGCCGGCAATACATATTGCATATAACTCATTCCATTTTTCCAGAAAACGAAAGTGCGCGGCGCATCTGAAAGTCGGCGCTGAGGAGACGGCGACGGACGCGGCACTGTGCCTGCTCGGTACGCCACTGGGCGATGCGGTAGAAGCCGAGAGCCAGCCCTTGCAGTAGCTTGTCATGCGGCACCGCCGCCAGCGCGGCAGCGATGCGCTTGCCGACCGCAGGCAGGAAACCGGAAGGCAGTTCGTCTTCCAACGAGAGGAAGGACTGCGCACTGCCGGGGTCGCCCTGGCGTGCGCAACGGCCTATCAACTGGCGGTCAACGCGGGCGTTATCGTGGCCTTCGGTCAGCACGACATGCAAGCCGCCCGCTGCGATTACGCCTTGGTCAAGGCGGATATCGGTGCCGCGTCCGGCCATGTTGGTGGCAATGGTCACGCAGCCACCGCCACCGGCCTGTTCGACGACCTCGGCTTCGGCCTTGTCCTGCTTGGCATTGAGGATGCGATGGGCGATGCATGCAGCGTCCAGCCGCACCGACAGCGCCTCGGAGGCGGCGATCGAGCGCGTACCCACCAGCACTGCCTGCCCGGCGGCACGGCGCTCGGCAATGGCGCCGATGACGGCCTGCCAGCGCGCCTCGGCATGGGCGAAGATGCGCGTCGGCAGCAAACTCCGGCACAACGGCCGCTGCGGCAGGATGCGCACCACGCCGAGGCCATACACGTCCGCGAGTTCACCCGCCACCTCGCGGCAGGTGCCGGTCATGCCCGAAAGCCGCAAGTAACGGCGGAAAAACAGCTGGTAGCTGATTCGCGCCATGACTTCCTTTTCGGGACTCGCCGGTACGCCTTCCTTGAGTTCGATCAACTGCTGCAGGCCGCGCTCCCAGGAACGATCGGGCATGACGCGACCGGTGTTCTCGTCGACGATCATTACCTTGTCCACGCCCTCGTGTTCGCGCACGATGTAATGAACGTCGCGACGAAAACCGTGGAGGGCCGACAGCGCCTGGCGCACGGCTTCCTGTGCGCGCAATTCGCCGCGCCAGAGGCCGGAGAGTTCGCCCGTCATGTCGGTCAACCGCCGCCGGCCGGCAGCGGTGAGGTAAGGCACGCGGCCATTGCTGCCCATCTCGAAATCGACATCGATTTCGAGCTGCCGCGCGAGCCGGATGGCCTCGACGTAGAAACCCTCGGCATCGGCGTCCCGGCGTTCGGCAGAGATGATGAGCGGCGTACGTGCCTCGTCGATGAAGACGCTGTCGGCCTCGTCGACGATGGCAAACTGCAGGCCTCGCAGCATGACGCCGTTGCGCGTCCGTCCGGTAAACCTGTCGAGCGCCATCGTCAGCAGTTGCATGCGGCTGCCCAGCTCGATGCGATCGCGCAGGTAATCGAAAACGAGGGTCTTGTTGGTGCAATAGACGATGTCGGCGCGGTATTCGCGCACCTTCTCTTCCGGCTTCATCCCTTCGAGTACCAAACCAGTTGTAAGCCCGAGGGCCGCGTACAGCGGACGCATCTGCTCGGCATCGCGCCGCGCCAGATAATCGTTCACCGTCACCACATGCACCGCCAGGCCCGCCAATGCGGCCGTGGCCGCCGGCAGCGTCGCGGCGAGCGTCTTGCCCTCACCGGTAGCCATTTCCGCGACATAGCCGTGCAGCAGGACATAACCGCCCCGGATCTGGGCAGGAAAATGGCGCATGCCGAGGAGCTCGCCGGCAAATCGGCGCACCAGCGCAAAGCAACGCGCGGCCAATGCGTCTTCGAAGCCCCGACAGCGCAGGCCGCGGCGCAGTTCGGTCAGCAGGCCAGTCAAGTCCGCGGCCGGGGTCGCATCGATGACGACACTGGCCGCCTCGACCTGTGCCAGAAATCTCTCCATACGGGCGGGAGTCGCCTGCAGCCACGCCACCAGCGCTGCGCGCACGCGCTCGGCGGCGCGGTCGAGCCAGGGCACCTCACCCCAGCCGCGGCGCTGCGGATAGAGGTCGCCAACCAGGGCTTGTGCCGGGCTCGAACTCATACTGCGAACCGTTTCAGGAAGAGCTGGCGGACGCCACGGTACCACTGGGCGGCTAGCGGTTCGTCGTAATGCACGAAGCGCACATGAACGCGATTGCCGAGGGCTTTGGGTGCCGCACCGCCGGCAAAGGCCAGTTCGAACTGGAACAGCGGCGCCAGCGCCTTGGGCTCAGCGCCGGACGATGTCGCCGGGTCGAGACCGATCGTGCCGCCGCCGACAAGTGATAACGCCATGCTGGGCAACTCGCTGGTAGCGGCCGGCACTTCACGAACAATGCGCGCCGGCAGCAAATTCCAGATGCGGTCGACCGAACGCAGTTCCACTTCGCGCGTATGCCGCCGCACCAGATCGACGTCCGCCTGCGGCACCACCGCCAGCAGCGTATAGCGCGCCGGATCGAGCACGTAAGCTGCGACGTCACCGCGCGCCAAGTAGCGGCCAGGATAGTCGCCTGGCGAGACCATGGTGAATTCTCCATCGTGAGGACTCTTCATGGTCATCGCTTCGCGCCGGACGTCGATGTCGGCAAGCCGCTCGCTGACATGCGCCAGTTCGGCATGCGCGATCTGGGTCTGCACCCGGTCGGCGGTCGTCGCCAGCGCCACGCGCGACTCGATTTCGCGCTTGCGCTCGACAAGTTGCGCATGCTGGGCATCGAGTTCGGGGTCGGAACACGTCAGAAGTTCATCGCCAGCGCGCACGCGCGTACCCGGCGGTACACGAACCGCTGCGCCAAAGCAAGCCACGGGCGTACGCACGCGCGACGTCTCCGGCATCCAGATGACCCCCTCGGTCATGGTCCAGGCTGGCGCCGGCACGATGCCAACGAACAGCAGTACGGCCACAACTGCGCCGCTGACAATCACGATGGCGCGCTGACGACGGCCTTCGAGCGCGGCATCGGTGACTAGGTAGCGGGCATGGCGCCACAGCGGTTGCAGCAGCATGCCCCAAGCCGCCCAAAGCGCCAGCAGGATGCCGAAAAAGAAGTAATTGGTGCCCACCAGCAGAACGATGGCGACGGCAATAAACATGCGATAGAAGAATGAAGCGACGGCATAACCCAGCAGCCAGGGCACCTCGCCTGGCGTCAGTGGCGGCGGCGAGCCTTCTTCGATGCCGAAGACATGGTGATTGACGAGATAGCCGAGATACTGATTGGCCTTCTGCCCGAGGTTGGGAATCTCCAGCCAGTCGGCAAGAATATAGTAGCCATCAAATCGGATCAGCGGATTGAGGTTGAACACCAACGTGGTCACGCCGGCGAGCAAAATCACCTCGTGCAGCAGCGCGCGACCGACGCCCGGCGTCATCGAGATCCAGAACCAGACGGCAATGGCGGCAACCGCCGTTTCGGCCATCATGCCGGCCGCTCCCACCAGCATGCGCTGCCGCTTGTCGGCGAAGGCGGTGGCGGTCGAGGCGTCGATGTAAGGCACCGGCGCCATGACCAGGAACATCAACCCGGTTTCGTGGCAAGCGCCCCCTTGCGCCTTGATCGCCAAGCCGTGACCGAGTTCGTGGATGGCCTTCAATACCGGAAATACACACAACAGTAAAAGCATGTTCTCCGGGGTGAAGGCCCGTGCGGCCATGTCCGCCGTAAGTTCCTCCCAGTTCAGCACAACTTGCGCCACGCCCGAACCCACCAGCAACACCCACAGCCAGGGCAGTGCTACCAGTAGCGCCCTCGGCAGCGAACCGACGAGACGCGCCAGCAATTTATCAGGGTCATAGAGCGGAATCTTCAGCGACATCGGGTTGGCCAGATATTGCTTCAGCTTCTGCCAATAAACGCGGCGCCGGCGCTCACCGAGTTCTTCGAGATCAGGCGGACGGTCGGTCAGCAACACGTTGGACTGGTGCAACTGCGTCAGCAACTGCACGACTTCGTCCTGGGTGGGGGCGTTGTCGCCATCGCGTTCGCAGAGAAATTTCCAGATATCGGCGAGGCTGCGACGCCCGTCGAACATCGCTACCACGCCGTATGCCGCGGCATTGAGGCGCAGGAAACGGCCGCTGGCGCGATCCTGCAGCACATGCCAGCGCTCGCCCCGATATACGTGACGCAGTACGCGAGCCTGACTGCGCAGGCGCGGCCTGAGCATCGCCACGCGGTACCAGGAATTGGAAAAGAGGGCGGAACTCATCGCATCTAGATCCCCAGCCACGACCAGGCTTGCAGGCGCAGCCAGTCGAAGAAGTGGTGGGTCCATATCCACGACAGCAGTTCGCGGCCGACCCCAATCTTGCCAATACCTTCCATCCCCGGTCGCAGACGTTCAGTAGGCGAGGCCAGCGTGGCCTCGACGCGGAAATGGTTGCGCCCCTCGGCAGTTGTCGCCACCGGGGTCACGAGCGAAACGCGGAAGGGGAACGTCGCCCCCGGCAGCGCGGCCACCATCAGTTCGCCCTCCTGGCCGACGGCAACATGGGCGATATCGGATTCTTCGACCTGCAGGACGACGCGATAAGCATCGAGCGGCGCGATCTCGAACAAGGTCTGGCCTTTCTTTACCGCACCACCGAGATGCTGCGACAGGTCACCGCTGACGATTACACCATCGAAAGGCGCGACGACGCGCGAACGATCGAGCATGGCTTCGGACAGCTCGCGTTGCGCTGCTGCCTGCTTTGCCTGGGCCAACGCGATCTGGATCTGGGCAAGATTGTGCTGCGCCTGAGCATCGTCGCTCTGTTTCTGGAATTGCGCCTGCTGGCTCGCCCAGCGCGAAGCTTCGAGACGCATGTCGCGGTCGTCGAGCAGGGCCATTTCCGCGCCGGCCTTGACGACATGCCCTGCACGCACATGCGCTGCGGCGACGAAGCCGTCGTAGGGCGCAACGATCACGCGGCGCACGCCGCCCTCGAGCGTGGCCTTGGATGACAGGCGGTAATCGCCATGGACGAAGGCAAGGAATAGCGCCACCGCGATGCCCAGCACCGCCAGCAACTTGCGCCGCCCCTCGAAGGGGCCGGCGATCCGCTGCAACTCTTCCCGCGTCCCTTCCCACAAGCGATCGCGCCAGACACGTTCGGAACGCCGCCGGCCGAGCAACACACCGCCGAGAATCGGAGCCAGCGCTTCCGCCTGGCGGAGCCGCGCGTCGTCCACATCGGACTCCGGCCATTCGAAGACGAAAACGCCGCTCTTGCGCGTTTCGTTCTCGCCGGCCGCGAACGGCACGGAGAGCACGAACGCGGCGCCGAAATCGCGCATCAGCCGGTTATGTTCGCGAATATCGATCCAGCCCAGCCGCTCGCTACCGTAGGGACTGGTTGAGCCGTGCTCCGGCGTCGGATACAAGCCGACATGTATCGGCATCGCCTGATCGAGTGCCTCATCCATCGCCGCCTCGATGGCATGGACGAGATCAATGCGGCGCGTCACGTCCGCAGAATGCGACAGCGCGGCAAAGCGAACCCGCGGACCCTCGGCAAAGCCGACGGAAACTCGATCGCAACCGAGTCGCGTGGCGGCTTCGGCGACGAGCGCATGAGCCGCGGCTTCGGCGCGTGGCGCTTCGAGCGCGGTCATGGTCAGATCCAGCCCCAGCAACAGACGTTCGCGCAGTTCGGCATCGTCCCCGGCCGCCTCGCCCTGCCACCGGCGTTCCAGCCAGCCTTGGCCCCAGCGCAGCCAATGCGCCGCCGTACGCGGCACCGCACCGGCAAAGGCAACCGCCACCACGGCACCGACAGTGCCGTCACGCAGGATCGGATGGGCCATCAGGCCTCGCCCGCGCTGGGCCGCGAGCGGCAACCGCATTTCCAGCGCCTGCTCGCACAGCTGCGCCAGATCCTGGCTGACGGCGCCGCCCGGCCATGTCGCCGCCGGGAGAAAGTCGCCGGAATCCCTGTCGGCCAGCACGAATGCAGCCTCCTGGACTTCGCCACCCAGTCCCGCTACGAGACAGGCGAGCCAAGTGGCGTGGAGACTGGCGTCGTCCACGCGACCGAGTTCAAACCACGGATCGGCTAATTCGGCAGGCTGGTTCATGGGTTGGATCGAAAAGCTCCTGCGTCCCGTCAGAGCTTCAGTTCGCCGTAACGGGTTTCATACTCGCGCAGTCCGATTTCAAGCATGGTCATCAGGCGCTTGGCGGCATAGGGATTCAGCACGATGCGGTTGGACAGCACGACTTTTACCTCCTTCTGATCGGATTGCCACGCCTGGTTGGCGCCGAACAACAGCATGATTTCCTCACGCGTACCCAGGACGTTGCAGACGTTGGCATAGGTTGTCTGCATCTTGCTGTCGTCCCAGACGATCTTGGGCCCCGTTGGGGCTTCCGAGCTACTGCCTTCTTCTTGAATGTTGGCCATTTGTTGCACTCCTTGTTGATGGATCGAAACGGTAAGGGGTACTACGCGGCACGCGAATGCCGCGGCCCTACGGCGATTGCCCGCCGGGCTCTTACCGCTGCGGCCTTTTCCGGGGCATCCCAAACGATGCGGGGGCGCTGGCCGGCCACCATGGCAGCGATCGCCACGCTGCCGATCGCCGGATCAAACGCGCCTGGCTCGGGCGGAGGCACAGGAATCGTCTCCTCGATGATCGACCCGTCGGCCGGCAGCAGGCCAGGCGATCCCGGCGCAGCGGGCTGCGAACCCGAGGGTGCCAAATCACCGACTGGAGGCTGCTGGTCGGATGGCGCTTGCGGGATAACCGGAGCCGGTTCGCCGGGCGGCGTACCGGGCAAGTTGCCACCCGTCGTCGGCGCGGCAGTCGCCGGTGTCGGAGTCTCGGGAGCACCTGGCGGCGATGCCGTCGGCGGCGTGTCGCGCACGACTTGCCGAAGCAAACCAGGTTGTGCCAATGGCGTCTCGTTCAGCGTAATCGCCGGATTCGACCATGCCCCGGAATTCGATCCGAAAATCGTGGGCGGCCTGAAGAACACCAGATTCCCCTGTGTTAGCACGACAGGTACAGGCGGCTGTAACAGCGTTGCCGACGATGATGTACCCGTCAGCGTCAGCGTCCCGCCGGAACCCGACTGTGTGGAATCGCTGAGTACCGAGATGCCGCCGCTCGAGGTGCCGCCACCCCAAGCACCGCTGCTGCTACCAGATCCGCCGCCATCTCCGCCTGAGAGGGATGAACCTGCAGCGTCGCCCGTACCGGTGCCGGCATTGCTACCGGTGTTGATCACGTCGCCCGATGTGCCTCCGGCACCCTGTGTGTTGCCGCTGCCGGCATTGGCGTCAGCCGTTCCGTCGCCTCCCGTGTCACCGCCCTGCGTACTGGATGTGGCGAGCGCTGCAACCTGGGCCGCGCCGGTGTCGCCGGTATCGCCGGCGGCACCGGGAAGAGTGACGACGGGTTCGTCAACCCCGTTCACGGTGATGGTCACGGTACAGGTGGCGCCGTCGGCGCTGATGACGGTAAACACATCGAGCACCGCTTGCGCCGAGGTCAGAGCCTGAACGGCGGGTAGGGTGTTGTCGAGGGTATAGCTCCAACTGCCACCGGAATCCACGTTGAACCCACCGTACGTGCCCGAAGCGTTGGTCTGCGCAACGAAGAATGCCTGGCCAGTATCGGCGTCCGTGATCGTCAGCGTACCGCTGGCCGTCTGCGTACCGTCCTCGGCCACCGTGCCTGCAGAGACGCCGCCGATCGCCGGCGTGTCCGCGGCACCGTTGATGGTCACCGTGATGGTCTGCGTGCTGCTGTCGGTCGCCGTGTAGGTGATGCTATCGGTGACACTTTGGCCAGCGTCAAGGAACTGCACCGCCGCGTTGTCGAGGCTGTAGGTCCAGGTACCGCTGCTGAGGACGAAGCTGCCGTAACCGTTGCTGCCCGCCGTACTCGCCACGTCGGCGAAGCTGACCGGGTTGTCCAAGGTGTCGGCGTCGCTGATGCTCAGCGCACCGCTGGCTGTGGCGGTGCCGTCTTCGGCTACGGTGCCGATCACTACCCCGCCCAGCACCGGCCCGTCTTCGGCACCGCCAATGGTCACCGTGATGGTCTGCGTGCTGCTGTCGGTCGCCGTGTAGGTGATGCTATCGGTGACACTTTGGCCAGCGTCAAGGAACTGCACCGCCGCGTTGTCGAGGCTGTAGGTCCAGGTACCGCTGCTGAGGACGAAGCTGCCGTAACCGTTGCTGCCCGCCGTGCTCGCCACGTCGGCAAAGCTGACGCTGACAGGATTGTCTAAGGTATCCACATCGGTGATGGTCATCGTGCCGCTGGCCGTCTGCGTACCGTCCTCGGCCACCGTGCCAATCACCACGCCTCCGATCACCGGTGCGTCTTCGGCACCGTTGATGGTCACCGTCACGGTGCGCGTGCTGCCGTCGGTGGCGGTGTAGGTGTGAGTGTCGGTGACGCTCTGGCCGGCGTCAAGGAACTGCACCGCCGCGTTGTCGAGGCTGTAGGTCCAGGTGCCGCTGCTGAGGACGAAGCTGCCGTAGCCGTTGCTGCCGGCCGTGCTCGCCACGTCGGCAAAGCTGACCGGGTTGTCGTTGGTATCCACATCGGTGATGGTCATCGTGCCGCTGGCCGTGGCGGTGCCGTCTTCGGCTACGGTGCCGATCACTACCCCGCCCAGCACCGACGTGTCGTTGACACCTGTAACGGTGATCGTAACCGTGGTGCTGCTACCTTCCGTGGTCCGGGCGACAAAGGTTTCCGCCACCTGCTGGCCAGCGGCCAGGAAATCAGCCTTGGCGTGATCCAGGGAGAAGGACCAATTGCCGCCGTCATCAAGGACGAAGTTGCCATACGCGCCGACGGTGGCTGGCTGTGCAATGAAACTCGCACTGCCGCCGTTGATGGACGGGTAGGCCAATTGACCATTGGCCGTAGTCACCGTATCTTCAGTCACGGCTCCGGTTCCGGTAATGGACCCGGTCACGCTGCCACCACCACCCGGAATCACCGGCGCATTGGGATCGGGGTTCACGCGGGCCGGAGAGTAGTCGGCCGGCACCATGTCGAACTCGAGGTAGTCGCCCAGCATCACCACGCTAACCACCTGGCCGGCCTGGCCGGGATTGGTTACCGATCCGGTACCCGGCATGAGCACGTCGTCGTTATTGGCGTGATCTGGCGTACTGGACAACAGGTCTACGCCCGGACCACCGAAAATAAAGTTCCTGCTGGTATCGGCAGCATAGTCTGGATCATTGGTCGGCAGCCCCAGCGGCAAGATGAAGCTATCCACCGTCAACGCCGGGTCGAGCAGATCCGAACCGGTCGTCTGCAAGCGCGTCATCATTCCGCTGTTGGCGCCGGTCGTGCTCCAGTCGATCTGGCCGTTGTCGCCAAAGGCGACGCGTTCAAGGGCATAGCTGGGGGATGTAAAGCTGTCGTTGCCCTTGCCGCCGAAAAGATAGGCCGAACCGCCAGCCACCTTGAGGCTGTCGTTGCCGCCCGCATCCTCGGCTGTGGTGAAAGCCCGAACCAGTTTGCCGGTGAGTGCCGTATCGAAGGTCACCGTGCCGGCATCGCCGAAAATCACCGCGCGCTCGCCAGATCCGGTTCCGGTGCGGGTTTCCAGTGTGTCGTTACCGGCGCCGCCGAACACCATCTTGTCGCCGCCGCCCACCAGAATGTCGTCGTTGCCGCCGAGCAGCGGTGATGTTACGTCAGCGAAACGATGCTGATAGTTTCCGGCACCATCGAGCCCGCGTCGGTAGTCAAGATTGTCGCCGCTCACCACGTCTGTCGTGAAACCGCCGGCGTTGAGAGCGATGTGATCGTCGCCAATGCCTCCAGCAACGACATTGACCTCGACGCCCGCAGCCGGCCAGTCAGTCGTGCCGGCGGGCAGCCCTACGCCCAGCGTAATCTGGTCGTTGCCTCCGGTCGACGCCGTGACATCGGACGTGGCGAAGCTCACCATGCGACCAAAGGCGTCGAAACGTACGTCTGCCGCATCACCCGAGATCATGCGTTCATGGCCGGCCAACGCCACAATGCCGATGGTATCGCCACCGAAGCCGCCGATCACCACCTGATTGCCGTCAGTTGCCGCGCTGCCCGCGCCCAGGCTTATGATGTCCGCGCCGCCCTGGCTCAAACCGGTGCTGGTGACCGCCGTCAGCTTGCCCGACGAGAGGCCGCTACCGGCATCGATGGAATAAAGCACGGTGCCGGAATCGCCGAGCACGACGCCCTCTCCCTTGCCGGAACGAATCGTGTCTCCCGCCATGCCACCGACCAGCAGATGCCATCCAGCGACAGTCTCCAGCGTGTCGCCGCCGCCCTGATCAAGGGAGAGACTGGTCACTGCCAAGGGCTTGGCATCGACTCCTGGACTGCGACGAATCTCGACATTGTCGCCGACCAGAATTGTGGTGGCATCGCTGCCGGCCACCGTGAGGCTGTCGCCGCCGACACCTCCGACCAGGATGGCCTCGCCGATGCTATGAGCGCTGTCCCCCGCATAACCCACCTGGAAGCCGTCGTCGCCCCCCGTCGGTGCGCTGGTGTCCGTGGTTTGCAGGTAGATCAGGTCGGCCAGCGGCCGCCCGTCACTCTCCCACGCATTCGCCGTGGCGAATTGAAGCACGGCATTGTCGCCGACCGCTGCGCGGAAATAGGCAAGGGTGGAATTCACCGTCATGGTGTCCGCCCCCTGGCCGCCGACGAAAATAACACCACCATCGCCTACGATCAAACTGTCCATGCCCCCGGGCGAACCGAGATAGCTGGTCACCGATTCGAGCAACTCGCCGCCGGCCGCATCGAAGCGGATGTCGCCGGAATCGCCGACCACCAGCGCGCGGTCCGTCTTGCCGGACTCAAAGGTCGTTGCCAGATTGATGGCATCCGCGCCGTCGCCGCCGATCACCAGCTTGACGCCCCTGCCGCTGGTAATGCTGTCGGCACCACCCTGACCGGCCGCGGTGCTGGTGATTGCCGTCACACCATAGCCGCTGGCGGTGCGATGGAACTCGCCGTTGTCGCCAAGAATGTAGTCTTCGCTGCGGCTCGTCGAGCGAATGTTGATGGTATCCGCAGCCATGCCGCCGATCACCACCTGATAGCCAAGATCAGTACCCGCAGCAATGCTCTGCGCGCCCAACGTAATTGCATCGCGGCCGCCAGTGGCAGCAATGGCGTCTGAGGTGACGATGTCGGTCAGCCCGCCCTTGCCGTCGAAGCTGATCGTGGCGTTGTCGCCAACCACAAAGCGACCGGTGCGGCCCTTGGTTTCGGCGTCCGTCGCGGCGGTAACGGTATCGATGCCCGTCAAGCCGCGGACCTGGCCGGCAATGCTGCTGCCTACCGCGTGACCGATGCCGGTTGCGGCGATGTCGATGGTATCGAAGCTCGACGCGTCGCCGCCGATACCGCCCATCACCACCTTGTAGCCTTCGTTCAAGGTAATTGTGTCAGAACCGCCGAGCGTCAGCTCGGTGGCCTTCAACTCGCGCAGGATGCCGTTCTTCGCGTTGACGTCATAGTTCGCCTCTGCATTGTCGCCGGCCACGATTTGATCGCCGTCCCGCGCCGCGATGAGGTCGCTACCGAAGCCGCCGAGCATTACCTTGCCGCCGCTGCCCGAGCCGATGATGTCATTGCCGCCCTGATCGCCCAGCTTGGTCTTGGCCTGCAACATCAGGTTGCTGTAATCGGTCGAACTGATGGCCGCTGTGCGGTGAATTTCGCCGTTATCGCCGATCAGGATATCTTCGCTGAAAACCGCGCCCGCGGTCAGCTTCTTCAGCACGGAATCGTAGGTAGTTCCGCCGACCAGAATCGTGTCGCCACCCATACCTCCCACCACCAGATTGACGCCGATTTGACCCGAGGTCAGTGTCGCGGCGATCTGGATGAGGTCGCCGCCACCGGTAGCCGCTTGAGTATCCAGCGTCACCAGGTCGGTCATGGCGCCGGTGGCGTCAAAGTCGATTTGTGCATTGTCGCCGGTCACCGTCCGCCCGCTGCGTCCGCGCCGCTGGTCTATGCTGCCCGTCACGGCGGCAATGCCGGTTACGGTGATTGGCCCGATAGCTTCCCCGAGATTGTTGGCAAGAATGTTGACGATATCGCTGCCAAAGCCGCCAATTACCAGCTTGAAGCCGTTTTCCAACGTGATCGTGTCGTTTCCGCCCTGGTCTATCGCGATGGCTTGCATCCTGCGCAGGATGCCAGTGTTGGCCGCATCGAAGTCGATCTGGCCGTTGTCACCGATAACCAGGTGGTCACCATCGCGCGCGGTAATCGTGTCGTCGCCCACTCCACCAAGGATCACCTTGCCGCCGTTGGCGACGATGATCTTGTCGGCGCCTCCCGTGGCATTGGCTGTCTGAGTGCTCTCTACCTTCAACATCAGATTGGGCGTAGACGATGCCGCAATCGAATCCGTGCGCGTGATCTTGCCGTTGTCGCCGAGAATCGCGTCCTCGCTGCGCGCCAGACCGCGGGTAATCGTACCCGTCGAATCGATCGCCCCCGAAACAATGATCGTATCTGCGCCCATG
>Ga0209211_10004640_pt1 | contig 21194 bp, 22 predicted proteins | sample RifGroA2_FD_183992 | JGI IMG/M metagenome (GOLD analysis project Ga0209211, IMG submission 183992) | Groundwater microbial communities from Rifle, Colorado, USA - Groundwater A2 (SPAdes) (version 2) | ecosystem: Environmental > Aquatic > Deep subsurface > Groundwater | place: Rifle, Colorado...
AATGCAACATGCTAAAATAGCCTATCTATGATTGAAGGTTTTGGTTTAGCTTTAGTGGATATTTTGCTCAATGTTCCCCAAAAAATAATTCTTAACCAAAAGCACGTGGTGTTCCAGGAGATGTTGCAAATCGGCGGAGTGGTGCCGACGGCTTTAATCTTTTTATCCCGACTGGGCCTGAACTGTAAGTTTCACTCGGCGGCCACCCAAGACAGTTTGGGAAAATTAATCGATAATTTTCTGGTCAGCGAAAAAGTTAATTTCGTGCCGATCAGGAAAACCGGGATGACCCCGACTGCAATCGTGGTGGTGGAACAGCCGACCGGTAAAAGAACCGGTTTTTATCACTTGGGTGTGTTTGCCAATTTAACCGTTAAAGATATTGATCAGATTAGATTTAATAAAAACTCGAAATTTTTATTGATAGATGCTCATAATTTTAATTGCAGCCAAGCATTGGCCAAAAAAGCCCGCAATCAAGGGCTGACCGTGCTTTTAGACTTGGGCAGTTACAAAAAATCAGCGGAAAAATTAATTGGATTGGTTGATGTAGTGTTTGTTCCCGAGGCGTTTCGGGTAACTATGACGCCGGAACTTAAGCCAGATGAAGCTGCTTTAAAATTTCACCAGCTTGGGCCAAAAATTTGCGTGGTTACCTGTGGAGAGCAAGGCAGTTATATTGCCAGCGAGGGCCAGGTTTTCCACCAACCGGCATTTAAAGTTAAAGCCATCGATACTAACGGCGCCGGTGATGTGTTTATGGGTGGATTTACTTATGGGTTAGCCAAAAATTGGCCTTTGCCACAAATCGCCCGGTTTGCCGCCGCCGCCGCGGCGATCACCTGCACCCAGTTTGGCAAAATTCAGGCGATGCCCAAATCAGAAAAGGAAATTATCAGTTTTATGAAAAGTTTTGACTAACTAAAGCTAGTGCGCCTTTGAGGCCGGCATCATCGCCAAGTTTTGCCGGCACAATCGGTAACGAGAAAGACTGTTTAAACATAGAGAATTCAGATACATAAGTAATACCGTCTTTGTTGTCTTGCCTGAATTCAAGGCAATCATGTCGACCAGTAATTCACCAAAACAGGTAACGGTTTGTGACATCAGACAACCAGCTTAGCGGCGCCGATGATACCGCAATCTTTAATTTCCGTAAACGTAATTCGGTAATTAGTCAGTTTTTTTAGATAAGACTCAACCATTTGTCGGTAATGCCAGCCGACCCAAAATAGGCTGCCTTCCATCACAAAATTCATATTTATTTTCTTATAATTAGTAATGCCAGCTATCTGGCAGGCGACGAGTTGAGCCGCTCGTTCAAATAAATTTTGAGCTAATTGTTTATCTCCGGCTTTTTTACCCCTGGCGATTTTATCTAACTCATGAGTTGATTCGATACTTTCATATTGGTTTTTTCTTCTCAAATTGTAATGCATATGTAGCCAATTACCGGCCACTTCTTTTTCAAACAGGGACCTGCCAGAATTTTTTGAGAGTTTATCAATTATTTTAGCCTCCGGGCTTAGCTCAAACTTGTTAAAATTATGAGACTCTAAATTCACTAACTGCTTATTGTCAATAAAATAAGCAAAATTTAAACCAGTTCCAACTACCCCACCAGCTAAATTATGCGGAGACGTATCAACTAATCCTGATAATAATAAGCAAACAGTGTCATTTGCTAAAGCAACCTTAATATTACGATTAAATTTTCCCTTAATAAAATCTTCAATGCTTTTACCAATTTTTTGCCCAATCAGTCCGGTAAAAGTATGTTCTTTAGTTCCGGTTAACAGGATACCGTCAAGCAATCCATTAGCCAATATTGGTTTTACCGGATAAGCAAAATTAATAGCCAAAAATTTTGTATTTTTTCTCAAATGCGATTTTACAAAGGCCAAAAAGGCTTTTTTGGTGGTAAAAATAGGTAAACGTTCTTCTTCAAACGAGTCAATTAATATTTGTTTTTTTACATTTCTAACCATTGCGTTTTGTAAAATTGATCCGCCTATTTTGATCACCTGAAACGGTTCACCTGTTCTAACCAATGGATGATGAGGTAATTCGTTGACTGTAAACAATAGGCTAGTAGCTTTACCCGCAGCCGACTTATTTAGTTCATCGGTAAAATTTTTAGTAATGGTTTGAAAATCCATAATAATAAACCAAGAGTTAAAGAATTGTACCAGTATACTCTTTTTCAGCTTGTTTAATGATTTGTTCGGCAAATTCTGGGCAGATTATTCTGATTGCGTCTTTTAAATACAAATTAGTCATCTCGGCTGGCCTTAAATTTTCAGTGTATATATTATCGGCATAAACCGGCCCGTCTTTGTCAATATTGTACTGTTTAATTCTATGATTCCCTATCACCACTGTGCCGGCATTTTTAGTTCTTAAAGCTGCGTCATTGCTATAATCTTGAGGATTATCTATTAAAGCTAGAGAACTGATCTTGGGTAAAATTACCGCTTCCGGTTTTTGCCCGGTTCTTTTGGCCAAATCTAATCTTATCAGCCCTTGATAATAATTTTTGACTAAACGGCTGCTTAGGGCTTTATTTATTCCCAGGGCAAGAATATCCACAAATAGGGTACCTTGTGCCTCTGAAAAAAAAGCTTCGACCTCCCAATCATGGCTTAAAATTTTAAATGCCTGCATAAATGAGTCCAAATCCATTATTTTAATTCCAGTGGCTTTTAACCATTTATAATTTAATTGGCGCTCATTAATAATTCTCTGAAAATCAAAGACATAATTTGCCTTGGTCCATTCGCCGGCAATAGTTAAAACATGGTCCCGGACATCTGCCGCCAGTAACAGCCGATGGGCTTGTTCTTTATCCGTTAGTTGAGGTTCTACTTCTCTGGTTAACTCAGATTCGTTAAGTATCGGATTCAGCTGGTCAGGGAAAGAATGTTTATCCCGATGCCGCTGATCTGTTACCCTATCTTCTTCTAGGAAACTATCTTTGCTCGGGTCATAAGACACTCTGGACGGCAAAATCCCGGTGATTTGTTCTTTTCTGGATTTTTTGGTTGATTCACTTAACAACTCTCCCCATTTTTGCATGCCTTCCCAGCCGGTTAAAGGAATCGGTTTGTAGACAATCCCTCGGTTCCGTAAGACGTCTAAAGTGACTCCGCCATTTCCGGTAGAAACTGCCAAAAGAGAAGGCGTTTCTTCCATTAATCTAGACGGAAAACTGCCGTCAATCCAATATTTAAAGCGTTCGCCCAAATAATCGGCAACCGGCCAAAAGTTGGCCCCTTTTCCGGTGCATAAGTGCACTCCTTTTCTTAAAACCGCCAGTATTGCCACTAAATCAAGATTTTCCAAATCAGCTTTGAATCCGTGTTCAATATATTTTGATGGGGACAACCTGCCATTTTCTAATAAAGGTTTAGTGTCTTGCAAGGTGTGGTCAACGTCAAAAGTCCAAATCTGCCAGGGATTTTTCAATCTTTGTAAATGATTTTTTAATTCTCTGGTCTCGTTTTTTATCAATAAAATAGAATCTATTTTTTGATCGGGTTTCATATTAACTTTCTGTATTTATTAAACAAGTTAATATACGAGGTTGCATTTGTTTCATTCGGGTAAAGGTAATCAATGGGTTGGATGACTTGTTTATAAAAAGCAGGCAATTTGTGCATTTCTTCTTGGGCAAACTTAGCCAGAATTGCCGCTCCAAAAGGTGAATGATCGGAAATATTGATCGTTTTCATGGGTAAGTTTAACACGTCGGCTAAAATTTGGCGCCAAACCGGATTTTGACTGCCGCCGCCGGAAAGAATCACTTTATTAATTGGCAGTTTAAGCTCGTTAAAAACATTTAGGCACTCGCGTAGAGAAAAGGCGACGCCTTCCATAATCGCCCGGACCAGGTGGAGGCGTTTATGCCGGCTGGTGAGGCCGAAGAAAGCGCCGCGTAAATTTGGATTAAAATACGGCGTCCGTTCCCCGTTTAGAAACGGCAGGAAAAACAGGCCGTCGCTACCGATCGGAATTTTGTCGACGCCGGCCGTAAAGTGTTTAAAATCCGTTTCCGGCTGATTACAAACCAGGTCTTTAAACCAGCGCAGAGAAAAACCGGCCGAGAGGGTAGCGGCCATGTATAGGCCAGTGTCCGGTAAAGCGTGATTGAGGGTGTGCAGGCGTCGTTTGGGGTCGATAACCCCCTTTTTGGCGACGACCAAAAATTGGCCGCCGGTAGACAGAGCCACCGATGCCTGGCCGGGTTGAACCAAGCCGGTGCCCAGGGCGGACATGGCCTGATCACTGGCGCCGTAAACCGGGATACCCTGGGGCAATTTGGTGATTTTGGCAACTTTGTCCGTAATGGTGCCGTAAGGCGTCAGGGTGGGTTTAATTTCCGGGAAAATCGCAGTTTTAAGTTTAAAAGACCGGAGAATTTTTTGGGACCAATTATTTTTATGATAATCAAAGGCCGCGGTCGCCAGGGCATCGGTTGGTTCGCTGCTCAAATTGCCGGTTAATTTGTAAGCTAGATAGTCTTTGGGCGAGGAAATCCGGGCAATTTTTTTATAAAGTTCAGGCTCGTGTTTTTTTAACCATAAAAGCGACGGCAGTAAAAAACCGGTAAAGACGGGGTTGCCGGTGGTTTGGTAAAGTTTGTTTTTGAGGGTTTTAAGGATCTGGTTAACTTCTTTACTGGAACGCTGATCCATCCAGATAATTGCCCGGCGCAGAACCTGAAAATCGTTACCGTAAGCCACTAAACCGTGCATTTGGCCGGATAAACCGAGGCCCTTGACCTGGGTAAAATCGATTTTGGTAGCCAAAAGATTGATGATCTCTAGGGTGCTCGACCACCAGAATTCCGGGCTTTGCTCGGTCCAATCCGGCTGCCGGGAAATTAACGGAGTTTCTTTGGAAAAACTTGCCAAAATCCGGCCGGCATCGTCGATTGCCAGCCCTTTAATTACCGATGTCCCCAGGTCAATTCCTAAATAATAGGCCATAATGACAAGATAGGGGGATTATACTATAATTATTTGGGTTTTGTCTGCCGGATGGTGAAAAGGCATCACAGCGGCCTTTGAAGCCGTTATTCTTGGTTCGATCCCAAGTCCGGCAACTACAGTATAATTAGATTGATATATCAAGCTAATTTAGCTTTACAACTGGAATGGAAAATGATATAATATTATTATGAAAAATTGGTCGGTCGATGAAGTTAGACTAAAGAAACACCCCAAAAAATATAAGGCGTGGAAGTTGGAACAGCAATTAACTTACGGGTTAGATGAAGGCGAGACAATAAATCGGAAAGAGTTGATTAAACAGTGGTTGACAGTCAAGAGCCGGCTTGATCAGAGACGGCAGGAAACGCTGCAATTTTTGCTATGGTCGTGACCACGGTTTTGAGTGATTTTCAGCGGCAGGCTTTAGTCTTATTTAAAAAGTCGACCTTGGCAAAATCTTTTTATTTGGCCGGCGGCACGGCTCTGGCTGAATTTTATTTACAGCACCGTAAGTCTGAAGATTTGGATTGGTTCACCCAAAAGGAGTTGAATCTGGAAGATCTAAAAAGATTTTCCGGCAAACTTCAAAATTTGGTCAAGTTGGATAAAATTGAATTTCAGCATGGATTGGGTCTTTATACTTTTTTCTTTTACCCACAGGGGGAGGTAGCCAAGTACAAAATTGATTTTGGCCAATACCCTTTCGGTACGATTAAACCACTCAAAAAAATTGACGGATTGCTAGTCGAAGATCTTTACGATATTGCCGTAGATAAGGCCCACACGATTTCGGTCCGACCGCGCTCAAGAGATTTTATTGACCTTTACTTTATCTTGAAGCAGAAAAAAGACTGGCGGCTGAGCGATTTAGTTAAGCAAGGATTTGAAAAATTTGAACTGCGGGTTGACCCGCTGCAGCTGACGGAAAATTTACTGCAAGTGATCCATTTGGAAGACCTGCCAATCATGTTAAAATCGGTGGATATGAAAGCGATGCGCTCGTTTTTCTTAAGCGAGGCCAAAAAATTAAAACAGGAGATATTTATATGAAAATATTTTTAGACACGGCTAATTTGGACGAGTTAAAACAAGCCGTTGACTGGCAGATGATCGACGGCGCGACCACCAACCCGACGCTGATGGCCAGAGAATCCGGCCGCAAGTTTAGCGATATGGCCAAGGAGATTTGCCGTTTGGTCCCCGGGCCGGTGAGCTTGGAAGGCGTCGGTTTGACTGTCGAAGCCTTGGTAAAAGAAGGCAAAAAGCTGTCAGCGATTGCCAAAAACGTGGTCTTTAAAGTGCCGATGACGGTTGAGGGTTTGAGAGCGGTCCGGGCTTTAAAAAAATTGGGAATTAAGACTAACGTTACCCTGGTATTTTCCGCCAATCAGGCCTTGTTGGTGGCCAAGGCCGGAGCCGATTACTGCTCCCCCTTTGTGGGGCGGCTGGATGATATTGGTCAAAGCGGGATGGGTTTAATCAAGGAAATTGTGGCGATCTACAAAAACTACGGCTTTAAGACGCAAGTCCTGGCGGCGAGCATCAGAAGCACGGTTCACGTTCAGGCCGCGGCTATGGCCGGCGCCGATGTGGCCACGATTCCTTTTAAAATCCTGGAACAGATGTACCAGCACAGCTTGACGGATAAAGGGATCAAGGCATTTTTGGACGATTGGCAAAAAGTGACGAAATAACTTTGTCGGGGTGGTCGGGCTCGAACCGACGATCTCTGCGTCCCAAACGCAGCGCTCTACCAACTGAGCCACACCCCGCCTACGCTAAAGCTACGGCGGGCAAAGCCCGCTTGCTTCTGTGGCCAGGGAGAGACTCGAACTCTCACGGACTTGCGTCCACAGCATTTTAAGTGCTGCGTGTATGCCGATTTCACCACCTGGCCGAATAAGTTCATTTTAACATCTTAACTGCCGATTTTAAACTCGACCACTTGACCGTCCTGCAGTTGATAATCCCGGCCGACGGTTTTGACCAAACCGGCTTCGCGGGCTTTGGTCCAGCCGCCTATCTTGACAAAATCAGCGTACTCGACGACATCGGCTTTGACAAAATTTTTGATAAAATCAGTGTGAATGACTCCGGCGGCTGCTTGGGCCGGCATACCGGCCGCAATCGTCCAGGCGCGGGCTTCGAGTTTGCCAGCGGTTAAAAACGAGATTAGTCCCAGAGTTTGGTAAGCCAGCTTGATCAAACGGTTCAAGCCGGTATCGGAAAGACTGTACTGTGCCAAAATTTGGGTTTGTTCTTCTGGTTCAAAATCAACCATTTCGGCTTCGAGTTTGGCGCATAAAAATAAACTTGGATGAAAATTCAACTTCTGCGGCTGGTTTAGCTGAGCTTCGGAAATATTAAAAACATAGATTACCGGCTTGGTTGTGAGTAGACTCAAAGGTTTAACCAGTTCCAGTTCGTCGTCGTTTAAGTTTTGTTGTCTCACGGGGACGCCGCGGTTTAAGGCCTCTTTGACCTGATTAACGATAGACGGCGCGTCTTTACCCTGCTTGTCCAAAGTGGCCAAGTCGGCCAGCATCAGCTCGGACTCGACCACACCAATGTCATTGTCCGGGTCGATGCCCTCATGAACGTGGGCGACGTTCGGATCGGTAAATAGCCGGACAACGTGGATAATTACTTTGACTTCGCGGATTTTGGCTAAAAACTGGTTGCCCAAACCTTCGCCTTTAGAGGCGCCTTTGACCAAACCGGCGATATCGTAAAACTCGATGGCCGCGGGAACGATTTTTTCGGTGTTGACGATTTTTGCCAGAACCGGCAGGCGTTCATCGGGCACGGCGACCACGCCGACGTTGGGCTCGATCGTGGCAAAAGGGTAATTGGCCACTAGCGCCACCTGTTTTTTTAAGAGCGAATTAAACAAGGTCGACTTGCCGACGTTGGGCAGGCCGACGATCCCGACCGATAGGTTCATAAAAAGTAACTAACATCTTTAATTAACTTGGCTTTTATTTTTTCTGCCATCTCTGTGTATTTTTGTTTGTGATACCAATCTAAAGTTTCCAAAGCTTTAGTAATTCGAATAAAGTGTAAAAAATCATCAAAATCATTATCAAATATTTCTTTATTTGTATATCCGTCTTTTAACCATTTAGTTGGAATATTTTCTCCAAACCAAAAATCCCAATTGGCAAAGTCATATATTGGCAGATCACTTCTGACACTTCCCCAATCGAGTATTCCGACGATCTTTTCACCTCTTACTATAAAATGTTTGTGGGCAAAATCGGCATGATTTAAACAGGGCTTTTTCGATTTGTATCTTTCCTTAAATTTTTCTACTACCTCATTCGCCTTGTTTATAAGGCTCGCTTTGATATTTTCTTCTTGGGCTATTTTTTCATAACTTTCTTTTTTTCCTATCCAATTTTCAAATAAATCATTGGAATTATCATATTGTCCTTTATCTTTAATTATCCACCCCCACCCAGTGGGAGTAATCGAGTGAATTTTTGAAAGAATCTCGCCTGCTTGATGGATATAATTTTTCTTTTCATCAAGACCTAGATGATTAAAATCTATTTTTCCTCTTTCAAGGGTGTCACCCTCGATTTTTTCCATCAAACAAAATCCGTATTCTATCGAATCTATCGTTTGGTAATTGATTAAAAAAATATTCGGGACAGGCACGTTAACTTTTTTACACTCCTTGATTGCCCACTGTTCTTGTTGGAAGCCTGATGAACCGTTTGGAGAAATTCTTAATATTACATTAGAGTGATCACTTAAATTAATTTCATAGACCTCGTTAACTTCGCCTGAAATAATTTTTCTTTTGGAAATAATCTCTTTTCCGGTGCCTGCCTTTACAAAATCTCTTATTATTTCATCTGGAGTTTGTTTTTTAGAATGCAATGACTGCAAATATTTGTCGTAATTATCACTTTGACTCATGGACTAATTTTAGCCTAATTTGCTAGAATAAGGTATGCGGGATTAGTTGATCGGTTCAACGTCAGCTTTCCAAGCTGAAGAGATGGGTTCCACTCCCATATCCCGCTCTCCGGCTCCCATAGCTCAACGGATAGAGCGTCCGCCTTCTAAGCGGGAAATAGAAGTTCGATTCTTCTTGGGAGCACTTTCATCTGGTAAAATATAGTCATGGTGGCTGTAGCTCAGTCGGTTTAGAGCGCCTGCCTGTGGAGCAAGATACGGGAGTTCGATTCTCCTCGGCCACCCCAAATTGCGACCCGCTTCGCTTCGCGGGAGGGGGGAACTAAATGTTTTTCGGATAGGTTTTTAAGAATTTTGCCAGAATTACCGTTATCCAATCCCGGCTTAACTTATGATCCGTGTAATACTGATCAGCCAGAGTTAGTTTATCAATAGCCGAAGCATATTTTTCCCTGCCCAGGTTAAATTTAGGATCAATTAATTCTTCGTGCCATTGGGTAAAAGCCTGATCAAAGTCCGGGATCTGACTTTCAATATGCCTAATTGATTCCATGCCGTCGGCAAATTTTTCATCGGTAAACTCCGGGTCGGACATTATGGCATAGAGAAAAATGATTTTATCGTTCTTCATGGTGAGGAATTTAACCATATCTTCGGTTAACCAGCCTTTGGCTTGGGCGTTTTTGGTCTCCTGCACCACCAATCCGGCCACGGTATCCAAGTCTTTCAGTTTGTCTAAATAATCCGGCGTGGAAGAGTCCATATCTGTCAAGGTCGTCTCGGCACTCGTCCAGCGGCTGATAATGTTATAAAACCAGTGTTCGGCGGATTTAACTTCCTGGTAGGCGTGGAACGAGTCCGAATAATCCTGAAAGTAATCCAATTCAAGCCGGTGATATTCCCGGTAGGTTTTAGGCAATAACCACAATAATTTATCCTGTTTGGCAAGATAACTTTTCTGTCGGTCATTAGCCTCGATAATCCCCTCAATCGCTTCATTGATCGGCTGATATAGCCGGGTTTTCTCCTGGTCAGATACCAGTTCGTCACTGCGGCCGGTGCGCATATCAATCATTTTTTCGGCGCCGTTAAAAAACATTTCCGCCAGTACGTGATTAGCCCTGATCATGAATTCGTGCTCGTTGTAGATAAAGGCGGGAATCTGGCGGTTGAAGATTAAAATAAACAAAACTAAAAATATCAGGGAAAACTTAATAAAAGGATTAAGAATTTTTCTAAAACGGAATTTCATCCTTGGCTTCCTGTAAAGCCGCGGTGCAGATCCGGTATTTACACCATTTGCAGCTTTCCGGATTTTCCTGTGGCTTGGGACCGTTTAATAACTTAGATACTTCGGAAATAAAGGCATAAAATCTGTCCATGTCTTCGGCAATCTCAAACCATTGCGGTTTAGCTTTAAAAATGACGTTATCTCCGGGAAAAGATATTTCTTCCGGATTAATAGCAATAATGCCCATCTTGCTGACTTTTTTCGGCTGGCCGAAAATCGGATTCTCGAGGGCAAATTTGTAGGCGTGAAGCTGGGCAAAGAATTTCTGAATTTTATCCTCTTTAGGATCGGTAATCTTAAAATCAATCACTGAATAAGTACCGTCATCAAGTTTCGAGGCCACGTCAAACCGACCGCTGATAAAACAATCGTTAGCCGGCGGAATGGGTTTTGATTTGAGGAAGCCCTCTTTAACTTCGATTTTACCGGCAGGAAGTTCGGAATTTATTTCCCTTAAATCCATACCGATAATGGCATTCTGGAGTAGTGAGTTCATCCGGGAAAAAACTCCCGGCATACCGATTGACGGCAACTCTTTGATTATTCCCCTGGCTTTTTGGTAGTAACAGTGCTTACAATCTTCATATAGGTATTTGAAGTCCGACGGCGAGAGTTTATACATATTGGTGTGTTAAGATAAAATCATCATACCATTTAAGTAATTTTTAATTAATGACTAACTTTCCCAAAATGCCTTCTTCTCAAAATAAAACTCTCTCATATGGTACAGGGGGAAACCTTTTACCCAGAATGCAAATTCTTAGATATATGGGTAATAAAAAATCTTTACTCAATTGGTTAATTCCCATGCTTTCCAAACAACTTAAAACAAGAGAGATCATTCTTGATTTATTTGCTGGAACATCATCAGTAGGTTATGCCTTAAAACAAAGAAATAAAATAATTGCTAATGATATTCAAGAATATTCAACTATAATATCCAAGGCTCTTCTTCAACACAATAAAATATTAAATGAAAATTATTTAAAAAAACAACTATTATATTTTTATAATAAAAACCGCAATTACCTATTAAGAAAATTTTCAAATGCTATTAAAGACGAAGCTAAGTCAATTAAAGAAAAAAATATTAGTCGATATAAACTTTTTTTAAGTGATTTTCCTCTTTTTGGGTATTCACTTAAAAATGATAAATATGGAGTAAATTCATTTTTTTCTGAGCATTATTTAAATAGAAAAAGACAGAGTCCTGAAAGTTTTCCTTTTATACTCTTTACCATTTATTACTCAAATACATTTTTTAGCTTGGAACAATGTATTGATATTGATAGTCTTAGATACGCAATTTCTAAAATAAAGAATGCTTCAGAACAAGCAGTTTATTTAAGTTGTTTGATGTATGCCATCAGTATGGCAGTAAACAGCAGTGGTCATTTTGCCGAATTTCTTAAACTTAATTCAAAGAAAAATTCTTTAGAAATACTTGGTCAACGTGGACACTCGGTAACCAATTATTTTTTTTATAAGCTTTCGGAGTTTAAAAAACTAAACATACAAACACAGTGGAAGAACGAAGTATACAATTATCATTGGCAAGATCTAATAAAAAAACTTAATAACAATAAAAAGCTTCAAAATATTAAATTAATATATATTGACCCACCATATACTTCTTCTCAATATAGTCGCTATTATCACATTCCTGAAACTTTGGTTAAATATGATTATCCTCTTCTCACATATACAAGAGATTTTAAGGAACCGGTTAAGGGACGATATAGAAACGATCGGACTCAATCCCCATTTTCGCAGATTTCAAAAGCAAAGCAAGAATTTGATAACATGTTTAAGCTATTATCTCATACAACCAAATCAACCCTAGCAATAAGTTATGCAGATAATAGCATTATTAAACCGATTCAAAAACTTGTAGAAATTGCTCAAAAATATTATTTCGTTACAAAAATTGAAAATGGCTATATTCATTCGGCACAGGGATCTAGATATAAAGAAAATGGAAAGGGCAATCATCAGATTCATGAACACCTATTAATCTGTAAACCCAAAACCAAATAAACTACTTATTTCTGATTGTCACCAAATAATTCGTCTTCTAGAGAAAAATCCCCGCCCTTACTAAAAATTTTATCATAGAGTAATGACATTCCTCCATTGGCACATTCTTCTAATATTCTTAAGGTTTTAGAACCATCACTTAGTAAGTTATAATCATATTTTGTATCTGACAAGGCAATAACCCTTATTAACAATTTATATTGATCATTAAGGCCATGATAAGTTCTTACATCAATGTTTTTTTCAGTTTTCATGCGTAACTTATTTTTAAATCCTAAAGCAGCAGCTATAAAATATACTTCCCCTTGCTCTCTTTTATAAAATTGCGATGAAGGGGTACTAATCAATGGTTCAAGGTATTTTTCTTTGATTTTCCTATCAATCCTAATAAATTGTGGGTATTTACTGTCTACTTTGTTCATATTAATGAAACTGTTTAATTACGGTAGATCTGTATTGATTTTCTCTTGCTAATAAGTAAAAATTTTCTTTGTTTACATTCTTTTTACCAAATTCAATAATAGCATTTTTATCAAGTGAGAAAATGAATACCTGTTTATTTTTAATAAACGAGGGGAGAAGTTTTAAAAAATTTACTTCTACTTCTTTATCTAAATTTTCTAGTGGACCATCAATGAATAACGGCATATCATTAAATCCACTTAATAATGCGAGCGCCTTTATTGTGGCAAAACTTAATACTTTCATTTCACCTGTAGATAAAATTTTTAAGCTACTTACTTTTTCACCTGATTTTATTACTTCTACTTCATAATTTTCAGTAAAACTCACTTTTTCAAATTCATCTTTTTTCCAGATTAATTCTTTAAAATACTTATCAGTATTTAAAGAGACACTTTGACGGACTTGTTCTATTATTTTCGATCTTATAAACTCGATTTTATCTCTGGCTTCCTCTAGAAAGTTAGATTTTTCATTTTCTGCTTTTAACCCTTCCTTTTTCCTATTAAGCCTATTTAGTTCTTCCTCTTTTTCTTTAATTTCCGCTTTTAATTGTTCTATCCTGAATGATTGTTCACCGATCTCTTTTAATAATTTTTCTATCTCTTCTTTTGTTTTATTTATTGTCGATTGGATATTACCAACTTCTTCTTCAGGAGCTTTAATAAGACTTTGTTCTATCTCCTTTAATCGAGTTTGTAATGAATCTAAATTTTTTCTATCTTTGGCTCGATTAAAACGTATTTTAGTTATGTCCTCTGGAATTTTTTGACTAAGGTCTTTTATAAGAGAATTAATTGATACTTTATCCTCAATTAAAAAAATTCTATCACTAAATGGAGAAACCTCGTTTTTTAATGCGAGTAAATTTTTATACGCTTTATCATCTTTATTTATTATTGTTCCGCATATACAACGTTTTTTCTCAATTAGTTCTTCAATAAAGGTGCTTTTTATCTTCGGTGGAAGCTCTCCCTTTATACCAATTGAATTTATTCTTTTCCCTGTTTCAATTAATTCTTCTTTTAGAAACCAAAAGGGGGCATATTCGATTACTAAATCATTAATTTGTTTTTGATATTCTTTTAATCTTTCTCCTACCTCTTTAATATCTTCTTTAAGTTGGTTTTTGATTTTTTGTTGCTCACGATACTTATCGTAATTTTTGAATTTGTTTTCAAGCTGATTTAATTGTTCTGTTAATTTTTTATGTGCTTCCTCATTTTTTAATTTTTTAGTTTCTATTTCTGACTTTTCACTTATCAAGTCATTCACAATTTTATCTAGATTTTCAGTTTTCGGATCATCTTTACTAATTCTTTTTTTGACTTCACTGTAGGTTGACTCTACGTGCTCTAACGCATTATCCAATAATAAAACGTCTGAAACACACCAAACTCCATCTTTCAAATTTATAGCATAATTTCCTCTATATAAGTTTTGTACAGCTTCACCATCAAACAGAAAAAATTTACTTACACTCTCCGGCAAGAAGTTATTAATTATAATCCTGGGATTTTCTACCGCCACCCAATCTTCATCCTGTTTAATCATTACAATAGATGTTGATTGTTGGCTTTCCCTTTTTGTTCTTTTAAATAAGAAAATTTTATCGTCCATTCCAACTTCTAATTCAACTTTTACCTCATCATATTTATTCTTTACTGAAGCCTCTTCATTTAAGAGTTTTTTTTCATCCTCATGAAATTTAAATGGCTGTTTTTCATAAAGGCACCAACAAATAGCATTGAGAAAATTTGATTTTCCCATGCCGTTTTTCCCAATAAATAAATTTAGCCCGGTTTTGTTATTGAATTTAAGATCAACATTTTTATATTGCCTAAAATTTTTTATTGTTATTCTTCTAATATTAATCATATTTCGTTGACTATGTTCTTAGTAATTCGTCAAGTTTTTTTTCAACCTCATTTTTATAAATAATCAACCTTTTATCAGAATGGTCTCTTTCAAATTCAAGAATCCATCTCAAAAATTCCTTCATTTTTTCAGAAGTTTTTGATAAGTTATTTATCTCGCTCACGATATTTTGATTAATTGAGGCCATATAATTTCAACCAATATAGACATCATATTTTATCATGATTTCATTAATTAATGGTATTATCTCTGCCTTATTATTAGATGTCTCAATAAACTCATATATTCTTTTTAGCTCTTTTTTAAAAATCTTTCTTTCGAGTAGGGCCAATTCTTTTTCTTCATATCCTCCAACGGGAAGCACAGTGAAATCGTAAATTGTGGCTTTTTCTTTACCTTTGTGCTTTCTTAAGACTCTCCCCCTTCTTTGAATATATTCCCTGGGGTTAGTTGAACTTGCTAAGATAATTGCTGTTTTTGTTGAAGGAACGTTTACCCCTTCATCAAGACACTTAACTGCAACTAAACAGTTATAAATTCCTTGGTCAAAATCAGATAAAATCTTTTTTCTCTGATCATTAGTTTCTATTTGTGTAAATTTATGGTTTATTATTCCGTATTCATTTAAGAGTTTTTGGACGAGTTGCAGTTGCCCTCCAGAATCACAATATATAAGTAAATGATCCATTCCTCCTTCTTGATTAATTTTTTTTATCAGACTCTCGAATGCTACAATTTTAGAATCGAGATTTTTAATTATTTTGCTTCTCTTAATAAGCAAAAACTTTGTTAAATCATTATCCTTAGGGTCTTTTTCCCTATTTCTGCTGAACATTATTTTCCTTGTAAATTGATAATATTTTTCTATTTCTTGCTCTGACATTTGCACAAAAATAGGATGATATTCGTAATGAGTTAAACAGCCATTTTCTATTGCCATTTTTAAATCAAATTTGAATACAGTTTTTTGAAAATAACTCATTATTTTTTCACTACCTTCTTCGTCAAACCATCTAGTTGGTGTGGCACTTAATCCTAATCTGAAATTAATATTTTTTATCATTCCCTGCATTCTTATTGGTGAACCAATATTATGGACTTCATCAGCAATTAAAACATAAGTCTTATAAATATTGAAATTGTTAGTAAAAATATTCTGAAATTTTACTGTGGCCAATGTATCATAAGAAATTACAATAAAAATTTCGTTCGTCAAATTATTCTTATAATCTGATAAAAATTCATTTAATTTTTTTTGCCATCCTAGGGAATCGCTGTGCGCCTCAATGATTACAGAATTAGGAAATAATTCTTTAATGTCAGAAATCCATTGAGTTGCAAGATGTTTGTATGGTACGGCTACTATTGTGCAATATTCTCTACAATCTTCAAAAATTTGTTTAATTGCATTTAAGGAAGTGAAAGTTTTGCCACTTCCGGTTGCCATTTCAAATATCCCTTTATACTTATTTTTAATCCAGTTTCTTATTGCCATTTTTTGATAATCAAATAATTCTTTTTTATTTTCGAGATTATTGTTAGTAATTGGTTCTTGCCTATCAATTCCAATAACTGTTTTTGTTTCAGTATTGACAAATTGTAAATCTTCAAATCTTTTAGGGGCTGTTTTAATAAGCTTCTTTCTTACCGCAGTAGGAGCATCGACAACAATAAAACGTCGTGATCGTCCGTTCCAAAAACTGTTAAATTTTTCCTCATCGGATTCTAAATATTTTCGTTGTTCTGTTATCCAGTTTTTAAATACTTTAAATTCCTCAATATTTGACTTCCACCCAGATACTGTTTCATTATTTGATCCGCTAAAGGATATTTTATTTCCTTCATTATCAATTAAAATTCCAATTTTTTGATGAAAAATTTGCGGCTCTACAGTTATCGCTATCTTTAGATCTAAAAGTTTATGAGCCAACATCCAACCCAGAATCATTACATGGTTTTTTACCATCTTATTTTCTAAATTCCAAGAGTTAACATCTTCCTTTAAAATATTTTCGATATATTTTTGATCTGAATATATTTTTTCTATAACATCTTTATCCGATCGCTGAAGAACATGATTCACTAAAAGTTGCATTCTACCATTATTAAGTAAAAATTTTGACAGTCCTCTAGAAGCCAAGGAGAATGCGGCTGAAGAAAAATATCCACCTATACGCTTATATAAGACTGCTTCGGATAGCGCTGGAATATAAAAATTGTCAAGAATATCGTCTTGATCAGAATCATACGAATTTTTAAGATTCAAGTTTTTAAGTGACATTATTCCATCAACTCCTATAAATATCTTCCAGAGTTTCTCCTTCTTTAGTTTTCCACATTTTCCAACCACTTGTAGAGTTGCCTAAAATGAGATCAGAGGCAGAACTAGGGCTGTTAAAAACGTAATCTTTAATAAAGGTGTAAAAATTACCTTTATCTTTAAGATAATTATTTGTTGCTAATTTTTGAATCATTCTAGATACTCTATTTTTAACTGCCTTACTAATATTTATTGATGCGGTTGAATCTTTATAGACCACAAAACCCTCATTTGTCATTCTCCCGGTTGCCATAGCGCCCTTACCCTGACAAATAAAAATTGGATCAACTATACTCTGTTGTTCCCTTGAAATTATTTCTTGTAAGATCGAATATCCTAGTGCCGAAAGTAGAATTTCCAAATTTACCAAAAATCTCTCCATTGAGGCTATATCAGATTCAGGCAAGGACGGTAAAAATGATTCTTTAGAATTTTTTAAATTGAATCTCTTGGCTTTACGAGCTAATGATAAGCATTTGCTTTCGAGATACCTAACATGTGCCTTAGTTAAGTTATTATCCTGCCGAATAAAAGCAATTGCTGTATGCCACCAAAAACCCTTTTCACTGAAATGTGTAGATAGTCTTTCCCATAAATTTTCAGCTTCTCCAATATATACACTAGATAATAATTCCTCTTCTTCTTTCCCAACTAAAAAATAAACAGCTGGTTTTTTACACTCAATTCTTTCTTTAACATCTTTAAGTTTATTTCTCGGAATAACGATTGCTTTACCAACCCAATCACTCAGTGTTGCTGTTTTTAGCCCGTTAGGCTCACCTTCTTCCAAAAAAATTGTGATTGTTTCAGCTCTACCGGGATTCAACATTGCTTTAATTCTACCACTTACTTACATGAATTATGATATTATTTAATTAAGGAGGCTGGTTTTATGTGGGGAATAATCTTAGGCGGGTTATTGGGCGGGGCGTTAAGAGGCATAATGGGAATAGCTAAGTCTTTAATCCTTAAAAAGGAAGAGCAGATAAATTACGGTTGGTTTTTTGTGAGTGTGGCGGTAGCGATGGCCATTGGCGTCTTTGCCGCCAGTTTTATGGGCGGCGGGTTTGAGATTGCCTTGCTTTCCGGTTATGCCGGAACGGATCTACTTGAATCCCTGGTTAAGTTAAAGTTTAAAGAGAAGTTCGAAAAAGTTATTAAGCTGAAAATTTAGGCTATAATCCCGTAAATATGAATCAGCTCTACGGTGGCGAATATCTACAGCATTATTTGGAGACAACTTGGAGGTCAGGTTATACCGCCTATAAAAACGAGGTGATTGCCGCTACTGCCAAAGATTTAAAAGTATCCCAGGTTTTAGACTTGGGCGGTTCGGTTAATGGCATCGTCGGCCAGCCGTCGCTTCGGGCCAAATTGGCAGAAAAAGACATTGATTATGCCGGTTTTGATTTAGACATCGGCGCCTTTTTACCGGAAACGCCGCGAAGCTTGGGAATACCGGAAGAAAGAATTTATCCGTCGGCTAAAGGCATAGTCGGCGATATTGTTTCCCTGCCAATAAAAAGTCGAAGCGTCGAGTGCGTGGTTTGCGCCGACGTGATCGAGCACATAGACCACCCGGAAAAAATCTTGAGCGAAATTAAAAGAGTCTTAAAACCCGATGGCCAGGCGATCATTATTATCCCCTCGCTATACAAATTGGACGCGGTTAAATTTGCCCACATCGACGAAAAGCGCAAATCCTCTCACGTCAACAAATTGACCACAGAAGAATGGGTTGAGCTCTGCCATGAATCTGAATTTTCGGTTGATACTGATCGAAGCAGGCCGCTGGGGATTATGTCCGGGCTGACTTATTTGTTGTGGCTCGATGAAGAGTTTGTACCGCAAAGGAAAGATGTAGAGGGGGAAACTCAATATTCGGAAAATGCACGCCTGTTTAAGCACATAAAATCTTTGGTGGCAGAATACGATCCGGTGATTGATAAACGGTTATTGTCTGACCCCCCCCGTACGCTGGACGGAATTAAAAAAGCACTAGAAAACGGCGATTTAACAACGGTGACAAAATCAATGATCGATTTGCTGGCTGATTTTGTTTCACCTGACGAATTGGCCCAAGCGCAAAAATGTTTTGATGCAGCAAGATTTTCCAAAGACAGGATTGAAGCATTAGCGACAATGATTAAAAAAAGCAATCAAATGGTTGGCGATAATGTTTTTCTGGGAAACTCGGCCTTTTTGGTTTTGAAGTAATTTACTTCCACCGGCCTAGTTTTTCCTGTTTGGCCTGGTCTTGAGCGGTCTGCGGTTCGTTTCTAATTAGTTTACGGACACTGCTCGGGCTTGCGGAAACCGGCTTTGATCGCCGCGGCTTCGGTACAAAACCACTCGTCGCCTAAATATAACTGCAGGTCGACATTCGGGTAGAGGCCGCAATCGGGCAAGTAGTAAATCTTGCCGGTTCGGGTATTGCCTTTGATGTTGCATTTGGGTTGTTCCGGATTGCTTGTTTGGGTGCACGACTCGCTGAAAATGCCTTTTTTCTGTTCGCGGGCTCTTTCCGTCGCCGCTTTTAAGGCCTCACCGATCGTTCCCGGGCTGGAGCGGTAATAATAAGAATAGCCGTTTTCCAGCATAGTTTGGTTAATAAACTTCTGGCCGGCGTAAACAAAACTGACCAAACGCTGGTAAGGATCGCGGTAAACTACCTTTAAATATAAGGGTTTGCCTAAAATTAATTTTTCCAGAGCGGCTTTGGCTTCATTTCCCCCGCATAGCTTCAATTCCGGCGATTCGGTCGAAGCCACCCGGATATACTGGCCTTCTTTGGTCTCAAATGAATCGCCGTCGATCACCCGGGCGGCTTCGTAGGCCGGGACCGGGAGCAAATGCAGTTTGTCTTTACCCGCCCATAACATGCCGGAGATTAAGGCTCCGGCAGTGGCGATGGCGGCCGCTTTACGCATTAATTTATTTTAACCCCTGTTTCGGATTGATGCTACTATGTTTTCTCCGGATAAAAGGCCTATGGTAAAATTAAAGCGGGTCCGTGAGTGCCCATAGCTTAACGGATAAAGCGGCTGCCTTCTAAGCAGTAGACTGAGTGTTCGATTCACTCTGGGCACACCAGTCTGGTAAAATACATTGCATGGTGGCCGTAGCCCAACGGTTAAGGCGCTTGCCTGTGGAGCAAGATACGGGAGTTCGATTCTCCTCGGCCACCCATCGATTTTTCCTCAACAAAAGCACATGGTATAATACGTACAAAATTCTTCAGGAGGAGAATTATTTTTAGGAGTTATTATTTCTCCAGATACTTCAAAATCAGCTAATGAGGGACAAATTTCAGAGTTAATTAATTTAACAATAAGAGAAGTGGCTCCAGAAACTCAGGAGACACTGTGTCCGATTAACGTTGGGTCTGCCACTAAACCTGAATGGTTATAATTCCCACAGGTATTCTTTTTAAGAAACAAGAGCTTGATGATATTGATCTAATATTTTTTCGGCTAAAAGGAGTTGTTGATTTTTATTGAGAACACGAGTTATCATTTTAGAAAAATTAGATTCTGGGGATTTCTTAAGAAATGCCAAAGCCTGATTTTGATTGCCAATGGCAAGGGAAAAAGCCGCACGGTAAAGATTGACAATCTTATCAGCCTGAAAGCTGGCTTTATCTAAGTTCATATATTTTTAAATAGTTTAGTAATAATTGATATTAGTTTTTGTCTTCTGTGAGGGTCAAGAATTTCTAAGCTAGAATTATTTAATTTTGGCCGTAAATTTAATACTGCAGTAGCATCGATATCTTTTGTTTGTAAATTAATTCCCCCACCCCAAATATCATCTTGAAGGCTGCCTGATTCCAAAAGAATTTTTTCACCGTCGGCATGTAATTGGCAACCGGCAACTAAAATTTGTTTTTCTATATCAACTGTGACTTTAACATAATTGCCGTAAGCTGCTTGTAAAGATTGGCATTCTGGCTTTGATAAAGACTTGGAAATTAACTGCATTCACTAATCTTAACACACGACCTTTATTAGTATGCTAAAATTAATGGATGACGTTTCAGAAGCAACCGAAACAAAAGAGCAGCTACCCGGGACTGCTGGCGAATTTTGAACAGCAGAGAAAAAGCGATTTTATCAAGGGGAAAATGCAGATTAAAGCTAATCAGCAGTTTAAGACGAATTTTGCCAGTTTTAACCGGAAAAGCCCTAAATAAGGGTAATGGCAATCCCCTTTTTGTCGGCCCGGCCCGTCCGGCCGATGCGGTGGATGTAATCTTCCTGGGTTTCCGGCAAATCAAAATTGATCACGTGGG
>Ga0209211_10004641_pt1 | contig 21191 bp, 22 predicted proteins | sample RifGroA2_FD_183992 | JGI IMG/M metagenome (GOLD analysis project Ga0209211, IMG submission 183992) | Groundwater microbial communities from Rifle, Colorado, USA - Groundwater A2 (SPAdes) (version 2) | ecosystem: Environmental > Aquatic > Deep subsurface > Groundwater | place: Rifle, Colorado...
GGAAATTTGAATTCCGAATTTTGGCGGAGGGGGTGAGATTCGAACTCACGATGCCCTTTCGGGCATACCGCTTTTCGAGAGCGGCGCTTTCAACCACTCAGCCACCCCTCCGTGTATATTAGAATCTAGAATTTAGTAAATAGAAAATAGTATTAAAACAACTTCTGCGAGCGCAATTCTGTGTCCAGCGCTTCATTTACCAGCTCGTCTGCTCTTTTGTTTTTCTCCCGTGGAATGTGATTAAAATTAATTTCTCCAAAATCTGTTTTTAAATTCCACACTTCTATAAATAATTTCTGAAGCCCTGGATCCTGAATTTTATATTGCCCCAAAAACTGTTTTACCACAAGTTCGCTATCCATAAGAACATTAATTTTTATCTGAGAAATTTTATCCTTGCCCAAAATCTGCTTGGCCTTTTTTAATGCGGCTACCAAAGCGGAATATTCCGCAAAATTATTGGTTTGTTCTCCCAAATACTCTCCAAATTCTTTTATGGTTTTTTTATTCTTGTCCAAAATGACCACACCAATAGCGGCAGGTCCCGGATTGCCTCTTGATCCCCCATCAGTATAAATATATATTTCTTCTTTCGCGTTGATCATAAAATTAAATTATTCAGCGAAGCGAACGTCCTTCACGTGTAGCTCGATAGACCGCATACCATTAAAGTCATTTACCTGCAAATTACACAGTGCGTCAATTTTGTCTCCTGACTGCAATTCATTTTCGCCCAAAGGCGCGTATCCGTTGCCCATTTTAAATCCTATACCAGAAAAATATTTTATGCCACTGACGCAAAACTTTCTAAATTTAAACTTTAAATGTCCTCCTCCGTTGCCTACTTTGCGAGCTTCTACTATTTCTAAGTCCTTTATTAAGAAAAGTGGTTTTGGGTTGCCCTCGCCAGCAGGCTCCAGCTTTTCAATTTCATCCATCAATTCCCAGTTTATTTCCTGTCCCAAAAGTTCCGCGTCAGCATATGTTTCAATTTTTATATCTCCAAGAATTAAGTTTTTGTTTGCATAATTTAAAAGTCCTTGACGCACATTCTCAATATTTTTCGGATACATACTAAAACCCACCGACATTTTATGCCCACCTCCATTTATTAAAAAATGTCTGCATTCATCCAATGCTTCGACCAAATTAAAGCCTTCTATTGAACGCGCCGAACCCTGGCATTTTTCCTCCGCCCTTTCCCCTTGAGAAAAAATAAAGGTTGGCTTGTGATATTTTTCTACAAGATGTCCGGCCACGATGCCCACAAGTCCCGCGTGCCAGTCGGGAGAACCTAAAAATATTATCGGGTCTTTTTCCTGCAGAGTGGCCTGGCTTGTGGCTTCTTTTAAAATACCTTCCGTCAATTCTTGTCTTTGCTTGTTTGTTTTTTCCATATCATCAGCCAGATTTAGCGCTTCTTTTTCGTCTTGAGTGACCAAAATTTGAAAACTGTTTGTGGCATGTTTCAGGCGCCCCATAGCATTTAGCCGAGGGGCTATTAAAAAACCTATCGTTTCAGAATTTATATTTGTGACCATTTTTTCTTTATCAATTTCCGGTAAAAACTTTGCTTCCTTAAACATTGCCCGCACTCCAAGTCGTTTAGTTTGTGCTAAAACTAAAAGCCCATAATGCACCAACGTTCTATTTTCGCCCAAAAGCGGCACTCTATCAAAAACTGTAGCTATAGCCACTAAATCCAAAAGCCATTTCTCCCACCCCGCATTTAAACTAAAGTCGCGGCTCTTTATCAAAGCCTGAACAAGTTTAAATGCCATGCCCGTACCGCAAAACCCCTTAAAAGGGCACGTGTCATCTTTGCGCTTATGATCCACCACAGCGTAGGCTAAGGGCAAATTATCAGAAGGCTCGTGGTGATCAGTAATAATTACCTCCATCTTATGACCGTTTATTCTGTCTACACCTTCGTTATCTGTGATGCCACAATCTACTGTGATAACTAAATTTATTCCGTTTTTTGCAAGCTCGTCTACCCCCTTAGAGCTGATCCCGTAACCCTCTGTAAATCTATCCGGAATATAGACATCAACATTTACTCCAATGTCTCGAAAAAAAGAAAACAAAACTGCCGCCCCGCAAACTCCGTCGGCATCATAGTCGCCCCAGACAGCTATTTTTTCTTCGTTATCCAAAGCGCGTAAAATTCTTTCTACCGCCTTGTCCATATCTTTCAATAAAAACGGATCATGCACATCAGCTTCCCAGTCGGGATTAAAAAATTCATCAATAGATTTTTGATCGCGCATTCCTCTTTCCCACAAAATCTGCTTCACCAAACGAGAAAATTCTGGAAATTGTTCCAGAAAATCATCGGACACGCCTTCTTTTATTTTCCATTCCTTTATAATTGGCATATTATGTTGCTGGCTGCCAGCCATCGGCCCTGCTATCAGATAGCATGTCATATTATACACGCACGCTCGCGTATTGTCATTATAAATAAATTTAGTGTCACACACGCGACAATAAACTAAATAAGTACGTTCTCTTGCAAACGAACTATTTTTTTAGATCTTGCAGTGTTTTCGTCTATCTCAACTAAAACTGCGTCAACTCGCGCTTCATTGCCTTCCGCTAATTTAAAACTTAAATTTTCTTCTTTATTTAAAAATCTGTTTAATGCCACTTCGGTATCCAGACCAATTACCGAATCTTTAATCCCGCACATGCCCACATCACTTATATAAGCTGTACCCAAAAACAGCACCCTTTCATCCGCCGTTTGCACATGCGTATGAGTGCCAACAAGCGCTGAGATTTTACCGTCCAAAAAATGCGACATCGCAACTTTTTCACTTGTAGCTTCAGCATGGAAATCCAGAAATGTGGCGCTATTTTTTAATCCGGCCTGCTGGATTTCCAATAAAAGATTTTGCGCCGCAAAAAATGGATTAGAGATGTTTTCCGCATTATTAACAAACACCTGCCCCATTAGACACGCCACCACAAGTTGTTTGTCATTTTTTTTAATATCGCGCCAACCGCGTCCCAAACAATTATTTATGCAATTGAATGGACACACTACTGGAAAATTATCATTTGCCAATACTTCTACTGCCTCCTGATTTTCAAAAATATGGTTGCCTCCCGTAAAAAAATCCAGTCCTAAATCCATCATTTCTTTTAAAGTTTTTTGGGTGGCGCCTTTTCCATGCGCTAAATTTTCCGCATTCATACCCACAAAATCCGGTTGATATTTTTTTTGCCACATTGGCAAAATTTTACTCACCGCTTCTCTGCCAGGTCTTCCAAAAACGTCTCCAAAAAAAAGAATTTTCATAAATTTTTGATTATCTAGCGTACTCAATAGATCTGGATTCCCTGATTACATTAACTTTTATCTCTCCCGGGTATTGCATTTCTTCCTGAATTTTATCAGCAACATCGCGAGCTAATTTTCTTGCTTGCAAATCGTCCAGTTTTTCCGGCATTACAAAGACTCTTATTTCGCGTCCCGCCTGTACCGCGTATGATTTTTCCACTCCCTCAAAAGACATGGCGATTTTTTCAAGGTCTTCCAAGCGTTTCAGATAAATCTCTGTAGTATCGCGACGCGCTCCGGGCCTAGCTCCTGAAATCCTATCTGCCACCTGAACTATAATAGATTCAACGGTTTCATATGGATATTCTTCGTGATGCGCCTGCATCGCTTTAATAACCTCCTCATCAATATTAAATTTTTGCAATATTTTTCTTCCTATTTCAACATGCGTTCCTTGCACCTCATGATCCACCGCCTTGCCTATATCATGAAAAAGGGCTCCCATTTTTGCCACTTTAACATTAGCGCCCAACTCCGCCGCCAGCATCCCTGAAATATGGGCCATCTCTTTGGAGTGCATTAAAACATTTTGGCCAAAGCTTGTGCGAAAGTGCAAACGCCCCAAAAGATAGATCAATTTGGGATTTAATCCCACCACGCCAATGTCATAACAGGCCTCTTCGCCCGCTTCTTGTATTTTTTCATTCACATCTTCTTTGGCTTTCTCCACAAACTCTTCAATGCGGGCGGGTTGTATGCGTCCATCAGCAATAAGTTTTTCTAAAGCCAGTTTTGCAACCTGTCTGCGTACCGGATCAAAAGAAGATATAATGACTGTTTCCGGAGTGTCATCTATTAAAAACTCCGCTCCAGTGTATCTTTCAAGAGTTCTAATATTACGGCCTTCTCTTCCGATAATTTTTCCTTTCAAGTCATCTGAAGGAATTTGCACGACAGTCGTACTAATTTCAGAAACCTGGGAGCCCGCGTATCTTTGAATAGCAGTGGCCAACATATCTTTAGCGCGTTGATCTATTTCCTTATTGGTATTTTGTTCTAATTTTTGCATTCTGGTCACCAGTTCGGACTTGTACATATCCTCAACTTTGGTGAAGAGAATTTCTTTGGCTTTTTCCGGAGTGAGTTCGGCGATTTTTTGCAAAAGCTGAACTTCCTTTTCTTTAATTTGCTGGACCTCTTGACGCGCGCTCTCAATTTCATCCATTTTGTGACGAACTTCTTCGGCTTTTTTTATCAGCTGATCTTGTTGCTGGCTTAAGTGCGTCTCCTGCCTATCTAAACGATCCTCTATTTTTTTTATCTCTCGAATTTTTTCTTTCTCTTCCGCCTTGGCATCCTCCAAAATTTTAACGGCTTGATTGCGGGCTTCCAAAACAACGAGCTTCGCTTTTTCTTCAGCGTCAGAAGCGAGCTTGGAGATCTTTGCCTCTATGGTGTTTGACCGACTGGAAACTATTAAAACACGAATAAAATAACCCAAAATAGACCCGACGACTGCGGCCGCCAAAGCCACGATTAAGTATATTAAGTTGTTCATAAAAACTATTGAGTAATTTAAATTCCCAAAAAGCCACTAAAAATAGCTCTTACTCCTACACTTATAAAATTTGAAGTGATTGTGCCTAAATAAAAATTTGCTCTTAAAAAAGTCTATTTATATTCAACAAGACCACATCATCACTAAGTGTAAAGCCTGCCTGCCGGTAGGCAGGGTTTATTTCGGAAAGAAAAATTATCTTTAAAGGCCGCGCGCTTAAACACAAACTACGATAAAAACAAAGCGCCGAGCCATAAATTTAAATTAATAATGTGGGCTTTCGAAAATTCTAAACATCCAACAAGCCAGAAGGCTTCATATAAAAATCTCGTTCTACTTTTCAATTGCCTGCTTCAAAATTCTAAAACCTATATACATGTTATCAAAATCCATCTCTTGTGTCAATTCTGGGAGTAAATTTTTTTATTTAATAAATCTTTTAATTTAGCGGGGTTGGCCCTGCCCTTAGTTTTTGCCATAATTTGTCCTATTAAAAATTGTAGGGCGGCTTCTCTGCCATTTTTAAAATCTTCGACCGGTTGTGGATTTTCTTTTATCGCCTCTTCAATAAATTTTATTAAATCTTCTTCATTGTCCATTTGTTCAATGCCTAGCCGATCCACAATATGGGACGGGTCTTCGCCTGTCGAAATCATTTCCAACAAAACCTGTTTAGCTATTTTAGAAGAAATCTCGTCTTTTAATATTAAATGGATTAATTCAGCAAAATCTTCAGGCTTCATTAAAAGTTCTTTTATGGGCAACATTTTTTCCTTCAAAATACCGGCAACATCGGAGATTAAATAATTGGAGGCAATCTTTATCGCGGCAAATCTTTCTTGCGTTTCAGTTTCTATTTCTGAAATAGCTTGCTCCAGATAGTCGCTGAAATCTTTATTTTGCGCAAAAAATTCAACTGACTTTTCGCCCAATCCAAATTCTTGCGCAAGCCTTACTCTTTTTTGCGCAGGAAGTTCCGGCAAGGATGCTTTGATTTTCCCCAGATCAAAATAATTTTTGTCCGACAAATCCAACGACGGCAAATCCGGCTCTGGGAAATATCGATAGTCATGCGCTGATTCCTTCATTCTTTGAGAAAAAGTTTTTTGATCTTTTTCGTCCCATCCCCTCGTTTCTTGCGCCACTTCTTTGCCCTCCTCTAAGACTTTGGATTGACGAATTATTTCATACTCCACGCCTTTTTCTACTGTTTTAAACGAGTTCAAATTTTTAATTTCCACTTTTGTGCCCAACTCAATCGATCCGTCTTCTAAGACTTTTCCTATGCTGATATTTGCCTCGCATCTCATCTGGCCTTTTTCCATATTGGCATCAGAAACGCCTATGTAGCGAAAAATTAACTGCAACTCCTGGGCAAAATCTTTCACTTCTCTAGCAGAGTGCATGTCTGGCTCTGTTACCAGTTCCATTAAGGGTACGCCGGCACGATTAAAATCTATTAGTGAAGATTTTCCGTCTGGAGTATGCAGAAGTTTTCCCGTGTCTTCTTCCAGGTGAATCCTGCGAATACGCACTTCGTTTGCGCCCATGTTTATTTTGCCATTTTGACAAAGTGGCATGTCGTACTGGGAAATTTGATAACCCTTCGGCAAGTCGGGATAAAAATAATTCTTGCGGTCAAATTTGGAAATTCTTGGATTTTCACATTCCAAAGCAAAGCCTGTTTTTAACACATACTCGATAGCCAATTTATTGGCCACAGGCAAAGTGCCTGGATAGCCCAGACATACTGGGCAAATATTCACGTTAGGATGCTTTTCATCAGGATCATTAGGGCAGTCGCAAAACATTTTTGTTTTGGTTTTAAGCTCAACGTGAATTTCCAAACCGATTGTGGGCGTATATTCCATATTTTAAAATTATATCAACTTAAATGCGCCTATTCAAGAAACTAAAACCGCCCCGCGTCTTTTTGTAATTTGTAAAAATTGCGGGGTGGTTTTGTTGAATGGCCAATAATTAAATCTTGTGCGGCTTATATTTGGATGAGCCCAAAAATTTAAAGAACTCTTTTTCGTTTTTAAAAAGTTTGTTGCAAAAATACGTCATAAACGGACTGGCAGTTTCTGAAGGATACACCAGCCAGATGTCTTTGTTGGTTTCGTATCCCTCGCGAAGTTCATTTATAACGCCTGGAGACGAAACAACTATCGGAAAAAATGAAATAATCTTTTTGCTTTGCTTAATAAGCCAATATAGATCTCTGTTTACTGTTTGGTTGTATGTGGCCAGACTCTTTTTTGCAACATTAGTCACCTCGATTTCAATGGTGCGAGGATCAAAAATTACAAAATAATCCTCAAGCTTGTTTATAAAACGCGTCACTTCTTTTTGGTGTTTTTTGGGAAGATGCGTCATAGGCATACTTATATAAATTGGCTCCATTTGAGGATAAAATGCCATTTTATATAAAGTTTCAGGAGACTGGTTTACTGACAAAACATAAAAATCTTTTTGCAACATATCCGCCCAACTGGAAGATGTTTCCACTTCAACATTTTGCCACAGAAGCATCTCTTCTATGGAAAGCTTTTCGCCTTTCCATTGCAAACGAGTGTTTAGATTATCTCTTATACGTCCCGCGTCATCTATAAAAGTAATGAGCAGGTCGGGATTAAAACGATTGACATAAAATTTATCATACGCTCGCATAAATATTTTTTTCCAGAAGAAAATACTGTGAACGTTTATAATTACCAGATCATTATTTTTAAGATCGTTGGACAATCCTCCTAAAACAAATTCGAAAACTGCCGAACGTAAAGCGTTCAAAACGTATGGATTCGCATTTAAAACTCCTTCGTGAGTTATATTTACGCCAATTTTTGCCGCTTGTTCAAAAATCATTTCTCCCACATTATATATTTTTACTTTCTTTTTGTGGGTTTGCACCATTTTTTTAAATTTTTCCAAGTAATCTTTTCTGCCGCACCCCGAAATGCCTGTTGTGATAATAAGCATAGGTAAATTTTTAATTTATGTATTTGTATATAATTTAATTCTATCAGTATCATTATACTAAAAAAGGCTTTTGTCTACAAATGTCTGCAACGAATTTAATAAAAAAGGGGGCATTTTTGCCCCCTCAACAGTTAATAAATAAAAAAACAAAAACCCCGTCAAGCGGGGTATTTATTTTTTAATCTTTAGATTATTGAGAACGATATCCAAAACCTCTTCTGCCACCTCGTCAGCGGATTTTGAAGCATTAACCACTTTCCACATCTCAGGATCATCTTGCGCCATCTCCAAGTATCCCTGACGCAACTTGTCATGAAATTCTATCTTGGCAGTTTCAAAAGGATTGTTTGGATCGATTCCTCTTTTTAAAGCAATTCTGGGATCAATATCAAAAAAGATGACGGTGTCAGGCTCTAAGTTTTGACGAGCAAAAGCGTCGGCTTGTAAAAGAAAATTCAAATTTACGCCTTTGGCGTAGTGCTGATACGCGAAAGTTGAAAAAGAAAATCTATCTTCCAAAACAATCTTGCCGCCTTCCAACGCTGGCAAAACAACATCTACGACGTGCTGAGCGCGATCCGCAAAAAAAAGAAATGATTCGGCTACAGGATTTACAGAAATGCCATCTTCTTTTTTGAGAAGCTTTTCTCTGATAATTTTCCCAAGCGGAGTGCCCCCCGGCTCGTGAGCCACTAAAACATCCAGTCCGAGCCTTGTAAGCTCCCTCTTCAAAAATTCAATGGCTGTGCTCTTGCCAGCTTTTTCTCCACCTTCAAAAACGATAAATGTTCCCTTGTCAGATTTATTTTTAGTCATTGTTTTCTCCTGTTTTTTCCCCCTCTTTTTCTGCATCCATTGTAGCACATTTTAAAGATTTTTGTACGTCCAAAATTCCTCCCTTGGACTCCAAAATTTTTATAACTTTTTGAAAAAGTTCCCTGACATTTAAATTAAACATTTCAAACTTTATGTCTTTTTGCTTAAACAAATCTTCTACAAATTCTTTGCCTAAGGAGTTTGGATAAATGCCCAAATAACAAACTCGCGCCAATCCTTTGTGCGTCCCGTCGCCCTGACGAGTTCCCAGTTGCGCTAAAGCTTTTGCGCAAAGAAAACAAGGGGTTCCAATAAGATAAGCTGTTCCATCAACAACTCGCTCTTTGTCTACAATAGAAAGGATGGCGTTCATTTCACCGTGCAAGGTCCTTTCGCAGTGGCTATTTATTATTAAATGCCCCGCTTCATCACAATTTTTCGTACCCGCCACAGCGCCATTATAACCATTGCCAATAATTCTCCTGTCTTTGTCCACAATAATCGTAGCGGTACGCAATCGATCGCACGTTCCTCTTGTAGAAAGAAGGAGCGCGTGCGCAAAAAATAACATATCCCAATCCAGTCTTTCCAGCCTTTCCACTTCCGACATTCTGCTCTCCTTTTTTAAAGAACTGTCGCTGTTTATTCTATATACAAAAGATTATTATTTCAAGGTGCTGTAAAAAATAAGAAGCGCCCCCAGCTTGTTGCTGGGGGCTTAGTGCCTAACGGAGCCTCTTCGCACGGAGGACGAAGTTCAAGGCAGACCGCTTGCGCTGGAACTCCTGATAATATCCTATGACCATGTACCTGTTTTTACATCGAAAAAAGATGTATTTTAATTAATTGTTTTAATTAGTTTTTACAAAATCTGCCAGCGCCCTAGTTTTTTCACTGGGCTTACATTTATTTCTCACCCAGTCTCTTAAAGTATTGGCTCCTGAGTTCTTTTGATCTTTATAGAAAGACAAAACCTCTTCTGCTACATTTTTCTGAATCTCATAATATTTTTCATAATCATTTATTGCGACTTCTTTGCCATCAAATTCAATCGCCCCCGATTCAAAAAGCGTATTTAAAATAAAACAATTAGCCAAAAAATAATGGTCGCCTTCTTCATTTTGGTCACTAATCACTTGAAGTATGTTGGCTGGTCCTGCCACGGCCCACTTTTTAGGATCTCCAGAGATACCTCCCCTTTCAATAATAGACGGCACAAGGGATCTGAAGACCACTTCTGCCTTAACTTCATCTAAAGTCACTTTAGATCTTGGATCAAACTTTGTGTCGTCAAGAGATTTCAAAGGATAAATAGTGTGTGCCAGTTCGTGAAGTGCTGTTATTACTCTGGAAGATTTTTCAGAATCCTCACGGCTTTCAGAATTATTTTCGTTAAAAAACTCATCAGAACCCTTAATCTGTCGGAATCTAATTTTGGCTTTTCTTTGTCAGGATTCATATGTTATCTAATATTAATTAGTATATTTTAATTATTGATTATTTGTATTCTTCATCAAGTTATATTTTGCTATATTATGCTCATCCAAAGTGACGCTGTATATTATGGTTCCATCTGGCGATGACAAATAATAAAGATAGCTTGTTCCTCTAGGAAATGTCGCCGCTAAAATCGCCTTAATGCCCGGATTAGAAATTGGTCCCTTGGGCAAACCGGCATATAAATAGGTATTGTAAGGAGATTTATATTTTAAATCTTCATATGTCAACGCCTGTCCTTGCTTATTTAAAGCGTAAGCAACCGTGGCATCAACCTGTAAAGCCATGCCGATTTTTAAACGCTTCCATAAAATGCCCGAGATTATTTGCATATCCGCGCTTGTCTTAGCCTCTTCCTCCAGCATTGACGCCATAGTGATGACCTGAAAAACAGTTCTTTTTTTATTCGTTATTTCTTCTTGAACATTTAATGGGAGTTTTTTGCCAAAATTACTTAGCATTATTTGAACAATTTCACTTGAAGTGGATTCGGCAAAAAAATTATAGGTGTCTGGAAACAAAAATCCTTCCAGCGTTGCGTTTTGAGGCGCGCCTTTTAGAAAATCAAGTTTTTTAGAAAATTGCGCAATACGAAATTTGTCTAATTCGTCAGCTTTAAAATTTTTTTTCAAAAGAATATTTTTAACTTGCGCAAGCGAAAGCCCTTCAGGAAAAGTCACATTAATGCCCCCAAAAACTCCCGAGGCGCCCGTTAAAAGCCTGATGGTCTTGATCAAGGAAAGTCTTGGAACGACGCGATATGTCCCTGCCATTATTTTAACAGAACGATTTATAAAAAAATAAAATCGAAAAGCTAGCGGACTCTGGATCAGTCCCCCCTCCGCCAACTTTTGGCTGACAAGCTCAATGCTTGTTCCTTTTTCTATAGAAAAATTGTTTATTTCATTTAAATTATTTTGCGGCAAATAAAATTCCGCCCAAAAAAATATAAAAAGCGCGACACAAACAATCAGTCCTGCCCAGAACAATTTTAATAAAATATTTTTGGTGAACTTCTCGTCTTTACTAAAAAAATCTTCCACCGGTTGTTCGTTCACGGGCGTAAGGTCTTTATTTGAATTATTATCCATACTCATTAAATATAACAGCACGCGAAGCGAAAGAAAAGGAGAGCTTTTAAGCTCTCCTAAAAAACACTTTTTATTTATATCTTTATTTATCACTGCTCAAATCTTTACGATAACGCGCTGAAACTGTGGCAATAGCAAGTTTAAGCTCGTGGTTGCGCACAAACCAACCGACATCGAATTTTCGCACCTTTAATGTCGAGAGTTCTTGGCAAATGTTCTGCCATTTTGACTGAATATCCCATTCTTTTTTTATCAAATCAACCGCATCTTGTATGGTATCAATCATGCCAAAAATTTCAGCCCAGGCTACAAGCTGGACAGCATTTAATTTGTCGAAATCGATTTTACCGGAAGCGACGCCTTCCCAGAGTTCAATCTGTTTGCAAATTTCTTGTGGCGTCCGTGAAATAGTGACGCCAATGTTTCTAACTTTAGTGCACGTCTCGAATAAAATATTAAGGCAAACATGCTTTTTTTCAAAAACACGAATTTCATTCCACTCATGGACAATAAAACCATTTTGAACGACATCCCAAAACGCGCCGATGCGCGATTGAGGATAAACATGGTGAATGTTCATCCTGCTCCCGATCTTATTTAGCCGATCCACAAATTCCTTGGCCGATTTAGCTGTGGAACATTTCTGCGTGGTTTTATTATGGGAGGACCGCCCCTTGTCCACATGTTCTTTATTAAAATTTACTCCACAATCTTGAGAAGAATCGAGGCTTTCTCGAGAACACTTCCTGAAATCCGAACATCTTGGATTTTTGTGGTCCCTGCCGCGACACTTTCCGCTGTGATGCCCGGATCCTCGCCGCCAATTTTTTTTGGATTTGGACACTTGCCTTGCCCTCGCTTTCCAGACAAAATTTTTAAAGATCAGCGATTTAAATTATAATACAACAGCTTTTAAAAAATTGCAATACTTTTATACAAATTTTCCCGCCAATTAATTTTTCTAAAAATAATTCAACTTCAGTTAACCGTTGAAAGTTTCTGTTTATTTTTATTGTTTTAAATCTCCATGCTTTTATAAAAAGGTCCGCTCGACAAGCTCTGGGATAGTCTCTTCAACAAGTTGGTGCGACTGTTGTTTTGAAAAACCATCCGCAGGAAAATTTGCTTGGTATCCAGCTCCTTCTTTTTAAGTAATGGACATTGAATTAATTTAAAAAAATACAATGCAAACGTTTTATCAGATTAAATAATAGAAGGGGCTGGATAAATTTTCCGAGGACCTGACGAAATCGCTCGCTGGAAGCGATTGAGTGTGTTTTGAGAAACAACAGTCGCACGGAGGTATTATAAGAATTTAATACCCCTTAGTCATCACGCTCCTTTTGTAAACATCCAGACTTTCAAGCGCTATTCCCGCGCCTTTGGCTACACAAAAAAGCGGCTCATCTGCCACGGTGCAATTTACGCCAGTGGATTGCTTCACCAAACTATCTATATTTTTCAACATCGCCGTTCCCCCAGAAAGCGTTATGCCCCGATCTATAATATCCGCGGAAAGTTCTGGCGGGGTTTCTTGTAAAACATTCTTAATGGCCCGCGTTATTTCTTTTAATTGATCGGCTATCGCTTCCACCACTTCATTAGTAGAAATTTTAATCGTTTTTGGCAAACCCAAAATTAAATCTCTGCCCCGTACTTCCATTTCCTTTTTTTCTTTGATGGGTAAGGCGCTACCAATTTGTATTTTAACAAGTTCCGCGGTTCTTTCTCCTACCGCCAAATTATATTTTTTGCGCATATAGTCCATAATCGCTTCGTCAAGCTTGTTGCCGCCCACTCTGATAGAAGACCACGAAACGATCCCTCCCAAAGATATTACGGCGATCTCCGATGTCCCTCCGCCAATATTCACTATCATATTCCCCATTGGTTCATTTATAGGCATACCCGCGCCTATGGCCGCTAGTACTGGCTCTTTCACAACATAAGCCGCCCTTGCCCCAGCCTTCATCGCCGCTTCAATCACGGCCCTTTTCTCGGTAGAAGTGATTCCCGCGGGCACAGAAACCATCACATCCGGCTTAAAAAAATGAAATTTCCCCATTACTTTTCCTATAAAATATTTCAGCATCGCCTCCGTCACTTTATAATCGGCAATCACTCCTTCTTTCAAGGGCGCCACCGCGGCAATGGTATCGGGGGTTTTGCCAACCATCTCCTTGGCTTCCGATCCGACTGCTAATATTTTTTTGTCAAATATAGAAATAGCCACCACAGACGGCTCATTGATAACCACTCCTTTGTGAGGCAAAAAAACCAAAGTATTTGTGGTGCCTAAGTCAATTCCTATTTTTTGAGAAAACATATAAAAAATAATTTTTAAGCTTATTCTGTCTGTAGTCGCTCTATATTCGCGCCCAAATTTATTAAACGTTCATCTATATTTTCATAACCTCTACCCACCTGCTCAATGCCATTAATGATCGTTTCACCTCGCGCTATTAAAGCCGCTAAAATCATGGTCATGCCTCCCCGCAAATCAAAGCTTGAAATATTGCTTCCATAAAGCGGAGTTGGCCCCACTATTAAGGCTCGATGTGGATCGAGAATAGTTGCGTTTGCACCCATCTTAACTAATTCATCAATATATTTCAAGCGTCCCTCAAACATCGTGTCATGAATCAATGTTGTGCCGTTGGCCTGTGTAGATAAAAGTCCAAAAAGCGCCTGCAAATCCGTAGGAATTCCCGGGTATGGCATAGTTTGCACCGAGCGCGGAGAATTTAAAGGCAATTTTGCTAAAGAATAAATAATATTTTTAGCTCCGGATTTTTTACGCAAAAAACGTACGCCGAATTCTTCAAGCTTTTTCATCGGCAAAAGTTCAAATTTTTCATCAACCCCTTCTATGCCTATTTTGCCGCGAAAAATAGCGCTTAAAATCAAAAGAGTTCCCGCTTCGATAGCATCATTAATCAATTTGTGCCTGGCTCCTTTTAATTTTCTACTACCCTCAATAATTAGAGTGTGCGTGCCTATGCCCGAAATTTTTGCCCCCATTTTTTTTAAAAAAGAAATCAAATCCTGCACATGAGGTTCGGCCGCGGCCATATCCAAAATGACCTTGTTTGAATCAAGCCCGCTTGCCAGCATTAAAATATTTTCCGTGGCTGTCACGGAAAATTCGCTCAAAACTACGCGAGGATTGCGCCGCCATTTTTTAGCGGAAAAAGTATAAACATCGCCATCTTTTTCCGCTCTCGCGCCCATATCTATAAGCGCCCCAAGATGCGTATCGAGTGGCCGCGCGCCTATTAAGCATCCTCCGGGAGAAGTCATTTTAAATTTGCCAAAACGGGCAAGTATCGGCCCAACGAGTAAAATGGATGAACGAATCTTGCCGACCAAATGTTGGGAGATTTTTTCGGGATCAATATTTTTATTTTCTATTTCTAAAGTATTCTCACCCGTCCAATTAAAACGTGAGCCCATACTTTGCATTATTTCTAAAAGAGTCAGCACATCTTTTATGCGCGGGATATTTTTTAAAACGCATTTTTGCGAAGTGAGTAGTGTGGCCGCGATAATGGGAGTGGCGCTATTTTTTGATCCTGCCACTTTTATTACGCCCTCTAAATTATTCCCGCCTTTTATCTTAAAAGATTCCATGTTAAAATTATATCTGAAAAACATGAAAAAATCTACTCGTAAAAAACTATTTTGGGCCGCTTTCTTTGTTTTTTTGTGCTTGAGCGTCGTAATTGTGCTTTATGCTCAAGGATACAGATATGATTTTCGAACAAGCTATTTTCAAAAAACAGGCGGCATTTTCCTTAAGATTTCACCCCCCAATAGTTCTGTCGTTCTAAATGGAAAAAAATCTTATATTGCCTCTTCTTTGGTCCTACCTCTTTTAAACACATCTTCCCTTTTCATAAACAACCTTCTTCCTAAAAGCTATAGTCTGGACATTTCTAAAGAAAATTATAGACCACTCCATATTGAATTGAGGGTAGACGAACAAAAGGTGACGGCCTTTAATCATGTCATTTTGATTAAAAATGAATTACCGCTTGAAAGCTCTATTTTAAATGTAAAAAATCCTTTAATTGACGGCTCGTCAAAAAAAATGGCGTACTTTTCTTATGATCAAAATCTGACGGGGGGCGATTCCACTAGCAAAACCTTATCGGCCACATCGTCGCTAATGATTTTTGATTTGGAAAATGACTCAAGCGCGCCCATAAATCTTACACTCAATTTACCTAAGAATGTTTCTATTTTAGACATAGTGCCTGCCGCATGGTCAGAAAATGGAAAAGGTTTATTATTTAGCGTTAGTACCCATTCTAAAAAATATTGGTTCGTGTATAAAGAGAACGGGTCTTCGGTCTTGGATATTACCGCCGGACTACAAAATTTTGAAACAAAAAATATTAAAGCCTTTAATTTTGATGCGGGTCAGGATAATATTTATTTTCAATATAAAAACAGTGTTTTAAGATTAGCTTTAACAAAAAATGCTGTTTCTACTAAAATGGTGGCCGGCGTGAAAACTTTCACTTTAGATAGAAACTATTTATATTTTTTAAACTCAAAAAATCAGCTAATACAAAGCGATTTTAATGGCAAAAATCAAAGCGTGTTGGCTTCATTAAATTTTGATTTGAAAAATCCAAAACTTATAGTAAATTCCCAAAAGTCCTTTCCGGATATCTTAGATGAGGGATATAATTTTTATGTCTGGCAAAAAGATATAAAATCTTTCAACGGCATTGCTCCATTTGCACAAAATGTTTTTCCTTCTTTTGACGGCTCTTTATATGCCATAACATCAAGTGAATATACATACATCTACGCAAATAAAGACCTGGATGAGCAACCTTTTTGGAAAGAAGGATTTTTGTGGGCGATAAAAAATTTGGGCGGCATTGCTCCGCAAAATTTAATCTGGTTTTACGATAATTACCACCTAATTTTCCAGTCGCAAAATAATCTTTTTCTCTCATCTATAGATGAGAGAGGCGGGAAACAAATGGAAAGTATTTTAGAAAATACTGCCGTGGAAAAAATATTTTCTCCTGAAAAATCTTCAGATATTTACATTCTAATAAAAAATCAAATATTTAAAATGGGCTTGATTTAATGATTTAAAAAAATAAAAACAGTCCCCTTGGATGAGAACTGTTTTTATTTTTTTAACGTTTTGCCCACTGTGGAGCCTTGCGAGCTTTCTTGAGGCCGTATTTGCGGCGCTCTTTTGCACGGGGATCTCTTTTTATAAATCCTAATTTTTTAAGTCGTGTTTTAAACCCACTATCAAAAATGACAAGCGCGCGAGAAACGCCATGCCTCACAGCTTCCGCTTGCGCGTTTATGCCGCCTCCGCTAACTTTTACTTCTATCGCAAATTTTTCTGTTGGTTTAATGCGCGCTACAGGAGAATTTACCGTCTTGTGAAACGCCGGATGTGAAAAATATTTTTCCATCTCCTTGCCATTCACCATAAATCCTGATTGCCCAGGAAATAACCTCACACGAGCGATGGCTGTTTTTCTTCTACCCACAGCTTCCAAATATTTTCCAGCCGCTTTTTGGTTCGTTTTAATTTCGCTCACTTTTAAAAACTCTGCTGGGAGTTTCACCGCTTCTTTTTTTGGTTTGTGAACCGTTTCCGCCTTAACTTTTTTTGACGCCACTTTTTTAATTTCTTTTTTTTCTGATTTTTCTTTCATAGTTTTATTTTGAACGGCTTATGTGCAACCTTTTTATCATTTGACTACGTAATTTATTTTTCGGCAGCATACGCCAAACAGCCAATTTTATAATTTTTTCAGGAAAACGAACGCGCAGATCGTCAAATTTTTCCGCCTTCATTCCTCCCGGATATCCAGAGTAGTGATAGTAAATTTTTTTCTCGCCTTTTTGGCCGGTCACTCGGACTTTGTTTGCGTTTTCTACATAGACGATATCACCTTCATCTTTATACGCTTCAAATGACACCTTGTGCTTGCCTCGCAAAAGCAAAGCAATCTCGGTAGCCATACGGCCCAAGACTTTATTTTCAGCGTCAATTTTCCAGACTTTTCTTTTTATGGGTTCTTTTTTTGCCATAAGTTTACAATCTAAAACCTCAAATCTTAATTAAATAATCTGTTCTTAAAACCTAATTCTTAACAAATATATTTTATACAAATTCTATAAATGCTATTTTTGATCCGTCGCTTTTTCTTTGTCCGAGTTTCACTATGCGCAAATATCCACCGGCTCTTTGTTTATACTCTTTTGCTGTATCCAGTAATTTTTTGGTTGCCATCAAGGACAGATCTTTTCGTATCAGACGCATAGATGCCTCGCCTTTCTTGGCCTTACTCACAAGCTTTTCAACAAACGGCTTTAAATTTTTGGCTTTGGCTTCAGTGGTTTTGATTTTCTTATACAAAATCAAGGACGACGCCATTGATCGCATAAGGGCTCTGCGCTGATCTGGCTTTCTTTTCAATTTTCTTCCTTTATTTAAATGGCGCATAACCTTTCTTTAAAAAATTATTTAAAATCAACATTATATTTTATAAAAAGCCGCTCAATTTCTCCCATGCCCTTGTCGCCCAGCCCTTCCACTCCTTCTAAAGATTCCTTATCTTTTTTCAAAAGTCCGCCCAAAGTTTTAATACCAACTTCTGTCAAAACATTAACTGTGCGCGTAGAAAGATCTATGTCGCTTATTTTTATTTTAGACAGATCTTCGCTTTCTTTCGCTTTACCTTCCGTATCTTTTGATTCTTTAATTTCGGAATCAAATTTTTCTAAATTGATTAATTGACTTTGTAAAATTTTTACCGCAGACCTAAATGCCTCTTCTGGCGTTGTACTGCCATCCGTCTCAATGCTTATCAAAAGACGATTGTAATCAGTTCTATCGGCATATCGCATATCCTGAACTTCATAGCTCACTTTCCTTACGGGAGTAAATATCGCGTCAAAAGCTATTGTGCCTATTTCCAATTTTTTACTTTTCTTATTTTCAACAGAAACGTAGCCCAATCCTCTTTCCACTTGGAGCTCTATTTCCAGTTCCGCCTTTTTGTCCGTGAGCGTGGCAATGTGTGCTTCGGGATTCATTATTTCAACCTGTGAAGGCGTTTTAATGTCTTTGGCCGTTACTTCCTTTTGTCCTTTAACCAATATATTCAAGGTTTGTGGCTCCTCTCCATGAAGCTTGAGTCGCACTTGTTTTAGATTTAACGCCAACTCAACACCATCTTCTGCCACATGAGGCAATGTTGAAAATTCATGGTCCATGCCTTTTATTTTGGCTGAAACAATGGCTGTTCCGGGCAAAGATGCCAGCAAAATTCTTCGTAAAGCATTACCCAAGGTAAGTCCGTATCCTGGATATAGATCTTCCATCACAATAGTGGCTTCATTTCCTTTTTTGTGCTCTATGCGAGGATGTTTTGGCAAAGATATTTTCATAATAATATATTTTTGTTTAATTTTACCCCCACACCTGATTGGCGCGCGAAGTAATAAAATTTAGTTAGTAATTTTTTAAAATGTTAGATTATTTAATTCGAATTGATTGAATCTCGGCCATAATTTCACCAAATTTTGCGCCAATTAGGTGTGGGGGTTTACTTAGAATAGTACTCTGTGATTAGCTGCAAATTATACGGCAGAGAAACTTCTTCGGATGTTGGCAAGCCAGATATTTTGGCCTCAAGTGTTTGGGTATTAAAGTTTATCCACGATGGAACCTTATGCTTCTTGACGCTTTCTACTAATGCCTGAAAGTATTTATTTTTAAAAGATATGGGCCGAGCTATAACAACATCATTTGTCTTTACCCCATAGGAAGGCACATTTACACGAACGCCATTCACCAAAAAGTGACCGTGACTTACAAGCTGTCTGGCGGCGCGTCGCGAGGGCGCAAAACCAAGTCGGTACACTACATTGTCCAGACGACGTTCAAGATTTTGAATTAAAAATTCACCGGTTACTCCTACCTTTTTTTCAGCTGCTTTAAAATATTTTTTAAATTGCGCTTCGGAAAGTCCATAAAAAAATCTGACTTTTTGTTTTTCCAACAAATGTTTCCCGAACTCCGAAGCGGCGCGACGTCTTTTGGCGCCATGTTGTCCTGGGAGATGTGGATTTCTGGCAACTGGACATTTAAGAAGATCGCAACGCTCCCCCAAATGTCTGCACATTTTATGTTTAGATGTGGCTATTCGCATAATTTCTTGTTTAGACTCTTCTTGTTTTTGGAGGCCTGACGCCATTATGAGGTATGGGCGTAGCATCCTTAATAAATAAGACTTCTATTCCACCAGCCGACAAAGACCTTACAGCCGACTCTCTACCGCTTCCAATCCCTTTTACAAATACTTCAACGCTTTTTACTCCCAGTTTATGCATACGCTCGGCCATCACTTCAGCGATACGCGACGCGGCAAATGGCGTAGCTTTTTTGCTTCCCTTAAAACCTAAATTTCCCGAGCTGGCCCAAGTTAAGATGTTTCCCTTGTCGTCCGTGACGCTCATTATTGTATTGTTGTAAGATGCTTGAATATACACTCTGCCCTTTTGAGCGACTTTAGATTTCACGGCTTCTCCCTTGGAGGCCGATTTTTGAGCGACATTTTGAATCTGCGATTCAACCTTTTCTCTCTCCTGCACCAATTCTTCCCCGCTTTGTTGTATTATTTTTTTCTTTCCCATAGTTTATATTTTATGTTGGGCTAGCGGCGGGCCTCTTGCCACTTCCGGCAGTTTTTCTTACATTTCCGCGCACAGTTCTGGAATTAGTCTTGGTGCGCTGACCCCTTGAAGGAAGGTGCCTCATATGGCGCGTGCCCCTATAACAGCCTATGTCTTTTAGTTGTTTGATATTTAGGCTTACCTCTCTACGCAATTCTCCTTCAATTTTATAACTTTTTTCCAAAATTTCTTTTAAGGTGTTCGTCTGCGTCGCGGTAAGATCTTGCGCCTTTTTATCAAAATCAATTTGAGCCTGCTTTAAAACTTCCCGCGCCGTGGTGGGACCAATGCCATAGATATACCTTAAAGCTATATCTATCCTTTTTTTATCCGGAATATTAATACCTGCTATACGCATATTTTTAGTTATCCTTGTCTTTGTTTATGTTTTGGTATAGAACAAATGACGTAAATACGATTTTTACGTCTTACTTTTTTACATTTTGAACAAATAGGCTTTACTGATGCTCGAACCTTCATATTGTGTATTACTTGAAAAAATTTACCCCCACACCTAATTTATGCGCAAAGCGTTAAAATTTTGGTGTTAAGATTGATAAATCTCTTAGATTATATTAAAAAATGTTAATTGTTTTAATTTTGGCTTTGCAAAAAATTTTGCATAAACTAGGTGTGGAGGTTTACAGCCTGCGCACTATTCTACCTTTAGTCTGTTCTGAAGGGCTCATTTCAATCGCAACTCTGTCGCCCAGCAAAATTTTTATATAAAACATTCTCATCTTGCCAGAGAGATGCGCCAGAACTTCGCTTCCGTCGTCCATTTTAACGCGGAACATCGTTCCGGGAAGAGTTTCTATAACCTCCCCTTCTTTTTTTATAACCGATTGAGAATTAGCCATCTAAAAGATTTTAACTGAAAATGAATTGCGTGTCAAAATTAATAGCCGATTTTTTCGACAAAAGAAAAAACCGATTGAGTCGATTTGTTATCAGTCTATTCTTTTTTAGCAAAAAATCAAGAGGGTGTCAATGCCTTAGGGTAATGTATATATTCATATTACCGCCAGCTACGTTTTCTATCCAATAGCTTGGAAACACTTAATTAAATAATTTGGTGTTTGAAAATTGATTCCCATATGTAATCTTTCGTTGTTGTAATATCTAAGGTAATTCGGCAATTCTCTGTTAAATATCTTTACATCGGTTTTTAAATCGCGCAAACACTCTTCTTGTAAGGTTCTGTTAAATCTTTCCAGATAAGAATTGTCGTTCGGTT